>FWPU01012187.1_pt1 | contig 11559 bp, 7 predicted proteins | sample 2228361 | NCBI WGS metagenome assembly FWPU01 (sample SAMEA103939777, study PRJEB20133) | metagenome | reverse complement strand
CGGACAGCTTCAATGGGGCCGCGACTTCAGAGTCGCGGAACGAGCGCCCTTGCAACTATCTAGTTTTCAAAGAGCTTTTTGGCCATATTCGAGCGGCGACCGGCATAGGAGCTGTCGCGCCGGGAGAGCTTTGCTCAGTATCCTGTTTCTTTCCGTTGGTCAAGGGTTTACGTGATGCGAGCGGTGGCTGGCAAGTTGGGCGCACCTTACCGCTCGAATCGACTTTTCCGGATGCTAAAGGGTGCAACTCAGCACGTCGAGGTCTTACCTGGTCTCGAATCCCGGCAGCGCGGAGAGCTCACCGGTGACGACGCGGGCAAGGAGCCGAGCTTGGATCTCGAAGACGCGTCTGTAGCTGACGCGATAGCCGAAGATAGGATGGCTCACGAGCGTATCGATGCGTTGCTCGTAGGCTCGAATGAATGCCTTCCGGCCGCCGGCCGTGAGCGCTACGGCGCCACCGATGCGCTGAAAATCGCCGGGCTGTACCATACGGGTATTGATCGCGGAGAGGACCGCAGAGTCGGCCACGAGCGGCCGGAAGCCCTCCATGAGGTCGAGCGCGAGGGCGGGGCGGCCGAAGCGTGGTTGGTGGTAAAAGCCCATGAAGGGGTCGAAGCCGACGAGGTGGCAGGCGATCGTGAAGTCGCGCGTCAGCAGGCTGTAGCCGAACGAGAGCAACGCGTTGATCGGATCGCGCGGCGGACGGCGGTTACGGAACCGGAAGTCGAACTCCACGCGGTGGGCGTCATCCTCGACCTTGATCATGCCCGAGAACGCGGCGAAGTAGACCCGGGCAGCGTTGCCCTCGATCCCGAGGAGCTCCTCCAGGGACGACGCCCGTTGGGCTTGCTCCGAGAACCGCCGTAGCGCGTCGAGCGTTGCCCGAGGCGGCTCGAGGTGATTGCGCTTCAGAATCGTGCGCTGATTACGGATCTTCGTGGCCACGATGCTGCGAGCCACCCCAAGGCAGAACGAGGAGTCGTCGGCACGGCGGAATTGGTCTCGTCGAAGGAAGACGTTCTTCAGCCCGAGCCCCTGCGTCAGACCGTAGAATCGACCGCCGAAGGAAAAGTGTGCGATGGGCTTTTCGAGCCGGCAAAGCCCCTGGATCGCCGCCGCCGTGAGCAGATTGTTGCCGAAGACGTTGAGCTGTGAGATCTCGTTCAGCCTCACCTCTTGGATGAGCTTTCCCTTCTCGCTGATCCGAAGCACTTCGCTCGTGCGGCCGATCATGAGCCCGTTGCCCGTCACGTAGAGAGGGCGCAAGTCGTCGCGGGCGGGCACCAGCCGGCGGATCGGAGCGTCGGTTGCCTCCTCGATGACGCGGAAGACGTCGTCGTCGATCTCGTCGGGAAAGAGGGGAAGCTGCTGCGAGGTAACCTCCCCAGCGGCTTCGGCGATGGCTTCGGTCTCGTCGGGAAGGCAGATCCCGACGAGCGAGCATCGGGGACACTTCGGGCTGTCGACGAGCGGAGGCGGGATTCGTGGCGATCGAGCGGTGGCGCGCGCCCGCTCGATCGTGTCGATCGTTTCCTGGACGAGCGTTTCGTCGACCGTAACGCGCACGCGCTGCCGCGTGCGGTCGTAGTAGAGGACCGCTTCGGAGCAGTCGTACCCGTTCTCGCGAAGCACGAGAGCCTGTACCGATACCTGCATCCGGTCCGCCGGCCACGGCTCCGGCCCTTCGGGCGTGTCGCGAGGGGCGCCACGCTTGTAGTCGACCGGCGTCACGCGCGTTCCCGATCCCTCGACCAAATCGATCTTGGCGATGATGCCGAGACGATCGCTCGCGAGCTCGACGGAGCGCGCGTGAAAGCGTTCCGGCCCGTCGCTTGGCGAGGGCAGCGGATCGCTCTTGCCGTCGATCTTCTCGTGTCGCTGTGCGCCCTCGACGGTGTCGGTATTGTGTGCGAACAGCCCCTCGACCCATTCGTAGTAGAAGAGCCGAGGACAGTAAACGAACTCGTTCACCATGCGTGCGGGGAGGTACTCCGGAAGCTCCACCACCCGCGCGCGCTTTCGCCCGGGGCCGCGACGTTGCTGCGGGACGACGTTCGCGGCCGCCGTCAACCGGATCTTGCTGGCGTCCGAGGGCGAGTTGGTCGGCTCCACGCTCATGAACGCTCCCCATCGACGACGATGCATGGGGCATCGATGGGAACGTACGGCCTTCCCAGCGAGGTGATCACCCGATCTCCGCGCCCCTCCGACGGGCCAAGGTCGACGAAAAGCACCTGGTCCTCGCCGTGATGGATGATCTTGCCGAGCGCGTGACGGCAACGCGCAAGATCGGTCGGCGTCATCTGGCACTCGAACACGGAGTACTGCAGATGGTCACCGAAGTCGCGCATCGTCTTGTGCACGGCGCGGAGGCGCTTGTCTTCGCAGATGTCGTAGCAGACGAGATACGTCGTTCTCATGACGGCCTCGTGCGTCTGTGGAAGGGGCTCTCAAAGGAGGCAAGCAGGCAACGAGAAGCTCGATTCAAGACTATGGCGTCGACGGTGACGTGATGGTGCCGCTCGCTCCGTACCGAATGCAAGCGCACGGATCGATCGGCCGCGTTTTGCTCAGTCGAGTTGCGGCAAGTGGTCACTACGCTCGTGTCTCGTCTTCTAGACGGCACAGGCCAGGCGCTCTTTCAGAAGCCTTGCGAGAGACGGCGTTTATCAAACGTCAGGATGGCGCGCCGTTGCGGGGAACGAAGGCATCGACAGACGACCGTGTCGATCTCCCGTTGCAGGCTCGAACAGCCCGAGGCCGAAGTGACAGCCGAAGCCGAGCGCGAGCGGGCCATGCACGGGCTCCGCGAAGTGTAGTCGCCAGAAGCTGCCGCGGCGATCCGGCTGGGAGAGGCCACGCTTGGAGCGAAAGCGATGGAAGTGGATCGGCCGGCGAGCACGGTCGCCGATCCGAATCTCCGTGACGGGCTCGAGCGACACGAGCTCGGGCAAGCCGCGTTCACGACACTCTCGGCGGATCTGCTCCGGCACGTCGAAGCGGGCTTTGCGGTGCCAGGGATGAAGGTAGGGGGTCATCGAGATCCACTCGGTGGCGGTTTCGAGGAGCGGAGAGCGGAAGGCGTCGCGGTCTCCGATTCCCTCGAGAATGAGCTGCCACGTTCGGCCGTTCGGCTCCACGACTTGACGGAGGCGATCGAGCACCTCGACAGCGTGTTCGTCGAAGCCGCCCGCGGCAAACACGATCGCACGATGAATGCGTCCCGCGACCGAAGCCCCCTTGTCCGCGTGCGCCTCCGGTAGGAAGAACGCATGCGAGTGATTCGACGTGCCGTGTCCGGAAAGGACGGCCGGAATGCGATCCTCGCCCAAGATCCTCTTGGCGCGGCCCATGATCGCTCGGCGCAGCAGCTCGCCGAAGTGAAGTGCGTCCTCCAGTCGGCAGAGTGGCTTGCCATAAACGGCGTACCTTGCGATGGTCGGCCGTGTCGCGCGTGGCCGGCGGCGGACCGGTGGCAACGCGACGGGCTCGAGCGCGGCGGCGGGACGCGTGTAGTGCACCTCGCGCGCGGCGGGTGGTGCGCTCCAGCCGGCCGCCCGAAGATCGGCGCTTTCGACCTCGAGACTCGCCAGCCAGTCGTCAGGCAAGGTGGCGAGTAGCTCGGCCATCCGCTTGCCACGGAGGCGACGCTCTCTTGCCTCGGCGAGGGTCCGAGCGCGACGCGCCGAATAATCTTCGGGCGCCCTGGGCGCCAGCATGGGGATGACGTCGAGAAGCTCGCCCGTTCCGCGGTCGAGCTCCTCGCTCCCTGGCCGGCAGTTGATCACACCACTCCACTCGTGAAGGCGACTCGCTTCGACCCAGCTCTCGGCGCGGCCGAGATACGCCAGTCGGTCGAGGAGCAAGTCGAGGGCCCTTTCTTCTTCGGGTGCGAGCCGAAGCGTCTCCCAAACCGCAACGAGTTGCGCGTTGGTCCCGAACCGCGCGAAGGCGTCGAACACGAGGGTTCGCTTCTCGCTCCGCCCCTCGCGCGTTGGCATGAAATGACGGGTATGGGCGTGCACAGCCGGCGGAAGCTCGTAGCCTGGCAGCTCGCTCGCGAGCACTTCGAGAAGACGACCAAGGAGAGGGCGAGGCACCTCGGCGGGCGACACCTTCTCGTGCCACACGAAAAGCAAGGCGCGCGCGATGCGCCAGGGGTCGGGCGGCCACGCTAGAGCAGCTTCGTTCACGTGACGTCCCCATGGCGTCGCGTGGTAGCGCCGGGCCGGGAAGTCGAAGGCGAGAGCCAGCACGGCGCTACTTCTTCCACGTGACCGTCGTCACGCGGGGGTCTGCAAATCGCCCTTCCTGCGCAACCGACTCGATCAGGGCGGGGATTTCGCTCTCCAGCGCGGAGATCTCGGGCACGACGAACCCTACCGGGCGGGTGGTGCGAAGCTCTCGACACTCGAGATCGCAAGCGGTCCGGAGACGAAGTCCCTCGTCGAGGAAGCGGCGGATCTTGTAGAGCGCAATGGCGGCGAGGAGCTTCTCCACGGTTGCACCAAGCCCGAACCCGCGGAGCTGCGCGAGATCGAGGTTGAAGTAGGCGACGATGCGCTTGGCGGTGAATTCTTCGCGCGGGTACGGCACGTTGCCAAACCCCTTCGACGTGTCGCCCGACGGATTCACCTGATCGTTCTTCACGCCGCCGCTCTGTGCGACCGAAACGTCTTCTGCCTCGATGAATCCCGAAAGGGCGCGCGGAAGGCGGAGCCGCCCGCCAGCGAGCTCCTTCTTGGCGAGGAAGACACCGTGGAGCAGCGCATTCGTGTCCATGCGCAGCAAAACGGAGGCGAGCTTCCGGATGTCGACCGTGCCTTCCTCCATGTCGGCGAGCTCGGCCTTCAAGCGGTCGAACACGCTCTTGTCCTTGCCCTCGAGGATATACGGGGAGTTCAGCCTATGCGCCTCGAGAACGGAGTTCGTGAGCGGCTTGCCCCCATCGTCGACGACCTTGACGAGCGGTAGCCCACGCAGCGGCGCCACCCAGTCGTCCGCGACCGCGTCCCAGCACACTGCTTCGAGGCGGTTCGCAACACTCTGCGCGGATTCGACGAGGAGCATCCGCCGGCCGTCGGCATCCTCGTAAACGGCATGTCCGAGGTCGGGGAATCCGGTCGGCTGGAAGCGCGTGCCCTGGAGCGGGCGGAGTTCGGCCTCGAGCAAGAGGCGCGGCGTCGCGGCGAGCGCGTGGGCTGCGGTGTCGAGAGCGGTGGTCATGTCGAGTGGCTCCTTTCGTCAGTTGGCTGTCGACGGCGCTGCTTCGAGCGGAACCAGCAGCCGTTTCGCGAGGTTCTCGACGTCGAGCGCGTCGAGGGGGAAGAGGAGGGTTGCGGCGAGCCGCTTCCCCGGCAGCGCTCGAGGGTCAATGGAGTCGGGTGGGAATGATGGCAGCCGCGCGCCGGCGAGCCGGAGCGCGCGCCATGCGAGCGCCACCGCCTCGTCGATCCGATCCGCCAGAAGACACGAGACGATGCGCCGCGGACGCGCCAGCTTGCCGTCGGTCGGCAAGATTCCTCGCTGCGAGAGCAGCCGCGCCGGAGCGAACGCAGTGACCAAGATCGCGAGGCTCGCCGGCAATGCGGCCGCCGCGCCGGTTGCGCGCTCGCGTCGCTCGAGTCGATCGGGAACCCTCACGAGCGAGAGGCCTGCGGCCAGGTTGCACAGCCTCGCGAGGTCGATCTCTCCACGAGCGAAAGCTGCGAGAGCGGCGAGATCCGCGCCGCAGCGGCCCTCGAGCGGGTCCGTCGCACGCGCAGCGGCATCGTTGTCTGCCGCATCGCTCTCGGTAGCAAGGAGACGCCGGTCGAGCGTCGCGGCGAGCAAGCCATCCACCGTCCCGATGCCGAAGGTCGCGAGCGAGCTACCCGGCTTCCATTCGGGCACCTGCCAGCCCCATCGGTCGCTCGCAACGACCGGCGCCACGTGGGCGCGAAGCGGGCAAGGACGCCACTTGAGACCCGCGAGGGCTGCGGCGAGACGCAACTCGTCGGTTCCGTCGTCCGCCTCGACGGCCCAGCGATCTGATAGCCAGGGCGAGGGTCGAAGCCAGGTTTCTTCGCGCGCGAAGCGGCTCGAGCCTGCCATTCGCTCGAGTGCCCCGAGACGAACGAGAACGTCCTGAACCGCGACCCTCCGCGGCGCGGCGCGTCCCAGCATCGCGAAGATCGACTCTTCGAGCCGGCGGACCTGCGACGCCAGCGCAGCCGGGCAGCCGTCCTTGCGAGCTGCGCGGCGAAGCGTCTCCAGGTAGCCGCCCTGGTCTAGCTCGCTGAGAAGGTCGTCCTCCGGCTCGCGCTCGACTCGGACACGGGAAAGTGGCGTCGCCAGGTAGGCGCGGCCGGACCGCATCGCGAAGGTGTAGCGGGCGAACGAGTCGATGCCCCGGTCCACGCCCAGCGACGCGACGGCGCGGCGGAAGTCGAAGCCGTCAACAGCGGTCTTGCGGCCAATCGTGGCGCGCCCTTCGCGGAACAACGCAGCGATCTCCCGGTACGAGGCGGGGCTCTTCCAGAGTGGCAGCCAGATCTCGCCACGCGCCGGGCCCTCGTCCGCGAAATCGGTGGCTCCCGAGCCGGCGCCCGTCGGCTTGACCGTGAACGGGTAGCTCAGCGCACCGCTGCGCGCTGACTCGAGCCGCCTGGTCGCGGCTGCCGTCAAGACCAGCGCCCCTTCGAGTGAGAACACGAAGTCCCAGGGATTGACGACCGAGTCTCCGCTGAAACCCGTCGATGCGTTCGGGCCGCCGGCCGCACCCGGCGAGAATTGTCCAACGGCGCACGCGACGAGACCCGGGATTGGCGTGCCGAAAAGCGAGCCTTCAAGCCAGGTCATGGCCTCCTCACGAGGGGCGCCCGTCGCGGGGTCGAAGAGGTCGACCAGGCGTTGAAGGAAGTTGTTCGTGAAGTCGAGCCGGCCGTCGTTGCCGCCCGTTCCGAGAAGTGGGGGATAGCGCGGATCCTCCGCCCCGAGCAGGACCGCGGCGTCCATCCAGCTCAGCGCTTCGTCGGGGAAAGCCCCGCGCACGGCCTCCAAGAACGTGGCCTTCTCTTTATGTTTGGGGCTTTCCTCGAGGCCGAATCGCGAGACGACCTGCCGTGCCGCGGCGATCACCTGTCGAAGGATCGCGAATCGTTGAGCGTCGTTGCGGGCGATGGCTTCGAGCGCACTCGTGTTGTCCTTGGGATAGAAGCCGCTCCCGCCGTTCCACGGAGCGACGATCGGGCTCGGCCGGTAATCGTCAAGAAGAAAGCGACGAAGCTCGCCGTCGTCGAGAGCGCTTCGTAGGACGAAGCTCTCGGCGATCCAGAAGCCGCGCGCCTCGCGGTCCATCTGCTCGGCGACGAGGCGGAGGACGGCGAGCGCCTTGAGGTAGCTCGCGATCGGCACCGGCGCGCAGCCGGCGAGGTGCACGTCATGCAGCATCGGATTGCCCAATCGTCGTCAGCAGGTTGACACCCTCGTCGCCCAGCTCCTGCTCGCGGGCCGACGCCCGCCAATCCGCGACGCGAACGAGCATCTCGAGCCAGGCGAGATGAAAGGGGCCATAGCGCTCGAGCAGAGTCTGCGTGCGTTCGGCCCACGAGCGGCCCGATGCGCCGCCACCGAGCTCGACTACGTCGAGGCTGAGAACGGCGCTTCGAACAGTCTCGCGGTCGCCGATCTGAAGCCCGGGCACATGGTCGCCGTCCCACACCCCGCGGGCGAAACGCTTCCCGTCGTCGGGCTGCGCTTCTCCCGGGAGGGAGCGTACGCCGAGGCGGACCTTCCCGTGGTGCGCGGCGATGAGATAGGCAACGAGGTCTGCGTCCGGCTCTCCGTCGTGCTGATTGATCCACGACAGCATCGATGCGAGCTCGTGGCGGAAGCGCGGACGCTCATGGCGACCGGAGCAGGGCGATTTCGCGAGCGCTTCGGGAATGCTCGCTGCCGCCGTGCAGCTCTTCAACGTCCGCTGGAAAATGGGATGGCTCTTGCCCACGTCGTGCCAGCGCGCGGCCCGCACGACTGACTCGCGCTCCACCTCCACCTCGAGCGCATCGCACAAGGCGCGCGCCTCGTCTTCGACGTCGATCAGGTGCCGCTCGAGAGCGACCGGGTGCACCTGGCGGCTTCGCCAGTCCGCATCGTAGTCCTCGGCCGGTTGCCCAGCCTCGACCGGTGGAATGGGCTCGACGCGCGTGCGGAGGGATGGGCCGAAGCCGAGGCGCGGATCGTACCCGCCAAGGGCGGCATCGAGCATTAGCGTCTCTCCCGGACGAGCCCGCCGGTCGAGCGGCAGCCATCTGCCGTCCAGAGGATCGCGGGCGAAGATTTTTCCGTCCTGACTCCGGATGCGCTTTGCGTACGCGTCGAGCTGAGAGAGCGAGACGCGACAGATCTCGCTGCGCTCGGGAGCCGGCTCATCCTGCGAAGGAGTGCCGGAAAAGCTTCGCCAGAACACCGCGACGTCGAGATCATCCGCGTCGCGTACGTAGGGCGAGACGTCGATGTCGAAGCCTGAAAGGTCGGAGCTCGAATCGAAGAGATCGAGGAGATCGCGGCGGCGAAGGACGAGGCTCGGCTCGTGCGCCCCTCGGGTGGGCGGGAGCGCAGATGGACTCGCACTGTTCAGCGTGCGGAGCCGGTCCCGCGCCTCGTCGAGCTCTGCCGCACGGTAGGGGAGCGGTAGCTTCTCCTCGCTAGAAACATCAATCCAGAAAACACGTGCTCCCTCGACCTCTCCGTATCGGTTCGCTCGGCCGAAGCGTTGGACGAGGGACGACCAAGGCGCGAGCTCCGTGAACAGAGTGGCCGCGCTCACGTCGACACCGGCCTCGAGCGCCTGAGTGGCGACGCCGATCGTGCCGGCACCGCGAGGCGCAGCGAGCAAGCGCTGCTCGGCGTCCAGGCGGTCTTGCGGGCGGAATTGTGCGTGGACCAGGACAAGGTCCGGCTCGAGGCTCCGTCGCTCGAGCTCGAGATACAGTGCCTGCGCGCGCCCTACGGAGTTCACGAATACGAGCGTTCGCGTTCCGGCACGATGCGCATCCAGTACCTCGCTCGCCAGATCGGCGATGTAGGACGCCGCCTCACGCTTCGCCGTTTCGCCGTCTAGCCGGGCCCCAGCCTGCACGAGCTGCTTCGGCGCATCGAGGCGTCTCTTCACGTCGGGGTCGGCGCGATCTTCATCGCCGAGCGAGAGCCTCCTCCCACCCGCAAGGTGCGTCGCGAAATCCGCCGTCGCGAGCCATTGCTCGTCCAACGTAGCCGAGAGCCAAAGAGTCTTGCTCGGGCGCGGAGTTCCGAAAGAGCGGCGCAAGCCCTCGAGCTGGGCCGACGTCCTGCAGCCGCACCCCATGAGCTGCACCTCGTCGAAGACCCACAGCGTATCCGTGTGGAGCAGCGCGAACGGGATCGGCCAGCGAGCGCGAGGCACGCCGTAGCCGCGAAGAAGCGCCGCGGACAGGAGAACATCCTGGGTTCCGACGATGATCGCCGAGCTCTCTGGTTTTTCGGTCCATTCGTCGTCGCGAGCCCCTCCCATCTGCAGGTACACCCGCGGCGGCTCCAGGCCGGCGTCCTGGAAAAGCTCACGGCTTGCCTCGACCCATGTGGTCGCTGAGCGGGCCGTCTGTTCGACGAGCGTTCGCATGGGCAGGCAGTAGGCGAGTCGTCGTGGCGTGTCGCGATCGCTTTGGAGACGCCGGTGCAGCCAGGCGACCACTACGGCGGCCGTCTTCCCGAGACCGGTCGGGACGTCGACGATCTCTGGCCAGGGACCCGCGACGACGCGCCGTTGGTATGGATAGGGCTCGAAGCCGGTCAGCGCACGGAAGAAGCTGGCGTAGTCAGATTCAGGCTTCATCGGGTAAGTCCTCTCGTACGAGACTTCCGCCTCGCGTACAGACGACGCTCCTGCCGTGACCTTTTGCTCGGTGACTTCCCGAATGCGACGCCACGGCACGACGCGAACGCCCAGCCGTTGTCCAGAGATCTCACCGCCGTAGACGAGCACGGGAGAGCCAACTTGCTCGTGCGCACGATCGACGCCTCCCCGTAACGTCGTCAGCCATTCGGCCGAAACAGTTGCGCCGGCCTTCACTTCGACCGGGGTCTGGCGAGATCCATCGTCGAGGAGCAGGTCGATCTCGTTTCCGGCACGGTCACGCCAGAAGGACACGTTCGGCGGGAGGGCCGCGTTGTATCGCGCCTTGACGAACTCTGTCACGACCCACGTCTCGAAGAGCGCGCCGCGCGCCGGATGGGTCCGCAGATCGCTCGCGTCGCGCACACCGACGACGGCGGCCGCAAGGCCGGGGTCGACCACGTACAGCTTCGGCGTGCGAACCGGACGCTTGCGAAAGGTGGGCTCGTTGGCGGGGAGCCGCAGGATGACGTAGCTCGCTTCGAGAAGTGAGAGCCACTGCTGCGCCGTGCGCTGATCGATCCCGCAGTGGGCGGCCAAGGATGCCACGTTCAGAAGCTGCCCGGTTCGTGCCGCGCAGACTTGAAAGCGGTCGAACGTGACGAGGTCGCGAATGTTGATGACGCGGCGGACATCGTGCTCGACGTACGTGCGTAGTTCAGGTACCATCGACGCGGATCGACAGGGCGATCGTGAACAGGGGGATAGAGCCCGCGGAAGAGGAGGTCCTCAAGTCGTTCGGGCTCGCGACCCGAGTCCTGCAGCTCGGACAGTGCGAACGGCAAGAGCTCCAGGATGGCGATCCTTCCGGCCAGCGACTGGGTGACCCGTTCGAGCAGCTGGAACTGTTGCGATCCGGTTAGGAGGAAGAGCCCGAGTCGCCCGTCGCGGTCGAGGACCGACTGGAGGTAGCGAAAGAGGTCGGGACAGCGTTGCGCTTCATCGAGAATGGCGCCGTCCGGGAAGCGACCGAGGAATCCACGGGGGTCGCGGAGAGCGTCCTCTTCCTCGTCGGGCTCCTCCAGGGAGCAGTAGGGCCGGTCGGGAAGGAGTCGCGTTGCCAGGGTAGTCTTGCCGGACTGCCGGGGGCCGGTAAGGACGACCGCGGGATAGGTGAGCAACGCGTCCGCCGCGGCTTCCGCGATCGATCTTCGCACCAGATTTTCCATCAACGCTGGCCAGAATGACGCATCACCGTCATAATAGCCAAGAGGGTGCCGCGAAATGTCCTCAACCTTGAGCGTGGGGCGGTGTCTGGCCGAGCGATCTAGCTACCTCAGAAGAGAGACAGCGGTTGACGGAGGAACGGTGCTTCTCAGCGCTCGGCAGCCATGATCCCGCCTAGCTCGGCCGCGAGGATGCTCGCGGTGACAACCGCGCGGCGCCAAGGTAGCCCGGTAGGTGACGAATGGCCGGCCGACCGGCGTGATCCTCCGCGTGTCGAGGCTATGACGGCGGGATTCCGTGGAGCTGCGTCGTGAGCCACCCGTCTCCCCCAACCACGAGCCGAAGTCCTGGCTCTCCCACGAGCGCTACCCCGTCCTCCTCTTCTGGCTCCTCGTCGCCCTCACGGTCGTGCTCGGCATCTCCCCCCACGACCGCGCCGACTGGCTGCTCGAGAACGCGCTCCTCTTCATGGGCGT
>FWPU01008759.1_pt1 | contig 11559 bp, 6 predicted proteins | sample 2228361 | NCBI WGS metagenome assembly FWPU01 (sample SAMEA103939777, study PRJEB20133) | metagenome | reverse complement strand
AAAGATCGGCGAATTTCGACGCTTCCGAATAGTCCGGCGAGATCACAACGCTTTTGGCGCCGCGATAGCGCGCCTCGGTGTAGAAGTGGGCGTCGGGCGTGCGCGTCTGCGGGACGTTGGAGCCCCAGAGAATGAGAAATCCCGAATTATACCAGTCGGCGGACTCCGGCACGTCGGTCTGCTCGCCCCAGGTCTGCGGCGAGGAGGGCGGCAGATCGCAATACCAGTCATAGAACGACATGCAGACGCCGCCGAGCAGCGAAAGATAGCGCGAGCCGGCGGCATACGAGACCATGGACATGGCCGGAATCGGCGAGAAGCCGATCACGCGGTCGGGGCCGTATCGCTTGATCGTATAGGCGTTGGCGGCGGCGATGATCTCGGTGACCTCGTCCCAATTAGCGCGCACAAATCCGCCGAGGCCGCGCTTGCTGGTGTAGGCCGCGCGCTTCTCGGGGTCTTCGACGATGGAGGCCCAAGCGGCGACCGGCGTGCGCACGGCGCGCGCCTCGCGCCAGAGCCGCAGCAGGCGCGAGCGCACCAGCGGATATTTCACCCGATTGCCCGAATACAGGTACCAAGAATAACTTGCCCCGCGCGAGCAGCCGCGCGGCTCGTGATTGGGAAGCTCGGGACGCGTGCGGGGATAGTCGGTCTGCTGCGTCTCCCAGGTGACGATGCCGCCCTTCACATAGATCTTCCACGAACAGGAGCCGGTGCAGTTCGCCCCGTGAGTCGAGCGCACGATCTTGTCGTGCTGCCAGCGCTTGCGATAGCCGTCCTCCCAGCGGCGATCTTCGCGCGTGGTAATTCCGTGTCCGGCGGCGAATGGCTCCGCCGTGCGTCTGAAGAACGTCAGACGGTCGAGGAAATGACTCATCGGTGGCCTCTCAAATTCGCCGGCCAGGCTGCCGGAATCGGCGATGTGGGCGCCGAAGGCGGACGACGTTCGATATCGTAGAGCAAACCGCCGCGGCGCGTGTAGTAGTACCAGGTGAGCAAGAGGCAGCTCAGGTAGAACACCAGAAACGCGTAGAGCGCTCCTTCCACCCCTCCCGTCATCGCGATCGAAGTGCCGTAGCTCTTCGGAATGAAGAACCCGCCGTAGGCGCCAATCGCGGACGAAAAACCAATGATAGCCGCCGCTTCCTTGTCGGCCTGGCGCAGACTCTCCGCTGGGGACAGATGCGGTTCGAGGCGGGGGATCTCCTTACGCATGATCACGGGGATCATCTGGAACGTCGATGCATTGCCTACGCCGGTGGCGATAAACAGAAGCATGAACATGGCGAAGAACCCCCAGAACGCCCAGGCCTGGTCCTTGACGGCAATGAAGTACAGGACGCCGACCACGCCGATCGCCAGCGCGACAAACACCCAGAACGTGATGCGTCCACCGCCATATTTGTCGGCCATCCACCCGCTCATCACCCGAGCCAGCGACCCGACCAGCGGCCCAAGGAAGACGAAGGCCAGAGCATCGATATGCGGAAACTGCGTCTTGATGAGCAGCGGGAAGCCCGCCGAATAGCCGATGAACGATCCGAAGGTGCCAATATACAGCCAGCACATGATCCAGTTGTGCTTGCGCTGGAAGATCACGGCCTGCTCGGAGAATGAGGCCTTCATGGTGGCGATGTCGTTCATGCCGAACCAGGCGGCGAAGGCGGAAGCGGCAATGAACGGAACCCAAATGAAACCAGCGTTCTGCAACCAGAGCTGCGTTGTGCGGCCGTCCTCGACCGCGACCTGCGGCTGGCCGCCGAGCCAACCGAATACGCCGGCCGTGATCACCAGCGGGATCACGAACTGAACCAGGCTCACTCCGAGATTGCCGAAACCGGCGTTGAGCGCAAGCGCGTGGCCCTTCTCCGCCTTGGGGAAGAAGAAGCTGATGTTGGCCATCGAGGAGGCGAAATTCCCGCCGCCGAGACCGCACAGGAGCGCGAGCGCAAGGAAAATGAAATACGGCGTATCGGGGTTCTGCACGGCGATTCCGATGCCGAGCGCAGGAATCATCAGCGACCAGGTCGAGACGGTGGTCCAAAATCGGCCGCCGAATATTGCCGGCATGAACGAATAGAAAATGCGCAGTGTCGCGCCGGAAAGTCCGGGAAGCGCCGCAAGCCAGAACAGTTGGTCGGTCGAGAACTGGAACCCGACGGCAGGCAGCTTCGCCACCACCACCGACCACACCATCCAGACCGCGAAGGAAAGCATCAGCGCTGGGATTGAGATCCAAAGGTTTCGACGCGCGATCGCCCGACCTCGCTCCTGCCAGAAGACTGGATCTTCCGGCCGCCAGTCCTCGATCAAATGAGGACCCAGCACCCCGACGTGCTTCGGTTCGTGAATCGGCTGCATCTCGGGCAACTGCGGCAGCCGGCGCAGCTCGGGTTCGGCGGCCTCGCGCTCCATCTGCCGGATTGCCAGATGCATCCAGATCAGCGCCGTAGTGACGAGTGCAAACAACAGCATGAAGCTGCTGGTCCACAGACCCGTGAGATCGAGCAACAAGCCGAAGGCGATTGGCAGCACGAAGCCGCCCAGACCGCCGATCATGCCCACAAGACCTCCAACGGCACCGACGTTATCGGGGTAGTAGACCGGAATGTGCTTGTAGACCGCAGCCTTGCCCAGGCTCATGAAAAAGCCGAGTACGAAGACGATCACAATGAACGCCGGAAGGGCGACTTCAAAGTGAAACGTAATCGGGCCGTGTATCCCCCTTACCACGTAGTCGGTCGGCGGATAGGACAGGACAAAGGTGCAAGCGACGGAAACCAGAAACGTCCAGTACATAACGCGGCGCGCGCCGTAGCGGTCGGAGAGATGACCGCCGTAAGCGCGAAAGATGCTGGCGGGGACGGAATAGAGAGCGCCGATCAGACCGGCGGTCTTGATGTCGACGTCATATACCCCAATGAGGTAGCGGGGCAGCCATAACGCCAACGCCACGAATGCGCCGAAGACGAAGAAATAATAGAGCGCGAAGCGCCAGACCTGGATTTTCTTGAGGGGCGCAAGCTCAAGCCACGCGCTTCGCGGCTTCTCGCCGCGCGCGCGGCGCTCTCGCAAGACCGGGTCGTCCTCGGTGGTGAGCCAAAAAACGATCCCCATGACCGCAATGGCTGCCGCCCAGATCTGCGCAGTGGTCTGCCAGCCGTAGGCGACAAGCACATAGGGGGCGAGGAATTTAGTGACCGCCGCCCCCACATTGCCCATGCCGAAAATTCCGAGCGCAGTGCCCTGCTTCTCGACCGGATACCAGCGCGACACGTAGGCGATGCCGACCGCGAACGAGCCGCCGGAAATGCCGACGCCAAGTGCGGCCAAGAGCATCTGCGGATAGGTCTCAGCATAGGCCAACAGAAAAGTCGCCGCCGCAGACGACAGCATCACCAGCGTGTAGACGATCCGGCCGCCGTACTGATCGGTCCAAATGCCGAGCGCGAGCCGAATCAGGGAGCCGGTCAGGATCGGGGTGCCGATGAGCAACCCGAACTCGGTCTCATTTAGACCGAGCTCCTGCTTAATTTGCACGCCGATGATCGCAAAGATGGTCCAAACCGCAAAGCAGACCGTGAATGCGATCGTGGAGAGCCAAAGCGCACGCGCTTGCCCTTCAGCGGCGGATTGCACTGGCATGACGATCCTCGCCCTTGCTGGAAAACAGGTAGCGGAGTAGCGGAGACCATCGATACCCGGCCCCATACGGCATGTTTTGACGTACGTCAAAAGATGCCGCCGAAATTGATAACGGCGGGCAGCGGCACTCGTTCAGACTGCTGGCGCGCAATTTACGCTCTATTAGACCATTAGAGAATAGACCATTAGAGAATGCTCCGCTTCGGTCGACCCACATCCGCCCATTTCCGCCCCCGATCACGTCGGGGGTAAACTCCGGCGGGAATCCATAAAGCATCCGTGTCCGGCTTCCGGGTCACCGCTTCCCGCCTTCGTGGGCACAACTTTCGCGGGGACGAGCGGAGGTCGAAAGCGGTTCGATTCAAACGGAAGCTCCTCTCGTCGCCGCAAGCCGGGGGCTTGGCGGACACGGCAAGCGGGGACCGGCGTGCAGTCCTGGCGGCGCCGGCACGCTGACCAGGCGGCATCGGATGCGACCATAGATTGCGACCACAAATCAGGGCAGGCGGAGCCTGGCGACGCACAGGTTCGGGTCCGCCGGATCGTCTTCGACGACGAAGCCAAGCTCCTTGCACATGCGGATCATCACGGTGTTTTCCCGCAGGATTTGGCCTTCGATCCGCTTGAGGCCCTCGGCGCGCGCGTAGTCGATGATGTGCTCCATGAGCTTCCACCCAAGGCCCCGCCCTTTCAGATCGGAACGAAGCAGGATGGCAAACTCGGCCGTCTCGTAGTTGGCGTCCGCGTGGAGGCGAACACCCCCGATCATCTCGCCGGTGGCCTCGTCGATCGCCACGAATGCATTCGCCCGCGCATAGTCGAGCTGGGTGAGGCGCACGATGAATGCTGTGCTGAGCTCCCTGATGGGAGCGAAGAAGCGCAGTCGCAGGTCTTCGGGACTGACCTTTTCGAAAAACGCCCGAACAAGACGCTCGTCCTCCGGCCGCACCGGTCGAACAAAGATGCGCCAATTGTCGGCAAGCACGATGCGGCGCTCCCACTCACTCGGATACGGCCGGATGGCCAGGTGCGGATGCCCGCGGCCCCGGAATTTCGGCGCCGCAACGGCAACCGCGACCCGCGCGTCGAGGGCGAGGACACCAGTTTCATCCGCCAGCAAAGGATTGATGTCGAGCTCGCGAATTTCCGGCAGGTCGGCGACGAGTTGGGACAGTTTGACAAGAACAAGGGCAATGTCGTCGATCTTGGCCTCCGGCACGTTGCGATAAGCTCGCAGCAGACGCGACACGCGGGTGCGATCGATCAGGTCGCGCGCGAGCTTCAAGTCGAGCGGTGGAAGCGCGAGCGCCTTGTCGTTGATCACCTCGACCGCGGTTCCGCCGTGACCGAACATGACAACGGGTCCGAACGTCGGATCGTCGGCAATGCCGGCGATCAGTTCGCGCGCTTTCGGGCGCAGGATCATCGGCTGCAGCGTGACGCCGGCGATGCGGGCCTCCGGCCGCTTCAGCTTCGCCGCGGCCATCACCTCTTCCGCCGCCTTGCGAACGGACGGGCCGCTCGTGAGGTTCAATCGAACGCCGCCGACATCCGATTTGTGGACAATATCGCGCGAGACTATTTTGACGGCGACAGCATAACCTGCCGCAAGAAAGTCGGCGGCTTTTGTCTCCGCCTCGTCCGGGGTGCGGGCGAGCACGGTCGGAACGATCGGTATCGCATAGGCCTCGAACAGTTGCACCACCTCGAGCGGATCGAGCCAGGCGCGCCCGTCGGCCAGCGCAGCGTCGACGATGCGCCGCCCCTTCGCCGCATCCGGCACGAAATGTTCGGGCAGACTCGGCGGCGTCTTCAGCAAAGCCTCGGTCACTTCCCGGTACTTGACCAAATGCATGAAGCCCCGCACCGCCTCGGTTTCCGTCGCATAATGGGGAACAGCGGCGCGACTGAAAGCTTCCGCCACGGCGCCGTCGGCGCCGACCCAAACTGCAAACACCGGCTTGGGCGCCGGTCGCGTACGCTCGCGTTCCGCGATGCGGGCGACGGCCCTTGCGATGTCCGCCGCCGGCGCGAGCGCGGTCTGCACATTCATCACGAGGACGGCGTCGTTTGCCGGGTCGGTAAGCAGAGCTTCGAGCGTCGCCACGTAGCGCGCATCGTCGGCGTCGCCGATGATGTCGATCGGATTCGCGCCCGACCAAGTGGGCGGCAGAACGGCGTCGAGTCGTGCACGCGTGTCGGCCGAAATCTCGGCGACGGTGCCGCCGAAATCGGCCAGCCGATCGACCGCCAGAACTCCTATGCCGCCGCCGTTGGTCAAAATCGCCAGTCGCTTGCCGCCAACCACTTTCACCCGCCCCAAGGTTTCGGCGGCGTCAAACAGCTCGCCGAGATCGAGCACGCGGAGCAGGCCGGCGCGACGGAACGCGGCCTCGTACACTGCATCGGACCCGGCGAGGGCGCCGGTGTGGGTCGCGGCAGCCTTGGCGGCCTGGGCATGACGTCCGGCCTTGACCACAACCACCGGCTTGGTCCGCGAAGCGGATCGGGCGGCGGACAGGAATTTGCGCGCCTCCTTCACGGACTCGATGTAAAGCAGGATCGCGCGGGTGGAGCGATCGACGGCAAAAAAGTCGAGCAGATCGCCAAGATCGACGTCGAGCTGGTCGCCGATGGAGACGATGCCGGAAAATCCCACGGCGCGGCTCACCGACCATTCGATCATTCCGGCGGCGATGGCGCCCGATTGAGAGATCAGCGCCAAGTCGCCGGGCAGCGGCATGCGAGCTGCAAAGGTTGCGTTGAATTGGGCGCGTGGCGCGACGACTCCGAGACAGTTCGGTCCCACGAGCCGCAAGCCGGCCGCCCGCGCCGCCTTTTCGCAAGTCTCGGCGAGAGAGCCGGGTCCGCGCCCCAGGCCGGCTGTAATGATGATCGCCGCAGCTACTCCTTGTTCGCCCGCGGCCGAAACAATCGAAGGGACCGTCTGCGGAGGGGTGGTTACAACAATGACGTCGGGCACTCGGGGCAAATCACCGAGCGATGCGACGGTGCGTATACCATCGATCTCGCTGTGGTGGGGGTTGACGACGGAAATTTCGCCGCGAAAGCCTCCGTCGCGCAGGTTCCCCAGCACCTTGCGGCCGACGGAGGTCTCCCTTGAGCTTGCCCCGATGACCGCGACTGAGCGGGGGGAAAGCAGCTTCTCGAGGCGATAGGTCGACATGTGTACGGTCAGCCGACGATTATGTCAGCATTCTGTCGGCGACCGGACGCCGCGCGCAAGTCGGCGCACGGCTTTCCGCACTAGCTCGAGATGGCAGCGCCGCCGTTGGTCAACACCTCAGCGCTCATGCGTATGAATCTGTTATTCTGCTCGAGAAGCCGCCGGGTGTCTTCGGCGTTGAGCTGGATTTGCCGCTGCAGACATTCCTGCCAGGCGGATGCGGCGTCGGGAACCGAACGTGCGCCCGCCAGCTTGGTTATCAGATCCGTGACCAATTTCGATTCCGATTGGGCACGCGCCGTCCACACCTGGTTCAGCTCGGCGGCATATTCCAACGCCTGCTTCTGCAGGTCGATCATCGAATCGACAAACAGAGCCGGGTGAAAGCGCGAGTGCTTGCTCCTGCCGGCATGCTCGCTCGATGATTGCGTCATTGCATCCTCCTATCCTCCGTGACGGTGCGAGATTTTCGGCAATGGCTCCCTGCGAAGGTGGTGACAGGGTCGCCCGACCTCGCCCGGGTTTTGACCCAAATCAATCATGTTTGCGCAGCAGAGCCAGAGTCTTGATGTGGATCAAGGGGCGGGCCTCAGTCTTCCAGGACGTAAGTTCCCGGCGCGTTGCAGAGCGGGCGGTAATCGAGGTGGTCGATCACAAGTGCGGTCGGGGGCAATGCCTCGCCGGAACGCGCGGCGAGCCATGCCACCCATTCCGGCCACCAGGATCCGGGCTTCTGCGGCGCGCTCGCCAGGAACGTTTCCGGGTCACTGTAGTAGTCGTCTGCCGCCTTGGTCATCACCTGAAAACTGCGGCCCTCGCGACCAGGCTCGGAGATGATCCCCACATTGTGTCCGCCAGTCGTGAGCAGGTAGGTCACCTCGGTGTCGGTAAGAAGATTGATCTTGTAGGTCGATCGCCAGGGTGCAACGTGGTCGCGCTGCGTGCCGACCGCAAATATGGGCACACGTATGTCGGCCAATGCGATCGGTCGATCGTCGACCAGGTAGCGACCTTCGGCAAGATCGTTGTTGAGAAAGAGCCGGCGCAGATATTCGGAGTGCATGCGATAGGGCATGCGCGTAGCGTCGGCGTTCCAGGCCATGAGATCGGTCATTTTCCGGCGCTCGCCCATCAGATATTCGCGGACAATGCGCGACCAAACCAGCTCGTTCGAACGCAGCATGTGAAACGCACCGGCCATTTGTCGGCCGTCGAGGAATCCCTGCTCCCACATCATGTCCTCGAGGAACGCAAGCTGGCTCTCGTTGATGAAAAGCATCAGCTCGCCGGCTTCGGTGAAATCGGTCTGGGCGGCGAGCAGGGTCACCGATTGCAGCCGGTCATCGCCGTTCCGCGCCATTGCAGCCGCCGCGATGGCGAGCAGCGTTCCGCCAAGACAATAGCCGACGGTGTGCACCTTCTGGTTCGGGACGATGCCGTTGACGGCCTCAAGCGCCGCCATGACGCCGAGCGTTCGATAGTCTTCCATTCCAAGATCCCGGTCGTCCGGGCCGGGGTTTTTCCACGAGACCATGAAGACGGTGAAACCGTTCTCGACCAGATATTTTGCGAGGGAGTTCTGCGGCGACAGATCGAGGATGTAGTACTTCATGATCCAGGCCGGGATGATGAGCACCGGCTCGGGCCGCACCCGTTCGGTCGCCGGCTCGTATTTGATCAGTTCGATCAGACGGTTACGGTAGATGACCTTGCCGGGGGTGACCGCGATGTTGCGGCCGACCGCGAACTCCTCGCTTCCCACCGGCTTTTTGCCGCTGATCGCACGCTCCCAGTCTTCCATCAGGTGTTGGAATCCGTGCAACAGATTCATTCCTCCGGTGCCGATCGTCTGACGAAGCACGCTCGGATTGGTCAGCACGAAATTCGAAGGCGAGAACATGTCGAGCATCTGCCGTGAAGCAAACTCGACCATGTTTTCGTGTTGCTTCGAGATACCGCGGATGCCGGTGGTGGCGTTGTGCCACCATTGTTGCTGGAGCAGAAAGCCCTGATAGATGAAGTTGTAAGGCCACTGCTGCCACTCGTCGCCGACGAAGCGTCTGTCAAAAGGCAGCGGCTCGATGCAACATTCACAGTCGCCGCCCGTGAGCACGAAGCGGGAGACGTAGTTGGCAAAGCGAATCGCCTTGCGGACCGCCTTGTCCACGAGCTGTAGGCGCTTTCCGGGCGCGTAGGCGAGGTGCGTCGCCCAATCCAGATAGGCCTCGGCAAGCGAGGCCGGGGAAAGTCCCGCGGTGAACCGTGCAATCGCCGCGTGCAGGGAGCGATCGGTGATATCGGCGAGCGCAGTCACGGCATAGGAGTCGCGCATGGCCGTGGGCTCCGCGGCAGCCCCGCGGGCCTCGTGTCCGGATAGGGCCGCGCGCGCTTTCGGCGTTATGCGCGTCGGGCCGTCCGGCCGAGGCGGTACGCGCGGTGTCGGCAGGGGCTGCTGACTGACGGCCATCCGGTTTTCCTCCATCGGTTGAGCGGCGACCTGGCGGATGGCGAATCCGTCATTGCCCCTCAGTGAGACATGAGGCAGCAGATCGGACTTGATGCCACGAGCTTGTGCGTCATGCCGCCAAATATCCATTCGCCGAAGCGGCTGTGGCCGTAGGCTCCGGTCACGAGAAGATCGGCGCCGTCCTCGCGCGCAAGGCGGATCAACTGATCGGCTTCCGACCCCTTCTCATGAAGCGTCACCTGCGGGCCGCTCTTGATGCGGTGCCGACCAAGGTAACGGGCTACGTCATCAAGGTCTTCTTGCGCGGCCCGTTCCTCCCCCGCCTTGCAGATTTCGACAATCGTCACCCGGCTCGCCTCGTGCAAAAAGGGCAGGGCATCCTGCACGGCGCGACGGGCCTCACGCGTATCCTTCCAGCCGATGACCACATGGTCGGCTTCAAGTGAGCTGACGCCTTCCGGCACTACGAGCACGGGCCGGCCGGCGCGAAGCACAAACCCACCGAGATCGAGGGCGTTGTAGGCGTCGCCACCCCGGCTTCGACCGGCGACAACGAGGTCGGCGCAGCGCGCTTGCCGCGCCAACGCCGCGGTCGGGCGGTCCACAGCCCAACGCCATTCGCGCCTGCTTTGGTCGCCCGCGGCGACTCGCCGGAACCAGTTTCCTCGCTCGGACAGCTTTGCGGCTATGGTCTTGGTCTCGGCTTCCACCGTTTCCACCATTACGGAGCTTTCCGCGCGCGGCGGGGGTCTCGGGGCAAGCGCCGAAAATCCGATCAAGATCGACGAGAACTTTTCCGCAAGGCGCGCCGCCAGGCGCACCCGTTCCTCCGATGCATGATCGGCCTCAGTGTAGACCAGCAGCGTTGCGTAAGCCATCGGGCGGGTCTGAATCGGCTGTTGGTATTGAGCGGCGCGGCTTCAGCGCCCGCCCTGGCGCCAGCGATTCCAGCCCCAATGCCGCGGCCCGGCTGCATCAAGGCGCTGTTTCTGCTCGTCGCTGAGCGTGGCATAGAAGGCATCAAAAGCCGGACGCGTGGTCTTGATGGCTTGCAGCATGGCTTCCATGCGCTTTTCCATCAAAGCAAGCCGCTCGGATGTGGTTGCGGGTATCTGTTGAGGGCAGGCGGCGGCGATCATTTCCGCGGCCTTGGCGGAAGCCGTCCGCAGGTCTTCCAGTGCCTTTCGCTGGCTATCGTTGAGCTTCACCACACGCTCGATCTGGTCAATTCGCCATTCGGCGAAACCGGCCATGCTCGGGTGGCAGAAAGAGCTGGAGCCGCGCGATCCCCACATTCCGGGTCCGCGCATCATTCCGGGCCACATCATCATACCGGGTCCCCAGCCGCCCGGACTGCCGGGACCGCCCGGACTGCCGGGACCGCCCGGACCGCCGGGGCCGCCTTGTGCCAGCGCGGGCGCCAGCGGGGCAAGCAGCGCAAGCATCACCACAATGAAAAGTCGGAAGGTTCGCAAGTTCGGCATGTCACATTGCTCCTGAATGACGATAGGCCAAGTTGGCGCGCGGGCAGGAGCAAGGTCTTGCGGTAAATCAAAGCGATCGGAAAATCGTCGCCTTGATATGCTTGAATTTTCTGCGTCGGCAGCCTGCGAAATCAATCAACAAAGCGTGAGAGCCATTTCAGCCTTGTGACCTCCGCTCAGCCGCAATGGGCAACGGTATCGGCGCAATCGAGGTATCGGTACAATTGAATGGGACCGCGTTTGAATGGTAGCGCGTTTGAATGGTAGCGCGTTCCGCGAGTGGCTGCGGAACGCGCTCTTCGCTCCCGATCAGGCCGCCGCTTTGACTTCGACTTTCTTCACCTGAGCGGGCGCGGGCTTGGGTACCGTCACCTTGAGAACGCCATTGGCAAGACTTGCCTTGATGGCGTCGGCGTCGACGCCGGCCGGCAACTCAATGGTGCGGGAAAAGGAACCGTAGCTGCGCTCGTACAGCCGGTAATTCTTGTTCTTCTCTTCCTTTTCCGCCTTCTTTTCCCCCTTGATCGTCAACAGGTTGTCGGCGACGTTGACCTGGACGTCCTTCTCCTGAAGTCCGGGCAACTCAACCGTGACCTCGATCTCCTTGTCGCTTTCGGTCACGTCCATTTCGGGGACAAACTCCGGCGCACGGCCGATCGTCGGCCAGCCGCGCATGAAATCGTCGAACAGCCGATCGATCTCCTGGTGCAACGTCGTGAAGGGGTCGGCTGTGACTCGCCGCGCAATGCCTCTCTCGCGGCCGATGGGGATCA
>FWPU01012186.1_pt1 | contig 11560 bp, 11 predicted proteins | sample 2228361 | NCBI WGS metagenome assembly FWPU01 (sample SAMEA103939777, study PRJEB20133) | metagenome | reverse complement strand
GCGGGCGTGGCGGGCGCCGCAGGCGGCGCGGGGGGAGGGGGTGGCTCCGGGGGCGGCGGTGGTGCCGGGGGCGGAGGCGGTGGCGGTGGATTCGGCGGAGGCGCTGGTGGCGGGGCCGGCACCGACGGAGGCACGGTCGGCTGTCCCGGCGCCGGGGCCGGCCGGTTGCATTGCCGGCGGCTACCGGAACGGCTCGGTCGGCGACTTCTCCGCGTACGACAACGTCGACAACACCTGGGACGCGACGCTGCCGCCGCTGCCCGAACCGCGCGACCACCTGGTCGGCGCAGTCGTCGGCCACGCGTTCTACGCGCTCGGAGGCCGCCGCAACGGAGCGCTCAGGGCCAACAACGCCGACGCGTTCACTCCCAGCGTGGCGCAGTGGGTTGCGCGCGCTCCGATGCCCACGGCCCGGGCGGGCACGGCCGGAGCCGGTCCGCTGACTGCCGGGAGGGCTCGCCAGTGCACGATTGCGTACGAGTTTGCTGGCCCGCGTCGCGGAGCGGGTGCATCATGCGCCAGTGAGTCTCCGCGTACGAGCGTGCTGCACGCGCAGCGTGGCGATCGAGCCGGCGGCCCTTGCGAAGGGCATCGCCTCGCGGCTCGAGCGCCTCGCCGAAAAGTTCGCTCCCGGGCGGGCGGCGGAGGTGGCGGCGGCGGGCCAACGCCTCCGCATCGAGCCGGCCAGCGAGCCCGGGCGCGACGCGTGGCTCATCGGCTACGACGAGCAGCGGGCGCTCCACCTCGAGCAGTGGGGCGCCAAGGACTCGGCCACGCAGGTCCGCGAGCTGCTCGACGATCTCGAAGACCGCGGCGAGCCGGGCGCGCGCAAGGTGCGCGAGGTGCTACACCGCACGCTCACGATGGCGGCCATCGACCTGAAGGTTCCGGACGAGGGAGTCGGCGTGGCGGTCGCGGTGGCGGCCGCGGCGGCGCTGGCCGAGCAGGGCCACGGCCTGGTGCAGGCCGATGGGCATGGCTGGTTCGCTCCCGCCGACGGGGACGTCGAGCAGGTGCTGGCCGAGTGACGGTTACCCTTCCGTCTTCAGCGCCACCGAGTTGATGCAGTACCGCAGCCCCGTCGGCTCCGGCCCGTCGGGGAAGACGTGGCCCAGATGCCCGCCGCAGCTGGCGCAGCGGACCTCGGTGCGGATCATACCCTGGCTGTCGTCGGGCTCGGTCTCGACCGCGTCGGGGCGGATCGGCCGGAAGAAGCTGGGCCAACCGGTGCCCGACTCGTATTTCGCCTTCGAGCTGAACAGCTCGTTGCCGCAGCCCGCACAGCGGTACGTGGCCTCGTCCTTCGAGGCGTAGTACCGGCCGGTGAAGGGGGGCTCGGTGCCCTTCTCGCGCAGCACGTGGTACTGCGCCGGCGTGAGCGACTGGCGCCACTCGCCATCGGTTCTTAGGACTTTCTTGCCCATCGTTCCTTTCAACTCCCGGTGAGGGCGATTGGTTCCTCGCCGACGGAGGAAATACGCGCGAAGCCGGGGGTCGGATCTGCCGACGCGCGGTAAGGTGGCGTGTGGAGGTCAACGTGATCGACAAGAAGACGGCCAGCTTCATGCGGTCTCTGTGCATGGGGCGCATCGAGGAGGACATCGTCCTGCCCTTTCCCGAGATGAAGGCGGGCGACCGCGAGACGCTCAAGAACGTCATCACCTCGCTCGAGCAGCTGCTCGAGGGGCGCGAGAAGGACTTCCGCGCGTGGGACAGAAAGGGCGAGATGCCGCCCGAGTTCGTCGAGGAGATGAAGCAGTTCGGGCTCTTCAGCTTCGTCATCCCCGAGGAGCACGGGGGCATGGGCTTCGGCTCCATGGCCTACACGCGGGCCATGCAGGAGCTCGCCCGCTACGACGCCTCGGTGGCGGTGACTGCGGGCGCCCACAGCTCGATCGGCATGCGAGGGCTGCTCCTCTTCGGCACCGACGAGCAGAAGCGCAAGTGGCTCCCCAGGCTGGCCACCGGCGAGATGATCGCCGCCTTCTGCCTCACCGAGCCCGGCGCCGGCAGCGACGCCGCCTCGCTCAAGACCACCGCGGTCAAGGACGGCGACGGCTGGGTGCTGAACGGCAACAAGCTGTGGATCACCAACGGCGGCATCGCCAGCTTCTTCACCGTCTTCGCCAAGACCGGCCAGGCCGAGCAGCGCGGGCACCTCTCGGCATTCATCGTCACCCGCGACATGCCCGGCGTCTCGGTGGGCCCGCACGAGGACAAGATGGGCATCCGCGCCTCGTCCACCACCACGGTGCACCTCGACAACGTGCGCGTGGGGAAGGAGCACCTGCTCGGCGAAGAGGGCAAGGGCTTCAAGATTGCGATGAAGATCCTCAACAACGGCCGCACGGGCCTGGGCGGCGGCTGCGTGGGAGCGATGAAGCGGCTCATCGAGCTGGCCACGCAGCAGGCCAAGACGCGCCACCAGTTCGGCCGGCCCATCGCCGAGTTCGGCCTGGTGAAGCAGAAGCTCGGGCACATGATGGTCGAGTGCTACGCCAGCGAGGCCGTGGTGAACATGGTCGCCGGGCTCATCGACCAGGGCTACGAGGACTACGCGGTCGAGGCGGCCATCTCGAAGGTCTTCGCCACCGAGTGCCTCTGGCGCACCGCCGACGAGGCGCTGCAGATCGCCGGCGGCAACGGCTACATGTGCGAGATGCCCTACGAGCGCATGGTGCGCGACTGCCGCATCAACCGCATCTTCGAGGGCACCAACGACATTCTGCGGCTGTTCATCGCCCTCACCGCGATGAACGACGTCGGCCAGCAGCTGGCGGACCTTTCCGCGAGCCTCAAGGGCATCTTCGACGACCCGATCAAGGGCTTCGGCGTGCTCTCGAACTACGCGCTCAAGCACGCCTCGCTGGCCACCGGGTTGCGCCGTGGCAAGAGCGTCTTCACCCGGCTGTCGAGCCAGCTCAAGGAGCCGGCGGTCATCTTCGAGGAGGCCACCCGCCAGCTCGCGGCCGCGACCGACCGCATCATCCGCAAGCACGGCAAGAAGATCATCGGCCAGCAGTTCGACACCAAGCGGCTGGCCGACATCATGATCGACCTGTTCGTGCTCGCCTGCGTGCTGTCGCGCGTGCAGGCGTCGATCGAGCGCAACGGCGAGTCCGGCGCGGCCAAGGAGCTGGAGGTCCTCCAGGTCTTCGCCGGCCAGGTGCGCCGCCGCGTGGCATCGAACTTCTCGAAGATCGACGACAACGACGACGATCTGATCAAGTCGCTCGCCGATTACGCCCTCGAGGTCGAGGGCTACCGGTGGGATTCCATCTAGGCGGAGCTCATTCGAACGCTTCGGCGCTCGAGAGGTCGCCCAAAGCCCACACGCTCGCGCTTCGTCGTCACTGACAGTATCCGTTCACGCAGACATAGCCGCTGCCACAGTCTGCATCGCTCGAGCAGGCGGGCAGGCAGAAACCGATGCCTGTTCCGTCGGGGTAGCAGACGTATCCTGTGCGGCAGTCGCTCGGGTTGGCGCCGATCTGCGTGCAGCTCGACAGGCAAGCCTTGTCGGTCTGCGTGACCAGGTAGCACTTCGAGCCGACGGGGCAGGCGCTCACCGAGCAATCCTTGGTGCAGTAGCCGCCGGGCCAGCTCGTCACGCACACGCCGTCGGTCGAGCACTCGCCGTTCGTCTGGCAGGGCACGCCCACGGTGTTGCCGGGCGTTCCCGACACGGCCTTGAGCGGCACCAGCGCGAAGTCGACGTTGGCGACCTCGAGGCCGGTCTGGACCGTGATCTCCTCCGGAGCGTCCATCGTCGGGTAGAAGCCGACCCGCTCGCCGTCCTCGAAGAACTCGCCGTCGTTGTCCTCGTCGATGGCGGCGACGACGTAGTAGGTGCCGGGGTCGACGTCGAAGAAGTAGGTGTAGCCGTTCATCGGGGGCACCCGGCCGCCGCCGGCCAGCTGCCATTCACCGGCCGCGTCCTGGTACACGATGGCCAGCACGGCTTCCTTCCCGTCTCCGGCGGCGCCCTTCCTGATGCGCACGTTCACGGTGGCCGAGCCGCCGTTCGAGCCGAGCTGCACCGTGGCACCGTGCGTGCCGTCGGGGAGGCCCGCGAGGTTGGCAGCCACCTGGAGCCCGACGGTCTGGCCTGGATTCACCGCCACCGAAGCGCCTCCGGGGAAGGACACCGGCCCCTGCGCCGCGGCGGTCACGTTCAGCATCTGGCCTCCGACGTTGGAGATGCCGATCGTCGCCTGCGGGTTGGCCGTCGAGAGGAACAGGTCGGTCGTCGTCACCGACAGCTTCGCCGGGCCCGACGGCGCCTGGCCCTTCGCCTGGAGCACCGCGGCGTGCGCGTTCACCAGCCCCGCGCCGCAACCCTCGTTGCACCTCGAGCTTGCGCCGGCAGTGGCCTTCAAGATGTTCTCGGCCTCGGCGTGGGTCAGCGCCGGCCGCGCCGCCTTCATCAGCGCCACCAGCCCGGCCACGTGGGGCGACGCCATGCTGGTGCCCTGCTGGAACTCGACGAACGGCTGGTTGTTGCCGTCGCGGAACGTCGAGAGCACGCCGTCGGGGTAGGTGTCGCCGTTCAAGTCCTCCGAGACCTCGCCGCCCGGGGCCATGACGTCGAGCGGCGGGCCGAAGTTCGAGTAGCTGGCGCGCGCTCCGGAGAAGCGGGTCGAGCCCACGCAGATGACGTTGTTCTGGTTGCACGGCGTGGTGCGCGAGGCGTTCTCGTTCGAGTTGCCGGCGGCGATGACGAAGATGGCTCCCCCGCCCACCGCCGGGTCGATGACGTCCTGGTACGTCGGGGAGGGATCGCTGTCGCCTCCGCCCAGGCTCAAGTTCACCACGCGCGCCGGGTTGGGGTTCTGGGGCACGCCGGGCACGTTCTGGCCCGTGGCCCAGGCCATGCCCGCGGCGATGTCGAAGGTCGTGCCTCCGCCGCGGCCGAGCACCCGGACCGGCAGCAGCTTCGCGTTCCAATCGACCCCCGAGACCAGATCGCCGTTGTTGGTGACCGCTCCGATGGTGCCGGCCACGTGCGTGCCGTGCCAGCTCGACTCGCCGTTCGGAAGGTCGCGCCCCATGTCGGTGGGGTCGGTGTCGCGGCCGTTGCCGTCGCCCGCGATGGCCGGGTCGCCGATCATGTCGAACCCGGGCAAAACGCGCGGTGACAGCTCGGGGTGGGGGACGATGCCGGTGTCCACCACCGCGACCACGACCGAGCCGCTGCCGGTCGTGACGTCCCACGCGGCAGGCAGGTTCATCGCCGGGTAGTGCCACTGGTAGGCGTAGAGCTTGTCGTTCGGCACCGCGAAGGGCCACGCACGCGCGTTCACCTCGGTGAAGCGAACCTCTGGCCTCTGTCGCCACCGCGCGGCCAGCTCGAGGGTTCGACCCGAATCGAGCAGCCGGCCCTCCCCATCGCGCACGCGAATCAGGTGCAGATGGTCACTCGCGAAGCCGCGGTGCTCGAGCGAATGGCCCTCGAGCATCAGCGCCTTCAACGCCGCCGACGCGGTCAGCCGCTCGTGGAAACGGACGATGATCTCCCCCGGCAGCCATTGCTTCGTCCGGGGCACCTCGAGGTGGCCGCGCGCTCCGATGAGCTGCCGCTCGAGCGAGGGCAACCGTCGCGACATGCGCGAATCGAGCACCGACTTGAGCGTGGGCTGGACGCGGGCCGACTGCGCCGACTGGAACACGGCCAGCTTGCCGCTGACCCGGCCCTTGCCGGTCGCGATGCCGCCGCCTCCGGCGCCTCCGGGCGGCGGGGGAACGACCTCGACCTCCTCGGGACATCCGGCGGTCGCGGCGATGCTGGCCAGAAGCAGGCCGAAGAGCAGTCGGCGCATGGCTCTCCTCAACGCACTTGGTGGACGACGTTCGGCTCGACGCTCTTGAGGCCGGCCACCTTGGAGCGGGCGATCGCGTCGATGAGCGCCCTGGTCCAGCCCGCGTCGGCCACGCCCCCCACGCGCTCCACCACCACGCGGCAGGACGTCGGCAGGCACTCCTTGGACTTCACCACGAAGTCGTCGCGGCCGGCGGCCGAACCGAGCCATTCGGTGGTGATGGCCTCCGGGTCTTCGGCGCGGACGATGAGCTCGCCGGGCACGATGTCGGCGGGCTTCGGCTGCGGCGTGGCGCACGAGGCGAGCGCCAGGACGGCGAGGGCGAGGCGGACCATTCGAGCGCGCGCATCATCGGCGGCCGACCGGGCAGGGTCAATGCCACGAGCCGCGCATGAGCCGCGGGCGGAGAGGGTGTCTACCTTCGAGGCATGCGCGAGCTCTCGACCCACGAGCTGAGGCGGAAGCTCCTTCAGAGCAACGAGCGCCTCTACGTCATCGACGCGCTGCCGGCCGACTCGTACCGGCACCGCCACATCCCGGGAGCGTTGAGCCTCCCGCTCGAAGAGCTGCCTGCACGCGCCGAAAAGCTTCTGCCCGATCGACTCGCCGAGGTGGTGGTGTACTGCTCCGGGCCGAGGTGACCCCGCTCGAAGGAGGCCGTGCGCCTCCTCGAGCAGATGGGCTACCGGAACGTCGCGCACTACGGCGAGGGCATCACCGGCTGGCGGCGCGAGGGTCTTCCGTTCGATGCGGGAGAGCTGCGCAGCATCCGCCCCGAGCTGCGGGTGAGCGCCGAGCCGGCGCCGGTCGTGCCGTGATTCAACCCTGCGGAGCCGAATAGTCGACGACGTCGGGCAGCTCGTTGACGTCGCCGGCCCGGGCGGGGAAGTGCTCGGCAAGCTTCTGCGCCACCTTCTCGATGCCGGCCAGAAGCCCTCCGGTGAAGTCCTCGTCTTTGAAGTGGCGCACGACGTCGGCGACCACCTCGTCCCAGAAAGCCTGGCCGACGCGCTGGTGAATGCCCTCGTCGCCGAGGATGACGAGCTGCCGGCGCGAGGGCACGACGAAGAACAGCACTCCGTTGCGCTCGCGCGTCCGGCGCATGCCGAGCCGGTCGAAGGCGAGCTCGGCCGCCTTGCGCACGTCGCCCCAGAAGAACGGCGAGATGGAGACGCGCACTTCGCCCGAGCTCATCGCCTCGGCGCGCTTCAACGCGGTCTGGAGCCGCTGCTCGTCGACGAGGTGCCGAAGCCCGAACGAAGTGTGTCGCTTCATGGCTCCACCTCACCACGAGCCGCTGGCGCCGCCGCCGCCCGATCGCCCTCCGCCTCCGCGGAAAAGCCCGCCTCCGAAGCCTCCGCCGAAGCCAGAGCGGCGGTGCCCGCCCGCGGCCAGCACCCACAACAGGCCCATCGCCAGATGGGGGTTGGTGATGAACAGGAGCAGCGCCAGCACCGCGAGCATGGCGAAAAGGCCCAGCTGGGCGGGGTGGGGCCGCTCCGGCGTACGAGCGGGGAACAGCTCACCGGCGGGCTGGCCCTCGATGGCAGAGAGCAGCACCTCGACGGCGCGGATCACCGCCTCGTCCTGCCGGCCGGCGCGGAAGCCGGGCTGAAGCACCTCGCGGATGACGCGCGCCGCGATGGCGTCGGGCACCTCGTCCTCGAGTCCGTAGCCGACCTCGATGCGCATGGTGCGGTCTTCGGGGAAGATGAAGAGCACCAGCCCGTCGTCCTCGCCCTTTCGGCCGACGCCCCACGCTTCGAAGGCGCGCACCGCGAAGTCCTCGATGGGCACGCCGCCCGTGGAGCGCCCTACCCACACCAGCACCTGGTGCCCGGTCTTCTGTTGGTACGCCTCGAGCCGCCGGTCGAGCCGCTGCACCGTCTGTGGCGAGAGGAAGCCGGCCTGGTCCGTCACCCAGCGCGTCGGAGCGGGCGGAATCGGCCGCGCCGATGCGACGACCGCCCACCCGAGCGCCAAGGCGAGCCCGAGCCGCCGAAGCACCGTGCCCATCACGCCTCCGTCAGAACTGCACCCTCGGCGCGGTCTCGGCCCCCGCCTGCGCCCGGAAGTACTGCTTGGTCTCGAAGCGATCGCCGAACAGCGAGGCGACGAAGACCGCGGGGAAGCGGTTGCGCGCCGAGTTGAACGCCCTCGCCGCCTCGTTGAAGCGCATGCGCTCGACCGCGATGCGGTTCTCGGTGCCCTCGAGCTGCGCCTGCAGGTCGCGGAAGGCCTGCGTGGCGCGCAGCTCGGGGTAGCGCTCGACCGTCACCAAGAGCCGCGACAGGGCGCCGGACAACGCGTCCTGCACCTCCTGGAAGCGACGGAACGCGTCGGGATCCTCGAACACCTCGCGGCCGGCGGCGACCGTCGCCTGACCCGCCTGGGCTCGCGCCTGCGCCACCTGCGAGAACGTCTCCTGCTCGAACCTCGCCGCGCCCTTCACCGTCTCCACCAGGTTCGGCACCAGGTCGAGCCGCCGCTGGTAGGCGTTCTCGACCTGGGCCCACTGCGCCTGCACCGCCTGATCGAGCTCGATCAGACGGTTGTAGGTGCCCGCGCCCCAGAGCGCGGCCAGTGCTCCGAGGCCGACGATGACGGCCAGGGGAATCCAAAGGCGGCCGCCTCGCGCGAAGAAGTCGCTCGCCGGGCGACCGGTCTGGGCTGCGGTGGGGGCCATGACGTCCTCCTTGACGTGAGCCACGAATCGACGCGGCCAATCTAAGAGCCGATGCCGCTGCCGCAACGGCGAGCGGGCAGGCGAGCGGCCGCGGCGAGCGTGAGTCCCATCGGCTCGGCTCGGCCCATCGCCGGCGGCCCCGCGACGATCACCCCGACGGCAGGCTCGAACGAGCGCGCCACATGGGCGTCGAAGACGATGGCGTCGAGTGCGACACGCGCAAGGCCTACGCGACGTCGCCCTCCGGCGAAGAAGGAGCGCTCGCCTCCTCGGGGGCATCGGAGCCTCCGCCCGACGGCCTTCCCCCCGGAATCGAGGCATGCAGCGGGGCGAACAGCTTCTTGAGGCCTTCGTCGTCGCGCTCGGCGTAGTAGGCGGCGGCGTTGACGTCGAGCACCGCGCGCCAGAGCGCGTCATAGGCTTTCAGCCGGGCGTCCTGCAGCGCGGCCAGCTTCTCGGCGATTCTGGCCTCGAACTGCTGCTCCTTGTCCTGGGCCTTTCTGGCCACGGCCGCCAATCGCCGCAGCTGAGATGGGCGGACCTTCGCCGGCACGCGTCGCCCCGCCGCCTCCAACAAGTTGGCCGCCTGGTCGGCCACCTCCTCGGCGTTCTCGGGCGGCTTGAGGAGCCGCGCGCGCTGTTCTGCCGACAGAAGCTTCTGGCCGCCGTGCGCCTTCCGGGCCTTGCGCACCGCCTTCACCAGCTTCTTCTTCCTCGTTGCTTTCGGCATGTCCCCTCCTTCTGGTCATGGGGCGACAGGGGGCGCCCCATCGTCTCCGCGTATTTTCGCCACAGGGCATCCGCGTTCTCGAGTGAAGTCGCCAGCCATGAAACCCGAGGGTCATCGGGTTCGAGCCAGAGGGCTGCCAGATTTCTCCAGAACGCGTGAGAGCTCGAGTCATTGCCAACCCTTACGCCGACCCTCGTGACTCTCGATTCACTCGCCATCGTTCGTGCCTTTCACCGTCCAGTCGACGTTCGGAGCGACATCGAGCGTCAGTGGCTCGGCGGCCATCAGCAGAGGCGGGGGCTCGGGCAGCCGCAAGCCCGCGCGCGCCTCGTCATAGATGCGACGAACGAGGAGCCTGAACGCCACCTCTTGAAACTGCCGATCGTTGAGGTAACGGGTGACGATCTCCTGGTTCTGTTCCATGCGGTCGATCATCAGCCCCTCGATCTTCGGCTTCATCGAGAGCGCGAAATTGTCGATGGGGTTGGCGCAAGCGCGCTCGACGACCTCCTCGTCCGCCGTCGCGGCCTCGACGAATTGGTCGAACAGGAGCTGATCGGCCTTGGTGAACTGGGTTCCGAACCGCTCGTTCAGGACCTCGATGATCTCCGAGAGCGCCGCGTCCTCGTCCTTCGCCTGGCGCGTGCCGACGTCGACCGGAGACTTGAGCGGCGCGGTGCCGCCCGCGTCGAGCGCGATGCGGCCCTCGCGAATCTTCTCGAGCCGGTAGTACTTGAGCGCGACGTCGCCGTCCAAACGGAGCGGCGCCTTCTTCGGGTCGCGCGGCAGCTTGAGCTCGAGGAACCGGCAGAACGTGTAGAGCCGCTCGAGGTCCGCATCCTGGAACGGCATGATCTGGGACACGAACGCGTAGAGGGCCACGAACGCGCCGAGGGCGTTGCGGAATTCGTCCTTTTGCTCGTCGGGTAGCGCCTGGAAACGGTCCACGGCCGGGTTGAGGTGGCGATACATCTCGGCCTGATCGGCCACCGTCTGCTTCGCCTTCGGCCTGAAGAAGATTCTGCAGAAGGCGTCGACTTCCGAGGCCCAGAACACCTGCGCCGACTCGAGCCGATGCTGTAGCTCGTACAGTCGATGCGGGTCGGCGGTCTCCGAGACCGTCGTCTGCTCGTAATAGGGCTGGAAGCTGCGGCGGATCTCCTCGGCGTCGTTCACGAAGTCGAGGACGAAGGTGTCGTCCTTGCCCGGGCAGGTCCGGTTGAGCCGCGAGAGCGTTTGCACCGCCTGAACGCCCGAAAGCCGCTTGTCCACGTACATCGTGTGCAACAGCGGCTGGTCGAAGCCCGTCTGGTATTTGTTCGCGACGAGCAGGATCTGGAAATCGTCGGACGCGAAACGGTCGGGAAGCTGCCGCTCCCCGATGTTCTTGCCGTCCTTGTCGACGTTCATTCCGGGCTCGGTGTACTCGGCCCCGCTGTCTGGATCCTTCACCGTCCCCGAGAACGCCACGAGGACCCCGACGTCCTTGTATCCGCGCTCGGCGATGTACTTCTCGAACGCCAGCCGGTAGCGGACCGCGTGGAGCCGCGAGCTGGTCACCACCATCGCCTTCGCGCGGCCGCCGATCTTGTGGCGCACGCGGGCGCGGAAGTGCTCGATCATGACCTCGGTTTTCTGCGCGATGTTGTGCGGGTGAAGGCTCATGAACCGCGCCAGCTGCGCCGTGCCCTGCTTCTTGGGCACCTTCGGATCGGACTCGGTGGCCTTGACGAGGCGATAGAACGCCTTGTACGTCGTGTAGCTCTTCAACACGTCGAGGATGAAGCCCTCCTCGATCGCCTGGCGCATCGTGTAGAGGTGAAAGGGAATGGGCTTCCCTTCGGCGTCGCGGTGGCCGAACACCTCGAGCGTCTTGGGCTTGGGCGTGGCTGTGAAGGCGAAGAACGAGAGGTTCTTCTGGCGCCCACGCGACTGCATGATGCGGACGAGCCGGTCCTCCTCGTCTTCGCCCGCGCCAGCGTCCTCCTTCTCGGCCTCGTCCAAATTCCGCGCCGCGAGCACCTCCTTGAGCTGCCGCGCCGCCTCACCGGTCTGCGAGCTGTGCGCCTCGTCGACGATGACGGCGTACGTGCGGCCCGGGAGCTGGCCGATCTTCTCGGTGACGAACGGGAACTTCTGGAGCGTGGTGATGACGATGGGCGTGCCCGCGGCGAGTGCGTGGGCGAGCTGCTCCGAGCTCTGGTCGATCTTCGCGACCACGCCTTGCTTGTGCTCGAGCTGATACCCTGCCCTGCGTAACTTGGAGATCGTCTCATGACGGCGCGAGGCCGAGAAATCGGCCCTGGAGAATGGCTTGATCATCCC
>FWPU01012185.1_pt1 | contig 11561 bp, 8 predicted proteins | sample 2228361 | NCBI WGS metagenome assembly FWPU01 (sample SAMEA103939777, study PRJEB20133) | metagenome | reverse complement strand
TTTAAAAGCGTGCCGTCGCCCAAGCCGTCGACATCGGCGACGCGAATGACACCATTCGTGCCCATCGTGAGCGTTGGACTACCTGAACCGGGACCCGTCAGTGTTGAGATTAATTCAGAACCATCTTGGCAGGTGAGTGTGCCATTAACCGTCAGCGTGCCCGGATTCATCACGGCGATTGCCGCACCATTCGGAACCACGACTTCCGAGCCGGCAACAATCACATAATTGCCTCGCGCGTTTGCTGGCACACCCGGTGTACCAAGCAACGAAACAGGCTGAACATTGAAGAGCATTGGCGCGCTACCCCCTAAATTCACGACCACATTTGCCGACCCAGCAGGATTGAGGTTTACTCGACTTCCGCTGGAAAGCTGAACCGTATCTTTCAAGTTCAGTGTGAAAGTTGGGCTGGGACTAGAAGAACCACTAGAAGCATTAACCGTAAGCCAAAGCACGCCCGAGCCAGAAGTTTCAAGATTGCCTTCCAAGATCAAACTCGAGGGGGCGATGAAAGAACTGGGGGATACTACACCACCAGCAACCGTGAGAGAAACGCCATTTGTTGCGCTGGAATTTACAGTTGTGTTGCCTGTAACGGTTAGCGTCGCAGAAGCACCAGAGTGAGAACTAACAAAAATGCCTGTGTTTGTCGTGATGCTTGTTGTAGCGCTTGACGAAGACCCAATTTCTAATGTACCAACCGAATGTGAGCGTGTGACAGAAGTATTATTTGTCAGACGTAGAACCCCAAGTCGCACGCGAAGCGTATCCACCGTAAGATTACCTGTGGCAACACAAGGATTGGCAAATGATGTTGTTAGTGCTGTATAAGTGCTTGAAGAGCGGTTAATTTCTAAAATGTTATAGGTGAAAGGCGTTACGTTCTGAACGCCTGTTGAAGTTGCGGCATATTCAATGGTGCCGTTGGTTTGGAGAGAAGTTAAGTTCCAAGGGTTGGGTGCACTGGCTTGGTTGATGGCAAATGTGCCAGGGTTTGGCTCTGTTCCATCTCCAAGCCCATTCAAATCACGAATAATCAAGCGTCCATTCGGGCTCATCTTAAATTCTGGATTGCTCCCCCCAGATCCAATATTCATTCCGTCAATGCTGCCACCGTCTTCTATAATCAATGTTCCATTCAGTTCGAGGAAACGTGAAGGCACATTAGCAATCGTTACGCTTGACCCGTTTGGCACGCGATAAACGCCATTGATGCGTTGAATGCGGCTGGCATTTGAAATTGTGACCGCAAAGACATCATGCGGCACGTTGTAAGTGGCAGGGTTAGCCGCCGTGCCGCCGAGAAAGTTGAACGTTGGCAGTCCAGCACCAGTTGAAGTGTTGCTGAGGTAATTACTGGTACTGTTGGAAATAATAAAATCCCCTGTGCCCGCAGTGTTTGTTGTTCCTAAATTGAAAACAGGAGCAGGGATTGGACCTGATGGGCTAAAACCACTTCTCCATCCGCTACCGCTCATGATTACTCGAACGCTGAAGTTGAAATTGCCCGCAACGTTGAGCGTGCAAGTGCCTCCATTGCCGGCGTTTGGAGAAGCCATAGCAAAAGTTACACCACCATTAGTGGATGCAACTGTATTCGCGATGAAGTTACCAGAAATATTGACGGTAACGTTGGCATTCGTCGTATTATTGAGAAGAATTTCCGTATCAGAGACGAGAGGTGGAAATGTCCCGGTTAGCGTGCTATTCGGTCCTCCTAACACAAGAGTGTTGATGGTGTGCGTGAAGGTTTGCCCCGGCGTTGAGCAGAAGGAAAACGCGCCGCGAAGCACCGTCATTGTGTTATTTACGGTGAGATTACCAACCGCATCAATTGGATTATTGCGGGTGTAATTAAAAGAAGGGAAAATCGTTGTTGTGGAGTTGCTGCCGCTCTTATCAATCACCAAGTTATGGAAAGTAGCACTTCCGATGGTTTGCGATCCGCTTCCGTTGAAGGTAATTGTGGTGCCTGTGCCGCCGACGAAAGCCCCGCCCGATACAATCAGGTCGCCGCGAATTTCTAAATCGCTGTCAAGGGTTACGGTGCCCGTGCCGCTCTTAGTGAAGTTGTTCACGAAAAAGCCAGCGGGAATGTTGGTAATTGTGCCGTTGACGTCGTTAAAGACAACATTGTCGCCTGCTGAAGGCGGTGTATTCCAGTTTGATGCGACAGTCCAATCGCCGCCGCCTGCAAGTTGCCAAGTGCTGACAGATTGCGCAGAGAGCGAGGAGGTTGCAAAGAGCAACATCATCAGCAACGAGAGAAAGCATAAACGATTTCGCATAGTCGTTGTTCGGGTTATGTTGATGAATCATTAAAATCAGGAATTTCGCTGGCAAGGTGCGATAAATGCTTGACAAAAAAGTGGAGCAGGCACTTTCAGTGGAGCAGGCACTTTCAGTGGAGCAGGCACTTTCAAGCAGTGTGAAGTTACTGTATCGCTTATTGCGCTACTGTGATTTGCATCACAAGCGCGAACATAGAAACTTAACGCTTTAAGTCAAGGGAGAGATAAAAGATTTAACACGCGCTTGACTTTGTAAGAACTATCGGAAAAAGGATGACATCTTGCGGCGGAGGTAGTGCTATTAAAGTGTGTTTTCATTCTGACACAGCGTCGAAGCTCACCCTGTCCCGACTTCGTCGCGACATCCCTCTCCTTTTTAGGAGCGGGAAAGATTCCGCAACGCGGAATCAAGGGTGAGGTCACTCCACTTCATCACTGAAATGATAAACACAAGATTGTTACACGATTGCGGCGGAAGATGGTCAGAAAGAGCGAGCCGATGAGAAGAACATTTTCAGTCGTCAGATACATGGTCGGTGTGTTCGTTGCGAGTCTTCGGTTCGTCGTCTTTTGTGTTTTGCAGTTGAGTGCCTTCAACAAACCATGAAGAAATATACGCTGTGAAAGTGCCGAACAAACCGACGCCGACCGTCATTAAAATTGCCGCAATGACTCTGCCTTCGGTAGTAACGGGATACTTATCGCCGTAGCCGACGGTTGTAATCGTTACAAACGCCCACCAAATCGCGTCTTCGGCTGTTTTGATGTTGCTTTCGGGCGAAGTCTCGACTTTCAGAATCGCAATCGCGGAGAAAATGAGCATTAAAACGGCGGTGAGAATCGCCGACGCAAACGTGCCTTTCACGCGATTATGAAACAGATACGTGAGCAACTGCTGAACCGAGCGATAGGCTTTGATGATGCGAACCACCCGAACAATCCGCACGAGGCGCGCCGTGCGAAACGCATCAACCATCGGAATGGCTGAAATCAAATCAATCCAACCCCATTTGAGATACTGCCACTTGTTTTCTGCCGTGAAAAGCCGATACCAAAACTCAAAGAAAAAGACGCCGCAAATGAGATAATCGAAATAGTTGAGGAGTTTGGAAATCTCTTCGTCAAGCGTGGTGAAGGTATCGAGCGCAAGCGCGCCCAGCACGTAAATCGAGAGAACGGTTACGATAACATCGAAAAGTCCAAAGTCCGATTTGGGTGTAGTTGGCATAGCTGTTTCTTTTGTAAGACAGGTGCAAAAAGAAAGATAAAAGCCCATGTGGTGTAGAAAGGGCGAAAGTGTTTGGAAAAGCACAAGAAGCGTAACATGCTGGATAACTTCAGAAGAATGGCTACGTGTTTTTATGGAAATTTAAGTGATGATGATAAATTGCCATAATGTTTTACAAGATACCTTACAAACTGTATGTGCGGAATAGCTGTAATCTATAGCTCCAAGCCTGCTGATTCAAATGACCTCCAAAGCCGTATCAAGAAAATGACTGACCAGATGGTTCATCGCGGACCTGACGATGAAGGAGTGTTTATTGATGAACATGTGGCATTAGGGCATCGTCGTCTGTCCATTTTGGATTTATCGTCGCTTGGTGCTCAGCCGATGTTGTCGCGCACGGTGTCAAACTGTGGGCGATATGTAATTGTGTTCAACGGTGAAATCTACAATTACCTTGAACTCAATCAAATGCTTGAACAACGAGGAATCAAGGCGCAATCGCACAGCGACACTGAGACCATTCTCAATCTTTACGAGTGCTACGGTGAAGCGTGCTTGGACTATCTGCGCGGAATGTTTGCCTTTGTGATTTGGGATAGGGTTGAAAAGAAACTCTTTGCGGCTCGAGACCGATTCGGACAAAAGCCCCTGCTGTATGCAAGAACAGCGAATGGGTTTGTGTTCGCATCAGAATTGAAAGGAATTATGGCATCTGGACTGATTGAAAAGAAACTGAACACTGCAGCACTCGATGCACTTTTTGAGACGGGCTCAACCGTTCAGCCGCAAACCATGGTGGTTGATGTCAAGATGCTGTTACCTGCCCATGCAATGGTTGTTCAAGATGGCAAAATGCACATGTGGTCATACTGGGAACTGAAGTTTTTAGGTCAAGGCGAGAAAGCGATGCGATATGACGATGCAAAAGTCGAGCTGCGTCGGCTGTTGTTCGAGGCGGTTAAGCAACACTGTATCAGCGATGTGCCGCTTGGAGTGTTTTTATCAGGCGGGGTGGATTCGTCATTGATAGTGGCATTGATGTGTCAAATGGGACAAGAAACAAAAACCTTTTCCGTAGGCTACGACACAGGAGGGTCGGCTTATAACGAAACCAACTTCGCCAAGAAAGTTGCACAGCACTATGGCACGACTCACACTGAACTGATCATTTCCCAAGACAGTATATTGAACGATTTGGAAAAAATCGTCTATGGGATTGATCAACCGTCAGTAGATGGACTCAACACATATATCGTTTCAAAGGCGGCTCGACCCTACATTACCGTTGCATTTTCAGGGCTCGGCTCCGATGAGTTGTTCGGCGGTTACACAATGTTCAAGTTTGCACAACGGTTAATAGACTACGGAGCAATAAAACGATACCTATCAACAGTCGCATCAACCATCGCTCTCAAAGTCGATGAAACTGTGCCCGATAAAGTGAGTGAAAATTGGTATTGGCGAGGCATGATTGGTATGCTCGGGGGCTATGACGACACAGCACGAATTTACTCTATTCGAACATTGATGAGCGAAAGGCAACGCCGAGAAATTTTTTCAAAAGATTTCCTCGCTACGATAGGCTCGTCTCAACCTCTTTATGCCAAAGCCTTAACAGAAGGCTCAATCGCCCAAGCTAAGCACCCGGTTCAAGAACTGTCTTACCTAGAATTAAAATTCTACATGCTCAATACGCTCCTGCGAGATTCTGATGCCATGAGCATGATAAACTCTCTTGAAATACGGCTACCATTTCTGGACCACAAACTCGTTGAGTTTATTGCCGCTCTGCCTGCGAATTACAAAATTGACAAACGGACGAAAAATACAGGAAAGAAAATTCTCATTGACACGTTCAGCGACTTGTTGTTCCATGAAGTGGTCTATCGCAAAAAAATGGGATTTGTTTTTCCGCTCGGCATTTGGATGAAGCAGAAAAAATTTAGAGAAATTATCGAGGAAGTAACATCAGAAAAAACGGTGCGAGAAAGAGGAATTTTCAATTATGCACAACTGCAAAAGCTAAAAAATAACTTCTTCAACGATAATGACGACTCGACTCGGAATTATCGTGCTTATCTTAAAATCTGGCTGGCGGTCTTGTTAGAACTTTGGATGCGCCGTTTTATGTAACGCGTGTTTGTCGCAGTATTGTTGCGTAAGATATATGTTTGTCAAAGATTCATTAAACTTTTTAAGCAACATCAATGAGTTGGTGGAATCGCCTTGCGACAAAAGCCTCACTGCTTCGAAGCGAGATGCTCGCCATCACGATGCTACTTGGCTTGATGCTCACTGGCATTGCGCTTTCTGCAATGAAGGGCATGGCGGAAAAAGACGCGTTGATATCAAGACTTGAACAAGAAGCCTTTATCGGTACAGAGCCCGACAGCCTCCTTGAGCGCGAACTCTTGCAATTTCAATCGGCGGAAAAAGAAGCAACTGTAAAACCAAAACTCAACTTCAACACCGCTACCGAAGCCGAACTCCTCGCGCTTCCTGAAATCGGCGCGACGCTCGCGGATAGGCTCATTCGGTTTCGTAAATTCAAAGGCGGAAAATTGAACTCGTTAGACGAACTTTTGGAAGTCAAAGGCATCACGCCTGAACGACTCAAGAAACTCAAAGACTACTTGGAGGTGCAATCGCACAACGAAACTTCACAAAAACCCAACAACTGAACTTACATGACGCATCTTTCACTCCTGATTGAAACCGAGCGAATACTTATCGTTCAACTCATGCCATCGGCAAGCGAAATCAACATTTCTAAAACTCAAACCATTGACGCAAAAACCAACATTTACCGAGAAATTTTAGACAAGGGCAACCCCAAACAATTGACTGAACTCTCAAAAATCATTGCGGAAAAATTAAGCGCGTATTCCGAAACCGATATTTCCATTTGCCTCAATCTGACCGATGTTAAAAGTGTAATGGCGCGATTCAATCGCAACTTGAACGAAGCAGAGTTTGAGGAAGAATGCGCGCTGGAAGCCGAAGCGTTTTTGCGCGAACCCGACGAGTATGTAACCGAAACCGTCAAACTTGCCGATGAGCCGAATGCGCCGTTTGAAAATTATCTACTCTTTTTCGTGCCGAAGCGATTTTTGACGCGCCTGCAAATGCTCTTCTTACCATCGGGAAAAAACATTGCGCTGGTTGAACTCTCGCACATTGCGGTGCAGTCGCTTTACAAAACAGGGGCGGAAGATGTGCTCTTGGAACTGGGCGAAGGCTATCTGGCGATTTCAAAAATGGTTGGCGGCATGCCAACGGTGTTTCATTATTGGACGCTCGAAGCCGAAACGGATATTGCCTATTTTGCCACCAACGAACTGAAAGCGTTAGGCGGAACAAGTCCCGTCCGCGTTTTCGGAAAACTCACGAGCGAAAGTGTGCTCGGATTTATTCAAGATGCAACTGGACTTACCGTGCAAGCCGCGCCGCTTCCCGCTGGGTTTAACATTCAAAACGAGTGGAAGAACGAACTGCCGTTGATGTTGCCTCTCATTGGATGTGCGATGAAAGCCGCCGAGTTTACAGATTCCTAAGCAAAATCCAACAAGAAAACTAAAAGATTTAACGAGTCAGCGAGACGATGCCGAACTTTGCGATTATTTCAGAAACTTCCCAATCCGCCGCGCTCATTCAACACGCCATTTCCATCCAGTCTTTCAAATCCGCACGATTTTCGCGCGGCGCGTTGGAACAAATTTCAAGCGACACCGATGCGATATACTTTGAAGTCGTGCGTCCGAGCGACATTGACGAGATTGAACTGCTTGCCCATCGATTTTACCTCACGCCGATTGTCGCAGTTCTCAAAGAAACCAAAGCGACGCTGGCGGTGAAAGCCTTTCGCGCCGGCGCAAGCGACGTGGTGAATTTGTCGGGAGAAGTAGGGCAAGATTTCATTGAGGTCGTCAATTCCATTTATCGTGCGGTGCGAAAGCGTCAATCGCTCCTCTCAATGCATCAGATTTCGCAAAACATCTACGCGCTCGCCCAGTTGGAAGAAGCACGCCTATCGCCAGAAGTGTCGGCTAATCGCTTTATTCAACAGATGGAACAAGCGGTGATTGTGTTAGATAAATCACTCGAGATTATCTCCTTGAACAGTGCGGCGGAAAAAATCATCGGAGAAGACGAAGGCTACTTACGCGGCAAGCGCATTTCGCTTTTTCTGAACATTCCCGAAGTGCAGTTGCACCATGTTTTGGAAGGGCATAGTTATAGAGGTGAACTTTTTTTTCGCAACGACCCACACCCCGTTACGCTGGGCTATTCGCTTTCGGCGCGAATTGATGAGAGCGGAAAACCCAACGGTGCGATTTTGCTCTTCAAAGACATTACGCGCGAAAAACAGCGTAGGCAAGCGGAAGAAAAAGCAGAGAAAATGCAAACGCTTGGCGAAATTGCGGCGGCGATTTCTCACGAAATCAAAAACCCGCTTGCCGGCATTAAGTCAATGGTTCAAGCCGTGCTCCTCGATATGCCTCCGGATTCTGAAACTTATCAATATATCCGACGCATCGGCGCAGAAGTCGACCGCATCAATAAATTCATCGAGGAAACCTTCGCTTTTGCTCGCCATCGCAAACCAAAAATCGTCCGTGTAAGTGTCGCCGAAGTTATCCACTCCGTCGCTCAACTCTTGGCGCAAAACTTCAAAGCCAATAACATCGAGCTGAACATCAACCTTCCGCCCGAACTTTCGCCCATCAGAGTCGACGCTGACCAAATTCGGCAAGTGGTGCTCAACATCATGCTCAACGCGATTGAAGCCCTCACACAACAACCCAACGCCAAAGAAAAACACAAGCGGCTCGATATTTCTGCTAAACAAATTATCTACTTTATCGATGGCGAGCCGCAACCCTTCATCGAACTGACGTTTCAAGACAACGGCACGGGCATTCCCGACGCGATTCTTGCGAAAATCTTCGACCCCTTCTTCACAACAAAACCCAACGGCACCGGGCTCGGCTTAGCAATATGTTTCAAAATTGTTAGCGAGCATCAAGGGAAGATTGATATTTCAAATGCGTCGGAAGGCGGCGCAATCGTAACCGTCAAACTGCCAACATTTGCATCGCAGACAAGCCTGACTGCTCAAACGCCTCCTGCCGACATGACGTTGGCAAAAAGCAATTAACCTAATTTCTCCAACACTTGAACTAACGCCTCAATGTAAAGTCGATGCTCAACTTCAAGCACCTTTGCGGCAAGTGATTCGGGCGTCTCGTCGGAAGCGATTGCAACTTTGCCTTGAACGATGATTTCGCCCTTGTCGTAATCTTCATCGACGAAGTGAACCGTTGCGCCACTCTCTTTTTCTTTTGCCTCAATCACAGCGCGATGCACATTCATGCCATACATGCCTTCGCCGCCAAACTTTGGCAGAAGCGCAGGGTGAATGTTGAGAATCCGCTTAGGATAACGCTCAATAACCGCTTTCGGCACGCTCTTCATGTAGCCGGCAAGCAAAATCAAATCCACTTGTCGCTTCTCCAATTCCGCAAGCATCGTTTGAACAAAGGCTTCTTGACTGGGAACAGTTTTGCTTGACAAATGCACGGCATCGATTCCATTTTCACGCGCAAACTGCATCGCGCCGCACTGCGAATGGTTCGAAAGGCACATGACAATTTGGCAGGGAAGATTCCGCTCCTGAATATGTTTATGAAGGGCTTTGAAGTTTGAGCCGCCGCCTGAACAAAACACAGCAAGATGTTTTTTGCGCGAAGACACAGTTGCAACTTAAAAGTTGAGAGTTAAGAGTTGAAAAGTTGGGCAAAACAAAAAGGCGTTTCACTGTGAAACACCTTTTGTAAAATTGAAATGTGAAGAAACCATCACTTTTTCGCGTCTTCGCCGACATACTGCGCGTCGGCTTTGCGGACGGCGTTTTTATACTCGCGCAAAAATGCTAATCGCTCTTTGACGCGCTCCATCGGCACGAGCAATTTTTCTTTGTCCATAATGGCTTCCGCGCGCGACTTGTAGTTGATGTCGTATTCGTCGCTCATCACAATCGCCTCTTCTGGGCAGACTTCTTCGCAATAGCCGCAATAAATACAGCGAAGCATGTTGATTTCAAATGTTATCGGATGCCGCTCTTGTGGAAGGTCGGTTTCACTCGCTTGAAGGCTGATTGCCATCGGCGGACAAGCCCGCGCACACAATCCGCACGCGACGCATCGCTCGCCGGTTTTATCTTCTCGCTCGACTAAAACGGGGCGACCGCGAAACGACCCCGCCGGCTTCCATTTCACTTCGGGATATTCCGTCGTAAATTTTGGACGAAACATCTGCGCAAAGGTATAGGCTAACCCCTTGAAAATTTCTGGCAAATACAGCCGCTCCATAAAGGTCAGTTTCGTGCGCTTGATATTGGGATTCTTGACTTGCATACAACTGAACTGTTTTGATGAAAAAAACCGCTGTGAAGATACAAAGAAACCTTGACGCTTGATAATTTCAATTCGCAAACCATCAAAAACATCATCATGCGCGTATTCGTGTTTTTCTCTCTCTTCCTCGCCACATCACTCGTTGCGCAACCGATTAAGGTTGAAATTCAAAAAACGCAAAACGGATTTCAACTTGTGCGCGATGGCAAACCATATTTCATCAAAGGCGCGGGCGGAATTTCATTTCTGAACGAAGCCAAAGAAGCGGGCGCAAATTCAGTGCGCACATGGCACTATGCCGATAAAGAATCGTTGCTCAATGACGCGCACCGTCTCGGATTGACAGTCTGTCTTGGCTTCTGGGTGCGCCCCGAACGTCAAGGCATGGATTACAACGACGAAAAAGCCGTCAAAGCCCAATTCGAGCGATTCAAAGAAGCCGTTTTGAAGTTCAAAGACCACCCCGCGTTGCTGTGTTGGGCAATCGGCAACGAAGTCGATTTGAATTACAAAAACACCAAAGTCTGGAACGCCATTCAAGACCTTGCCAAAATGATTCACGACCTCGACCCCAATCACCCAACGACGACCGTCATCGCGGGCATCAAGCGCGACGTCGTCTATGAAATCAAAACCAAATGCCCTGACATCGATTTTCTTGGCATCAATGTTTACGGCGATATCGAAAATGTCCCAAATAAAGTGCGCGACTACGGCTGGGAAAAGCCTTATTTCATCGGCGAATGGAGCGCGACCGGGCATTGGGAAGTGCCGAAAACCAAATGGGGCGCACCGATTGAACAATCTTCGACCGAACGCGCCCGATTGGCACGCACGCGCTACGCTAAGTCTATCGCCAAAGATTCCGCCCTTTGTGTCGGCGGCTATGTGTTCATTTGGGGACAAAAGCAGGAGCGCACGCCCACTTGGTATGGTGTTTTCACCGAAGCCAAAGAAAAAACAGAAATGGTCGATGTGATGACGGAAATTTGGACGGGAAAGAAACCTACCAACACTGCGCCGAAACTTTCTTCGTTCAAAATCGACGGCAAGCACGCAGCAGAGAGCATCACGCTTAAACCCAACCAACTTTACCTTGCCACATTCAGCGCGAGCGACGACGAAAACGACGCGCTTCAACCGCGCTGGGAAATTTTGCCCGAAAGCACCGACCTCAAAGAAGGCGGCGATAAGGAAGCCCGCCCTGAAACGCTCAACGGGCTGATTCAATCTCAAACGCGCAACTCGGTAACATTTCTTTCGCCTCAAAAGCGCGGCGCATATCGGCTCTTCCTCTATGTCGCCGATGACAATGGTTCCGTCGCAACCGAGAACATTCCGTTTTTCGTAGAGTGATTCTCAATAAAACACCGATGGTGAAAAATGAGTAACGAAGAGCAACCTTTTTCTCCTTTTATACTCAAACATACTCATTTTCAGAATATTATAGCAAATACCTCTGTCAATTTCTTGTCTATGTCGTCCGAAAATTTGCTATACGGAATAGCTAAACTTTGTAAGGCTTTTTCAAATAGACTTGCTACATTGAAAAATCGTGTAAAAAAGGTAAAATAAGGCAATTCAGGGGAGATTATCAGAAAGGATAATGAAATGGCAAGC
>FWPU01012182.1_pt1 | contig 11563 bp, 10 predicted proteins | sample 2228361 | NCBI WGS metagenome assembly FWPU01 (sample SAMEA103939777, study PRJEB20133) | metagenome | reverse complement strand
GGCTGACCTCCGCACCCATCGACGCGGGCGGCGCACCCCACTTCGGCGCGCTGCTCTGGAGCTGCTCCGAGCCCCCGGGAACATCCGTGTCGCTCCGGCTCCGCTCGGCCGATGGGCTCGAGAGCCTGTTGGGCAGGGGCTTCGTCGGACCCGATGGGAGGGAAGAGACGGAGTACACCGGGTCCGGCACCATGGTCTGGAGCGGCCACAACGGCTCCAGATGGGTCCAGTACAGGGCCACCCTCCGCACGGGCGACGGCAACGCAACCCCCCTACTTCGCTCGGTCCCTATAGAGTACAATCTTCTGCAAAACATCAGCCTTCTCTCGCCCGCCGGGGGTGAGGTCTGGGGGGGCGAGCGCGAGATAGTGTGGAGCGCTCACGACCCAGACGGCGACGCCCTGAGCTTCGAGCTCCGCCTGAGCACTGACTCCGGCGCCACCTACCCCATCGAGCTCGCCTCCGGTCTGAGCGGCACCAGCTTTCTCTGGAACGCTAGCTCCCTCGCCGGCCTCTCCGGCCTGGGCACGTGCAGAGTCAAGGTGATCGCGAGGGACGACAACCGCACCATACCCCTCTCGGCCGAGGCCTCCTCCACGGCGGACTTCATCATCCTCGGGTGGAACGAGCCTCCCCTCTCCGAGCTTCTCTCGCCCCCGGACGGCTCGAGGGTGCGGACCTCCAGCGCCGTCCTGAGCTGGAGCTCGAGCGACCCGGACGGGGACGAAGTCACCCACCACGTCATTCTCGATGGAGAGGAGGTCTGCGCGACCGAAGCTAGGAGCTATGAAGCCGCGGGTCTGAGCGAGGGGAGCCACTGCTGGACGGTGATACCGAGCAACGGTCGCGCCAACGGCAGCTGCCTCTCCGGGGTCTGGAGCTTCACTGTCGGGCCCAACGCCCCGCCGGTCGCCACACTCATCTCTCCTCCGCCGGCCTCTCGCTTCAGAACGGGCGTGGTCGAGCTCTCCTGGACCGGGGAGGACCCCGACGGCGACGAGCTGAGCTACAGGGTGCTCGTGAATGGAGAGGAGGCTGCGCGGACCGCCTCCACATCCCACACCCTGACCGGTCTCACGAGCGGGGGCTATCGATGGACAATCGTCCCCTTCGACGGCCTCGAGAGCGGGAGCTGCGCCAGCGGGGAGTGGGAGTTTACGGTCCTTCTCAATCGCCCGCCCATCGTCTCCCTCCTCTCTCCACTCAACGGCTCCATGCTCAACAAGACCCGCGTCGAGCTCGTCTGGCGCTGCACGGACCTAGATTCCGACCCTGTATTATTCACGCTCCACATATCCGATGGGGCTGGGCTCGACCTCTCTCTGACCACCCGCGAGACAAGCATCGCTGTTGAGCTGGAGGACAGGGCGAGCTACGTCTGGTGGCTCGAGGCCTCAGACGGCCCGGTGAGCGTCGAGAGCGCGCGCCTCCACTTCTCCATACGAGTGAACCACGGGCCCGTCATCCTCTCGAGCCCGCCGCCCACAGTGCGGATCGGAGGGACCTACCGCTACCTGGTCGTTGCGGTTGACCCCGACGGAGACCCCCTGACCCTATCGCTATTAGAGGGGCCCGCGGGGATGAGACTCGCCAGGGACGGCGCCCTGACCTGGCGGCCCTCTGGCGGGCAGGAGGGCGGGACATTCTCTGTCCTGCTCTTGGTCTCAGACGGCGAGCTCGAGGACAGGCAGGCCTTCACCATCCGAGTGCTCCCAGGGGAGAGGCCCAGCGTGGACCCGGGCCCCACTCCTGGGCTCCTCCTGCTCGCCCTGGCGATCGGAATAGCCCTGGCGGCGGCCTGGAAGAGACTGAGGGGATAGGGGCCGGCGCCCATCGCCCCATCGCACCGGCGCTCACCGGCCCTTGCTCCCCCCCGCCCTCTCGAACTCGTCCACGCTGAGAATCAGGAGTATCAGGGCTATCACCGAGAGAACGGCCCCAAGGCCGAAGCCGAAGCTGAGAATTCCACCAACCGCTCCGGCCAGCACAATTGGCAGATTGGCCCTCTGGAGGGCGCACCACCCTCCGAGAATGGCTAGGACGCCGCCGATAAGCCCCGCGGCCACGCACACCGCTCCCATCGACCTGATGAGCGGCAGCGCGTTTCTCTCCAGCTCGCTCTCCCTCTCGCCCGGTGTGTGGCTTTCGCCACTGGGCTGCAGGACGCCCGAGCCGGGCTGGAGCTGGAAGTCGGCTATCGTGGCTCCGAAGCGCTTGAGGGGCTCGACATATACGCTCCCCTGAACGACCATGTATCCATCCATCTCCACCTCAACGTCGTGCCAGCCCACGGGTAGGTTGAGGATGCGGTAGCTGCCGCTCTCGTTGGTCACCGCATACCTATCGATGTCGGTCAGGGTGACTCTGGCGCCCTCGGCCGGAGTGGAGTTCTCGAGTATCACAACTCCCCTGAGCTCCCCAATGTCGCCCTCCGAGCGCTCCGCCATTTCGGCGATGGGGCCGATGTTGAGCAACATGGCTCCCATCAGAGCGGCGAAGAGGAGCGAGAGAGCCCCCGAGAGAATCAGCAGCAGACCCGCGACTCTCGGCTTGCTGGACGGCCCCCTCTCCGCCGGCTGAGGCCAGGGCGGGGGTGGGGCATACCAGCCCCCGTATCCTCCGCACCACACTCCAGCGGCCGGTGGATAGGCCGGCGCTGGCGAACCGGAGATTCGAGGGGGCTCCTTCGCCCCCGGCTCTGGTGGTGCGCTCTTCTCCCCTCTCTGACCGCTTCCGTTCTCCCTCCTCTCGTCCATCTCCATCGCGCTCCAGTCGCTTCCGACGGGTGTGGCTACAGCCTCTGGCATCATATACCCCGTAGAATAATACGGTCGACAGATTCATGCGGGTAGATTTAAATAGTGGCGAGATAGGTCTTTCGAAACGCCCCATGAGCGAAGAGGGCCTGCCGGAGGGGGACCCGAGGATACTCGAGAGCCCACTCGAGGCGTGCCTCGAGCTCGCATCTCTCACGGCCCGCATGCTCCCGGGAGTTCGGCGCAGGAGCCGCCTCCTCCTTCTTTTTGCGGCTGTCCTGACGGCTTCTCTGCTCTGCCTCATATCTACCGCTGCTCTCCCGCTCCTCAGCGCCGGCGCCGGGCTTCGCCTCCCCCAGATGCTCTCGCTCGTCTACATTGGCTCCCTCATCGCCCTCCTCGTCCCTTCTGTGGGGCTCGCGCTGGTCCTCATCGTCATGGCTTATAGGGAGGGTCAGCTCCTCGCGCTGCTCGAGAGCACCTCCAGAGCCCTCGCGGCCCTCCAGAGCGGAGGGCGCGTGGATAATCGCTCTGACCCCGGCAGAGGCGCTGGAGGGGCGCGGGCGGACGCGCTCGAGGGCATCCTTGGCTCGGCCCTCTGGGCGGGTCGCCTCGTCCCTGCGGCCGAGAGGATGGTGACCGTCGCACGCGCCGTCCTGGCCCTCGTGCTACTGGCGCTCATGTGCTCGACCCTCTTCGCCCTCGCGGCGCTCCTCCTCGGCCTTGCGCCCCCTGTGCTCCTCCTCACCCAGACATTTCTGCCCGCGGCCCTCGCGCCGCTGGTGGGGCTGCTCCTTCGCGGCCTCAAGCGCGACCTCGATTTCTACAGATACTACGCCCGGCGGCAGAGGGCGGTCTCAGAGGTCGCCGCCCTCGGGCCTCCGGGGGTCCCCGAGGGCAGGGACGCCCTTGAGAGGTACGAGCTCTTCCTCAGGAGCTCTCCAGGCCCCTGCGGCCCTTGCGAGAGCACAGGCCTCAGCTCTGAGGAGGTCTCCTGTGGCGCAGACCTGCCCCCCTCCCGCCTCTACATGTGGAGGTCTGGGGCCTCCAAACGGGGAGCCCTCGTGACGGTCTTTGACAGAGTGCCGAGGCGAGAGGAGCTCGAGCAGCTACTGCAGGAGGCCCGCGGAATTCGCTCGGAGAGAGGGGTGGTGGTCGAGAGAGCCGTGGCGCTCCTCTCGACGGGCGCGGGGGAGGTCAGCGATGACCTCTACGACTACATAATCGAGCTCGGGGAGAGGACGCCCAGGGGCGCCCCCGCCCTACAGCTCGTCATAGAGGTGGAGGGCGCTTACTCAATGGTGCCATATATCGCGAGCGAGTGAGCCGGGGGTTGGTGGAAACGGGCAAGGTCTACAAAGGGCTTGAGGTCTACTGCTGCCTGGCGCTGAACAGGGCGGCCGCCCAGCTCGGCATAGACCTCAACCAGCCCGGTCTCGAGGATAGGGTGGACGAGATAATCCGCGAGCGCGCTCCAGGTCTGCCCAAGGTGGTCTTCTCATACGAGCTGAGGGCAAACCACCACATGACGGACAAGGTGCTCAGGGCCCTGGAGGAGGAGGGCCTGGTCGAGATTCGGAAGGAGGAGAAGGAGTACAGGGTCAGAATCACAAAAAAGGGCGTGCTGCATCTTCGAAGGTACAACCAGTTCTACAGCACAATATTCAGGCGCTACATTCTGGACCACTACAAATACACACCTCTTCCCTTGTGGTTCACACCGGAGTAGCTCCGGTCTCGGCTCGGCGAGGGGTGTCTGGAGAGGCCTGAGCCGCGCGGGATTGGGCACGGGGCTCTCCCGGTGGCCGCGTCAGAGAACAACGATTGCCCCGTAGCCTACGGCCATGTCCTCGCCCCCGCTGACGTCGGCGGAGGTGGCGTACTTGAGGAGCCGGGCCTCTCGAGCACCCATCCTCTTTGCCGCGACCAGCATGGCCGCCACGCAGCCGTAGCCGCACATTGTGATGTTGCCCTCTCTCACCGTCTCAATCAGCCCCTCGGGGTCCAGGGCCAGAATTCTGTCGATGGCCTTTCTGTCCTCTCGCGCCGCGAAATCGCCCGCGCCGACTCCCCTCGGCGGCGGGTGCATGTAGCCAGCCCCGCAGTGGGTGAAGTCCGTGGAGGCGACGACGACGACGTCCCTGCCCCGGCAGGCCGCAGCAGCCCTCTCACCAAGCAGCCTCGCCGCGCTCCAGTCCTGCCTCCCCATGCAAACCGGGGCGAGCCTGATGTCGGGTTTGAAAAACTGGAGGAATGGCAGCTGGACCTCTATCGAGTGCTCCTCCATGTGGGCCGTCATGTCCTCGACGACTTCGCCCCCGATGAGCCTCCTGGCGAGGGTCAGGTCTATCTCCACTTTCCCCATGGGCATCGAGAAGGCCTCCGTTCCGACGGCGAGCTCCTCGCCCCAGCCCCTATGGTTGGGCCCGATTATCAGAAAGCTCTCGGGGAAGCCGTCCTCGGCCAGGGCCGCCGCCGCGTGGGCGGCCACCGGGCCCGAGTAGTCGTAGCCCGCGTGCGGAAAAACCACACCCTTGATTCTGCGGTGTCCGGGGGAGGCGAGCGCCGGCACTCTGCCCGGGCCGAGCCTGTGGGTGAAGCAGCCCCTCACCTGCTCCCTCAGGAGCTCCCTTCCCCTTCGATAGAACATCCCCGCGACCGCCGGCTCCCTCATGCTCCCTCAGAGTGTGGCCTCGAAATCCTCGATCGTCGGCTTGTAGTCCTCGTCCCTCTCGAGCGCACCCCGGGCCTTTAGGGTCTCCCTGGCTAGCAGCCAGTATATCACCGCTAGCGCCCTGCGGCCCTTGTTGTTGGTCGGGATTATGAGGTCGACGTATCGGGTCTCGTTGTTGGCGTCGCAGAGCCCAACGACGGGTATCCCGATGTTCACGGCCTCGTGCAGGGCTTGGACGTCCGCGGCGGGGTCGGTGACGATGAGCGCCTCGGGCTCGAGGAAGCCCTCGAGGTCCGGGTTGGTCATCGAGCCCGGAACGAAGCGGCCCGCGAGCTCCGAGATTCCCGTGGCCTTGGCGAAGGTCTTGACGGGCTTCTGGCCGTACTGCCTCGCCGAGACCGCAAGGACCTGTGGGGGGTCGAAGCGAGCGAGGAACCTGCTCGCCACCCTTATCCTCTCGTCGGTCTTCTTGATGTTCAGGACATAGAGGCCGTCACTCCTGACCTTGAAAATGAAGGGCCTCATGTCGGCGCTCTTCTGCTGCGTCCCTATGTGGACGCCCGATGTCAGGTAGACCTCCTCCTGGACGAGGAGCCCCTCGGACGCCTGGGACTCGGCGCGAAGGTCCACCGCAATTGTTTCCTCGCTCTGAGGCATTTAATCCCCCGCTCCCTTCTCCTCCCTCTCCTTCTTTATTATCTCTTGAATTCGAATCAGCTCGTTGAGCTTCGCGCTCCTCTCGCCACCCACGGCCCCTGTCTTTATCGCGTGGCAGCCGAACGCCACCGCGAGGTGGGCTAGCGAGTTGTCCTCTGTCTCGCCGCTCCTGTGCGATATGACGCTCTTGTAGCCGCTCTGCTCGGCAAGGCATATGGCGTCATATGTGTCCGAGAGGGTCCCGACCTGGTTGGGCTTGATGAGGACGGCGTTGCAGGCGCCAAGGTCAATGCCCTTCTTGATTCGCTTTGTGCTGGTCACGAAGAGGTCGTCGCCGACGACAAGGCAGTCCCTCCCTATCCTCTTCGTCAGCTCGACGTAGCCGTGGAAGTCCTCCTGCTCCAGGGGGTCCTCGACGAGATATAGTTTGTAGTCCCGGACGAGCCTCTCCACGAAGTCGATCTGCTTCTCCGGCGTCAGCTTCTTGTCCCTGTAGCAGTAGCGGCCGCCCCTGTAGAGCTCCGAGGCGGCGAAGTCGAGCGCGGGCTGAACCTGGAAGCCAACCTCCTTCGAGACCTCCCGGCAGCAGTCGGCGACGAGCTCGAGGGCCTCGATGTTGCCGAGCTTGGCCACCCAGGCGCCCTCGTCGCCCTTCCCGAGGGCGGCGCCGGGGAGCTTCTTGACCAGGGCGGCCTTGACCCTCTTGTGGACATCGGCGTTGGTGAATACGCAGTCGGCCACGGTGGGGCCGAAGGATATCACGAGGTACTCCTGGATGTCCGTTCCCCCGACGGCGTGCTTCCCCCCGCCGAGGACGTTGGCGAGGGGGTAGGGCACGCTGTAGCCCGCGAAGGCCCCGCCGAGGTACTGGTAGAGAGGCACGCCCAGGGAGCTGGCGGCGGCCTTGGCGAGGGCGAGGGAGGCCGCGACGGCCACGTTCCCGCCCACCCTCCTGAAGTTCCCTGTGCCGTCTAGCCTCTTGAGCTCGACGTCGAAGCGCCTCTGGAGGTAGACGCTCATCCCTTTGAGAGCGGGCGCGACTTCCTCCTTAAAGAGCTTGATCGCGTGGTCCACGCCCTGGGGGGGGAAGGCCTGGACCTCGTGGGTCCCGGTGCTCGCGCCGCTCGGCGCGGCGGCGCTCCCGTACCCGTCCATGGTCCAGATGTCGACCTCGACCGTGGGGTTTCCACGACTGTCGAGAACCTTCCGTATCCAGATGTCCTCGATGTGGCTCATCTCTTCTCCCCCCGCTTCACCACCTTGTCGTCCCTCATCACCGTTATCGGGATGACACCCCGCTCGAACTCGAGCGTTGCTATCCTTATCGGGTCGATCTCCGTCTTGGGCAGGTTGATGAGAATGGGCGCCCCCATTGTTATTTGGAGCGCCCGAGCGCCGATAATCCTCGCCCGCTCGAAGCGGGTGTACTCGACCTCCTTCACCCGGCTCACCCGATTTGGCTACCCTCATCCATGCTACTATTTAAAAGGTTTGTGCACCTGCCCGCACGAGACATGCGAAGCTTTAATCCCTTGACCCCTTTCAGCACCCGAGCGGCATGGAGATTTGGAGGAGAGTCGTGGAGGCGGGGGCCCGCGAGAGCTCCTACTGCGACCTTCGGGTCGAGGAAAGGAGGCTGTGCAGGGTCGAGGTGAGGGAGGGGAGGCTTCGGGAGGCGGTCGAGGGCGGGGAGAGCGGGGCCTGCGTCCGGGTTCTCAGCAGAGGGGCCTGGGGACTGGCGTCGACCAACGACCTGTCGAGAAACTCGCTGGATAGCGCGCTGCGCACCGCGCTTAGGCTCGCGCGCTCGGGCGCGGGGCAAAGGTGGCGGGGGAGGGCGGGGCTGGCCGAAGTGGGACCCGAGAGGGCTAGGGCGGTCTGGCGGGTCAGGGTTCCGCCGGGCGATGTTCCCCTGGAGAACAAAGTGGAGCTGCTCAAGGAGGCGGGAGCGCGGGCGCGGCGCGTGGGCAGCGTCAGGACCGTGACGGGCTTTTACGCCGACGCAACAAGGCGCGTCACCACCCTAACCTCCGATGGGGCGGAGGTCGTCTCGGAGGTCACGCGCACCCTAGCCGAGGTCAGGGTCGTGGTCAGGAGCGAGAGGGGCATTCTGGACGACTGGGCGAGGGTCGGTGGGACCGGGGGCTTCGAGCTGCACGAGCCGGGAAGGCTGGGCGAGATGGCGGAAGAGGCGGCCCGGAGGGCCTTGAGGACCCTATCCGGGAGGAGGGCGCCCTCGGGGCGCTTCACGGTCGTCGCGGACCCCGTTCTGGCGGGCGTCTTCGCCCACGAGGCCGTCGGCCACGCGGTCGAGGGCGACATCGTTGTCGCGGGGGACTCATGCCTGAGGGGAAAGAGGGGGAGGCGCGTCGCTTCCCCGGAGGTCAGCATCGTCGACGACCCGTCCGTGGCTGGTGCCTTCGGCTCCCTGGCCTTCGACGACGAGGGTGTGAGGGCGCAGAGGAAGCTGCTCATCGACAAAGGCGTCCTGAGGGGCTTTATACTCGATAGGGAGAGCGCCTGGAGGCTCGGGCTGGAGCCCAACGGAGGGGCGAGAGCGGAGTCCTACATGGTCAGGCCCCTCGCCAGGATGACCAACACCTTCATCCTCCCGGGCGACAGAAGGCTCGAGGAGCTTTTCGAGGGGATATCGCTCGGAATATACGCGAGGGGCACGAGGGGCGGCCAAGTCGACACAGCGAGGGGGACATTCCAGTTCAGTTGCAGGGAGGCTTTTCTTATAGAAAAGGGCGAGGCGACGATGCCCCTTCGAGGCCTCGCGCTCTCCGGAAGCATGCTGGAGACCCTGATGGGCGTGGAGGCCGCCGGAAGGGACCTGGAGATAAGGGAGCCGGGATACTGCGGGAAGGGCCAGACGGTCCCTGTGGGCGACGGGGGGCCTCACATAAGAATTCGAAACGTGGCTGTGGGGGGTGGCTGAGACGGCCGAGCCAGCGGCGGACGGTCTCCTCTCCATTGCGCGCCGCGCCCTCTCCAAGGCACTCAAGATGGGCGCGGACGAGGCCGAGGCCTTTGTCGCTCGCGGCTGGGGGGTCTCAGTCGACATCGAGGGTGGGCGGGTGCGCTACCCGACGACGAGCGGTGCGATGGGCGTCTCGATAAGGGTGACGAGGGGCGGGAGGCTGGGCTTCGCCTACTGTACGAGGGAGAGGGAAATTGGGGCAACGATTAGCAGGGCTCTGGAAATCGCCCGCCTTGAGAGGCGCCTTGGAATGAGCTTTCCGGACCCCGCTCCCCTGCGAAGGCCACCGGGCACCTGGGACGAAAGGGTTCCGGGCCTGAGTGTGGAGGCCGCGATGGCCCTCTGCGCAGAAATGATGGAGGGTGCACGCCGCCCCCACAAAGAGATTGTGGTCACAGGTGGAGGCGTCGAGCTCGGCTGGGCTCTGTCCGCGATAGTCAACTCGCGAGGTGTGGAGGTGGTCGAGCGGGGCACGAGCGTCGCCGGCGGCATCAACGTCTCGCTCAGGGGAAGGACCGATGTCACGGGGTTCGAGCACATGAGCTCAAGGTTTTTGGACATAGACTTCGAGAGGCTGGGCAGAGAGGCGGCGGCGCTCGCCCTGCGCGGCAGGAACCCGGTCAAGACCGCCTCCGGCAGGAGGACGGTTGTTTTAGCGCCCGAAGCGGCGGCGGCCCTCCTAAGCCAGATCACCGTCCCATCCCTCCATGGGGAGCCCTACAAGCGCGGCGAGAGCCACTACTCAGGGAGACTGGGGGAGAGGGTGACCGCGCGCCGCCTATCGATAATAGACGACGGCCTTCTGCCCGGCGGACTCGCGACATCAGCCTCGGACGACGAGGGCGTTCCCTCCCGGACGAGGGCCCTGATTAAGCGCGGAGTCCTCGAGTCTCTGATATTCGACCTGCGCTCCGCGGCCGAGGTCGGCGGGAGGAGCACGGGGAACGGCGTGCGCCCCTCCTTCCGGAGCCCTCCCGTCGCCTCCGCACGGAACATAATCATCGATTGGCCCCCGAGGCCCCTCGACGCGCTGGTCTCCGAGATTGATGATGGTGTCCTGGTTCGCGAGGTCCTCGGCGCCCACACAGCCAGCTCTCGCTCGGGCGACTTCTCCGTGAGCGCACCCGTGCTCTTCGAGGTCAAAAGGGGCGAGCTCGGCAGGCCCCTGCGGCCCGTAATGCTCTCCGGGAACCTGCCCCGGCTCCTGCACAGCGTCACGGGCGTCGGGGACGACCTCAGGCAGATACCGGCGGGTCTGGCCTCGATTGTGACGGGGAGCGTCAGAGTGGAGGGCGTGATGGTTACGGCCTGAGGCCCCGAGCATCGTCAGAGCCACCCTCCGGCCCAACAGAGTCATTTCAGCGCCCTAGCCTTCCCGTGCCTCACGAGGACGGAGGCAAGCTCGGGCGGAAGCGCCACAAGGTCCTTCTTCCTCAGGCACCACCCGCCACTCTCGCCGAAGGCGAACTCCGGGGTGTCCTCGAGGACCGTCAGGAGGGCCAGCCCTCCGCCACCGCCCGAGGGCCCCGGGGGCTCCGCCGAAGCGGGCGCGCTCTGGACGGGCGCGCCTGTAGCCATGGGGGAGGGTCCACGCTCGCCGGCGGGCTTTGCGGGTGTGGCGCTCCTCTCTGTGGTCTGGATCTGGCGGGGCCCGGGAGGGGGTGGGGCCACATGGAAGGTCTCGGCCGGTGGTCCCGGGGGCCCCTCCGCCAGCGCGGCGCTCCTCGCCTCTCGGAGGGCCGCAACGACGGAGCTTAGCAGGGAGAGCTCCTCGGGCGTGATCATCTTGGTCTCCACAGGGCCTCCGGTCAGAGCCTGGTGTGCCAGCAGGAGGAGCTTCCTGAGCCTGAGGTTAACAATGTCCAGCCTAAGGGCGCGCGCCTTCTGGAGCTGGTCCGCGAGCTGGAAGGCCCTCATGGACGTTGGGTCCGAGGAGCGCTCCTCTTCATACGCCCTCCTCAGACCGTCGATATATTCCCGGACCCTGTCGTAGAAGTCCGCCTGGAGCTGGACCGGTGGGCCGCCCCTCTTCTCCTGCTGGTAAACATGAATCAGGCGGTTGTAGCCGACCTCGTCCTCGCCCGCCATCGCGCCGCTTATCGCGCTCTGCATTAATAATCTCGCGCCTGTGTGGAGGGTCGGGTGAGACCGCCCGGAGCAGCCCCGCAACCTCTCATGGCTGGGCGGAGCACCCAAGAAGCTCTTCGTCGAGCCCTCCCTCCTACGATAGGGACAAAAAATAGCGCGTGACAGAGAGATATTTTTGATACAAAATATATAAAATATATAAGACAGATCATGTATAAATAATTTTATTAGATGGATAGAAAATAATTAATACTATAAAGCAATTATCATGGTAAAAGGTCCTCCATGGGCGTGAGAGCCCGACGAACAAAGGGTGATGGTGAATGGCGATGCCAAGAGGTAGGTTGCTGAGCGCGCTCGTCAGCGCGGGCCTGTTTTTAAGCGCCCTTCTGGGCGCGGTCCCGC
>FWPU01012181.1_pt1 | contig 11565 bp, 7 predicted proteins | sample 2228361 | NCBI WGS metagenome assembly FWPU01 (sample SAMEA103939777, study PRJEB20133) | metagenome | reverse complement strand
CAGGGCGTTACCACTGGCCAGGGCGTTACCACTGGCCAGGGCGTTACCACTGGCCAGGGCGTTACCACTGGCCAGGGCGTTGTTTACGGCCAGTCCGGCTTGGCCCGCCAGCGGCGCTGCCTTCTGGACCGCGGACGGCAGGACGTCCTTCTCCTTACCGGCAGCGATGGCTGGCTGGGCAACCGGTTGGGCCGGCGCCTGATCGCCGGCCGCTGGGGCGGCCTCGGCCGGGCTGCCCTTCGCGGCATCGGTGGTCCCTTCGGCCGCTGCGCTTGCCGCATCCTCGGTCCGGTCCGCCGCCACCTTGCCCGGAGGCATCAGCACCACCAGGGCAAGGTTGGCCGGGATGTCGTCGTCAGTCTCCGGCGGCAGGCCACCGCCCCAAAGCAGCCGGGCATATTGCTTATCAGGCCAGCGGCACTGCTGGTCGGACCAAAGCACCAGCCGATCGCGCACGTACCGGTACAGCTCGTCCAGGGTGATGACCCGATCCTGGTTGCCGTTGGGTTCCAGATCGGCATTTCGCCGCAGCGCCTCTTCGACAAAACGGGCAAACACCGAGCGGCGTGTGGCGGGGCACACGTGGGCCGACTCGAACACCTGGCCGGCAGTCAGCACCCAAAGGTTAGGATCCTGCGTCTTGCGGACCTCCTGTTCCACCAATCGCCAGAACTCGTTGACCAGAATGCCCAGCCGTGGGTCGGAGACCAGGTACGGCGCATCGAGGATCAGGAGCTTCAGTTTCGCTTTGCGCTGGGGAGAGGCGAGTTCGGCCAAAAGGTCGGCCACGGGATAGCGCTTTTCGGCGGTGGACGCCTGCCGGGGGCGTGCAGCCTCGGCCGCAGCGCCGCCTGGCGCTTGGGCCTGCCCATCGGCGGCGGCTTCGGGGAGGTAGTCGCTGCACAGCAGATACGCCTGACCGGCATCCGAAATCCCCAGCCCGCTCACGTAAACGATGAGCACGCCGCCGGGCGGATCGCCCAGCCGGGATCCGATCTGGCGGATGGCCTCCCACGTGCCCGAGGCTTCCAGAAGCTCGGAGCTGCGGTCGGGGGCCCAGGACGCCTTCAGACTGGCCAAATCGGAAAGGGTGGCGGGCACCGCCGGCACCAGCGCACTGTATTCCGTGATGGGCAAAAACACGAACCGGGTCACCGGGTATCGCGGCGGGATCAAGAGATAAGCCAAGAGGGCCAGAAGGGCCACGGCCAGCGTGGTCAGGACGACGCGTTTGGGCCAGCGGCCGGCCGGGGCCGCCCCAGGCCCGCCGGGCCGGGTGCGCCAATCCACAGGCGAGGTGGCTTTGCCGCGAGACATTCAAGGCCCCCATTGGGCGTGCGGGGTGCGTTCCGCCAGGCACCCGCCATTTTATCCGGCAGGGGCGCCAAAGAGTAGCGGCGAACAGCAGCCCCTCGGGCGGCGGCCGCACAAGGCCGTTCGCGCGGCCGATGCAATGGGTGGGCTCCCAAAGGCCCACCTCGGGCAGAGCCAAACATGGCCCTCGACAGAGCGCGGCGTGCAGCGTGCCGGCCCGCAAGGGGGGCATCCTCACGACGGCGACCCGCGGCGCGATTGCCGCCTGACCTGTTGCGCGGTGGCCCCGTGGGTGTTCTTTCGCGGTCGCGCCTTGGTTTGTGGCGCGGCGAGCGCTGGGCTTGTCGCGGGGCTAGAGCTCGACTTCTTTTCGCGACTGCGGCCCGGTGTTTCGATGTCCGCGGATGCCGCGGGGTGTTCGCCGCCGTCTCGCCGGCTATGCTTCCCGCGGAACGTCCAGGAACTCCCCCGATCGGGCCGAAGCGTACGCCTTTTCAACCAGTTCCATGATGTGCAGGGCGTGTTGGGGGCCGTTGATTTCGGGCGGCCGCTGGTTGAGGACGCAATCGGCGAAGTACTCGCATTCGGCCGTGTAAGGATTGACCGCGCGGAACGCAATGCGCTGGAATCTGCGGACCACGTCTTTGTCTTGTGCGGCATCGTAGCCGGCCGCACCCAACCCGAAAATGCCTTCGAGTTTACCGCGGCTGCTTTGGCCGATGGTCCCCTCGCTAAGCACCGCCCCGCGCGAGCCGTACACCTCCAGCCGGGTCCGGCTGGCTTCGTCCGGGATGCAGAAGAAGCAATCGACCACGCCGTGTGCTCCGGAAGCGAATTCCAGCAACGTGGTCGAGGCATCTTCGGAAGCGTAATCCTGAACCAGGTTTGCGGTGCGGGCGGCGATGCGGCGGATCGGGCCGGCAAAGTACTCCAACAGGTCGTACAGGTGGGTTGCCATGTCGATCAAGGCCCCGCCTCCGCCTTTGGCCGGGTCCTGACGCCACGCCCCTTCGATCCGGGGATACCAGCACGAAAGTTGAGCCCGGAGGAACACCACTTTGCCCAGTTGCCCTGCTTCGACCAGCTCGCGAACCTTGCGGTGCGCGGCATGGAACTTCATCATGTAGCCCTCTTGAAGGAACACGCCGTGCTGGCGGCAGGCCTCGACCGCCTGGCGGGCTTCTTCCAGGTTCAGGGCCAGGGGCTTTTCGCACAGGATGTGCTTGCCAGCCTCGGCAGCCGCCCGGATCTGGGCCAGGTGGCAGTACACGGGCGAGGCGATGTACACGGCTTGGACCTTAGGGTCGGCCAACAGGGCCTCTTCGGTGGTGTAGCCCGGTACGCCGAACTCGCTGGCGATCTTCTCCACACCCACGGGGTCCATCACCGCGACCAGGCGGCAGTTCTTGGCCCGCTGCATCGCGGGAATGGTCTTGCGGTACGCAATGCCCCCGGCCCCGATCACGCCGATGTGGACTCGTTTGGCCATTGGTGTATCCTACCGTGAAAAGGCTCGGCCCAGCCGGCTGCCGCAAAAGGCCGCCGGCCCGGGCGGGAAACCTCCTGGGATGCTGACGGCTGGTGGGCGGGGCTGCCCAACTTCAGCCGCACGGGTAAGCCCATTACGCCCGGGGGTTGCCGCCTGGCTGGCATCAAGCACACAGGGAGCACACGGCTCCGCGGCCGGACCGCGTGGCGCGTGCCACCTGCCTGCTGCAGCGAACTCGAGCCAGCCGATGCCACCTCAGGTGCCAATGGGCGCTAGCGTTATGCCAGCACGGCTGGGCTGGGTCAATTGGGTACAAAAGTACAGCAAACCGGCTCGGGCTCGCTCCGCAGCTCGGTTTGCCCAACGTGCGGCAACGGTCGGGGCGAAGCCCTCAATTCCAAGCGGGGTCCTGGGGGGTCGGATACTTGCGGAGGACCTGCTGCCAGAAGGCCTTAACAATCTGGCGGGCGACGCGCTTCCACAGGGCGAACGGGTCGCCGAAAACCACGTCCACCGTAGCGGGTGTGGTCAACCAGGCCCCTTGTTCCAGCTCGCTTTCCAACTGGCCTCCGCCCCAGCCCGCGTGGCCCACGAACAGGCGGAAGGGACGCGCGTTCTGCGAAACGAGCTTCTGGAGGTTTTCGCGCTGGGCCGCAAAGTACAAGCCGGGCAGGATCTCCAACTCGGCGGCGTTGGCATCGATGTGCACGGCCATTAGGGGCCCCGGGACGGGTCCTCCGACGTGAATCCGCTGGTCGCTGACGCAGGGGCCTGCCCCCACTTTTTCCCAGAGCTCGCGGACCGTGTTTTCGGCCGGCCGATTCAACACCACCCCCAGCGCCCCATCTTCCGTATGGTGGATCATCAAGACGACGGTCCGGACGAAGTTGGGGTCCGCAAGATGCGGTGACGCCACGAGAAAATGGCCTTTAAGCGATTCCATCGATCGCCCCCCAGAAAGTGGCAAACCAAGCCCGCTCCACTCTGACCCTCCACGTGGCATTTTACCGAGTCCCCACCGGGCCGACGAGGCAGGGGCCCGGCCTTTCGGCTCCCCTGCCGGTCCGGGCGCCGCAACGCCGGCCGCAAAGCGTGGCACCTGGCTGGAGGGGCCAGAAGCCGCAACTCGTTTCCCAACAAAGCGATGCGGCAACAGCCGCTATCGGCCACCGATGCAAATCGTGGCGAAGAGCTGGGCCCAGGCCAAACTGTCACCGGCCCTCCAGGCCAGCCAATACCACCATATTGTCCCGATGGATTACCTCGGCATGGGGGCAGCACCCCAGGGCCTCGGCAATCTCGCTGGTCTTCAGTCCCCGGATGCGGCGGATGTCGTCCGAATCATAATTAGTCAGGCCCCGTGCGAACTCCACCCCGGCGGGGTCGCACAGTGCGACCACGTCGCCCTTGCGAAATCGGCCCACGACCTTGACAATCCCCGCTGGCAAGAGGCTCTTACCGTGGCGCTGGACGGCTTCTTGGGCCCCGGCATCGAGCACCAGGTGCCCCCGGGGTTGCACGGTCAGGCCGATCCACCGCTTCCAGGCCGGAACCGAGCTGCCTTGTGCAATGACCAGCGTGCCCACAGATTCGCCGGCGAGGATCCGGGACAAAGCGCCGGGCTGTCTGCCACTGGCGATGATCACGTTTCCGCCAGCGACGGTTACCAGTTGGGCGGCCCGGAGCTTGCTGGCCATCCCCCCTTTGCTGAGCCCCGTCTTGCGGTCGCGGACCAGGTCGAATACCGAGGCATCCAGGCGCTCCACCGTGGGAATGACCCGCGCGCCGGGTGTCTGGGGGTCGCGGTCGTACAACCCCTCCACGTCCGAAAGGAGGACCAACAGGGGGGCCTGCACCAGGTTGGTCACGATGGCTGCCAGCCGGTCGTTATCGCCGAACGTGGTTTGGAGTTCCTCGACGCTCACGGTGTCGTTCTCGTTGATGATGGGGACGGCGTTGTACTCCATCAGCAGGGTGAGGATTGTGTTGCGGGCATTGAGATAGCTTTTGCGGCGGTCGAGGTCCTCGGCCGTGAGAAGGATCTGGGCCGCGTGGCGGTTGAAGCGCCGCAGCGAGCGTTCGTAGGCTTCGACCAGCAGGCTTTGCCCGACCGCCGCCACCGCCTGGAGCCGGGCCACGTCGGTGGGCCGCTGGGTCAGGCCCAGCCGGCCCATCCCCGCCCCCACCGCCCCCGAGCTGACCAGCACCACCTTCCGCCCCGAGTCGAGCACGAGGTGGATTTCCTCGGCCAGTTGCGCAATTCGCTGCTCGTCGAGCTGCCCGCGGTCGTCGGTCAGCACCCGCGTTCCCACCTTCACGACCACCGTGGTGGCAAGGGCGGCGATTTCCTGCCGTAATAGGTCGGTCATCGGCGCAACTCGATTCGCTAGTCGCCGGCCAGTGCCGGTAACCGGGATGATGCGACCACCCCGGAAGCCAACCGCTTTGGCGTCGGCGGGAAGCCGCACGCCCAAAGAGCCGCTTCCCCATGTGCCCGCAGGCACGCGGCCGGGAGCAGTCACGGGGGGCCAGGCAGCGTCAAGCTGCCGGCGCACGACCTGTGCCGCGACTGCTGCCTGCCTCCCCCCGTGGAAGCCGGTTTGGCCTGCGCGATGCTGGAGGATAACGTGTTTTGGGTTGGGCGGGTAGGCCGAAACGGCGAGGACCAGAGGCCAAAGGGGTAGGGGAGTCGGCAAGCGGGGCTTAGACGCGGCACCCGACGCCCTGGTGGGCGCCAGGGCCGGGCGGAAACCGCCAGAGACGCTTCCGCGGGGCGCCCAGGGCCACCCTCCACCGCCGGGGGGCTTATTGTGGCGGGCTAACATGGCCCTTACAATGACAGGGGTGGCACCAGCGGGGCGGTTCGTTTCGGAGTTCAGGTCGCTTCGATGAGCCAGTTGCACGAAGAGTGCGGGGTGGGCGCCATCTACCACTTGCCCGACCGCGGGGTAAGCCCGTTGGCTCCGGATGGCGATCCCGCCCAGGTGTCGCGGCTTTTGCCGCGCCTGCTTCTGGACCTCCAGAATCGGGGCCAGCTTGCCGCGGGGATGACGACCTACTTGCCCGGCCGCAATCAACTGATCGATACGCACAAGGATGTGGGCACGGTGGCCGAGGTGTTCCGCCTGAACCACCGGCAGCGGTACGAGAGTCTGATGCAGGAGTACGCGGGGGTGGCGGGCATTGGGCATGTGCGGTATGCCACGTGCGGGGCCGACGACCGCAGTTATGCCCAGCCCTTCGAGCGGCACCATATCAAGAAGCACAAGTGGTTCAGTTTCGCGTTCAACGGGCAGTTGGCCAACTACCCGGAGTTGCGGGAAGAGTTGCTCAGGAACCCCGACAACCACCTGGCCCGCGAGACCGACACCGAGATCATCATGCACACGATCAGCACGGCGTTGGCGGGGGAGCCGCGGCCGGCTTTGTTGGACGTGTGCCGCCAGTTGGCCGCCCGCTTCGACGGGGCTTATAGCCTGGTGTACCTCGATGCGCTGGGCGAGATGATGGTGGTCCGCGACCCGCTGGGGATCAAGCCGCTGAGCTACGCGATCGAGGGGCCATTATTTGCGGCGGCCAGCGAGTCGGTGGCTCTGGTGAATCTGGGTTTTGCTCCGGACAACATCCACAGCGTGCCGCCGGGTCATGCGGTGATCATCAGCGCGGGGCGTGTGGCGATCGAGCGGTTTGCTGCCAGCCCGCGGCGGGCACACTGCTTTTTCGAGTGGATCTACTTCTCGAACGTCGCCAGCACCCTGGACGGGCGGAGTGTGTATATGGCCCGCAAGGCTTTGGGCGAGGAGCTGGCCCGCCTGGAGACCGTCCCCATCGACGAGCAGACGATCGTTGTTCCGGTGCCGGATACCAGCAAGGCGGCCGCCGCGGCCATGGCCTACAAGCTGGGGATTCCCTGCCTGGAGGGGCTGATTCGCAACCGCTATAGCGGCCGGACCTTTATCGAAGGGGCCGAAAGCCGCTCGAAAAAAGCCCGCACCAAGTACACGCCGCTCCGCGAAGTGCTGGAAGGCAAGCGGGTGTTTCTGGTCGAGGACTCGATCGTGCGGTCCACGACGATGAAGGCCTTGCTGGAGCGGATCTTCCAACTGGGCAAGCCGCGTGAGATCCATGTGCGGGTGGCCTGCCCCCCCATCATTTCCCCCTGCTTTTACGGGATCGATATGTCCACGGTGGGCGAGTTGTTCGCGCCGAAGTTCCTTCAAGGCGGCCCGCTGACGCCGGAAGTGGAGGCCCGCATGGCCGCCCACCTGGGGGCTACGTCGCTCCGGTATTTGCCGATCGAGTCGGTGGCCCGGGCCATCGGGCTCGAGGCCGGGCAGCTTTGCCAGGCGTGCATCACCGGCCAGTACCCGACGCCGCACGGGGCCCGCCTGGCCCAACAAGCCCACGAGGATTTCCGCCGGGGGATTTGCCGCAGCCGCACCTACGAACTCATGGAACCGGCCCCGGCCCTTGCGGGCGGCGACGGCGGTCCGCCCGGCGACAGAGAACCGGTCGGCGCTGGGAGCGGTACGGTTTCGCCGCGGGTTTTGCCGGCGCCTTGAGGCTTCGCCGGGCTGACCAGCGCCGCCATCGTTCCACAAGCTACGGGAGGATCTGCGGTGGCTGACTGGACGATCGACCAGCGACGCGAGTTTCTCAGGGATACCGTCCGCCTTTCGACCGACTTCTCCCAGGTGGACCAGCACCGGGGCGTGCCCCCGCCTCCGTTGGAAAAACCGGTCGCCGCCCGGGCCCGGCGGATCGACCTGGTGCCCCCGGGCCGGTGGAACGTGGGGAAGATCGATTTGGAAACCGCCATCGCCCGCCGACGCAGCCACCGGGAGTATACGCAAGAGCCCCTTTCGTTCGACGAACTTTCCTTCCTGCTGTGGGCCACCCAGGGGGTGCGGGAACGGGCCGGGCCGCTGCACGTGCTCCGCACCGTGCCTTCCGCAGGCAACCGGCACGCGTTCGAAACCTACGTGGCGGCGCTGCGCGTCGCCGGACTGGCGCCGGCCTTTTACCGCTACCTGCCTCTGGAACACCAGCTCCTGTTCGAGTTCGAGGAAGACCAGGCCGAACGGAAACTGGTGCGGGCGTGCCTCGACCAGCAGTTCGTGGGCACGGCCGCCGCTGTGTTCCTCTGGACCTGCATCCCCTACCGCATGGAATGGCGGTACGGGCCGGTGGCCCATAAATCGCTGGCCCTGGATGCTGGCCATGTGTGCCAGAACCTCTACCTGGCTTGCGAGGCCATCGGGGCCGGCACCTGTGCCATCGGCGCCTACCACCCCCATCTGGTCGATAAACTCCTCCGCATCGACGGCCGCGACGAGTTCACAATCTACCTGGCGCCGGTGGGCAAGGTGCCAGCGGAGAACAAGCCGGGCCGATAAAGGCCCGGGCCGCGACGCCGGCCAGAGGGGCCAGGGCCTCAGGGGCGCGGGGCACGGCCGGGCAGACCGGGGCACCACAGGGCCGGCTCGAGGGGACGCCCCTTTCCAGCCAGGTGGTCCGGCCAGCCCGGCACGGCTGGCCTGGCTTGAACCGCTTCGCCTGGCCGACTATGCTGCCGAGGGATACTTGTTCGCATTTTGGAGGACTGGCCATGCGGCAGTTGCACTACGCGATCTGGCTGGGGATGGCAGGGGCATGGTTTTTCAGCGTGGGTTCAGGTTCGATGCCCGAGGCCGAAGCGGCCACGCCGTCGGCCGGCGCCAAGGTGAAGTTCGTTGCCCACCGCATCGGCACCTTCCGCAACGAGGCCTGCAATGTGGCCGATTTCAACGGCGACGGCAAGCTGGATATCGTCGCCGGCCCGTTCATCTATCTGGCCCCGGACTGGAAACCCCACAAGGTCCGGGAGATCGCCGGCCACGTCGATGAGCAGGGCAAAGGCTATTTTTGGGAATTCATGAACGAGCCGCTGGATGTGGACGGCGATGGCCGCCTCGATGTGGTCACCTGCTCGTGGACCGGCGAGGCCGAGTGGTTCCGCAACGTGGGCTTCGACCGGCCGTGGCCCAGAACGCTCATCGAGAAGATCGACCACTTCGAGTGCGGCGACCTGTGGGACATCGATGGGGACGGCCGGGCCGCCGAAATCCTCCCCCACGCCCCCCAAACCTTTTGGTATGAGGTGGGCCAACGCGCCGACGGCAGCCGGGGGATTGTCAAACACATGGTCTCGGCCAATCGCAAGAAGTGGGGAGGGGGCGTAGGCGATCTCAATGGCGATGGCCGGCCTGATATTCTTCGCCCCGATGCCTGGTACGAGGCCCCGGCCGACCCCCGACGCGGCCCCTGGAAAGAGCACCCCCTGGCCGTCGGCGGCAAGGACGGCAAGGCCGAACACACCCCGCAAATCCTCGTCTACGACGTCAATGCCGATGGTTTGCCAGATATCGTGACCAGCTCGGCCCACCGGTACGGCATTTTCTGGTATCAACAGGTCCGCCAGGGAAACGACATCGCGTGGAAGCAGCACACCATCGACGACACCTGGACCCAGGCCCACAGCCTCACCCTGGCCGACCTGGATGGGGATGGCGATCTGGACCTGGTGACCGGCAAGCGGTTCATGGCGCATAACGGCGGCGACCCGGACGCGTATGGCCCGCTGGGGGTATACTGGTATGAACTCCACCGCGGCCCCAATCCCCGCTGGAGACGCCATGCCATCAGCTTTAACGAAAAAATCGGTGCGGGCATGAATATCCCCGTGGTTGATCTGGACGGCGACGGCGATCTGGACGTGGTCGTGACCGGCAAGTGGGGCGGCCCGGTGTGGTTCGAAAACAAGACCAACAACACCAAGTAGCGGCCGCCGCCCGCCAGGCACCCCGCTTGGAGATCCCAGGGGCACCGCCAGCCCACAAGCAACTTGCAAGCGGTGGGACCGGCTGGGCAGCCTGCGGGCCGGGTGCCTGCCGGGGGCGGCGTCGGCTGAGCTCACGGTCCCAAAGGATGGCCGAGTGAGAGGTTCCTTGAACCCAGACCGGCAGGCTCTCACGCGCCGGCGCGTGCTTGGCGCGGCGGCTGCCGCGGCTGTCGTGGCCGCACGCTGGAACCGCCATCCCTCGAGCGAAGCCCAAGGCCCGGCCGCGGCCTGGGGCGGGCCCAGGCTTCGCGTGATCAGCGAGGCGGCCGCCCGCGCGGCCGGGATCCGAAAACTCGCCGGAAAACACCTGACCCTCTATACCGACTGCGAGCCCGCCAGGCCCATCGACGAGTTGCCCGACGTGTTCGACCAGGCCGTCGCCCAGTGGTGCGCGTACTTCGGCCAGGATGCCGCGCGCTTGCGCGCCTGGCAGGCACGGGGATTCCTGATGCGCCGGCGCGATCCGTTTGTGCGCACCGGCCTGTTGCCGCCCGATTTGCCCCCGTTTCCGCACGGCTATAGCCGGGGACGCGAGTTCTGGCTGTATGAACAGCCTTCGGACTATTACCGCCGGCACCTCTTGTTGCACGAGGGGACCCACGTCTTCAGCGCCACCGTGCTCCGCGGCAGCGGCCCCCCGTGGTACATGGAAGGGATCGCCGAACTGTTGGCCACCCACCGCTGGCACGAGGACAAGCTGGTATTGAACTGGTTTCCGGCCAGCCGCATGGAAGTCCCCATGTGGGGCCGGATCAGGATCGTTCAGGACGCCGTGGGCCGGGGCGAGTTGAAGACGGTGGAGGAGATCCTCGGCTACGACGCGCAGGCCCACCGCCAGGTCGAGCCGTACGGGTGGTGCTGGGCACTGGCGGCTTTTCTGGACGGCCATCCGCGGTACCAGGCCCGCTTCCGCCAGATGGTGCACCATATCCGCCGCTCGGATTTTACGGACCAGTTCCGGCGGCTGTTTCGCGAGGACTGGGGCCCGATGACCGAGGAATGGGAGGTGTTTGCGGCCGAGCTGGACTACGGCACCGAGCCGGCCCGTGTGGTGATCGACTTGACCGTGGGCCGGCCGCTCTCCGACGCGGGCATCACGGTAACCGTGGCGGCGGACCGGGGATGGCAGAATAGCGGTATTGGGCTGGAGGCGAACCGGCGGTACCGGCTGCAAGCGTCAGGCCGGTACCAGGTGGCGGCCTGGCCCCGCCCCTGGCCTTGCGAACCGGGCGGGGTATCGATCCGCTATCACCGGGGCCGGCCCCTGGGGCAGTTGCTGGCCGCCATCCGCCCGGCCTCGGTCCTGCGCCCTCGGGGAGGAGCGGGCGACCAGGGGCGCAGCGGCCTTCGGGACCCGATTCCCGTCGGCCTGGGGATAACGCTGGTGCCGGCCCGAAGCGGCACGCTTTTCTTCCGCATCAACGATTCCAATGGAAGCCTGCGCGATAATGCCGGATCGCTGCAAGTGCGTGTGGAGCCAGTCGAATGAACCGGCCGGCACGCCGACCGGGTGCGGCGGTCCACCGCGGCCCCTTCCCCGATGGGGCCAGATGGCTTGCCCCGGCACGCAAATGGCCTTGTGGAAAGCGAGGGGGCGATGACAAGCGACGCGGAACATGTTGATCCATCCCGGCCGCCCGGTCGGCCGCCAGCGCCGAGCCAGAGCACCAATCGGGTGCCGCCGTCGAACCTGCCTGTTGCGCCGGGTTCGGCCGCTTTCAATCCGCTGACCGGCGAACCAGTCCTTCTCGAAGGGCCGAAGCACCCGGCTGCGGGCGTGGAGCGGGGAGCGACGCTCGTGCATGGCGGCCGGCTGGACCGCTGGGCCGAGTGGTTCGGCGATCGTATCAATCCGCTGGTGGTCAAAGAGGTGCGCCAGGCT
>FWPU01004654.1_pt1 | contig 11567 bp, 12 predicted proteins | sample 2228361 | NCBI WGS metagenome assembly FWPU01 (sample SAMEA103939777, study PRJEB20133) | metagenome | reverse complement strand
AAAGAATAAAATGCAGTTTCAGAAGAAGAAAAAAAAGCGCTGAGAAAGAAAAATAAAATTATAAAAGGAAAAGAAATATATGATAGGAACATTAATTTGTAAATACCTCCGCACAGTTTTAATCTATAGTGAGCCTTAGATTTTTCACTTTCATTTTTGAAAGACCAGCTTTTATTTTCTCAAGAGTTTCAGTTGGGTTTTCAACAAGAACCTTTGAGCCACCTATAAGGTCAATTATACCAAGTTCATTTGGGTAGCGAGGTATAATGTGGAGATGCAGGTGTGATATAGAGGCGCCGGAAAATTTACCAATATTATAACCAATGTTATACCCCGAGGGAGCATAAATTTTATCAAGAACATCAAGAAAAAGTTTTGTAAGCCTTGACATTTCAAGACTTTCTTCTTCTGTCATTTCTCTTATATCAGTAATATGCCTTAAAGGAAATATGAGTATGTGCCCATTATTGTAAGGAAAAAGATTTAAACTGGCAATGAATTTGTCTGTTCTTAGTATTTCGAGTGATTTTACTTTTTCTTCCTTTTTGATAACAGAGCAAAGAATACAATCCACATCAGGTTTATTTCCTCGAATATAATCTTTCTTTGAAAATGGAAAAACATAAGAATTAAAGTTCATATATAACCTTTTTATTTCACATGAAAAATAATATAACATGCTTTCTTTTCTGTGTCAAGATAGAGTTATTTTGATCTGATTTTTTTCAGAATGTCGAGAGAGCTCTGGATTAATTTTTTGTTTTTATAGTAAGATGTTCTATTTTCTTCAAAAATTAACTTAAAATAGTTTTCAATCTTTTTTGTAATTTTAAGTAGTTCACTTCTTGGTTTGTTTATTATATTTACAGAAGTATAAAAGGCTCTTAGTGTATTTAAAATATCTGTTTTCAAAATATTATAGCCTTCTCCATAACCAAAATTATCAACTGCCCTGAAGAAACTTAAATTTCCAGCATTATGGACCACTGGAATTTTTTTGCCATCTGCGTCATAGAAAATACCATTTTCAATGTAAAAATCTTTGTCACTTGTAACTGGAATAAAATTGTATTCTCCAGGAAGTTCGACAAAATTTTCCCTGTAGAGTGTGTATGTCAGAATTATCTGATCAGGCCCGAATTTTGTCTTGTTTTTCACCATTTCCATAATAGTTTCGCACAGGCGGATCATTTTATCATAAGGCGCAATTATAAAACCGCCGTTTATTGCTTTTCTTGAGATGGTAATTTCCTGGAGTTCCCTTATATCCTTTCTGTAAAAGAATTCCGGGGTTATGAAATATTCAAAGGCTGGACTTATTTTTTCACATACGGCCCTGTAACTATCATTATTTTTCTCAAACAGATGTGAAATATCATCCTGAAAAATTATATCTCCACCATCGCAACATAAAATTTGTTCATAGTGTGGATTATCCAAAAGAAAGGAAAGTAGATCCCTATATCTTATGTTTGCTATATGACCGTCTTTTTTACATTCTTTTAAAATTACATTGTGAGAATCAAGATAAAACTTTTGAGCTTTTGATAAACCATAATCAAGAATCAGTATGTCAATTTTTTCAAGGTTAACATTCTTCTGGAGAGAAAATAACCAGTGTTCAATGAGAAAATCACCATATTTTTTATCAGTTGCACTGGCTATAAGGTAAGGTTTGTTTGCCATATTTTTTTTATATAAAGGGGCTGAGAAATCCCCAGCCCCTTAAGTTTTTTTTAATACATATCTCCCATGCCTGCTGCAGGATTTGGCATTGGCTTTTCTTTCTCGGGTTTTTCAGTTACCATCACTTCAGTAATGAGTAACAATCCAGCAACAGAGGCTGCGTTTTGAAGGGCTATTCTTTCAACCTTAACCGGGTCTATGATACCTGTCTTTATCATATCTACCCATTCGCCCGTCAATGCATTATAGCCAACATTATTCTTTGCTTCTTTTGCCTTGTGAACTATAACTGAACCGTCTATTCCAGCATTTTCAGCTATCTTTTTCATAGGAGACTCAAGGGCTTTTTTAACAATTTCAATACCCACCTGCTCCTCTTCATTTTCCCCCTTTAGATTATCAAGAACGCTCTGGCACATAAGGAGAGCCAGTCCACCTCCGGGCACAATTCCTTCTTCAACTGCAGCTTTGGTTGCTGAGAGTGCATCTTCAACCCTTGCTTTCTTTTCTTTCAGTTCCACTTCAGTTGCAGCACCAACCTTTATAACTGCCACCCCCCCAGAAAGCTTTGCAAGTCTTTCCTGAAGTTTTTCTCTGTCGTAGTCTGAAGTTGTTTCTTCAATGAGTTTTTTAATCTGCTTTATTCTTGCCTGAATATCCTCTTTTGAACCAGCACCATCCACAATGACAGTATTTTCTTTGTCTATTTTAACCTTTTTTGCTCTACCAAGATCATGCAATGTTGCATTTTCAAGTTTCATTCCCTTTTCTTCAGAGATCACATTTCCACCTGTAAGTATTGCAATGTCTTCAAGCATTGCTTTTCTTCTATCTCCAAAAGCTGGAGCTTTAACTGCAACACTGAGCAGAGTTCCTCTAAGTTTATTTACAATCAAAGTTGCCAGTGCTTCTCCTTCAACGTCTTCAGCAATAACTAAAAGAGGCTTGCCAGACTGAGCGATTTTTTCAAGCAGAGGCACAATTTCTTTTAACGAAGATATCTTCTTGTCGTATATAAGGATGTATGGATCTTCAATCTCAGCAGTCATTGTATCCGCATTTGTAACCATATAAGGAGAGAGATAGCCACGATCAAATTGCATGCCTTCTACAACCTCAACAAATGTATCCATTGACTTTGATTCTTCAACTGTAATCACGCCATCCTTTCCCACTTTGTCCATAGCCTCAGCAATATAATCTCCAATTTGCATATCGTTATTTGCTGATATTGCGGCCACATCTCTTATTTCTTCTCTGCTTGATACAGGTTTGGCAATCTTTTTTAATTCTTCTACAACTTTAGTTACAGCCTTGTCAATTCCTCTTTTTATTAATGTTGGATTTGACCCGGCTGTGACATTTTTAAAACCTTCTTTAATAATTGCATAAGCCAGAACTGTAGCAGTGGTTGTACCATCTCCTGCTACATCGTTTGTTTTTGTTGCAACTTCTCTAACGAGTTGAGCACCCATATTTTCAAACTTATCTTCAAGTTCAATTTCCTTTGCTACAGTTACACCATCTCTTGTGACTGTAGGTGCTCCAAATTTCTTATCAAGCACAACATTTCTACCTCTTGGACCAAGGGTAGCACTAACTGCCCTGGATAATTTTTCTACACCTATTAAAATCTTTTGATGTGCATCGGCTGAAAATAGTAATTCCTTTGCCATATCTCATCTCCTTAAATTCTTTTTTTATTAAATATAAAAAATTAAATCTTAATCGTCAAGCTGAAAATTTTCTATGATAAAATTTAGTGAATTTTAAAATTTTCTATTATAATTATTCTATAAAAGAGAATTAGGTGGAGATTTTATGAAACTTTCTACTTCGCAGGTACAGAAACAATTACTTCTTCCTCAGATGATAAGAACAATGGAGTTGCTTGAAATGGGGCAACTTGAACTCAAGGAACTTATTGAGCAAGAATTGCTCAGTAATCCTGTGCTCGAAATTGATAAGGAAAAAATTTTAAGACCACGAAATAGAATAAAGAGAAATAGGTTATCAAATGTTGATTTTAATTCTCTCATTGATAATTTAATATATTCTGACTGGAACCTAAGGAATCATTTGTTAGAACAGATTGATTTTCAGAGTTGGAGCGAAGAAGAAAGAAAAATTGCGGAGCTTATTATTTCCAGTCTTAATGAAAATGGTTTCCTTCAGAAAAAGGATGGGAAAAAGACTCTGCCTATTGACCCCACTGAATTAATTATGGGCATGAATGTTACTCTTGAAGAGTTTGAACGGGTTAGAGAAAAGATAAAGCACCTTGATCCGATGGGCATAGGATGTTATACCTTTTATGAGTTTTTATTGCTTCAAACTGAAAATAAGTTTGGAAAAGAAAGTGTTGAATATAAATTATTAAAAAATTATTCTGAATTACTTGAAAAAAGACAATATTCGAAAATAGCTTCCAAACTCAAGATAAAAGAAGATGAGTTGAAAGTTGCGATTGAAAATATTTCGCGACTCAATTTGACTCCGATAGAGAGATTTAGTTCTCATATCCACTATGTTATTCCTGATGCCTTTGTGAAGTTTACAAATGAAGGAATAGAGTTAAAGCTTGCTGAAGGAAATATTCCAGAAATAAAGTTAAAGACGGAATATCTTGATCTTTATAGTGATATTTCTGATAAAAAGGAAAAAAAATTTTTAAAGGATTATATTGACAGGGCAAAAAATTTGATAGAAAATTTACAGTCAAGAAAAGAGATTTTATATAAGGTAATTTTAAAGATTGTAGAAAAACAGCAGGCTTTTTTTATGAAAGGAGCTATGTATTTAACTCCTTTAAAGTTAAAGGATATTGCCGATGAATTAAATATAGCAGAATCTACAGTAAGCAGGGTTATAAAGAATAGATATATACAAACAAACAAGGGTATTTTTCCCTTAAAGTATTTTCTGTCAGGAAGTTCAGGAGGGGAAGATATTTCAAAAAATAGTGTGAAGGAAATAATAAGGGGATTGATTGAAAATGAAGATAAATCAATGCCTTTTACCGATGAGATGATAGTTGATTTGTTGAAAAGAAAGGGAATAAATCTCTCAAGAAGGACAGTAGCGAAGTATAGAAGTGAACTTAGTTTTCCTTCAGCATATATGAGAAAAACTAATTTTTAGACAGAGGTAGAAAATGGATTTTTTAAAAGATTTTTTAGAAGAGGATCAGAAAAAAGATTTTGGGCTTAAAATCCCAAAAGAGTCTGAGAATGCAGAGATAGAGGTAATGGCATTTACAATCGAAGAGGCTTTAAGAAAAGCTGCAGAAGCCTTGAATGTTAGTATTGTTAATCTTGAATATGAAATAATTGAAAGGGGGAAAAATGGTTTTTTAGGAATTGGTAAAAAACCTCATCGTATTCTTGTAAGAGTTGCTTCAACTGAAAGGGCCGTAGAAGACCTTTTTTTATCAGAAGAGGAGGCTTTTTTTGGATCAAAGGTTGTAAATCAGGATGGCAGCTGTAAAATTGTGGTAAAGAGAGACGGGGTTTTTTTGAAAGTTCTTGCACCAAAAGGAAAGGGGAAGCCTGTAGATATTAAGACAGTTCAAAGTATTATTTTATCAAAAGAGATTACAAAGTATAATGAAGCAGTTGTAAAGAGAGAGGTGGAAAATCCTTCGGAGAAATATGTTAAAATAGCCGAGTACACACCTTCGATGTATGATAGTAAAATCCAGCTTCAAATTTCCCCCGATGAGATGAAAGCTTACCTTACAATTACAAAACCTGAAAAGTATGGAAGAGTTCCAGATGTGGATGAAATTGTTTCTCTTCTGAAATCAAAGAATGTAGTTTATGGGATTAAGGAAAAAACTATAGAAGAAGCCATAGAAAATGAGCTTTTTAATGTACCTATTATTGTGGCAGAGGGAGATATGCCTGTAGATGGGCAGGATGCCCAGATACAGTTTCATTTCAAGGTAGATACAGACAGGGTTGAATTTGAGGTAAAAGAAGATGGGAGTGTTGATTTTCATAAGCTTGATTTGATTCAGAGCGTTGTTGCGGGGCAAGTTCTTGCCACTAAAATTCCTGCGCAACGGGGTAAGGCTGGAAAAACCTTAACTGGGAGAATAATTCCAGCGAGAGATGGAAAAGATATAAAATTAACCCCTGGTAATAATACACATCTTTCTAATGATGGTAACCAGATAATTGCTGATATTAATGGGCAGGTACTATTTAAAAATAACAAGGTACAGGTTGAACCAGTTTATGAAGTTTCTGGAGATGTAGATTTATCGATTGGAGATATAAACTTTCCCGGCAATGTGATTATCCATGGGAATGTAAATGATACATTTAAGGTCTATGCAGGTGGAAATGTAGAGATAACTGGTAATGTTGGAAAAGCTGAGGTTGTTGCCGAAGGAAATGTGGTTGTAAGGCAGGGTATTCAGGGAAAAGATGAAGGGAAGATAGTTTCAGCAGGAGATGTTTATGCAAAGTTCATAGAGAGGGCAAATATAAAGGCAGAAGGATATGTTATTGTTACAGATGTAATACTTCATTCAAATGTAGAGTCAAAAAAGAAGGTCATATGTCAGGGAGGTAAGCGTTCGCAGATAGCTGGTGGTAGAACGAGAGCCCTCTATGAGATAAATGCCAAGTTTTTAGGTGCTGAGGCATATACTGAGACACCTATTGAGGTGGGGACAGATCCATGAGACACCTATTGAGGTGGGGACAGATCCAGAAGCAGAGGATAGGCTCGCTGAATTAATAAAGAGAAGGGATGAAATCCAGAAGGAGCAACCAGAACTTATACAGCAATTGAGCTATCTTTCAGAATTACTTACGAGGGGACCCTTACCGCAGGATAAAGCTGAACAGTACAACACGCTTACACTCAAACAGACACAGTTCAAGCAGGAATTAGGAGAAATAGAAGCTGAAGTTTCCAAAATACAGAATTATCTTGATAGTCTGGGTAAAGATTCAAAGATATCAGCTTCAAAAACTGTATACCCGGGTGTAAAGATAAAGATAAAAAACGATGTGTTGATAATTAAAAGCGAATATAAATATGTGACATTTTATAGAGAAGGTGGAATGATAAAAATATCGCCTTATGAAAAAGCAAAAGAGATGGATGAAAAAATGAAGGAAGCAACAAAAGTAAAGAAAAAATAAATTAAGGTATATTATGGGCAATCAATATTTAATTGTCAGGGCAAAAGACTATATAGAAATGAAGATTAATGAGAATAGAAAAAAATTTGAGCTAATTTATAGTTCGACGAAAGATAATTTTAAAAAGGAGGGATTAAAAAAAATAATCGAAGAGATTGATAGAGATTTAAGAAAACTTAATAGTGGAAATATTGATTTTTCTGATTTAAGGAAATATAATATTAGAGAGGAAGATTTATTAAGCTATGAGGAAGATTGCCAGATGGAGAAGAAAGAGTATAAGATTCTCAGAAATGTTCCTGTTTTTCCATTAAGTGAATATTCAAAAAACGCTGAAATAAATTCTGTCTGGAGCTATCTTTCTTTTTTTGGAAGGGAATATCTTGGTTTTTTAAGCAGCCAGAATCTTAAACTTGATTATTCACATTCCTATCAAAGGGATAAGTTTTTCGGGGATTATAATGAGCTTGTAAAGAAGTTTGAGGATTATAATAAAATCCTTGAGCAGCTTGAAAATACGAAAGATGGTGGGAACAAACTTTATCGAGAAAGATTGATAAGTGTTGAAACGAAGGAGTATCGCAATTTAATTATTAAGACTGGTAAGTTCCTTTATGAATTGCTTGCTTTTATAGAAAGTATTTTTAAAAGTGAAAAGGATGGAGAAACTGTAATGCTTGAGCCTGATAGAATTGTTAAGATTGACGGTGAATTTTCAAATATAGAGGGACTTAAGGCAAAAGATGCTCTTTTAGATCTTCGTCAGTTCACAATGGAATTTATAGATTTTCTAAAAATGCCAAAGTTTGAGTAGATAATAATTTTTGGGAGATGTTGTGGCTTTAAAGAGTGAATTTGTTAACAGTTATATTGGAGAGAACTCTTATTTTGAGGGAAAGTTTCTAGTAAATGGTGTCCTTCAGATAAATGGCAAGTTTGAGGGTAAGGTCTTAAAAGTAGACCAGATTTTTATAGGTCCTTCTGGTAAGGTTAAAGCAGATTTACTTGCCTCTTCAGTTGTTATTGAAGGAATTGTTGTTGGCAATATCAGAGCAAATACCAGAGTGATGCTTATGCCAACAGCAAGGGTTTTAGGTGATATCCAAACGCCAGAGCTTATTATTCAGAATGGTGTTATACTTGAGGGACGATGCCATATCAGTAATAATAACATACATTCTGCAAGGGATGCAATTTTAAAACAATACAATGAATAAAAAAATAGGGATTACCATTGGCAATCCCAATGGAATAGGACCTGAAATAGTTTACAAATCCATAAAGAAGCTTTCAGAAGGAAAATTAAAAAGCCTCAGGATAATTTTAAGTCGCGAAATTTATCAAATTTTTTTTAAGGAATTTTCAGGGGTTGAGTTTGAGTTTGTTGATAGTAGAGAAGTGGATTCTTATAAATATCAGCCCGGCTTGAAATCTGAACTTTCCGGACTACTTTCTTATATGTTTTTAGAGAAAGCCTGCGAGTTAATAAAGAATGGTGAAATTTCTTCTCTTGTTACTGCTCCTATCTCAAAGGAATTAATTGTAAGGGCTGGAGTTAAAAATTTTGTGGATCATACTACCTATTTTGCAAAAAAATTTAATTGTGAAACTTTTATGCTTTTTTATGCTGATAAGCTAAAGGTAATCCTTTCTACAATACATATTCCCCTGCGGAAAGTCTCTAAAGTACTTACCCCAGTTATTTTAGAAAAGACAATAGAAAAAGGCATAGATTTTTGTGAAAAGGTTCTTGGAAAAGGAATAAAAGTAGGAGTATGTGGTTTAAACCCCCATGCCGGGGAAGGTGGTTTATTGGGAAACGAAGAAAAAAGATTTTTTCCTGTGGTAAAAAAGTTTCTTGAAAAGGGATATAAAATTGAAGGTCCTTTGCCAGCGGACACAATATTTTATAGAGCTTACAGAGGGGATTTTGATCTTATTGTGGCTGCGTACCATGATCAGGGACTCGCACCATTTAAGATGCTTTATTTTGACGAGGGTGTAAATGTCACACTTGGGCTGTCATTTTTGAGAACTTCACCTGATCATGGCTGTGCTTTTGATATTGCTGGTAAAGACGTAGCAAGTGAAAAAAGCATGGATAAAGCTATAAGTCTTGTTTTTTCTTATTGAAAGTAAAAGTCTGAAAAAATTTCCTTTCCAAAGCGATTATAAAAATTAGGCAAATTTTTGCAGATCTAATTTTAGTTTTTCTATTCTTATGCTGAAATTTTCAATGATCTTTTCTTTGTTTTCAATATCTGAATCAAGAATAGTAGAGCTTTTTTCTTCGAGTTCAAATATTTTGTTAATGATTGCAATTTTTGTTTCGTGAGAAAGCTTAGTATCTTCGTTCTTATTTTCAAGGGCTCTTACAGCAATTGAAGCAACATTTCTCAGATTTTCTGGAGTAGAAAAATCCTCACTTAATAACTCAAAATATTTTTTTACTGCCTCATTAAGTTGTTCCTCCGTAATTACCCCATTCCTTAAAAGGATTAAACCTATGGGTTCAGTGAAACCCACTGCTTTTAGATTATATTCCTGTTCTTCAAGTGCAAATTTTAGTTTTTCTTCATTAATAAAACCCAGGCTTATCAATACTTCCCCAAACTTCATAAGGCACCTCTTTTTTTTTATTTTCGATTGTTTTGTATAATATCTTAAGCACTTAATTTTTAAAAAAAATTAATTCACAGTGTAGGTACAAAATTTTTAATGGTTAAGTTATAGAAATTACAGATTCTCTTTCTATAATTTCTACCGGGAAAATTCTTCCCTCTGTTATCATATCTTTATTATTGATTTTACTTAATAGTAATTGAGCCGCTGCCTTTCCCATCTGGAAAATTGGTTGTTTTATTGTAGTTAAAGGTGGATTTGAATATTGTGAAACTGTTATATTATCAAAACCTATCACAGAAATATCTTCTGGAACTTTTACGCCATTTCTCTTTGCCTCACTCAGAAACCCCAATGCACTCAGGTCATTGGTACAAAAGACAGCCGTGGGCAACTTCTTCTGCTTTTTTAAGGTTCTGAAAGCTTCCAATCCGCTTTCATATGTAAAGTTCCCATTAATTAACCACTCTTCTTTAACTTCAAGGTTAAAATGTTGCATTGCTCTTTTAAAGCCCTTTATTCTATCGATGCTATTTCTCATTGTCGGCACACCTGCTACTATTCCTATTTCTCTGTGCCCTCTTTCGTAAAAATATTTTACTGCAAGAAACCCGCCTTCTTCATTATCAGCATCCACGTAGTTTACCATTCTATTGGTTCGTTCTGCCACAAGCACTACTGGAATTTCATCTTTTTCAATTAAATCAAAATCTATTGTAGAAATATCAGGTGCTACTATGATTATACCATCTAATTTTCTTTCATAATAGCTTTTGAAATAATCAAGATTTTTGGGTTTTTTTCTTGTGGATATCATAACATCAAAACCCATCGCTGTACAAACCTCTTCTATTCCCATCATTAATTCATAGTAAAAGGGATTTTCCAGAACTATTCCTCCAGTAACAAGTGGAGAGATAACTCCTATAATTTTTAGCTTACTTCCATGCAGGGCTCTTCCAACATAATTGGGGTGATAGTTCAATTCCTTTATTATTTCCAGAACCTTTTTTCTTGTTTTTTCTGATACCTTACCATTTATTCCATTTATTACACGGGATACAGTCATTACTGAAACACCAGCTTTTTTTGCCACATCACTCATTGTTACCATTTTTGATACTCCTGCAAAGTACAAGTTTACTTTAATGAAATAATAACACAAAATAGAAAGGATGTCAATGAAATATAAATTAGAGCTGAATTAAATAATTTTTTAATAGAAATGAAATTATAAAACAACTGCTAAAATGGAATCTCATTTCCATCTTTAAAAAATTTACCGGTTACTATAAAAGGTAGTGTTGCTACTGCCAGAGCACCCTTTGCAGAATCTTCAGGATCACCAGGTGCCATATTTCCACCAAGATCAGTCTTTACCCACCCGGGATCAAGTGAATTTACAGCAATTTTTCCTTTAAGCTCATTTGAAAGAAGTATCGTAAAGCCATTTAATGCAAATTTACTTAACCTGTAACTTGCAATGTCTGTAAGTTTTAAAGCCTCAAACTGTCCGGCTCCAGAACTGACATTTATAATCCTTGGTTCATTTCCTTTAAGCAAAAATGGTACCAGAGCCCTCACAAGACAATAAGGCGCAAACAGATTTACCTGAAATGTATCTTCTATAATACCGCCCTTATCCTCAATCAATCCTCCATAAGCAAGCATGACCCCGGCATTGTTAACAAGTATATCAAGTGCTCCCCATTTGTTAGCTACCACTTCTACTATATTCTTCTCAAATCCCTTTTTACTTAAATCACTAACAACATAAGAAAAATCTCCATAATTCTTGAATTCTTTTGCCACATCCTTAAGCCTCTCCTCATCTTTTCCAGTGCCGATAACCTTCGCCCCTTCTTTCAGAAATAATCTTGCAGTGCATTTCCCTATTCCCCTTGAAGCTCCAGTAATCAAAATCCTCTTTCCTTCAAGTTTACCAGACATTTTCTACCTCCCATTGCGAACTATAGTGCATAAATTATAAATAATGATAGAAAAATTTTCAACACTTTCTTTATTTTGGTGTGTCAATTAAATAGAAATTCTGTTGTTACAATAAATATAGTAGACACATATCTCCAAGAAACGTAATGGAAA
>FWPU01004086.1_pt1 | contig 11569 bp, 7 predicted proteins | sample 2228361 | NCBI WGS metagenome assembly FWPU01 (sample SAMEA103939777, study PRJEB20133) | metagenome | reverse complement strand
ATTAAATATACAAGAATTAATTATTATCAAAAAGAAAAATTCCCCTAAGAGTTTCCACTCATGATACAATAAGTGTCATTATTAAACAATAGGTTTAATTGAAGGAGTTTCAAGTTAATTTCAATAATTATTATAAATTGGACAAATTATTGAATAACTTTCATTTGCAGATTAAATACATAGAGAAATATTTAATTCAAAACCATTTAAAATGAGGTGGGATGTTGTTTCTGGTTTGCAAAAAAAATTAAGAAACAAACTCAGGTATTAAAGTAATTTTTTAATCATTCAATATTTATTACAAAAATTCTCAAAAAATATTACTAATATTCATTCCAGCTTTTTGCTTCAAGTTGCAGAGGGTTTTTATTTGCCAGAGCTTCGGCTAGTCGCATAGCAAGTTGTCGATTTGTAATTAATGGGACTTTGAAATCAACAGCAGTTCTTCTTATTAAATAATCATTAGTCAATTCTTCTTCCTGAAAATTTTTAGGTATGTTAATTACGAGGTCTATTTTACCTGCTTTAATAAAATCTACTGAATTGGGGGATTTACCATTTAACGGCCAATCGAGAATTTCAACTGGGATTCCATTTGATTCCATGAATTTTGCTGTACCGGGAGTTGCATAGAATTTGACTCCACATTTTAATAATTGGCGTGTGGATTCAAGTAATTCTGATTTTGATTCAATTGAACCAGATGAGATCAAAATTGATTTAATTGGGAATTTATAACCAACAGCAGTCAAAGCCTTTAAAAAAGCTTCATCAAAATCATTACCAAAACATGCTACTTCTCCAGTTGATGCCATTTCTACACCAGTTGTAGGATCTGCACCTTCAAGACGAGTAAATGAAAACTCTGGAGCTTTCACACCAACATAATCATAATTAAATAAAATATCATCCTGCTTTTCAACTTTTTTACCCATTATAACTTTTGCAGCTATTTCAATAAAATTTTTCTTTAGGGTTTTTGATACGAATGGAAAACTTCTGGATACTCTTAAATTACATTCTATCACTTTTACTTTATTATCTTTTGCAAGGAATTGAATATTAAATGGTCCATTAATATTAAGAGATTTAGCAATTGCTTCAGAAAATTTTTTGATCTGTTTCATTGTTTCTAGATATGTACGTTGAGGTGGTAAAACAAGAGTTGCATCGCCTGAATGAACACCAGCATTTTCTACATGTTCAGATATGGCAGAACAAATAATTTCACCATTTTGAGCAACTGCATCAAATTCAAGTTCTTTTGCATTTACAAGAAACTTTGAAATTACAACAGGGTGTTCGGGAGAAACATCCACTGCTTTTTGAAGATATCTTGTTAGTTCAACATCATCTGTGGCAATAGCCATTGCAGCACCACTTAAAACATAAGATGGTCTAACCAAAACAGGATAACCAACTTTATTAGCAAATTCTATTGCATCTTTGACGGTGTTTAATTTACTCCACTCCGGTTGCTCTATTTTTAATTGATCAAGCAGAGCAGAAAATTTACTTCGATCTTCTGCGGTATCTATTGATTTTGGTGATGTACCTAAAATTTTAATTCCAATGTTATGAAGTTTAAGAGCAAGGTTATTGGGAGTTTGGCCTCCCATAGAAACAATTACACCACGGGCTTTAATTGCATCATATATTTCCCAGATTGTTTCTGTTGTTAATTCTTCAAAAAATAATGCATCTGATTCATCGTAATCCGTGCTTACAGTTTCAGGATTACAATTAATCATAACAGTTTTATATTTCATCTGACGCAAAGTTTTAATTGTATTGACACAACACCAGTCAAATTCAACAGAACTACCAATGCGATAAGGACCTGAGCCAAGTATTATAATGCTATTTTTAAATTTGAAATCAAAGTCGTGTGCAGAACAATTGTATGTAAGATATAAATAATTTGTTTGAGCTGGGTATTCAGCGGCAAGTGTATCAATACGTTGAATAAAAGGTTTGATATTAAATTTCTTTCTAAGCAGATAAATATCGTGAGCGTCTTTATTAAGTATATTAGCTATCTGTCTATCAGAAAATCCATGTTGCTTTGCTTCGAGTAATAGTTCTTTTGTTAAATTATTTGAAGCCGCAATCTTTTTTTCTATTTCAACTATATTCTGAATTTTATAAAGGAACCATTTATTTATATGTGTTAAAGAATGAATCCAGTCTACTGAATAACCATTCTTAAGTGCTTGAACAACTGCAAACATTCTTTCTTCTGTTGGATGTTTTAAAGCTTCTTCCAGATTATCAAATTCTACTTTTGTTCTGCTTGCCGTCAAACCTTCAACTCCTATATCGAGCATACGCATCGCTTTTTGAATTGCTTCTTCAAATTTTCTACCGATTGCCATAACTTCGCCAACAGATTTCATCGAAGAACCAATGTTCCTTTTAACTAATCTGAATTTTTTCAAATCCCATCGTGGAACTTTTACAACAATATAATCAAGTGCGGGCTCGAAAAATGCTTTTGTAGTTTTAGTAACGGAATTTGGTAATTCATGTAAACCATATCCAAGAGATAATTTTGTAGCTATAAATGCAAGGGGATAACCTGTTGCCTTCGATGCCAGTGCTGAACTTCTGGATAATCTAGCATTTACTTCAATTACACGGTAATCACTCGAATTTGGATCCAGTGCAAATTGTATGTTACATTCACCAATAATTCCAAGATGACAAACGGTTTTAATAGCAACTTCTCTTAGCAGATGATATTCATAATTTGTAAGAGTTTGACTTGGTGCAACAACTATACTTTCACCTGTATGTATTCCCATTGGATCAATATTTTCCATGTTACATACAGTAATACAATTATCATATTTGTCTCTTACTACTTCGTATTCAATTTCCTTCCATCCCTCAAGATATTCTTCTACTAAAATTTGAGATGAATATGAAAGAGCCTTTGTAGCAAGTTTTTTCAACTCTGTTTTATTTCTACAAATTCCTGAACCTAAGCCACCAAGGGCATAAGCTATTCTTATTATTACCGGGAAGCCAATTTTCTGTGCATATTCGATAGCATCTTCAACTGTGGAAACTGCTTTACTCTTAGGAAACTTTACATTAATCTCCGAAAGTTTATCGCAGAATAATTGTCTATCTTCTGTATTCTCAATTGCTACAATTGGTGTCCCAAGAACTTTGACTTTATATTTTTCAAGTATTCCTGCACGATGAAGTGCAAGTCCACAGTTTAATGCTGTCTGTCCACCAAAACCTAATAAAATACCATCTGGCTTTTCTTTTGAAATTACTTTCTCTACATAATGAGTATTAATAGGGAGAAGATAAACTTTATCTGCTAAATAGTCTGATGTTTGAATCGTTGCTATATTAGGATTAATAAGAATTGTATAAATCCCTTCTTGTTTTAGTGCTTTTATTGCTTGAGAGCCTGAATAATCAAACTCTCCTGCTTCACCAATTTTTAATGCAGAACTTCCTAAGATTAATACTTTTTTTATTTTCATATCTCCTATAATTTACTTAATAAAATTTATATTACTCGAGTAATGCATTTAATTACAGTTCATTTCTTTCTCATTTTGAAATCTTTTTTATAAGCATAATCAGTATTATCTGATATCCAAAAAATAAAATTAAGTGTATCAAACTCCTTTTAAAAATTCATCAAATATAAAAGAAGTGTCAACTGGACCAGGATTAGCTTCTGGATGAAATTGTACACTCATAAATGGCAATTTTTCATGAATTATACCTTCATTAGAATAATCATTTAAATTTTCAAACCAGAGATACCAACCACGTGGTAAAGTTTTTGTATCTACAGCAAATGAATGATTTTGAGAAGTAACATAACACTTATTTGAATTGACCTCTTTTACAGGTTGATTTTGACTTCGATGCCCATATTTCAGCTTATAAGTCTTAGCCCCTGCTGCAAGTGCAAGTATCTGATGACCCATACAAATTCCTAAAATTGGAACCTGCTTTTGAATCAACTTTTTTGCTGAAGAAATTAATTCTTTATATACAACAGGATTGCCTGGCCCATTAGAAATTACAACAGCATCGTAATCCTCTTTATCAACATCATAATCATAGGGAACTCTTATAACTGAAACATTTCTCTGCAATATATTTGTAAGTATACTTTTCTTACACCCGCAATCAATAAGTAAGATTCTTTTTTTACCATCTCCATATTTCTCAACATGTTGAATTGTAACTTTTGATATTAAATTATCTACATCAGGGTTGTAAAACTCAACTACTTCTTTACCCACTTCAATTTTTCCCAGCATTGTTCCATGCTCTCTTAAAATTTTAGTAAGCATTCTCGTATCTATCCCATATAAACCAGGTACATCGTATCTTTTTAACCAATCATTCAAGCTTTCAACAGATTGCCAGTGATTATAAACTTTAGATTCTTCTGAAACAATTAAACCACTCACTTGAATCTTGTTTGACTCGAAATGTTCAGGTATATCTTCGCTATTCATTGGTGGGATTCCATAATTCCCAATTAATGGATATGTCATAACAAGTATCTGCCCTTTATAAGATGGGTCTGTTAAAGTTTCAGGATATCCAACCATACCTGTATTAAAAACAACTTCTCCTGCAACCGATCTGACACTACCAAAAATATAACCTTCAAATATACTGCCATTTTTCAGTATAAGCTTCCCCTTATGTTTTGTTATATTTTTAGATTGATTCAATTTACTTCTCCTATATTCTTAAAAAGCATGGGATGATTTGCTAATGAATGACAATATAAATAGAGCAAATATATAAAAATTTTATATTACACCAAAAGATAGTTAAATATTTATTCATTATAATGTATTTTTATTCAAAAATCCTATCGATTTCCATTTTATTTTCTTCTTCTATATCAAGCAATGCATTTATAAAATAAATATACTTAAACTTTCTCAAATCATTTTTTTTTAATTCTTCTTCTTTTATTAATCCTTCATCCAATAACCTGGCACGCTTTGTACCTTTTAAGAGTGGTGTTGACGGTGTTAAATATATACTCCCATCGCTCAATACAATATTTGCAAATGATGCATCGGTAATTAAACCATTTTTTACTATTATTATTTCATCGGCATTTGATTTATTTAACATAAGATTTAATTCTGTTCTATCTTCAAATTTGTATTGATAATTAATATGGTTATTTTCAAGTATCTTAATCTTCTTAATTAACTTTTTTTGATAGGGCATAAATTCTATTGATTCAATTCCCTTAGAATAGATTATTCTACATTTATATAAATTATAATTTAATTCCTTAGGTATTAATATTTTTTCTGATAAATCAATTTCATCATTGCACCCAAAAAGTTCCTTCCTCGAATTATTCATTCGTTTATTATGATATTCTATATTGAATAATTTTTTATTAAAAACTTTTAATGTTTCAATTAATCGGCACATATATCTTATCAATTAACTCCTGATATTCTGAATAAGAATTACTCAAATAAGTAATACCTCCGCCACTTCTGTATATTAATTCTCCGTTCCTATTTTCTATAAATCTGATCATTACTGCACTTTCGAGATTTTTACCATCGAATATACCAAAGATACCCGTATAATAACCTCTTTTATCAATTTCTACGTTATGTATAATTTCGATTGTTTTCATTTTTGGTGCACCACTAATTGATCCTGCAGGCAGAAGAGAAAAAATTATTTCACCAATCTTTTCGTTATAATTTTTACTTAGCTCTCCTACTATCTTAGAACTTACCTGTAATAATGTTTTATTGTTTGTTACCAATTTATCAATATATCTGAACCTTTCTACTCTAACATTTTTTGCTACCATGCTCAAATCGTTCCTAATTAAATCAACAATTGTGTTATGCTCAGCAATTTCTTTTTCATCATTTAATAAAATTTCTTCTGCATTTTCGATTGAGGCATCTATGGTTCCTTTCATTGGATAAGAAGATATCAATCCATCTTTTATTACAACAAATGTCTCTGGAGAAAATACCACGAATTGATCTTTAAATAACAATTTATATTTTGCTTTGCTTAAATGATAAATTTCTTGAAGAGAAAGATTTATTTTTATTTTTGTAGGGAATGTTAAATTTATTAAATATGTATTCCCGGAATAAATTTCCCGATAAACTCTCTCGAACACATTTTTATAGTCGACAAAAGAAACTGGAAATTTCTGTAATTCTATTTTTTTATTTAATGGAATTTGCTTCTGAGCTGTTTGATTAAATTCGAATAGAATATTTTCCTTTGATGCTTCTGTTTGTTTTAATACCACAGGACAATCCATATCAAAATCTATGATGAATAAGAAAGGGATGTTTTCTCTCCCATATTTATTCATTAATTCAATTGCAGGACTAATATTTTTTTTATTGATGTAATTTTCCTGAATCATATTGTGTTCTTAAAATATTCTTCACAAAATTATTATCCCAGTATTCTTTAACTATGCCATCTTTTAACCAGTAAATTCTTGGGGGACTGGTTCCTATTAAATCGAAAAATTTGTCAATATCTATTCGGTAATATGGATAATCAAATTTAGTTAATAATTTGAAAGAGTCTACTGAAATATTACCCTCAGAAAAAAGAAGTGCAAAAATTTTTGAAGAGATTGCCTGATTTGATTTTAAGGAGGATAATTCTTTTGCCAGTTCCTGGCAATGTTCACATTCAGTATTTAGAATTACAATAAATTTTTCTCCTTCTGTTAAATCTACTCTTCCCTTCCCCACAAAACTGGTGATATCACCAAATTTAAAATCTTCATAGGACTTTAATGGTAATACTATAAACACTAATGAAATCGTCAAAAAAACAGTAAAAAATACCACCAGTATATTATTTTTGTTATCTGGGTTTAATTTAATAAAATAGAAAATTAGAGCTAATAATATTATGTTTTTGATTATTGACTCTAACGGAGACATCGGAATAACATCCCCAAAACAGCCACAATTATCCATATCTTTTAATATGTAACCTGTATAGAATAAATATAATGTAGAAGCAATTAAAAAAATCAGAGAGGATGGGATTACAATCCTTTTGAGTTCACAATTTAATATATATAAAATCCCTAGTGAGAATTCTATGCCAATAAGTAAGCGTACAAAAACAGCTGCTGCATCTCTATAAACAAATAGCCCCTGTTCTATTAAAGTAACTTCCACAATTCCCGGAGAAATTAACTTTGTATATGCAGAAAAAATAAATACACTACCAAATGCAATTCTCAGAATAATTTTATAATAATTAATTTTATTTTTCATTTATGGTAATTTGATTATCTAAGGATTTAAAACATTTTTTAGAGCTGCAATAACATTTTCAACAGGGATTAACTCTAATGAATTTTTGATATTGAGTGATTTGAAATTGTTGTTTGGAATAACTACACACTTAAAACCTAATTTTGAAGCTTCCTGAATTCTTTTTTCTATATTACTTACGCTGCGTACTTCGCCTCCAAGACCAATCTCACCTATTACAACCATATTATTTTTAGTTAATCGATTAGTATAACTTGAAGCTATTGCACAACAGATAGCAAGATCTACTGCCGGTTCTTCAATTTTAATGCCTCCGGCAATATTTAAAAATACATTATGCGATGAAAGTTTTAAATTAGCTCTTTTTTCAAGCACAGCAAGTAAAATTGACAATCTGCGATAATCAAACCCAGTTGCTACCCTTTGTGGATTACCATAAACAGATGGAGTTACAAGAGCCTGTACTTCGAGCAATATTGGTCTGGTTCCTTCCATACTCGAGGTAATTACAGAACCAGAAATTTCTTTTTCTCGCTGGCTTAAAAAAATTTCACTCGGGTTTTTTACCTCGTGTAATCCATCTTCCTGCATTTCAAAGATACCAATTTCATTAGTACTGCCAAACCGATTTTTTTGTGCACGCAATATTCTATAAGTATAACTTTTTTCGCCTTCAAATTGAAGAACAGTATCAACAATGTGTTCCAATATTTTGGGACCTGCTATCAAACCATCTTTTGTTACATGACCAATTATTAAAAAAGCACATTTTTTCTTTTTTGCTAAGTGCATCAACTCTGATGTGCATTCTCTTATTTGGGTAACAGTTCCAGCAGTATTTTCTAACTCTGGATTATAAATTACTTGAATTGAGTCAATTACAACTATTTCAGGTTCATATTTTTCAATAGAATTTATTATTACATCGAGTTGTGTTTCTGTTAGTATAAAGATTTTTTCAAAAGATATTTTTAATCTTTTTGCTCGAAGACTAATTTGACCAATCGATTCTTCCCCTGTAACATAGATAATCTTTTTATCAATTTTCGATATAGCCTGTAACACTAAAGTAGACTTTCCGATTCCCGGGTCTCCCCCAATAAGTACTACAGAGCCGGGCATTATTCCTCCACCAAGTACTCTATCAAACTCTTCAATATTTGTTTTAATACGATTTTCCTCTTCAATATCAATTGAACTTAATTTAGTCAACATATATTCAGGAATATTCTTCCTGGATGTTTTTTTCTTATCTTCTACAAACTCTTCTAAGAAAGTATTCCAGTTTTCACATGAGGGACATTTACCAAGCCATTTTATTGTTTCATATCCACAGTTCGAACAAACATATTTAGTACTAAGTTTACTCATTTATCAAAAAACCTGTTCTTTTAATAAAATTTTCTATTACTGGATCCTTGCTATCCAAAAAAGATTGCGAAGTACCTGTAAAATATATCTTCCCTTCGTGTATCATAGCAATTCTTTCAGCTGTATTTTTAACACTAAACATATCATGTGTTACAATTATAGAAGTGACATTTAACTTATCATTTAGATCTTTAACCAGCTCATCAATTGAATCAGACATAATTGGATCAAGACCTGTTGTTGGTTCATCATAAAGAATGTATTCTGGATTAGTAATTAGTGCACGTGCGAGTGCAACTCGCTTTTTCATTCCCCCGGATAATTCTGATGGCTTTAAATCAAGAATATTGCATAATCCAACTAATTCTAATTTTTCCTCCACTGTTTTTTTTATTTCACTCATTGAATACCCATAATTATTCTCTACTATTGGAAGACTAACATTTTCAAAAACAGTCATCGAATCAAATAATGCAGCCCCCTGAAATAAAAATCCAAATCTTCTTCTTATTTTATAAAGTTCTTTTTTATTTATGTTATTTAGAGAAATGCCATCAATTATTATTTCTCCTGCATCAGGATTTAATAATCCAACTATATGCTTTAGAAGTACACTTTTCCCGCACCCACTTTTACCTATTATAGCAAGAGATTCTCCTGTATTAATTGTCAAATTAATACCTTTTAATACAGAATTATTCCCGAAACTTTTATGTAAATTTTTTATTTCTATCATACCCAAATAACATAATGATTTAATGATGTAATATAAAAAAAAGAATCGAGTGAATTACAAATGGATAATATTAATTAACCAAATCAACAACAGTCTCTGACGAAACTTCTTTATTACTTATCCTATCTTTCACAGTAATTTTAATCAAATATTTACCTTCTTTATAATTACTCATATCAAGCTGAAAAAATTTCTGTTGATTATTCATGACTGATTTGTTATCTGATATAATAGTAACTTCCGTGCTTTTTTTAATTCCTAACATTTCAGCAAATTTTGACGTTAATTTTTCAAATTCATTTTCTGGATATTCGTCATATTTCTTTACAGTAATTTTTTGTTCATACTCACAAATACCCTTTTGGTTTCTACCAAGATTATATAGTTCATAATATATGTAAATAGGATCATTTTTTTTGAACTGACTTAATGGTTCAGGTTTAATGTAAAGATTTCCTCTTTTGATACCATTAATTTTCTCTTTAGAAATTTTTTTTGAAAGTAAAATGTCGCTTATGCTTAAATCTGAATTGCTGAATCTTTTAATCATTAGCTTTAATCGATTTGATGATGTTCCTTTATCTGCATGTCTAATAATTTCAAACGAAGCATAAAAAGTATCTGGATAAGAAGTAACATAGAATGAATTAACATAATCTTCTCTTTCATTGCTTGCTATTACAATACTATCTAATTCCTTAATTTGCTCTTTGTATTTCCTATCGAATAAAAACATACCAATCTTACATTTAACTTTTTTTTCATTAACAAATAAAGAATCAGGTAATTTAATCATATAATTGAAATAGATATCGGTTTTATACCATTTATCAATACTCTTAAACTGAGTAACAGAATATTTAATATCAAAAGTAGGTCCTTCATATTTTGGTTCATAAATTGAATGATGTTCTTTTCTCAGATAAGTAATAAAATCTAAAGTATTACCTAAAAATTGAGAATGTACTTTATCTTTCTCGCCTGATGGTACAGAGAATACATAATTTCCTGAAGAAGTCATATCTGTAAAACCAAATTCAATCCCTTTATAATTCCATACTTCAGTTTTCATCATCAACCCGCCATCATCCATTGATGGTCTTATACGAATAAAATTCAGAGGTTCACCATATCGAACAACAATTTCTCCACGATTTGTTTTCCAGCCAATCAAACCCAATCTTGGGGCACTAAAATGTAAGTTAGAATAAACTATTCGAGAGAAATGTTCTAATATCCGCTCATTATAATCAGTTAAATACAACGGATCAGAAGCTTTCCAGTAAACATTAAAAAATTCTTTTAATTCATTTTCGTCCATATCTTGAATTATACACTTAAATAAAGGTTCGATCAGAAATTTGGTCGAATTAAAAGTAAATTCTTTTCTTTCTTCTTCATTCATTAATGATATTGCCTTCTGATATTCAGAGAAACTCTCATTTAGTTTAAAGGTTTTATAGTAAAACAATCCAAGATAAAGATGAACATCTTTATTGGCTTTATTATTATGAATTAATCTTTTTAACAATGGTATACCTTTTTCAGGATGGCCTGCAGCTTCATAAAGAAGACTCAACTTGAGATTTGCATCAAAATTAAGTGAATCGTATTGTAATGCTTTTAAGAAATATTTTTCTGCTTCATGGAAATCTTCATTTGCATATTCCTGAAGACTTGCGTAAAACTCATCCCCAAGCTTTCTAACAGAATTATTATATTCAAAAAAATCCTGACTTTTTAATTCTGCTAAAGACAAGTATGAAGGTATATGTGTGCTATCAATAGATATAATTTCCCTAAATTCTTTGAAAGAACTTACCCTCGCAAAATCTTTCATTAAGGTAGCAAGTGAATATCGATATTCGATATTGTATGGTTCTATGAAAACTGCCTTTTTAAAGAAATCATAAGCTAAATTTCTAGATTTATATGTATTTCGATTTAGATTAATTTTACCGAGTTCGTAGTATGAATCGGGATCTTTATATTTTTTAATTGATTCATAGAAAAATTTTTCTGCACTAAGAGTATCTTTTAAGAGTAATGCCCTTTTCCCTTTTAAATTTAACTCTGTAAATTTATTATTGTTATCCGAATAAAGTTCGACATGTGTTAAAAAAAATGAATGTATAATAAAATAAATAAATAATTTATTTAA
>FWPU01011419.1_pt1 | contig 11578 bp, 13 predicted proteins | sample 2228361 | NCBI WGS metagenome assembly FWPU01 (sample SAMEA103939777, study PRJEB20133) | metagenome | reverse complement strand
CTGGAATCCCCTTTCCTTCACTTCCTAATATGAGAATGGATTTTTTTTCAAAATTAACTTTATCTATGGGTATTCCTTCCATTGTGCCTCCATAAATTTTATATCCCCTTTCCTTTGCTTTTTTTAAAAAATTTAAGGGCTTTTTTATATTAATTATTTTTAAAAAATTTATTGCCCCTTCTGAAGCTTTTGAGGTAACATCAGATAAAGGGGCTGTTTCTTCTAAGGTTAAAGCAATTTTATAAAATCCAAAAGCCACAGCACTCCTTAATAAGTTTCCCAAGTTTTGAGGGTCTTGGGTTTTGTATAAAAAAATAATTGTTTCATCTTTTATATCTCTTAAAAATTCTTCTTCTTTTATAATTGGAACTGGTGGTACTTCTGCAATAATCCAATAATTTCTCTTTTCCCTTTTAAAAAAAAATCTATCCTTAAAAAAATAAGGTATTCCCTTTTCCTTACATAAATTTATAATTTGTCTTGCCTCTTTTCCAATTTTTCCCCTTTTTAAATAAACAACCCTAATATTTTTACCCTTTTCAATTGCTTCAATTATGGGATTATAACCAAAGATATTCATATTTTTAATAAAACAACACAAATTGAAGCCATTCCTTCCCCTCTTCCAACGAATCCCATCCCTTCTTGGGTCTTCGCAGAAATTGAAATTTTATCCCTCTGAATTTTAAACAAATTTGATAAACTTTCTTGAAGTTTTTCTTTTATGGGTTTAATTTTTGGAAATTCTGTAATTATTGTTAAACTTAAATTAATTATTTCAAAAGAAGGGTATTTTTCATAAATTTTTTTAAGGGTTTCTTTAACTAAGATTTTAGAGGAGATGTCTTTGTATTTTTCTATTTCGGGAAAATTTTCTCCAATGTCCCCTAAGTTTGTTCCAGAAAAAAGAGCATCAATTATGGAATGGAGACAAACATCTCCATCTGAATGGCCCAATAGCCCCTTTTGATTTTCTATTTCTATTCCACATAAAAAAAGTTTCCTTTCTTCTGAAAACCTGTGGCTATCATAACCAAAACCTACCCTTAAGTTATCTTTTATATCCAATTTTTCTCAAGAACTCCTTTCTCTTTTTTTGGTCTTCTTCATCTTCTACTCCCTTTGGTCCTTCTCCATCAATTACACCTAAAATTCCCCCATTTTTTCCCTCGTAAGCTACGAGGGCTTTTACGGGATTTGCTGTGGCACAATAGATGGAACAGACCTCTTGGCAGTTTTTGATTGCATTTAAAAGGTTTATGGGATAAGAATTTTTTATTAAAATACAAAAGGTATGGCCAGCGGAAATATTTTTTATATTTTCAATGGCAAAATCAATTAGTTCTTTATCATTTCCATCCCACCTTATAAGACAAGGACCCGATGCCTCTGAAAAACCAATTCCAAACTTTGCTTGGGGCACCGTTGTACATATTATTTCATACAAGTCCTCAATTGTTTTTATAAAGTGTGTTTGTCCTAAAATTAAATTTGCATCCTTTGGAATTTTTAATTCTACTATTTTAATTTCCATAATTCCTCCTTATAAGGGATTTTATCATATTTCAGGTTCTGTATGTATTGTAACAAATTTTAAATTTCTTATGCTACTTTTTATAACTTCTTCTGCCCAAGAAGCAATTTTATGAACTTCTTCTAAATCCAAATCCTTTTTTATAATTATATGACAACTTAAAGATAAGCCCTCTTCCCCTTTATATAAAGAAACCTCATGCAAATCTAAGATATTTTCATTTTCTTTTAATTTAATTTCTGTTTTTTTAATCTCTTCCTTTGAAAGATTTTCAATTTTACCCTCATGAAAATCCTTTATTTTTTCTATATGGCTATGGATATTATCAATTTCTGGAATTTTTTCCTTTACTAATTTTTCAAAATTATCCAAAATGGTATGGGCTTTTTCAAAGCTTTCATCCTTTCTAAAAACCACATGCATACAAAGGGTAATTTTTCCCGTTTCATTATTTTTAAAGAGATAAATTTTATGTATATCTTTAATTTCCTCAAAGTTCTTTGCCAAATCCTGGATCTTTTCTTGAAAGGAACTCTTTTCCTCTGAAGGATGAAAATGGATTATTACATCCACATCAGATAATTTTACCCTTAATTTTTCTTCAATTTCTCTAGATAAATCGTGGCTTCCTGCCACAGAAGAAAAGGGACTTGTCTTTAAAGTAAGTTCAATGAAGGTTGTAGAACCTCCTTTCCTTGTTCTTATTTTTTCCACTTCCTTTACCTTTTCAAAATCCTCTAAAATCCTTAAAACATTATCTTTTAAATCCTTTGGTGTTGTATCCATTAAATCACTTATAGCCCTTGAACTTAAATTATAAATAGCAAATAATACGAAAAGAGATACAACAATTCCTGCAAGGGAATCCAGATAATTAAATCCAAATTTTGTTCCAATTAAACCTATCAAGACCACTAAAGAAGAATAAATATCAGTTGTATAGTGTAAGCCATCAGCTTCCAATGCTTGACTTTTATAAAATTTAGCTCCCTTTTTTAAAAGGGTACTTGTAATAAAGGCAAATATTATAGAAATTATAATTACAATAAAAGCAAAGAAATTGATTTTAACTTCAGTTTTTTTAAAAAATATTCTTTGGATTGCTTCATAAATTATCCAGATAGAAGTTACCAATAAAAGAAAGGACTGAAAAAGTGCAGAGAGGTTTTCTGCCTTTCCATGGCCAAAGGTGTGTCTTTCATCTGGGGGTTTTGAAGCAATCTTAATTGAAAAATAAGCAAAAAAAGCAGCACCAAAGTCTAAGAAAGAATGGAGGGCTTCAGAAAGAAGCCCTAAACTTGAGGTGAGGATTCCCGCAATTCCTTTTATTAAGGTTAAAAATATTCCTGTTAAAACAGAAAATAGGGCAATTTTTTCCTTAGATAGCTTCACATTAAGGAACTATTGCAATGGCTTCTATCTCAACTCTTGCATTTTTTGGAAGAGATGAGACTTCAATTGTAGACCTTGCAGGTTTATGTTCTCCAAAAAATTCTGCATAAACCTCATTAAATTCAGGAAAAAGTTTCATATCTATTAAAAAACAAGTTATTTTAACCACATCTTCCCTTTTGCAACCCCCTGCCTTAAGAACTTCTTCAATATTCTTTAAAACTTGTTTAACCTCTTCCTTAAAATTACCTTCAATTAATTGATTATTTTCTGGATTTATGGGAATTTGCCCTGAAAGGAACAAGAGGTTTCCTGCAAGGATTGCTTGGGAATAAGGTCCTACTGTTTTTGGAGCTTTTTCTGTAGATATGAACTTCATACTACCCCCTTTATGAATAATCATAAATTATATAATTTTTAAGAAAAATTTGCAAATAAAGGGCTTTTTCTGGAGAAAGGAAAAATGAAATTAAATATTTCCTTTGGGGCAATAGGAAAAATTTTTAAAAAATTTTTTATTGGGTTTTTCATGTTGAAGGATTTAAATTTTCTGAGAATTTATATCAAAAGAAAATTAAAGGGATTATTATTTTCTAAAATTTTATTAAATAATGTTTTAACCCCTTTTATAATGCTCTCGTTCCAATTAATTTCTTCTAATAAAATAATTACTTGTTTATTTTTATGGGGCAGTAATTTGTTAAATCAAAAAAGTTAAAGTTATGGCTTCTTACCACTGGAATCTTGCAAAGGGGTTTTGAAAGATGGGCCAATACAGCCATATATGTTCTTTGGGTTTTTAGGAAAAAATCCAAATTTCCACAATTTTCTACTGTGTCATTGTGTGTATGGTAATAGGGATAAGAACCATTTTCATTGCAAATTCCTTCATTATCTGTAATTCCCATAATTGCAGGATAACCCTTTGCCCAAAAGGAATAATGGTCACTATAATAATTTGTAGGACAGTAAATTAAAAGAGGTAAGATTAAATCTTCATATAATAGATATACATCTTCAAAAATTTGGGCCAAATCCCCTGAATTATCATTGTAGCTTAAATCTAAGTCCTCCTCTGTTGGTATTCCATCCCCTTCCCATCCAATCATATCTGCATTTAAAACTCCTAAAATATTTTCTCCCTTTTTATAAGAATTATGAGCATAATAGTAGCTTCCTACGAGTCCTTGTTCTTCCCCTGTTACAAGTAAAAATTTTATTGTATAAGCAAATCTATAATTTGAAAGGATTTTTGCCAAATTTATAACTATTGAACTTCCACTTCCATTATCATTTGCACCTGGTGCAGGTGGAATTTTTGGCAGATCATCAATGTGAGCAATCAAAATAAATACTTTATCGGGTTCTCTTAATCCTTCTAATTTTGCTACCACATTTGGAGCATATTTTGAGGAATAGTATTGATATTCTGTATCAAGTCCTAATTCTTGAAAAATGTTGTATGCCCTTTCTACAGAAGCAAAGCAACCTTCATTTGAACTATACCTAGATTCTGCATAAGAGACCAAGTTTATAAACTCCCCAATTGCCAAATTTTCATCAAAATTTTGAAGCATATCCTCTACAAAGGGATCCTTTTCAATTTTAATCTTTCCAAAGGTTTTATAAGGTTTTAATTCTTCAAAGGATATTTTATGTATCCTATAACTTGGATTTGAGAGGCAAGGGGAAGTTATATCCATTTCAATTAAATAAGTATTTTCTTCTTTATATAAAGTATTGCCACAAATCATAGGATTTAAGTCCTCATACCTTGGAGTTAAAAAATATAAATTTTTTTCAACTTTTCCCAAGAAAATCCCCTCTTTTAATACCTCTTCTTCTTTTAAGATTAGAAACCCCTCTTTTGTCTCTGCAATTGGTTTTAGACCCCTTGAAAGGATTTCATTCCTTTGATTTTTTTCATTTTTTTTAAAGAAATAAACTTCCTTTGCAAAGGAAAAATTTACAAATAAAACTAAAAAGATGAATACTTTTTTCATACCATATTTTACGAGATATTTTGAAGAAAGTTTTTATAATTCAAAAACAATTTTATAGTTTTCATAGTTATGTTGTATGTAAAGAACTATTGTATCTTTATCTAAATTTTTAAGGATTATTTTATTAATGTCTTTTATTTTTAAGGTTTGAAAGCCATTTATTCCTATTAAATAATCCCCAGGGTCAATCCCAATTTTATCTCCTTGACTTCCCCTTAAAACTTTTTTTATCTTTATCCCCCTCCTTACTTCTTCAATTAAGATCCCCACAGCTTCTTTAAGGAGCAATTCTCCAATATTTTCAGGGGGTTTGGTTAAGGTAAAGGAAAAATTGTTTTTTAAATTTCCCCTTAAAACTATAAGTGATACCTTTTCTCCTTCATTGTAATTGTACAGTTCTGAAAAAAAGTCATCCCTATCCCTTAATTCTACATTGTTTAATTTTAAAATTTTATCTCCTTTTTTCAAAGAAGAAAAGGGTGAAAAAGAGTAGACATTTTTTATTTCTGTTGTATTTTTTTCAAAGCTTAAGCCCGTAAAGACGGGTTTTATTTCTCCATATTTTATTACATCTTTTAAGACCTTTTTTACTCTATCAATGGGAATTGCAAAACCAATTCCTTGGGCATTTTTTATAATTGCAGTATTAATGCCAATTACTTCTCCTAAGATATTTAAAAGGGGTCCCCCAGAGTTTCCTGGATTTATTGCAGCATCTGTTTGGATGAAGTCAGAATAAATTGTTCCACTTTCCCCTTTTACCCTTCTTTTTAAGGCAGAAATTACTCCTGTTGTAACAGTGTTTGAAAGCCCCATAGGGTTTCCAATGGCAATTACACTTTCTCCAATCATTAAATCCTTAGAGGTTCCTAAATTTGCTGTGGGTAGGGATTCTTTTGAGTTAAGAATTTTCAATATGGCAATATCTGAATTTTCATCAAAGCCAATTACTTCAGCATTGAAAACCTTTCCTTCAAGGGTAGTAATTATTATATTTTGTGCTCCTTCAATTACATGGTAGTTTGTAACAATAATTCCAGAAGGATTTGTTATAACTCCCGTTCCTAAGTTTTCAACCTTATAGGGGGTAGAAAAGGGGTTAAAAAAATCAAAAAAGGGGTCTTCAAAAAAGGAAAACCCTCTCCTTACAACTTTTTCTGCTGAGATATTTACCACCGCAGGGGATACTTTTTCTACAACTTCCACTACTTCATTCCTTCTTACAAAGAGGTTTGAAGAAAAAAGGCAACTTGAAAGGATTAAGATTAAGATAAATAATTTTTTCATATATTTAATTTTAACACTTAAAAAATTATTTTTAAACTTTTATAAATTTATGATCTTTTTTTATATTTTTTGATTGAAATCGTTTTGAATTTTTTTTAATTCTTTTAATTCTTCTGGGTTTATACCCTTAAATCTATAGGGAAATAACAACTTGTTTGATAAGATTGGATCTTCCCCATCCTTTACATACCCCTTTTCTTTTAAATTTTCCCATTCCTTTGTACCTAAAATTGGAGAAAAGTAAGCAAATCTTGAAACTAAATTTAATTCCTTTAAAATTTTTAATGCCTCTTTTACCTCTTCAAACTTTTGCTCGGGAAATCCAATTAAAAGGTATGCTTCTATTTCCCCTTTCTTAAATCCAGCTTTAAAAAAGTTAAGGGTAACTCTTTTTAATTCTTCAACACCAATTTTTTTGTATTTAAAGTTTAAAAAGTCCACACTTAATCTTATGGTTTTGAAATTTGTCTCTTTAAAAAGAAAACATAATTCTTCATCAATTTCCTTTATGTTTAAACCATTGGGAGTGTGGAAGCTAAAGGAAAGATTTTCTTCCTTTATTTTTTTTAAAATAATTTTTATATGTTTTTCCTTATTTGATAAGAGAGCATCGTCATAAAAAGCAATGTTTTTTGTCTTTAATTTTTTTAAATCTTTTAAAACTTTAAATATATAATCAAGGGAGTATTGAAAAAATGAAGGATCAATTAATTTGGAAGCACAATAAAAACAATTTAAGGGGCATCCCTTTGAAGTTTGAATTGGAAGGGAACTTTTTTCCCACGCAAGAGAATATTGGGGCAAGATTTCAAAATCAAAGGAAAGGGAAGTCCCAAAAATTTCCTTTAAAATTGGTGGAAGGTTTTCTTCAAAGGAACCCCTCACAGAAAAATCAACACCTATGGTTTTAGAATGTTCATATAAGATTGTGGGATAAATTCCCCCTAATATAATAGGCACATTCCCATAGGTATCTTTTAAAACTTCTATGGTGTCTTGAATTCCCAAATACCAATAAGTCATTGTGGAAGTTAAAAATATGCAATCTATTTTTTTTATTTTTTTTAAATCCCCTTTAAAAACATTTTTAGAAATTCCATACCTTTTAAACCTTCTTTCCAAATTTGGAAGGTTTTCAGGTTTTTTTATATACTCAAAATAAAACTTACCTGTCCCATTTTCTTTTCTTTTTTGATATCTTTTGGGAATTGATGGATGAGACATATTTAGTAAATCATATAAAAAGACCTTAAAACCTAATTTTTTTAAGGCAAAAGCAAGTTTGTAAAGCCCTAAGGGTTTGACCCATAAATCATAAGCAGTGAAATCATTTATATAGGGATTTATTAATAAAACTCTTTTCAATTTATGATTTTAATCTTTGCTCTTTTTATTAGTTCCTCTTCCCAAGAATTTAAAAATTCATTTAATCTTTTAAGGCTTAATAATCTTTTTACTTCTCCCTTTTCTTCTAATTTTAAATTTTTTTCTTTTATGTAATTTTCAATTTCTTCATCCCTTACATAAATAGTAGGGAAAACTATTTTTTCTACATATTTTTTTATTATTATTAACTTTGATATAAATTCCCTGCTGAAGGGATTATCTTCTAACCCAACCTCTTTTAAAAAATCCAATTTTTCTTTTAAGGTAATGGAAGGAGTAATATATTTTATTGCTTCTTCAAATTTTAAATTTATTAAAATTGCCTTTTTTAAATTTTCATCAAAGTTTTCCCTTTCTTCAATTTTCCCAATTAAATTTACCTCAGACAAAAAGATTGGTTTATCATTTACAACTGCCACTATTTTATTTATTAATTCCCTTTGAAAAAAGATTAAAATAAAAAGAAGGAAAATGCCGAAGGAGGGAGTCGAACCCTCATGGGCTCTAAAGCCCGGGGGATTTTGAGTCCCCTGCGTCTGCCTTCTCCGCCACTTCGGCATTTATTATTCTTCCCATTTTTTAATTACAAGACAGGCGTTGGTTCCACCAAATCCAAAGGAATTTTTAAGACAATATCTTACCTCCCTTTTTATAGCTACATTTGGGGTATAATTTAAGTCACAATCGGGATCCCTTTTTTCTTGGTTTATTGTGGGATGCACAATTCCCTTTTCTAAGGTTAAAATTGCAACTGCTGTTTCTAATGCTCCTGCTGCACCTAAAAGATGTCCTATCATTGATTTTGTTGAATGGATTTGTATATTATAAGCATGTTCACCAAAGAGTTTTTTAATTGCAAGGGTTTCTGCTTTATCCCCTGCTGGAGTTGAAGTGCCATGGGCATTTATATAATCAATTTCTTCTAATTTAATATTTGCATCTTCTATTGCTCTTTTCATTGCTCGAATAGGTCCATCTCCATCTTCTGAAGGGGCTGAAATGTGAAAGGCATCCCCAGACATTCCAAAACCTAAAATTTCAGCATATATCTTGGCATTTCTTTTCCTTGCATGTTCTAAGGTTTCTAAGATTAAAATCCCAGCTCCTTCTCCCATTACAAAACCATCCCTTTCCAAATCCCAAGGTCTTGATGCCTTTTCTGGTTCCTCATTTCTTGTAGAAAGGGCTTTCATTGCTGAAAAACCAGCCACTGCTATGGGAGTTATTACAGCTTCTGTACCACCTGTAATTGCCACATCTGCTTCTCCATTTTGCAATATTCTTAATCCATCACCTATGGAATGGGTTGCTGTTGCACAAGCTGTACATAGGGCAGAATTTGGGCCCTTTGCTCCAAAATGGATAGAGATTTGGCCTGATGCCAAATTAACAATTACCCCAGGAATAAAAAAAGGTGAAACCCATTTTAAGCCCTTTTCTTTTAAATCTAAAACTGTTCTTTCAATCCATGGGAGTCCCCCTATCCCAGATCCCACAACAACTGCAATTCTTTCTGCTTCCTCTGGCTTTATTTGAAAATTTGAGTCCTCTAAGGCAAGTTTTGTTGCAGCAATTGCATAATGGATGAACAAATCGTTTCTTCTTGCTTCCTTTGGGTCAAGCCAGTCCTCAGATTTAAAATTTTTTACTTCCCCTGCAATTTGAACAGGTAAGGAAGAAGCATCAAATTTGGTTATTTTTCCAATTCCACTTTTCCCAGAGACCAAATTATCAAAAACTTCTTCCTTCTTAAAACCTAAAGAAGAAATAAGTCCAATTCCTGTAACTACAACTCTTTTTTTATTGGACATTTTCATTAATAAATTTTATGGCATCTGCTACTGTTTTGATATTTTCACTGGCACTTTCAGGGATTTCTATTCCAAATTGCTTTTCAAGTTCCATAATAATTTCAACTTGATCCAAGGAATCAGCTCCCAAATCTTCTACAAACTTTGCTTCATCTACTACTTTTTCCAATTCAATGTTTAACTGTTTTGCAATAATCTCTTTAACTTTTGCTACTTTATCCATACAAACCTCCTATAAAAGTTTAATTGCCTTAATTTTTTACCATAATTTTTTTAAAAAAACAAGGGGTTTTAAGAAGAACAAGGTATAAAAAACTTTTAAATATATGGATTAAATGCCATTTCTTTCCTTAAAAAATTTACCAATTTCTTTATCTTCCCCACTTATGTGATTTATTAGCCATTTAACTAAATGGGAATTTAATTTAACTGTTAAAACTAAAAATTCTTTTCCTTCTTGAAATTCCTCTTTTAAATTTTCAAAGGTTTTTTCAAATTCCCTATGCATCTCTTTGTGTTCTTCAATTTTAGGATAATTTATAAATCTCATAAATCTTTCTTCATCTCTAAAATGGAAATTTATATAATAGTCCAAAAAATTTAATGTATTCAAAACCTCTTCTTTCCCTTTCCCTTTTTGGCATGCTTTTAATAAATTATTTGTTCTTTTAAACAATTCCTTATGTTGATTATCAATCTTTTCAATATTTACACTTAAATCTTGGGTCCATTCCAACATCTTATACCACCTCAAAAAGTTCCACTTCTAATTTACTATCACTACCTAAGGTCTTTGGCATTGGTATATTCCATTTTGTAAAAACCTTTACAATGGAAATATCTAAAAAATCCAAAAATTTTTCATCAAATAAAATCTTTAAATTATTAATTAAAAACTCTGCAGCTGAGTTTCCATCTACCTTTATATCCTTTATTCCATCTTTATCAAAGGAAAAAATTGAAGTAAAGGATACATCTTTGAAACTTTCTAAGATTTTATTTAAGCTTTTTTCTTCTACATAGGGTTTTATTTCTTCAATTAAATCATTTAAAGCAAAGATGTAATTTTCTTTCATCTTTGACCTTAAATAAAGGTCCAAACCCACTTCTGTATTTTCCAATCTTTCCATAAAATCTTTTAAAAGTTCACCTTTTATTATCCCCCCATGTTGAGGAGCAATTATTTGGGGTTCTGGGTTTAAATTTTTAATATTTTCTATTGCGTATTTCAATGCTTCCTTTGTAGGCATATAAATTTGATGAAATGCCTTTATCCCATCCCAACTATTTTCCTTGGCATAAAAATCTTCTGCATAAGAAAGTCCTCCAAACAAGTCCCCTGAAAAAAGAATCCTTGTCTCTGGATCATAAACCATAACTGCTCCTCTAAAATGACAAAAGGGGGTAGGGACAAATATAAGTTTATGTCCCGTTGATAAAATAACTCCATTATTTTTAAAGGACTCCACATTTTTAAATTTTTTAAAGTCAAGCCCATAAAAATTTATAAGACGCCAGGAGTCCTCTGAAGAAAGGATCAAACAATTTGGATTTAATTTTTGAATAGAAGAAGAATTGTATCCCACATCGGGATCTTGATGGTTTACAAAAATTAAGTTTACATTTTTTATAGAACCAATTACCTTTGATACTTTTTCCATTAGTACCTTTAAATCCTCAGGGGGTCCAGGATCAATTAAAAGGTTTACAATTTTTCCCCCTCCTTTAAAGACCCTTAAATAAATATTTCTTTCCAAAAGATTTCCCTTTCTCCCACCCACCCACCAAGTATCTGCACTAATCTCTACTGGCTCATCTAAATTTATGTTATCCATTTTCCCTCCTAAATTTTTATAGTCAATTATTTTTCTAATTGCTTCTATATTTTTATAACAAAAAAAAATTAAATTTATTCCTAAAGTTTTGAAGTATATGTATTGGTTCAACACAATAGGGACCAATTGACTTTTTGAATAAATTTCTAAGTACTTTTTTAGCACAAAAACTTCTCTTATTTCTTTCTTCCAATTAATTTTAAACCCCATCTTTCTCCTTTTCTATCTGAAGGAGGATATATGGGATTTTTTGTTTAGCTAATTTTTTTTTGACAGATTTTATAAGATTTTATATAATATTTTGTCATATGATTTTTGGAATATCCTTTC
>FWPU01012174.1_pt1 | contig 11579 bp, 9 predicted proteins | sample 2228361 | NCBI WGS metagenome assembly FWPU01 (sample SAMEA103939777, study PRJEB20133) | metagenome | reverse complement strand
TTAGCAGTACAATTTCTTATTATATAAAAATCGATAAATTTCCTGAAGAAAATGAAATCTCTGGTATAATGTTATTTATTTTTGTTGGTTTATTTGCTTTTTATTTGCTGGAACTTTATAATCCCTGGAGCACTCTAACGAAGATGCCTTTACATTACAGAAGTTTTATTGGAGTTTTTGTTGTATTGATTCTCTATTTCTTTTTTAGTTTTTTTCAATTAAAAAAAAATCCTTTCTTTGAAAGCAAAATAATTTTTATTTATTTTATGTCCTTTATTATCCCTCTGCTTTTTTTTAGCCGTTATTTTTTTAATAAGAATTTAGATCCGGATCATTTGAAAATTCGATGGTTGATGATATCCAATCTTGAAAATGCATTAGAATTTCAAAAAGAGATTAATTATCGTGGAGGGAAATGGGAAATTCAGTATCTATTAGAAGCTGATTCTTATCAAAAATATATTACTGAAAAGTATTCTCTTCATGTAATAGGTAATTTACAAAAAGATTTTCATAAGATTAAAGAGCATAAATGGACGGGAATTATTATTGCTTCTAAAAATTTAGATTATGAAAAAATTAATCTTTTAATTAATTATAAGCGTGAAGGAATTCCTATTTATGATGTAGTTTATTTTTATGAATCTTTTTTTTATAAAATACCATTATATTATATTGATTCTTCCTGGTTTTTATTAACACGCGGTTTTATGATTATAGCAAATCCCATTGTAATTAAAATAAAATATATTTTAGATAAAATCTTCGCAATTTTTCTAATTATTTTTTTCTCACCTGTAATGCTAATCGTAGGATTATTAATTCAAATTTTTGATGGTTTTCCGATTATATTCAAACAGGAAAGGTTAGGATTAAATAATAAACCTTTTATTGCTTATAAATTTCGAACTATGATTAAAGATGCTGATAAGCAAAATCCTTATACCCAGCAGAAAGATAAAAGAGTTACTATAATAGGAAATTTCTTGCGAAAAACGAGATTGGATGAATTACCTCAATTGTTTAATGTTCTTAAAGGAGATATGAGTTTAATAGGTCCAAGAGCAGAATGGACTAAGTTAACCTCGGTTTATGAAAAGGAAATAAAATTATATCATATACGACATTTTGTAAAACCGGGATTAACGGGATGGGCTCAGGTATTATATCCATATGGTGCATCTATACAGGATACCATACATAAATTAGAATATGATCTTTACTATATAAAAAATTATTCAATATTACTGGATCTAATAATAATAATAAAAACAATTCGTGTAATATTATTTGGTAGTGGGAGGTAAAAAAATACAATTCATTATTAAAGAATTTTATTTTTTATTGCTTTCTATTAAGATTAAAAAAAGATAGCTCCTGAAGAAAATTTTTACGCAGGAAGGTGTAAATTGATAATCGGAATTCCAGTTGAAACGTTACCTGGCGAAAAGAGGGTATCCATTATTCCTGAAACGGTTACAAAATTAAAAAAAATTGGCTATGAAGTGTTTGTTCAAAAATCTGCCGGAAAGAATGCAGATTTACCGGATGAATTATATAAAGAGGCAGGAGCACAAATCATAGAAACTGCGCAAAAACTATATTCTGAATCTGATATTATTATTAAAATAAATATTCCATCTATTCATCCAGAAACAAGTAAACACGAATTAGATATGATGAAAGCAGATTCTTATTATATCGGATTATTTTTTCCTCTTATTAATTTAGATATTGTAAAAAAATCTGCAGAGAAAAAAATTAATGTGATTTCATTGGATTCTATTCCCAGAATTACCAAAGCTCAAAGAATGGATGTATTAAGTTCTCAGACAAATTTAGCAGGCTATAAAGCAGTACTTCTTGCAGCGAATTATTCTCAAAAGGTATTGCCATTAATGATGACTGCTGCAGGAACGATTTCTCCTGCGAAAGTAATAATTATTGGTGCAGGTGTTGCGGGACTTCAAGCTATTGCGACTGCTAAGCGGTTGGGTGCAGTCGTCGAAGTATCAGATGTTCGACCTGCAGTTAAAGAACAGGTACAGAGTCTGGGAGCAAAATATATTGAACCACCTGGTTTAATTGAAGAAGAAGGTGGTTATGCAAAAGAGGCTTCTAAAGAATTTTTAGAAAAACAACAGGAATTATTAAAAAAACATATTGCACTTGCGGATATTGTAATAACGACTGCTCAGGTTCCTGGGAAAAAAGCTCCTGTTTTGATTCCTGAAGAAGTTGTAAAAACGATGAAACATGGAGCTGTAATTGTGGATATGGCAGCGGCTACTGGTGGAAATTGTGAGTTAACCGAACCAGACAAAGTTATTGAAAAATATGGTGTCAAGATCATTGGTTTTACAAATTTAGTTTCAGACCTTGCTTTTGATGCAAGTCAGATGTATTCAAGAAATGTTCAGGCATTAATCGAATACTTAACCAAAAATAATAAGCTGGAACTTAACACAGAAGATGAAGTTGTAAAAGGATCATTGATAACAAAAAATGGTGAAATTATTCATGAAAAGGTAAAAGAACTTATCAAATCGTAGGAGGTTATATGTCATACCACGAAATAGTAATGATTTTTACAGTATTTGTTATATCTGTTTTTCTGGGTTTTGAATTAATTTCAAAAATCCCCCCTATACTCCATACCCCTTTGATGTCTGGTTCCAATGCGATTTCTGGAATTACAATAGTGGGTTCACTGGTTAGTGCAGGTTCTGGTATTGAAAAAAACATTTCTATATTTGGTTATGAAACCAGTATATCTGCAATTCTGGGATTTATTGCGATTGTTTTTGCAATGATTAATGTCGTTGGTGGTTATCTTGTGACCGATAGAATGACTCGAATGTTTAAGAAAAAGTAAATCAGAGGAGAGTTATGAATCAGGATATTATTATAATTTTATATTTAATTTCGTCTATATTATTCATTTTTGGAATCAAACAACTTAGTAAAGTTAAGACTGCAAGGCAGGGAAATGTTGTTTCAGCAGTGGGAATGCTATTAGCTATTATAGTGACCCTTCTTGATAAAAGTATTGTTTCTTATGATTTAATTATTATAGGAATTATTCTTGGAAGCTTAATAGGAGCTATTTTTGCTTTTAAAGTTGAAATGACTGCTATGCCTCAGATGGTTGCTTTGTTTAATGGTTTTGGTGGTGGTGCTTCTTTACTTGTGGCATCAGCTGATTATTTTAAAGAAGCTCCAAATGAAGTTTTTATTGCTGTGACCATTTTTTTATCTATACTTGTGGGTGGAGTCACTTTTACAGGTTCAATTGTGGCATTTGGAAAACTTCAGGGAATCATTACAGAAAAGGCAGTAGTGTATCCGTTCCAACATTTGATTAATCTGATATTACTTGTTATAAGTTTAATTTTAGGAATTTTCCTTGCAATGGATCAAACTATAGTAATGGAGTTAATGTCAGTAATTTTGTTGGATTTTTTTGTGGGAGAAAATTTGATTATAGCTTTGTCAATTTTATCTTTAGTTATTGGAGTTTTAATAGTGATTCCTATTGGTGGTGCGGATATGCCAGTAGTTATTTCTCTCTTAAACTCCTATTCTGGTATAGCGGCGGCTATGACAGGTTTTGTGTTGAATAATAGTGTTCTTGTTGTAACAGGTTCTTTAGTAGGTGCTTCTGGTATTATTCTTACTAATATTATGTGTAAAAGTATGAATCGTTCATTAATGAACGTTATGCTGGGCGGTTTTGGTTCAACAACCGGCGGGGGACCGGCAATAGAAGGAAAGAAAGACATCGTAATTAAAGAAGCAGGAAGCGAAGAAGTGGCAATGATGCTTGATTCTTCTTCCAGCGTAATAATTGTTCCAGGATATGGAATGGCCGTAGCTCAAGCTCAGCATGTGGTGAAAGAACTACAGGATGAATTAGAAAAAAGAGGTATTAATGTCCGATATGCAATTCATCCGGTTGCAGGAAGGATGCCCGGACATATGAACGTACTGTTAGCTGAAGCAAATGTTGAGTATGATAAACTATACGAAATGGAAAAAATTAATGATGATTTTGCAAACTGTGATGTTGCCCTTATTATTGGTGCTAATGATGTTACCAATCCTGCTGCAAGAACAAATCCAAATAGTCCAATATATGGTATGCCAATTTTAAATGTTGATAAAGCCAAAACTATAATAGTTATTAAAAGAAGTATGAGAGCAGGTTATGCTGGAATTGACAATGAATTGTATGGGTATCCCAATTGTATGATGTATTTCGGGGATGCTAAGGAAGCAATATCAAAACTTATACAGGAACTCAAAGAAATTTCTTAAAAAAAGCCTACAGAATCATGTAGGCTTTCTAAAAACACCTTCCTTTATGTTTTTTTTCGCATTTACCTGAAGTGCAGTAATAGCAAATTTCATTGTTAAGAGGTAAATTTTCAAAAAATTTTTGAATATTATCAAAAGTAGTTTCTGCAATATTCATTAAGGCTTCTTTTGTAAAAAAGGCCTGATGGGAAGTAACAATAACATTGGGGAAGGTAAGGATTCTTGCTAAAATATCATCATCAATAATACCGGCGGAATGGTCTTCAAAAAAGTATTCTGCTTCTTCTTCATAAACATCCAGACCTGCTCCTCCAATCTTTTTTTTCTTTAGTGCATCTATTAAAGCTTTTGTATCAATTAAACCCCCTCTACTTGTATTTATAATTATTACACTGGATTTCATTTTTTCTATTGATTCATTATTTATCATATGGAAGTTTTCTTTAGTTAGTGGACAATGTAATGAGATAATATCAGATTCACGATAGATCTTTTCCAGTTCACAATATACTATCTGATGTTGCTTCCCGAATTCAAAATCAGGATAAGGATCGTACGAAAGAATTTTCATACCAAAACCTTTTGCTATTTGGACAAAAGCTTTACCAATTTTCCCTGTACCAATTACACCTATTGTCTTGTTATATAAATCAAATCCCATCAATCCTTCAATACTGAAATTTCCTTCGCGGGTTCGATTATAGGCTTTATGAATTTTTCGGTTTAGTGTTAAAATTAAACTAAAAGCATGTTCGGCTACTGCGTAAGGAGAATATGCAGGAACTCTTACGATATGAATTTTTTTATAAGCCGTTTGTAAATCCACATTGTTATATCCAGCGCATCGTAAAGCGACCAATTCAATTTTATTTTCCCATAATTTTTCTATTACTTTTTGATTTAAGTTGTCATTAACAAATACACATACAGCGTTAAAATCTTTGGTGAAGAGTACAGTATTTTCATTGAGATGTTCTTTAAAATATTTTATATAAAAATTATGTTTTTGATTTATAAAATCAAAAGTTGTTTTATCATAACTTTTTGCATCGAAAAAAGCAATTTTAATTTGATTCATAAAAATAAAATTTAATATTTTTATAGAAAGTCAATTCATAGTTTTTTAATTGTCATTTTTTTTAAAATAAAAATTATTAACTTTTTATTTATGATTGAGAAATTTTTTAAAATCAAAGAGAGAAGAAGTACAATAACAACGGAAGTTATCGGTGGTATAACTACTTTTACGACTTTATCTTATATAATTTTTGTTCAACCAACAGTTCTTTCTAAAACAGGTATGGATTTTGGGGCAGTTCTTGTAGCAACAGTTTTGTGTTCAGCAATAGCAACTTTATTGATGGCTTTTTTAGCAAATTATCCTTTTGCTCTGGCTCCTGGAATGGGAAGTAATTTCTTTTTTGCTTTTACAGTATGTGGTACAATCTCTATATAAGCCAGATCGTGAAATACATTTCCTGCAATTCCTTGATTTTCATTTGTTTCGCATTAATAAGATTCTAATCAATTATAATTTGGTAAAATTTTGTATTTATAATTCAAATTTTTTGTTAATCTATTTTATAGGCAGGATTAATTTCGTTAACATAAGTGTATGCAAATTTTTTATATAAATGTGAACCTTTAAAGTCAGGAATTTGAAATTGATTTTTACTATAATAATAATTCCATCTTTTTAAATATTGAGATGCTAAAGGATAATAGCTCCAGTGCCATTTTTCTTCTAAGTAACCATTTTTTCTTCCTGAATTATAGGGATTAAAGAAACCAAATTGTTTTGTATTCTGAATAAGCCATTCATATAGTTTTTTTCCGTTTCCATCGCTATAATATGAATTTACAAGAACATTAATATCGAAATCAGTTCCCCAGTGATGTCGGGAAGTCGAAGGCATAGAAGAATATTGAAGAATTTTCTTTGCTATGATTTCGTCAATGCTTTTCTGGTTTAAAGATTCTTTTTCATATTTGTTCCATTTATTTTCCCAGATAATTTTCTGTTCCGCAAAGGTTCTCGTGGCACTTACTACCCAAAATTCAACATTGGGTAATTCTTCTTTTAATTTTTTATACATTTTCAGTAAAGCAAAAGCAACTTCTTTTTGTAAGAATAATTTTTTTCCTTTTGTAGGAATTCCTATACTGCTGATTTCAATAAAGTTTGGTTCTTTCGAAGGATCAAAATTACCAATTAAAAAATTAAATTCTTTTATATTAAGTTCTTCTGAAGAAAGGAATGAATAAGTGAAAAAAAATAAAAAAATTTTTATAAATTTCATATTTTTTAGTAAAATTTTCCTATACTTTAATATTTTAAGTGTTTGTTAATGTCAAATCATTATACTAAAGATTAATAACAAAAAATTGTGATTTTAAACAATTTCAAAATCTTTTACTTATTGCTTAGTTTTTCTTATCTTTTTATTTCTATAAAAGATTTATTGTGTCTCTGTCTTTTATCTACTATTTTTCAGATTTAAATATTTTTAGAATCTGGAATTATTATTACTGTAGAATTGAACTTCTTTTGAAATTTTATAATTTGAAAATAAATATATTATTTTATTCATAAATAATTTTTATGTGATTCTTTACTTTAGAAGAAATTTAGTAAAAATTAATCTTTGAATTGTATTAAGCGTAAAAAATAACTATATTCTTACCTTTCAAGAAGGATTCATATAGAAAATCAGTAGTTTTTATATGAATTCAGTAAGATTGGTCTTTTAAATATAGAAAAATCAATTTCAAGATTCATTAAATTTTATCTATAAAGTTTATAAATTCTATTTACAAATGATTGAATTTTTTTATTATTGATTTTATTTTTTATTGGTTCAAGCCATTTAATAGCATTTTCTAATTCACCTGATTTATAAAAAGAATATGCTATATAAAAGTTAGCTACTGGTATATTGATTTTATCGGGATTTTCATTAGAGTATAACTTTATAATTTTTTTGTAATCTTTTTGAGAAATCAGTTTTTTTAGTTCTTTTAAAATTTCCTGTTTATTATTAAAAATAGTTTTTCGTATTAAATGAACTTTAAGTATTGAAAAATCATCAGTAATTGTTCCATATTTTTGTAATTGGTCATATACTTTAAAGATATCACCATCTACTTCTTCAATTACTTTTAAAATCAATTTTTCATCTTCATTTATTTGTTGGTTTTCTAACAAAAGATCATCCTTTCCGTCACTGCCTATTATAATTTGATCTCCTACCTCTAAAAAGAATTCGAGAGTTTTAAGACCGTGAGTAAGTGGCATTCCAAATTTATAGTTTATTACTGATGTATCTTCTTCAATAAAAAGTGCTTTTCCGTTTTTATAAAGAATTCCTTTAGGATGGTCAAAATTCAAATAATAAACATGTCCATCTGATTCATTTAGTAAGCCCATTATACCTGATATATTCATATGACCATCAAAACGAAGATATACATTTTGTATTTCGGTACTGATTTCTTTTAACCATACATCGGGAGTTATAGTTAAGACTTTATCTTTTGCTGCGGAACGAGCTAAAATGCCATTTAGAAGAGCCCCCATTACAATAGAACCTCCAGCTCCCTGAATGGATTTTCCCATTGCATCACCATTGAAAAAAAATATCCATCTTTCTATAGAGTTATTTTTTTCATTTCTGAAGCGCAAATTTCCTGTAATACATAAATCTCCTCCAATCTCTTTTTTCCATTTCTTAAATTCAAAATCTTTTTTCTGTTTTATAAAAAAATCTGTTTTCACATTTTCGCTTTTATTCCAGTTAGTAAATAAGGGTTCCATTACCAGACTGGTTAAATAATAATCTCCGTCTTGTTGTTGTTTGAGTTTTTTTACTTTGTTTAAAGATTCTTCTAATTCTCTGGTTCTTTGTGCAACTAAATTTTCCAGATGTTCTGAATATTCCTTAATTTCTTTTGTCATTTCGATAAAATTATGGGCAAGTATTCCTATTTCATCTCTTGAATTGATGTTTAGTTTTACATCAAAATTTTTATTAGCTACCTGAATACTTGCTTTTGTGATTTCCTCAATGGGGTGTGAGATGAATTTAGAAATTATTAAAGAAATAATACTAATAGATAAAACCAGAATAATTAAAAGAAATATTAATGTATTGCGAAGATTATTGAGTTGATTATTTTCAGATTTTACATCTAAATCCAATCCCATTACTGCAATCAATTGATTTTTTTCGTTCAAAACAGGGATATAACAACTTAGCCAGGTTCCCCATTCATCTTCATAAAACTCATTTTCACATTCAGAAATTTGATTTTTAAAGACATTTTGTAAATATACTAATTCTTTTACACTATATAAAGTTCCAATAAACATTGCTTCTTCGTCAGGATCTATAACGCCATTGTTGTTAATATCTTCTCTTTCCATATCTGTATCTGCAATAAATTTTACAATTGAGTAATCTGGAATTTGTGGAACAGCTGTCACAATGTATACAAAGCGTAGAAATGGTATATTATCATTTTCATAAAATTTCATTTCCAAAAAAGCTTTGTTAATCATTTTAGGTGTAGAACCGGCTTTAATTTTTCTAAGTTTCTGTATTAATAATTGAACTTTTTCTTTTGAATATAAATTTTTGTGTTCTTCTTCGGATAAAACTTCATATGTTTCTCCATTAGGTAAATTTTTTATCTCGTTTTTGATTTCTTCATACAACTTTAAATAAATGACATCAATTATTTTATTAATTTCTTCTATGGTTTTATAATCTTCTGGAGTAAGAAAATGTATGCCTACTTTTCCAGTGCTCAAAATTCGATTTTGGAGTTGTTTTAATATGTTTTCTTTTGAATAGGAATAAAAATAATAAAACAATGGAAATGAAATAACAATCATAAAAAAAGAGAAAGTTAAGGTCATTTTTATACTAAAGCTGAAAATATGGTTTTTTTTCATGTTTTTCAATGAAAATTAAAACATAATTTTGTCAAGTGTGTTTTTCTTTTATGAACAAAGAATTTTTTAAAGAATTTATTTTTTCTATACTGATAATTTTCTGATTTTTAAAGAATATTCTTAACTTATTTGTTTTTTATTTGCAGATTGAGTTTTATAAAAATCTAAGAAGGTAAAAATTTAAAAAATATGTTTTACAGAATTCAATTATATTTGATTCTTGAATTTATGTTTTTCTATTTTTCCAAAATATTCAGTATTCTTTTTTTTCCATTACCCTTTTTTTTGATTTTATTTCTTTTAATAAGAAAGTCAAAATATTTTGTTTATATCTGGATGTTTTTCTGGTTTATTAGCACAGATTATTTTGGTTCCTTTTTTTTAAGGATTCTTGAAGATCGCTTTCCTGTGGTGTTGACTCAGGATATAGAAAATGCAGATGCTGCAGTGGTTCTTGGAGGAATGAGTTCTTCTTTAAACAAAGTTTCTGATAGAATTGAGTTTGATGATGCAGTAGATAGAATTCTTCTTCCTGTGTATTTACTTCAAAGACAAAAAATTAAATCTTTAATTCTATCTGGTGGCTCAGGTTTAATTTTACAAACAGAAAAGCCAGAGTCTTTTCTATTAAAAGAATTTTTAATTAATTTTCAGAATCTATCTGAAACAAAAATTTTTGTCGATACAAGATCTAAAAATACATATGAAAATATAATAGAAACTCTTAAAATCATAAGACAAAATCATATAAAAAAAATTTATCTTGTAACAAGTGCTTTTCATATGTATCGTGCTTATAATCTTTTTCAGAAGCAAATTGATAATCATAATTTAGAACTTAAAGTTATACCTCTTCCTGTTGATTATAGAAGTACTCGAAAACGAATGGGTATTGAAGATTATGTTCCGAGTCACTTTGGTTTAGCAAAAACAACGATTGCATTTAAAGAATATATAGGTATTTTAGCTTATTTCATAAGGGAGTATTTATAAAGTAATCTTTGCATGTTCCATTAATTCATGAATTTGTCTTAAGCGATTTTTACATTTAAGAGCATACGAGGGATGTCTTACCATAATGCTGCGATATAATATCTGTACCTGAGAAAGGTTTTTAATTAAATCCAGAGAACGATATTTGATGGGTCTTTTTTTATCACGGTTAAATTTTTGCATTGCTGAATGAAATGCCAGTTCTGCTTTTTCGAATTCTTCAAGAGTTTCTGTTTTTTTTTTATAATCTTTGAAAATTGTATGATGTTCTGATATTTTTTCATTTGTGTATTTTTCTAAAACTTTTTTGATTATATTCAAAATAAAAGGATCCATCGCAAAAACTCTTCTAAGATATTCTTCAAAGATGATTTTTGTTTGATCTGTGGTGTATTCTTTGTTTCGAGAGCTTGTATATACATTGTTAGAAACAGGGACTCCATTTTTTAGAGCTTCATATGCTTCGATAAGAAGCTTTGCTCTTTCGATATCACCCCCAAGATCGGGATGACACTCTTTTATTTTTTCTCGAAAAGCTATTTTTACTGCTTCAGCTGAGTCCCCTGGTTTTACGCCCAATAATTTACAATATTCATTAATATTCATTATAATAAACTATAGTTTATTTTTTAGTAAATCGTAAACAACAAAGCGAGTAATCTGACCTGTCATTTTAAAATCAAGTCCAGTTTGTTCTAACAATTTTTTCTGGTTTTCATTGCTAATTAGATTCATCACTTCGCTTAATTTATAGTTGGGATCTGTTTCTATGTCATATTTATAATCTCTTGTATACTTTTCTGGAAATATTTTTTGGATTGACTTATCCAGTTCGTATGCATGACCAGCTGAATATTTTGTTAGCTCATCTACAATTTGATCATAATAAAAATGATTGAGTCTGGAACTTCCGAGGAATTTATCAAAATTCTCTGGAAGGGAAGAAACTTTTTCTGATTTTAAATATTCTATGAGTGAATTTGTAATTTCATTGTTTTCTACTGTCATTTTTTCCAGATATACTGATACGAAATCTTCATAGATAAAATGTTTATTCTTTAAAAGTTGAGAGGTTCTTTCCTGAAATCCTTTTTTATCAAGTGAAAAAATAAATCGAACATAAAACCATGTATTAGCTTCAGGAACGGAACGTGCATGATAGGGTTGTGCTAAATCCTGATAATAATGTAAAGCCCATGCAAGGAATCGATAAGCCCAGTATTCATGGCCTGTTTCTTTAGCAAAATGGGCTAGCCTCATAAAAAGAGTAATTCTTTCCACAGCCATACCTTCTAAAAGAAATTTTGCAGCTAAT
>FWPU01012173.1_pt1 | contig 11579 bp, 13 predicted proteins | sample 2228361 | NCBI WGS metagenome assembly FWPU01 (sample SAMEA103939777, study PRJEB20133) | metagenome | reverse complement strand
GGAGAAGAAGCCGCTACCCCATACGGTCGAGTTTGTCACCGCCGCAGCGCCGCCGCCGGAGGCCGTGCTGGCGGCGATGAAGGCCGCGGGTTTCAACGTCACGCACGTGTACGGCCTGACGGAAACCTACGGCCCGGCCACGGTGAACGAATGGCAGCGCGAATGGGAGGCGCTCTCGCCGTCCGAGCAGGCGGCGAAGAAGGCGCGACAGGGCGTGCGGCTCGTGCCGCTCGAAGGACTCGAAGTACTCGATCCGGAAACCATGCAGCCGGTGCCGCGCGACGGCAAGACGCTCGGCGAGGTGATGTTCCGCGGCAACGTGGTGATGAAGGGCTACTTGAAGAACCGCTCCGCCACCGAAAAGGCCTTCGCGGGCGGCTGGTTCCATTCCGGCGACCTCGGCGTGGTGCATCCCGACGGCTACATCCAGCTCAAGGACCGCTCCAAGGACATCATCATCTCGGGCGGCGAGAACATTTGCTCGATCGAGGTGGAGGACGCGCTCTACAAGCACCCCGCCGTGCAGGCGGCGGCCGTCGTCGCCAAGCCCGACGACAAATGGGGCGAGACGCCGTGCGCGTTCGTCGAATTGAAGCCGGGCCAGTCGGCAACCCCCGACGAGATCATCGCCCACTGCCGCAAGAACCTCGCGCACTATAAATGCCCGCGCCACGTGGTGTTCACCGAATTGCCGAAGACCAGCACAGGGAAGATCCAGAAGTTCAAGCTGCGGGAGATGGCGAAGGGGGTGTGACTCCTTCCTAGTCTCACGCCGCATCGGCCTGCATGACACCCGGCACCAGCCGCTTGTCCAGCGCGCGCAGGGCGGCGACGAGGGAGGGTAATTTGGTCGGCTGGCGCGGATCGGGAATGCGGCGGACTTCCTTCTCGTCCTTGCCGATGCGACGCGCGCGTTCGGATTTGCTGCTGCGGGCCGCTTTGAACGCTTCCAGCACGGCGAGCTTTGCGGCCACGTCGGGCGCAACCGCGATCTCCACAAGATTCCGTCCGCGGGCGCGCGGCTTCGGCAGTGGCTTGTCGTGCTCAGGGTAGGTCAGCAGCACAAGGCCGGGCGCCTCCTCGGCCATCGTGCGCGCGTCGGCGTGACCGCGCCCTTGCGTTCGGGCAAAATTGTCCGAATGTTAAGCAATTAAAGTCCGCTGAAAGCGTTAGGGGGCGTCGCCATGCTCACGCTTTACCACCACGGCTCTTCGGTGTGCGCCGCCAAGGTGCGGTTTGCGCTCGGCGAGAAGAAACTCGCGTGGAAGGGCATTTATCTCGACATCCTGAGGGGCGACCAGTTCGACCCCGAATACCGCAAGCTCAATCCGAAGGCGGTGGTGCCGACGCTCGTGCACGAGGGCAAGGTGATCGTGGAGTCCACCGTCATCAACGAATACCTCGACGAGGTGTTTCCCGAGCCACCGCTGAAGCCGGCCTCGGCGGAGGAGCGGGCGAAGATGCGACTATGGACCAAGGCGGTGGACGAGGATTTGCACCCGGCCTGCGCGGAGGTGACGTTCTCGGCCTGCCACCGCCACATCATCCGGCGGCTGCCGCAGCCGGAGTATGAAAAATTCCTGGCGAGCACGCCGTCGCTGTCGCTCACGCCGCAATGGCATCAGCGCAAGAAGGAAATCGTCACGCTCGGCTTTGCCGCGCCGGGCCTCGCGGACAGCTACCGGCTCTACGACCGCTACCTTGCCAAGATGGAGGCGACGCTCGCGGATCAGCCGTGGCTCGCGGGGCGGACGTTCTCGCTCGCCGACATCGCGATGACGCCTTACGTGAACCGGCTCGATATGCTGGGCATGGCGGAGCTGTGGACCGAGCGGCGACCGCGCGTCACCGACTGGTTCGCGCGCATCAAGGCGCGGCCCACGTTCAAGCCAGCGTTTCTCGACGAATGCCCGCCGGATCTGACGGCCGATCTCCTCACCTTCGGCCGGCAGAGCTGGCCGGAGGTGCGGCGGCTGCTCGCGGCGTGAGCCCGCGGGCGATTGTCCACCCCGCAGCGTTGACCTAACATCACAGGCGCCTGATCAAGACGCCGGGGAGATTTCGATGTTCTGCACGCCAAGAAACGTCGGGAATTTCGCTGTCGCATTGTCCGCCGCACTCGCCACCTTGCTCGTCGCCGCGCCGGCGCGCGCCGACTTCTATGCCGGAAAGACGCTGGAATTGATCGTCGGCGCCGGGCCGGGAGGGGGCTACGACATCTACGCCCGCGCGGTGGCACGGCACATGGCCAAGCACATTCCCGGCAATCCGACCATCGTGGTCAAGAACATGCCGGGCGCGAGCAGCGGCAAGGCGGCGCAATACATCAGCTCGATCGCGCCGAAGGACGGCACCTCGATCGCCGGCATCATGCCGGGCGCGATCATGGGCCCGCTGCTCGACGAGCGCTCGGCGCCGCTGTTCGATCCGACCAAGGTGCATTATGTCGGCACCGCCAACAGCGGCACCCGCGTGTGCGTCACCATGAAAAATTCCAAGATCAAGACGTTCGAAGATACACGCAAGGTGCCGGCCAAGTTCGGCGGCAGCGGCCCGAACGATTCCACCTACGAGTACGGCTACATGCACAAGCACACCGCGGGGGCGATCTACGACGTGGTGTCGGGCTATCGCGGCACCCCGGACATGGCGCTCGCCATGGAGCGCGGCGAGATCGACGGCATCTGCGGGTGGGACTGGTCGAGTTTCAAGGCGCAGAAGCCCGACTGGCTGCGCGACGGCAAGGTAAACGTGCTGCTGCAGGTGAGCATCGAGCCGCATCCCGAACTCACCAAAATGGGCGTGCCGACGGTGTTCGAATTCGTCAAGAGCGCAGACGACCGAAAGGTGGTCGAGCTGATCATCAGCCAGACGCTGTTCCACCGCCCCTATATCGCGCCGCCCGGCACGCCGCCGCAACAGCTGCAAATCCTGCGCGCGGCGTTCGACAAGACCATGGCCGACAAGGGGTTCCTGGAAGAGGCGGAAAGGCTGCGCATCGACATTGCGCCGCTGCCCGGGGCGAAGGTGCAAGAGATCATCGCCAAGCTCTACGCGGCGCCGAGAGACATCGTCGAGCGGGCGCGCAAGGCCATCAGACCATAGGCGGCCAAGATCGGGGACTTCCAGCGCAGGCTCCGCTGGAACCCAGTCGCTCTCAACTACCGTCGGTCCCCGCGAAAAAGCGGGCACCTCGGGGCTAAACATGAATGCGTTCTGGGGCCCGCTTTCCCGCGGGAATGAGCGGATGTGGGTCGACCCAAGCGGAACTGCGCTAGCCCGCGGAGCGCATGCAAGCGTGTGCGAAAGAGCGGCCGGACAGGGCGATTCGGCGGTCACTGAACCTTCAGATTGAGTTGCCTGATCAGCGCCGCCCATTTCCGGCCTTCCTTGTCGATGTCGGCGGCGTATTCCTCCGGGGACGATGTCAGCGGATCGCCGCCTTCGGCATGGATGCGCTTCTTGACCTCCTCGCTGTTCACCAGCGCGCGCAGCTCCTTGTTCAGCCGTGCGATGATCGGCTTCGGCGTGCTGGCGGGCGCCAGCAAACCGTAGTGCAGCACCGCCTCGAACCCGGGCAGGCCGGACTCGGCGATGGTCGGCACGTGCGGCAACTGGCTGAAGCGCTTCGCCCCGCTCACCGCGAGCGCGCGCAGCTTGCCAGCCTGCAGATTGCCAAGCGCGGGGGGCAGCACGCCGAAGGCAATCGGCACATGGCCGCCGATCAGATCGTTCATCAGTGCCGCGGTGCCGCGGTACGGCACGAGCGTCACATTCAATCCGGCCATGGATTTGAACAGCTCGGCGCACAAATAGGAGCCGGTGCCGATGGCCGAGGTGCCGATGTTGACCTTGCCCGACTCTTTCTTCACGTGGGCGATGAACTCCGCGACGGTCTTGGGCGGAAACGCGGGATGCGCGATCAGCGCCACCTGCATGGAGGCGATCAAGCCGATCGGCGCGAAATCCCTAAGCGGATCATAGCCGGGGTTGGCGTAGAGCGTGGGGTTGATCGACACGGTGCCGGTGTGGCCAAGCAGCAGCGTGTGCCCGTCGGGCTCGGCCTTGGCCACGCTCCGGGTGCCGAGCGTCCCGCTGGCTCCCCCGCGGTTGTCCACGATCACCTGGGCCTTCATGGCGACCGACAGGCGCTCCCCCACCACGCGCGCCAGTACGTCCACCCCGCCGCCGGGCGGAAACGGCACCACAATGGTGATCGCGCGGGTCGGGTAATCCTGCGCCGGCGCCGGGCCGGGCGACACAGCCGCCACGAACGCCAACGCGACGCCAAACACTCCGCGCCCTCGTTTCATCGCTAGTCCCCCACGCCGTCCTCACAAGAAAACCGCCGGCTTCAGAACGAAGCCGGCGGCTGCCAAAAAACGGTCACAAACCACAACGCCCAGCGAATCAGTGAACTTGCGAGTCGGCCGCGTTCTTCAATCGCGCGATCTCATCTTTCACCTGCAGCTTGCGACGCTTCAACTCAGCGATTTTCAAACCATCAACCGACGGATGCATCATGGCTTCTGCGATTTCATCCTCCAGCGCACGGTGCCGCTTTTCCAGTTCCGCAAGATGCGCTTGAATTGACATTCGGATGTCTCCTCCGGTCAGATTTGTGCCTGACTTGACGAAACAAAGTCTGCCACGCGGCCGGGGGCAAGTCGACACCCCCGCTGTTGCGTTGCAGCAAATCCCCACGATTTTGCCGACGGCCTACACCGCGCCTCAACCGTCGGCTTGAACCTGCCTTGCCGAGGCGCGATAATTCAGCGACGTTTTTGAGGCGCCGGCGGCAGAAACGTCCCCTTGGCGGGCGGGAAGCGTTTGCATTGGCTGCCCGCAAAGTCGTGAAAATCCAATACTTTAACTAAAGACTTGGCGCGACGCCGGCAATCGACTTCCTGCCTCGGCAGGTGCCAAAGACCTCGATGCAGCCGCGGCGATGACGCAAGAGGAAGAACGCGAACTGAAAGCGCTGTTGGCGCGCCTGCGACAGGAGCACCGCGACCTCGATGCTGCAATCGAGGCGCTGCACAACTCGCCCGGTTCGGATCTCTTGCAGGTGCAACGGCTGAAGAAGCGCAAGCTCCTGTTGCGCGACCGCATCAACGCCATCGAAGACCAACTTACGCCGGACATCATCGCGTAGCTGCGGGCCAAAATCGTGGGGAAGTGCCGCGCTGACGCGACGGGCCTCATGCGCGATCGCGAGGAGAATTAGCAAGGAAAATTTGCCTCGCGCAGGCGGCCGGCTGTCACGCGGTTGCTGCGTCGCGAGGCGCGCGAACAGGTGAGAGGCAAACGCAACTGCGCCAAATCGCGCATCGGATACGCAGCGCAGCACGACCCCGGCGAGTGAAGAGAGAGCCGGGAACACCGAGCGCTGCAAAAGCGGCCGGGGATCCACCCGGGTCGTGGTCGGCAACGCCGGGGACCGAACGTTCTCCCGCCCGCACCCATCCTGACCCATCAGACAGACAAAAGCGGGCCATCAAGGCTCCGAGCCCCGTGCGGTTCCCAAGCCACGAGAAACAGTGGCGCCCGAGCACGCCATCGCGACTTCGGTGCGGATTTCCGCAACGCCGCGGCATGGTGGACTTTTCGCGCATTTTCTGCTAGATGCGCGGCCAATTGAGCCCGCGCTTATGGCGCTTTCCGGCGCTGACGCCGGGCTTGCTTGCAATCTGGACCCCCATCGACAGCACAAGGAGCACGCGTGCAGGTTCTCGTTCGTGACAACAATATCGACCAGGCGCTGAAGGCGCTGAAGAAGAAGATGCAGCGGGAAGGCATCTTCCGCGAAATGAAACTTCGCGGCCACTACGAAAAACCATCGGAAAGAAGGGCTCGGGAAAAAGCGGAAGCAGTACGCCGCGCGCGCAAGCTCGCGCGCAAGCGGCTGCAGCGCGAGGGCTTGTTGCCGACCAAGACGAAGGCGGCGCCGGCCGCGTATGGCGGAGGGCCCGGCGGCGGCCGAGGTGCTCCTCTGCGCAGCGCCTCGACGCGCTGAGCGACGTCCGATCCAGGCACTCAAGCACGATTGCGGCGCGGGCGGGCGGCGCCCCTCCCGCGCCGTCGTTTTTGGCCCTTGCAGACGGGTGCTGAAAGATCGCCGCATTTCGTGGGGATGATTCGAAAAAATCACGCTGCGCAGGCGAGATGGCACATGAGGCGGCGGATGGAGAGGCGAAATCAGCTCGGTCGAGCGACGGTGCTGCTCGCAGCGATGGCCCTCGCGGCCTGCCAAACACTGCCAGGGGAGACCACCACTGCGGTCGAAACCGAGAACAGCCGCTACCCCGCCTCACCGGCCAATATCGCCTCGCTCACCGAGGTGGTCACCCGCAACCCAAACGATCCGCAGGCATTCAACATGCGCGGCTCGGTCTACGGCCAGGGCGGCCGGTACCAGGAGGCGCTCGCCGACTTCAACAAAGCGATCCAACTCGACCCGAACTACGCGCAAGCCTATGCCAACCGCGGCCTGATCCATCGGCAGACCGGGCGACTCGATCTTGCGTTCGCGGATTACAACAAGGCGATTCAACTCGATCCAAACTATGCGGCGGCGTATCTCGGTCGCGGCATCGTCTACCGGCTGCGGCGACAGCCGTTCAGCGCCTTCAACGACTTCAACAAGGCGATCGCGCTGCAGCCGGACAACGCGCAGGGCTACTACAACCGCGGCCTGCTGTATCAGGGCCAACGGCAGCACCAGTTCGCCATCGACGATTTCTCCACCGCGATCGGACTGGCGCCCAATGAAGTGGAGCCGCTGATCGCACGCGCACAAAGCTACATGGCGATCCGCGACTACAAGTCGGCGGCGAGCGATCTCGACAATGCAGTCACGATCGATCCGCGCAGCGTTGCGGCCTGGACGAACCGCGGCCTCGCCTACGAGCGACTCGGCGACAAAGATCGCGCGGCGGGCTCGTATGCCAAGGCGCTCGAGTTCAATAAAGACTTCGAGCCGGCCAAGCAGGGTTTCGCACGGGTCGGCGGCCAGGCGGGCCACAGCTACAGCATCAATTGAAGGTCAGCGCGCAGCCCCGGCGATGAACGGCCGGGCGACTTCCTGGGCGCCGTAGGTGTCGAGGTCGTTATGTCCGCCGCCGGGGAAACGCACCATGCGCTTGGGTTCGTTGGCCAGCGCGAACAGCCGCTCGCCGAACGAAAGCGGCACGACATTGTCGTGCGTGCCGTGCAGAAACAAGAGCGGGGCCTTCACCCGGCCGATGCGCTGGTCGGAGCGGAACTGGTCCTTCATCAACAGACGCACCGGCAGAAACCAATAGACCGAGGCGCCGACGTCCGCCGCGGAGGTGAACGCGGCCTCGAGCACGATGCGGCCAACGTGGTGCTGCGCCGCAAGCGCGATGGCGACGCCGCCGCCGAGCGATTCGCCCCACAGGACAAGCCGCTCCGGCGAATAGCGGGCGGCCGCAAACGCATAGGCCGCCTCGGCGTCGGCCAGCAGGCCGGCTTCGGTCGGCGAGCCGGTCGAGCCGCCGTAGCCGCGATAGCTGAGCGCCACGAGCCCGTTGCCGTCGCGGGTGAAATCGCGGAAGCGCTGGACCCGGTAGCGCAGCGAGCCGCCGTTGCCGTGAAAATAAAGCACGACCGGATTGTCGCCGCGCGGCGGCACGTGCCAGGCGATGACCCGCTCGCCGTCGGCGGTGTCGAGGATCACCTCCTCGGCTTCGGGGAAGCCGGCGGCGGCCGGTGCGGTGCGCACGGTTTCCGGAAAATACATCAGCTTGCGCTGCGCAAGATACATCACTGCGGTCAGCCCGCCGAACGCGATGAGCGCGAGCAATGCGGTCTTGAGCAGGGACATGGCTTTTCAATAGCACACAGCGGTGCGTGCGAAACGCCCCGCTTTAAGTTGCCGCGCAACTGTGCGCCCCATAAACTTGCGCCATGCTGACGCACGAGGAACTGGTCATTGTGGCGCGCGTGATGGGCGCGGTCGCAGTCGGCGCGTTGATCGGATTCGAGCGCACCTTTCATGGCCGGCCGGCCGGCTTCCGCACGCACGCGCTGGTCTGCGTCGCCTCGGCACTGCTGATGCTGGTGACCGTCTATCAAAACCAGTGGATGACCGAACTGCCGATCGATCTCATCCGCACCGATCCAACCCGCATGGCGCAGGGCATCATGACCGGCATCGGCTTTCTCGGCGCCGGGGTTATTTTCAAGGAAGGCCTGACGGTGCGCGGACTCACCACGGCGGCCTCGATCTGGGTCACCGCGGCGATCGGCATTCTGATTGGAATCGGCTTCTGGTTTGCCGCCATTCTGGGTGCGGTCGCCACGCTGATCGTGCTGTCGCTGCTGCGCTTCATCGAGATGAAGCTGCCAAGCGAATTCTATGCGCATCACGTGCTCAGCTTCCGCCGCGGCGACGTGATGAGCGAGGAGAAACTGCGCGAACTGCTCGGGCGATACGGCTTCTCGATCGCCAATCTCTCCTCGCGGCTGACCGACGGCGGCGAGATGTTCGAATACCGAATGGTGCTGCGCAGCCGCGACCCCAAGCAAGCGGAGGCGCTCTCGCAACATCTGCGCTCGCTGCCCGAGGTGATCGAGTTCCGCATCTCGCCGACGGGAGATTAGCGGATGGTCCGGTCATGCTCACGCAGACGCAAAACCGAAAGGCGCGGGCCCGCCGTCGTCCGCTGCGCCGGCTTCCGGCGTGCGCGGGAACGAGCGGGCGCGGTGATCTTTTCGCCGCCGCGGTCGCCGGCAGGCGCTTCGCCGTGACGTTCCCCCGTCCGCTCGGGATGCTTGCGTTTCTGTTGGCGCACGTAACGCCGCGGCGGCCGCTGCGCACGCGGGCGGCATCGTCACGGCTCGTGTTCTACGTCCACCATCGCGACGCGATCGGACGGCACATCGCCAAATACGGCGCGCATGAACCGCTGCTGACGCGCTGGCTCGGAGAGTACCTTGCGCGGGCGCGGCCGGGATTGTTCGTCGACATCGGCGCGAACATCGGCTGGCACGCGCTGCACGCGGCGCGGTATCCCAATGTCGATTCGGTGGTGGCATTCGAGCCCGATCCGTTCAATTTTGCGCTGCTTGAACGAAATTCGGCGGCGAACGGATTTGCCAATGTGATCTGCAAGGCCGTGGCTATCGGGGACAAGCCGGGCATGCTGCGACTGTATCGCTACAAGCGCTCCAATCTCGGCCGGCATTCGGCGGCCGTCGACCACGGCTACGGCTGGCAGGACGTGCCGGTGCTCGATCTCGATGGCGCGCTGGCCGAGATCAAGCTGGAGAACCGGGCCGTCGCAGCGCTCAAGATCGACGTCGAGGGATTTGAGCCGGCGGTGATCCAGGGCGCCCCGCGCACGCTCGCGCGCAGCGACGTGGTCATCATCGAGCACTCGCCCGATTTGAGCCGCGCTGCCGGACGGTCGGCCGACCATATGATCACCAGACTTTCCGAGCGCGGCTTCCGGCCGCATGTGCTGCGCGCAGGCGGCGGCGTGGCCGCAATCGCGGCCGATGAGCTGCGCGATTTTTCCGGTGTCGTCGACATCGTCTGGGCGCGCGCCGAGGCGCGCGGCGTTGAGTTGGCAAATCGCGACGGGCTGAGCCTCCGGGAAATTGCGGAGCAAAACAGCCGCGTCAAAGCGCCTTGACGATGCTCTCCGTCATTTTCTTGGCATCGCCGAGCAGCATCATCGTGTTGTCGCGATAGAACAGCGGATTGTCGATGCCGGCATAACCGGAGGCCAGCGAGCGCTTGACGAACATCACGGTGCCTGCCTTCCAGACCTGCAGCACCGGCATCCCGTAGATCGGCGACTTTGGATCCTCTTCGGCCGCCGGATTGGTCACGTCGTTGGCACCGATCACAAACGCGATGTCGGCCTGGGCAAATTCCGAATTGATGTCCTCGAGCTCGAAAACCTCGTCGTAAGGCACGTTTGCCTCGGCGAGCAGCACGTTCATGTGGCCCGGCATGCGGCCGGCGACGGGATGGATCGCGTATTTGATCTCGACACCCTTTCCCTTCAGCAGTTCGGCCATTTCGCGTAGCGCGTGCTGCGCCTGCGCCACCGCCATGCCGTAACCTGGCACGACGATGATCTTGGAGGCATTCTTCATGATGTAGGCGGCGTCCTCGGCCGAGCCGATCTTCACCGGGCGCTGCTCGGCCGCGGCGCTGGCGGCGACCTCGCCGCCGAATCCGCCTAGGATCACCGAGATGAAACTGCGGTTCATCCCCTTGCACATGATGTAGGAGAGAATTGCACCGGAGGAGCCTACCAACGCGCCGGTAATGATCAGGGCGGAATTGCCGAGGGTGAAGCCGATGCCGGCGGCGGCCCACCCGGAATAGGAGTTGAGCATCGAAATCACCACCGGCATGTCGGCGCCGCCGATGGGGATGATGATGAGCACGCCGAGCGCAAAGGAAATCGCGGCGATCGCCCAGAAGTCCAACTGACGCTGCGAAACCACGAGCCCGTAGATGAAGAAAATCAGCGCCAGCGCCAGCACAATGTTGATGATGTGGCGACCGGGCAGGATGATCGGCGCGCCGCTCATGCGGCCGGACAGTTTCAGGAAGGCGATCACCGAGCCGGTAAACGTGACGGCGCCGATGGCGACGCCCAGCGACATCTCGACCAGCGTCGCCTTCTGGATATTGCCGACCGCGCCAATCTCGAAGGCGGCCGGAGAGTAGAAGGCCGCGGCCGCCACCAGGACGGCGGCAAGGCCGACCAACGAGTGGAAGGCGGCGACAAGCTCGGGCATCGCCGTCATGGGCACGCGGCGCGCGATCACCGCGCCGATGCCGCCGCCAAGCCCGACACCGAACACCACCAGCGCCCAGGCGCCCCAGCCGCTCGGCGGATGGGCGGCGAGCGTGGTGAGTATGGCGATCGCCATTCCGACCATGCCCAGCAGATTGCCGCGGCGGCTCGACTCCGGGCTCGACAGCCCGCGCAACGCAAGGATGAACAGCACGCCGGAAACGAGATAGAGAAGCGCGGCGACGTTGGCGGTCATGGCTTCAGCCCGGGTTGGGCCGTCATCCTGAAATGCGAGCGCACGCAGCGAGCGAGCCCCGCAGGACGGCGGCTATCACCCCTCGAGGCTCGCGCTTCGCGCTCGCCCCGCAGGGTGACGGCGCGGAGAATCTGGGATGTTCCGTGCGGAATCATTTCTTCTTCTTGTACATGCCGAGCATGCGCTGGGTGACGAGGAAGCCGCCGAAGATGTTCACCGAGGCCATGAGCAGCGCCAGGAACCCGAGCGTGCGCGCCCAAACCGGACCGCTGTCGTCGGCGACAAGTTTCACGCCGACCGCAAGCAGCGCGCCGACGACGATTACCGAAGAAATTGCGTTGGTCACCGACATCAGCGGCGTATGCAGTGCCGGCGTCACCGACCACACCACGTAGTAGCCGACGAATACCGCAAGCACGAAGATCGACAGACGGAACACGAACGGGTCGACGGCATCGATCGGAGTTCCGGTCATCGGGGACCTCCCTGTTCCTTCATCCCGCAGAGGGGATCTTCCGGCAGCGTCGTCCAAGCATTGCTTC
>FWPU01012170.1_pt1 | contig 11581 bp, 12 predicted proteins | sample 2228361 | NCBI WGS metagenome assembly FWPU01 (sample SAMEA103939777, study PRJEB20133) | metagenome | reverse complement strand
CGCCGAATTCGATTCGGCGGAATGAGGGCTCCACTTTGTTGTCGGGGAAAGGATTCCCCTCCTACCGTCACCCCGAATCGAATTCGATTCGGCGGGAGGAGGGCTCCCGCGGGGCGCAGGACGTCAAATTTGCCCCCTGCCTCCTGCCCCACCTCCGTCGGAGCAACGCCTCCCTACGAGGGTTGCAAATTTTACGTAATGCACCCGTTAGGCACTCTAAACCTTGCTAGGGAGATGAGAGGCGTGGTTGGTGTCAATTACTCATTGCCGTTGTGCCCGTTCCGTTCTGCCGACATCAAACTCATCACCACCCGCTCCGGCAACAGTGGCAGGTCGGTGATGTAAACGCCGGTGGCGTCGGCGACGGCGTTGACGAGGGCGGCGGCGCCGGAGGCGATGGGCGGTTCGCCGATGCCTTTGACGCCGAACGGTCCGCGCTCAGAGGGCTTTTCCACGATGAGCGATTTCATGTCGGGCAGGTCGAGCGCAGTGGGCACTTGGTAGTCGAGCAGGGTCGCGTTCATCACGCGGTCCTGTCCGTACTTGTAGTGCTCCATCCAGCCCCACGCCAACCCCTGCACCGCGCCGCCTTCCATCTGTCCTTCACATTCGAGCGGGTTGATGGCAACGCCCACGTCGAGCGAGTTGTCGAACTTCAGGATTTTAAGCAAGCCGGTTTCGGGGTCGACTTCGACCTTGACGACTTGGGCGGAGATGACCGGGTGCGACGGTTCGTTGGCAAACGTGCCCGTGGCGACCAGCGGACCGCCGGGCGTGCGCATGGCGAGGTGCGAAAGTTCGCGGAAGGTCATCGCTTTATCAGGGTCGCTCTTCATGAACACTTTTCTGCCCTGCATCACGAGGTCGTCAACGTTGGCTTCGAGTTGCTTGGCGGCGAGTTCCAGCATGTGCCGCCGCAGAGCCTCCGCGCCGCGCTTGACGGCGTTGCCGACAGAGTAAAGCACGACGCTGCCGCCGCTGCCGGTAACTTCGGGCGTGGAGTCGGTGTCGCCGCGCACGACGCGCACGTCCTCGTAATCCACACCCAACACTTCGGCGGCAATCTGAGCGCACGCGGTATCCGTTCCCGTCAAGTCCACCTTGCCGTAGAACACGCGCACCTTGCCGTCGCTTTGAATCGAAACAATCGCGCTGCCGGGAGCCGCGCCGTTCCACCACTCGCCGATGGCAACGCCCCAACCCTGATGCGCTCCTTTGGTGCGCTCGTTCCAGCCGACGTGCTCGGCGACCTTCTTCAACGTTTCCTTGAACGCCACGCGCTTGAGCGGCGATTTGCCCAGCACGGAATCGCCGTCTTCGGCGAGGTTCTTCAGACGGATTTCCACCGGGTCAATGCCAAGTTCCCGCGCGAGTTTATCCAGTTGCACTTCGGACGCGAACGTCGTCTGCGGCGCGCCGGGCGCGCGGTACGCCGACGTGCCGGGCTTGTTGGTGTGAACACCGTAGGCGTCCCACTTGACGTGCGGAATTTTGTACCATCCCGCGATGCGACCCGTCTGACCGACCGACGCGCCGCCCACGCAGCCCGCGTCCCAGAAGGCAATCGCCTGACGCGCGACGAGCGTGCCGTCTCTTTTCGCCCCTGTCTTCAACCAGATGACGAGACCGGGCGCGGGGCGTCCGTCCAGAAATTCCTCCTCACGGGAATAGACCATCTTCACAGGACGTCCCGTCATCCTCGCCAGCACCACGGCGTGCGGATGCAACATCATGCCGAACTTCGCGCCGAAGCCGCCGCCGATGGTCGTGCCGGTCACGTTCACGTCCGACTGGTCAATCCCCAGCGAACTGGCGATGCCAGAGCGGATGGCGAAGATGGACTGTGTGCTCGTCCAAACATTCACCTTGCCGGTCGGCTCGACGACGGCGAGGACGGCGTGTGGTTCGAGATACATCTGATGCACGCGGGGGATGCTGAACCGATCCTCGATGACAACGTCGGATTCCTTGAATCCCTGCTCCACTTCGCCGAAGTTGAAATGCTGCTCCTGCACGATGTTGAAAATCCTCTGCGTCGTGCCGTCGGGCATGAGGGCATCCACTTCCTTCGCATCATCGCGCACGCGCGGCGCATCGGGCTTGATGGCTTCCAGCACGTCGAACACCGGCTCTAACACCTCGTATTCGACCTCAATCAAATCAATCGCATCGTCCGCGATGCCGGGGTCCTCGGCAGCGACGGCAGCGATTTTCTCCCCCTGATAGTAAACCTTGTCGCTCGCAAAAAGCCCCTGCGACACCTTGAAGCCATGCACCGTATCCTCCGTTTCCGCGCTCGCACCGCCCAAAGTCGCAGCGGTGATGACGGCGCGGACGCCGGGGAGTTTCTCGGCTTTGCTGGTGTCAATCCGTTTGATGCGGGCGTGAGAATAAGGACTGCGCAAGAACTTGCCCCAGAGTTGTCCGGGCAGGTTGATGTCCGCGCTGTATTTGGCGGCTCCCGTCACCTTGTCCTTCGCATCAATGCGCGGAACGGGTTTGCCCACGACGTTGTAGCTACTCATGAAAGTCCCTCCTGATTCGACATGAGAGTAATGGAGTGATGGAGCATTGGAGTAATGGGGTTACAAAAGACAACACTCCATTACTCCATCACTCCGCTACCCTCCGGGCAGCGGTGGGAACAGACTGATTTTGTCGCCGTCTTTAAGCGGCGTGTCGAGCATGATTTCCTCGTCGTTCGCCACCACAACGTAAATGCCTTCGTCAACTTCCAGTGGAATTCCGAGCGTTTCAAAGACGCGCAGGGGGGGCGCTCCGTCCGGCAGCGTGACCACCGTTTTGCCATTGACCGCATCGGGCGGAAGATAGTTTCGGAAGTGACCGTACAATTTGACCTCGACTTGCATACTTCACCCTCGCGTTTCCGTCTGCGCGGTATTTTAACTGATTTTGAAAAGGCAGGCAAGTTTGCTTGCGTTGGAAAGGCATTTGCAATAAATTCTGAGCAAACGTCATGCCGTAGGGAGCTCAATCATGCGCAGGAACTTCAATACACCGTGCGCCACGCGCTCATCTCCCTGACCCAGAAAAACAGGCCCACCGCCTACGGCGCGCAGGAATCATTGGCGATGAACTTTGACGAAATAGACGAATCCCCGTGGGACGACCTCAACCGCATCCTGTGGCACTTCATCAAAGGCGAAGACGTTCCCATGCCCAAGCCCCAGAACCATCGGCGGATGATTGGGATGTGGGGCGTGCGATAAGCGCGGCGAGACAACTTTGGCGCAAAAGAAAAGGCTGCCCGCAGGTAGCCTTGGGTCGTCGGAGGGTGGGCAGTTTCAAGGCAATCCGGTATTAGGGGATAACAAGCGCAAGGAAGTTGAAATCGCCCCAGGCGGTCAGAAATTCCTGCCTGGAAAGGGAGAGAGGTTGGTTCTCTTCGGGTTCGGCGGGGTCGTTGAAAAACACTTCCTCATCTGTAACCTCCACGACGACAACGACGTGACCGGGTATCTCTTCTATCTCAGTGAAGGTAAAGGCAATCACAGGCTTGCCCGTTTCAACTGCCTCTTTCAGCGCAGTCCAAGCCTCATCCCTGTTTAAGATTGTTCTGGCTCGACCAAGTAGGGAGCGGAGTGAAGGGACGTGGTCAAGGGGAAGTTGTCTGCGCAGCCAATCCATTGCGGTTGTCATGCACCACAGGTCAACGTGAAAACCGTATTGGGTCGCGCCCTGTATGCACCCGTCAATAGAGGTGCCGCCTCGAAACGTTCCGCAGGCCTCGCATAACTCATCTTCCGTCAGTTTGTGTCCCCAGTGGGCGGAGACCATCCGCAGCGCGGCAGGAACACAACTCGCCCCTTGAGTCTGTCTGTAAAACGGCACCCGTAACCGCATCGTTTACGCTCCGTCCTTATTGTGGTTCGATTCGGTTGAGGAATCAGGATACCATTTCACTCCCTCCCCCGTCTGAGCGTCCATGTGGAGTTCGCCCATCCGCTCACGTGTGCCTTTATGAGATACGGTCATGCGCCAGAGCGGTTTGCCTTCGCTCGTGCAGAGTTCCATGTCAGACACGTAAAGCGCGTCCCCGACGACCATCAGGAGGTAAAAACTGGCGAGGCGGCGGGCTTCGGCGCGCGTGATGCCGCCAACGAGTTCAGCGGTTTGGCGGGTCGGTTGTGGTGAAGCCATATCTATCACCTTCAATCTGGGCTGATGTCATCTCCATTATACCCGCACTCGCTGCTGCCTGTCAACAGCCATGATGACTCTGCGCTTTGCGAGCATTATTCACAAATTCTCGCCGAAAATCAGGAATTGAAAAAAATATTTTTTCAGCGCAGAGGACGCAGAGGAAAGAGGTTTTCGCTCATGCGCCGCACATTCACTTTCACGAGCGCGGCAACGTGGCGGGCGTTTTGTTGTATGAGGAGGACTTTGCGCCTTCGCGTCTTTGCGTTAGAATAGAACCTATGAACGAACAGCAGCAACAACTTCTGCGGCAACTGCCCAAAGTGGACAAACTGCTTGCTGACGAACGCATCGTCGAGCAGATGAACGGACAGCCGCGCAGCGTCGTGGTGGCAGCAGTGCAGCAGGCGATTGAGGAAGCGCGGCAAGGCATCATCACAGCGGAAGGAACGGCACAGCGTCCGTTCCCTACCGTGTCGCACGATGACGTGGTCGCTCGCGTCATCGCGCTCATCGAAGAACAGTCGCGTCCGACGCCTCGCCGCGTCATCAATGCGACGGGCATTATCGTCAACACGGGCTTGGGACGGAGTTTGCTATCCGACCGCGCTGTGAACCGGCTCGTCGAAGCCGCAACCATGCACAGCGCGCTGGAGGTGGACGTGGAAACGGGCGAGCGCGGACACCGCGATTTGCACATCGCCAACCTGATATGCCGTCTCACGGGCGCGGAGATGGCAACCGTCGTCAACAACAACGCGGGCGCGGTGCTGATTGCGCTCAACGAACTGGCGGACGGCAAAGAGGTCATCGTCTCGCGCGGCGAACTCGTTGAAATCGGCGGCTCGTTCCGTATCCCCGATGTGATGTCCAAAAGTGGCGCGAAACTCGTCGAGGTCGGCACGACGAACAAAACTCGCATCAGCGACTACGAGAAAGCCATCAATGAGAACACTGCGCTGCTGCTCAAGGTTCACACCTCCAACTTCCGCGTCGTCGGCTTCACCGAAAGCGCGTCGGTGCAGGAACTCGTCGCGTTGGGCGCGCGTTACAAAATTCCGGTGATGGAGGATTTGGGCAGCGGGGCGTTTGTGGATGTTTCGCGCTACGGCATCGCCGCCGAACCGCTCGTGCAGGAAAGCGTTGCTGCTGGCGTGGACGTGGTGACGTTCAGCGGCGACAAGCTTCTCGGCGGACCGCAGGCGGGGTTGATTGCGGGCAAAAAAGCCGCCGTCAACCGCATCCGTCGCAACCCGCTGTATCGCGCCCTGCGCTGCGATAAACTGACGATTGCCGCCCTCGAAGGCACGCTGCGCGCCTACTTCGACCCCGACCAAGCCGTGCGCGAAATCCCGACGCTGCAAGCGATTGCGGCAACCGTCGAAGCGTTGAACCGCCGCGCCCGCCGCCTCGTGCGACTACTGACCACAGACCACAGACCACAGACCACAGACGACGCAGAACGCAAGACGCACGACGTTGAGATTACGATTGAGAAGGGCACTTCGCAAGTTGGTGGCGGCGCGCTGCCCACTGAATACCTGCCCACGCGCCTCGTCGCCCTGCGCCCCCCGCACATCAGCGTGGACGAACTCAGCCGCCGCCTGCGCCTCGGCGAACCATCTGTCTTCGCCCGCATCCAGAACGACGCACTGCTGCTGGACATGCGCACCGTGCGCGAACGCGAGTTGAAGGAACTGGCGGAGGCGGTGAGGAGGGCGCTGGTGTGACGCTGTTGGAAAAGGCGCGGGAGAGTTTGGCAGCCGCGCGGCTGTGCTGTGACGCAGGACATTACAACAGCACGGCAAGTCGCGGCTATTACGCCAGTTACCAAGCCGTGCGCTCCGAACTGGAGCGGTTGGGGATTGAGCCGCTGGATACAGGGGAGACGGCAGGAGCAAGATGGGAACACGGCACAGTGCCGCAGGCAGCGATGGAGTTTCTGGGAATGCCTGATGAATTGGTAGATTTTCTGACGGTAGATTACCTTGTGCGAGTATCTGCAGACTACTACGAAGATGCCGTGACAGAAGCGGAGGCGCGCGAGGTTATTGCTCACGCTGAAACCATCGTGCGCTGGATTGAGGTGGTGTCAACAACATGAATCATCGCATAGATGCTGAAACGCGGGCGCAAATAGCGGCAGACGTTGCCCGCTGCGTTCACGCCATCTGCCCCCAGGCAGTCACGACGGAAGGACCCAACTGCCACGTCTATCCCACAGACGCTGACTATTTGATAGAGGTCTTCAACGTTCCCCCAGAGCAACGCTCTGCTGTGAGGAAGGCAACGTTGCCCGTGACACGCGACGTGCTGAAACAACTGAAACGGTTTGTCGTGGTCATCGTCCTGTCCTCCGCCCCGCCTGAGGGAGCGCGAGTGGTCACGGAGGCAGTGGCGTCGCAGGAGGCGGTTGCGTCATAGACGGCTGAGTGTAACCTGGGATGTGGAAAACGATTGACAAAGAGTTAGAAGTGCAACTTGCCAGTGAAGTCGCGAAGATAGTCAAGGCGGTCTGCCCGCACGCCGTCCTGACCTATAAGACCTGTCAAGGCTATCCGCTGGACATTGACCTGCTATTGGAGGTCTGCCATGTTTCTGAGAGCGACACCGGCGGAACAGAGAGAAAGGACTGAGCCATGTCACCTAAAGTCCGTCTCACCACGCTCACCGCTTGCGCGGGTTGAGCGAGCAAGATTGGTCCGCAGGACCTCGCGCAGGTGCTGCGCGAATTTCCAAAACCGAATGACCCGAACCTTCTCGTCGGGTTTGATCTCGCCGACGATGCGGGGGTTTACAGGTTGACGGATGACCTCGCCATCATCCAGACGATTGACATTTTCACGCCGATTGTGGACGACGCTTACGACTACGGGCGCATCGCCGCCGCGAACTCGTTGAGCGACGTTTACGCGATGGGCGGCACGCCGCTGACCTGCCTGAATTTCGCGGCGTTTCCGCGCAACACGTTGGACATCGAGATTTTGGGCGACATCTTACGCGGCGGGTTCGACAAGGTGCAGGAGGCGGGCGCGATTCTGCTGGGCGGGCACACGATTGAGGACAAAGAGCCGAAATACGGCATGGCGGTCACGGGTGTCATTCATCCCGACAAAGTTGTGCCGAACGCGGGCGCACAACCGGGCGACCGACTCATCTTGACGAAACCGTTGGGAACAGGTATCATCACAACTGCGTTGAAAGTGGAGGCAGCCAGCGAGCGCGCTGTGAAAGCGGCGACGGAGAGCATGGCAGCCCTGAACAAAGTCGCGTCGGAGACGATGATGGAAGTCGGCGTGCATGGCTGCACGGACATCACGGGGTTTGGATTCATCGGTCACGCTTTGGAGATGGCAAAGGCGAGCAACGTCGGCTTGCGCCTCTGGCTCTCGCAAATCCCGCTGTTGCCCGACGTGATTGAACTGCTCATTGATAGCGAGATGACGTTCTTCCCGGTCGGCAGTTACCGCAACCGCGACGCTTATCAGGATGCGGTGGACGTTATGCCCGGCTTGCAGGAGGAGCGCGTTTACACTTTATATGATGCGCAAACCTCCGGCGGTTTGCTCATCGCCGTCGCCGCCGACCAAGCCGACCGCCTGCTGCGCCTGTTGCACGCACGCGGCGTGACAGCGGCGGCAATCATCGGCGAAGCCGTCGCGGAACCAGCGGGACGCATCATTGTCGAATGACCAATGACCAATGACCAATGACCAATCGTTCATTGGACATTGGCACATTGGGCATTGGTCACTGAAACCGGAGGCACCAGGCTCCTGGTGGGGCTCCTGGTCTTCAAAATCAGTGCGTCGGTGAAGAGCCGACGGGTGGGTTCGATTCCCATGTGCCTCCGCCAGAATGGGCGTATGGGCGTGAGGACGTGAGGGAGGCACGCTCATACGCCTTTTTCGTTAATCATCGTCGTCACGCTCGCGCTCGATGGTTGATGCTTGTGTCAGATAAACGACCGACGACGAGAACGACGACGAGGACGAGCATGATTTTTCTCTGACGAGGCGATAGACAATGGGCGAAAACAAGTCTGTGGACGATCAAGCAATTGTGGCGTTGATTGCGGGGATTGTGTCGGTCATGTTTGCCCTCTTCACCTGGCGGGGACCGCTGAATTTTCTCTGCTTGCCGGCTGGGATCATTGCCGTCATGAGCGGGGTTACCGTTCTGAAAGAGGGAAGGGGCGGACGCGATCTCGCCGTCGCAGGCGTTGTGTTGGGCACGATTGGCGTTTGCGCGTGGATTCTGATGAAGGCAGCGTTGGTGTTTTTGGCGGTGTGGCATTGGCTGTTCTGAGGAGGATGACATGGACGCCTCTCAGTGCAATCGCCGCAATTTCATGCTGGGGATGGTGGGGCTGGGGTTGAGCCGTCACGTCTTGGCTGCATCCGAAGGAGAGACGCTTTACAACGGCATCAAACTGTCTTCCCCGTTCCCGCCGCGCAAAAATTCTCTCACGCTCGACCCGCCTGCGTTGTCCCCTTATCTCACTGCGCCGCCCGCTGTCATTCCGATTGACGTCGGGCGGCAATTGTTTGTGGACGATTTCCTCGTTGAGCAGACGACGTTGAAGCGCACGTTCCACGCGGCAGAGTATCACCCCGCGACGCCTGTTCTCAAACCCGACAAGCCGTGGGAGCAAGAAGGCGGACCGACAGCAATGCCGTTCAGCGACGGCGTGTTTTATGACCCAAAGGACCGTCTGTTTAAGATGTGGTACATGGGCGGCTACGTGCGCTCTACCTGCTACGCCACTTCCAAAGACGGCATCCTCTGGGAGAAGCCTGGGCTCGATGTGGTTTCGGGAACCAATGTCGTTCACACCGCGCGACGCGACTCTGGAATAGTATGGCTTGACCTCGAAGAAAGAGACCCACAGCGGCGATACAAGATGTTTTTCTACGACTTCTCAGGCGGACTCGCCATTGATTTCTCGGCGGATGGCATCCACTGGAAAAACGTCGCTCACACGGGACCAACGGGCGACCGCACGACTGTCTTCTACAATCCGTTCCGCAAGGTGTGGGTGTTCAGTCTGCGCGAGTATTTCGCTCCGCCGAACGGCGTGGGGCGATGCCGAAGATATTGGGAGAACGCCGACGTGCTGGCGGGCGCACAGTGGAAAGCGGGCGAGCCGCCGCTGTGGGTGGGCGCCGCCCGCCTCGACCCGATGCGCGATGATTTGAAAACGCGGTGCGAACTTTACAACCTTGACTGCGTGGCTTACGAAAGCCTCCTTCTGGGCTTGTTTAGCCTCTGGCGCGGGCAGCCCCGTGACCGCGCCAAGCCGAATGAAGTGTGTGTCGGCTTCAGCCGCGACGGCTTCCACTGGCATCGCCCCGACCGCCGCGCGTTGATTCCCGTGTCCGAAAACTATGGCGACTGGAACTGGGGCAACGTGCAGTCGGCGGGCGGCTGCTGTTTGGTCATGGGCGACAAACTCTACTTCTACGTCAGCGGCAGAGCCGGTGTGAAAGGTTCGCCTGCCTCTGGCGTGTGCAGCACCGGTCTCGCTATCCTGCGACGTGACGGCTTCGCCTCGATGGACGCTGGAGAATCGGAAAGCACGCTGACCACGCGCCCCGTGCGCTTTCGTGGCAAGCACCTGTTCGTCAACGCCGATGTCAACGCGGGCGAACTGCGGGTGGAAGTTCTTGATGAACGCGGCAAAATCATCGCGCCCTTCTCTCGCGCCCATTGTGTCCCCGTCCGCGCCGACAAAACGTTACAACAAGTTCAGTGGCAACGCGCTAAAGACCTGTCCGCGCTGGCAGGCAAGTCTGTCAAGTTTCGCTTCCACCTGAAGAACGGCAGCCTCTACGCCTTCTGGGTCAGCCCCGACAAATCTGGCGCGAGTCACGGCTACGTGGCGGCGGGCGGACCGGGGTTTGTGGGATTGACGGATACGGTGGGAGAGGCAGCGTATCGTCGCTGATGAATTGACAACCGTAGCATAGCCCCTGGTGGGCGTTCCATGAGTTGGAGGGATGAAGATGCGGTTTGTTTTGATTGGATTGATTTCAATGTTCGCCATCAGCGTGGCAACGGCGCAAACGATTGAGGTGAAGCCATCTGAAGGAGACAAAGTCAGCGTGAACTTCAAGGACGTCCCGGTTAAGGAAGCAATTGAGGCTATGTTCAGACTGCGCCCAACCGCGAATAAGATTGTGAATCCTGGAGTGACTGGGAGAGTCAATCTTACCCTGTCTGATGTGGAATGGGAGACGGCGCTGAAGTATGTCGTTGAGCAGATTTATGCTGTTTTTCGCAAGGACGACAATGGGGTTTATATTATCGAACACAATCCAAGAATTCCTTGGATCTCACTTCGTGATCCTGTTGCTGTCCCTATCAAGCAGGGCGAGACTCAGTATTATTTGATTGACGGTCACAGTTTCTGGGGAAGCCGGTACTTAACAATCACACTCCATTGTCTGGAAGGCGACGCCGACCTTTTCGTGGGGTTCGACAAAGACATTTCCCCTAATAATTATGTCTTCAAGTCTTCGAATGGACCATTACAGACGGACCAGATTGTCTATGATGACTCGCAAACAAAGCGTCCCATTTACGTTGCTGTCTATGGCGTGATAGACAGTGAGTATGTCATATCAATAAAAGGCACAGCCACAGATGCCGCAACTACACCGACGAGACCTCAAGTCCTCAGAGTGACATCCCAGGTGATTACAGGGTCAACTTGGCTCATCGTCACTGGCTTGACCATCGAAAATCTGACGGGCGCGTGGTATGAAGTCACCGTCACGAAAGAGGGCAAGGTGCTGGAAAAATCCGCCATTCCACAGCACTTCATTCTTGGACCGAAGCAGCGGCGGTATTACGGCTACGTTGCGCTGGATGACAAGAGCAAACTCACTTTCTCCCTCCACCGCAACACTCCCAAAGCGCGGGCGTATCTCGTGGCGGATTTGGTCGTGCGGCTGGTGAACAACGGAAAGCCGATGTCGCCGGACATCGGTGATGCAGTGGAGGATTTGATTCCGCGCCTGTATGCGCTCGCGCCCGCTGCCATCAAGTTCCAGCGCGGTGATTGGCGCGGCGGAGGGGAAGAACTTCTGCGCGTGCTGAAGCAACGTTCCGACGTGCTCTCCGCGCTGCAACAGGTCGTCAACCGCAGCGGCATCAACATCACCCGCGTTCTTCTCACCAGCAAAATCGGCGCGGGTTTCGGCGCGCTCTCCGCCTCCATGCAAGCCATCACGGCGTCGAAGGCTCCGGCGGAGGAGAGGGTGGAAGTGAAGCTGGGGGAAATTGGGAAATTGGGAAATTAGGAAATTAGGAAATTGGGAATGGGAGTTTAAGAGCCTATCCCAAAATTCGTTTGTAGTCAGGCACGGAACGGAGTGGAGTGCCGTTGGGACGCCACTCCGCTGCGCTGCGTGGCTGA
>FWPU01009019.1_pt1 | contig 11582 bp, 15 predicted proteins | sample 2228361 | NCBI WGS metagenome assembly FWPU01 (sample SAMEA103939777, study PRJEB20133) | metagenome | reverse complement strand
AAGGCAGGCGGGTGGTCTACACGGCGGACGAGCCCACGGGAGGCGTCCACGTGGATCTTGTCCTGGCAGGCCGTTTCAAGATCGACCTGGATGAAGCTGAGCGCTGGAAGACGGACCCGAGGAGGCAGCGAGAGCTCTTTCCGGTGGTGCGTCCGGTCTTTCAGAAGATGGCGGCTATCGTGCGGGATCACTTGCGGGCTTTCCCGGGATACGCGATTTACCTGGCGGGCGGGACCAGCGCTTTCCCAGGGCTGGAAACGGTCATGGCCGAAGAAACGGAGCGCGACGTCATCCGGCCCCGAAGCCCGCTTCTCGTGACGCCTCTCGGGATCGCCCTGAGCTGCGCCAGGATGCGTGAGACTGCAGGTCTTTCCGATGACCGAACTGAACGACAAAAGCGTAAGGCAGCTGGTCCTTGAAGTGGTCCGCCGGGTGGCGGTGCGGTTGGGGGCCGACGGGTCCCGGGGATCCATCGCCGTCGCACTTACCGGGGCCACGTCAGGTTACACGGCCGTGGTGGCGCTCCTTCGCCGCCTTGTCCTTGACGGGTTTCGCCTGGAATTGGCCTTTTCACCCGCGGCTCGTTCGCTTTACGGGGAGGCATTGCTGGAGTCGCTGGCTGGATGGCCGTACGTATCGAAACTGGACGAAGCAGGTTGGCTTTCGGCGCTGAAAAACGCCCGCCTGGTGGCAGCGCCTCTTCTGAGTGTCAACACGCTTTCCAAGCTGGCGCTCCTTGTGGCCGACACCCTTCCGGCAAACTTGCTGCTGCACGCACTTTTCATGGGAAAGCCGGTGGTCGCCGCCGTGGACGGCGTCCATCCCGACGACCGGGATCGGAAAACCCTGGGGTTCGCATCGGAAAACGCGGAGCTTCGCCGCGCGGTGCAGGATCGGCTGGAAACGGTGGCCCGTTATGGGTGCGTGCTGAGCGACCTTCGTAGCCTTCGGGGGAGGATTCTTCAGGCGGTTGATGTGGGGTCGCCGGAACCCATGCTCGCGGGCGGGATGTCGCCGGTTTCCGGCGAAATGACACGGGGGCGAGGCCGGCGCGTGATCACCGCCGCAGACGTTCGCCTTCTTTGCGCTTCATCCGGCGTCTTGACACTTCCGGCCGGTTCACTGCTCACGCCGCTGGCCCGCGAAGTGGCTGAACGGCGCGGTGTGCGCCTTCAGGTGCTTGATACTCCTTCAAACCGAGAGAGATGGCCATGATCATCGCGCGAGTCATAGGAACCGTTGTGGCGACACGAAAGATCGACCGCCTCGTAGGAAGTAAGATCCTTGTGGTCCAGCCTCTGGATCCCGGATCGGAGGCACCGAGAGGCGAATCCTTGGTAGCGGTGGATGCGGTGGGAGCGGGCGTCGGCGAACGGGTGATCGTGGTGGAAGGAAGCAGTGCCCGGTTGGCCGTCGACGTGGAACAATCTCCCGTGGACGCCACGATCATCGGGATCGTGGATGAAATCGTCGTCCAGTAGGCACGAAGGATCCCGATAGAGGAAGCGGCGAGAATTCCATGGCGACAACCATCACCACACGGACAGGCGATCAGGGGGAAACCCGGCTTCGAAGCGGCGTCAGTATTCCTAAAGACGACCTGCAGATCACCACCATCGGCTGCGTGGACGAACTCCAGTCGCACCTGGGACTCGCCAGGGCCCTCACCCGGGACCCCGCCGTAAAGCAAGTGCTCCTGGAAGTCCAAAGGGACCTGTTCCGGGCTGGCGCAGAACTGGCCTGCGTTCCGGAAGACTTGTCGCGACTTACGGGCGCCCATCGGCTCGGGCCGGACGACGTGTTCCGCCTGGAACGACGGATCGGTGAGTTTACGGTCCGCTACGGCTTACCTAGCCGTTTCCTGGTGCCAGGGGCTGGAGCGGACAGTGCAGCGGTGCACGTAGCTCGTGCGGTCTGTCGCCGTTGCGAACGAAAAATCGTGGCCTTCAACCGCAGCAACCCATCCTACGGGTCGCTCATCGTCTACTTCAACCGGCTAAGCGACCTCCTGTTCGTGCTGGCATGGGCGTTGGAAATGCGAAGCGTGGTGGAAGCCGCTGTCCGGGACCTGCTCGAGGCCCATGAGAAGGATCGTCCATGAACCTACCTTGCGGTGTCGCACAGCTTTTGGTCGGGGTGGCCGAAGAACGAGCGCTTTCGCTTGGGGTGCCGGTGGCAGTCGCTTTTTCGGATGCACAAGGATCGCTTATCTTTTTCAGTCGCATGGAAGGAGCGCTTCCTGCAGCCTCCGATATCGCCGTAAGCAAGGCCTACACGGCCGCCGCTCTACGAATGCCCACCCACGAACTGGGAGCGATGTCGAGGCCCGGTGAAATCCTCTACGGCATCCAGAATCTCCAGCCTGGCAGGATCGTGCTTTTCGGAGGCGGCTTTCCGGTCTTTCTCTTCGGCCGGCCGGCGGGGGGAATCGGCGTGAGCGGCGGTACGGTGGAAGAGGACATGGACATCGCCCGCTGTGCTCTCCAGGCGCTCCAGGCGATGGAAGTCTGGGCGGACCCACTGGAACCGGCGGTTGCAATGCTTCCCGGAAAAAGGTGGACGGCCCTTGCGATCCTCACGGCTGTTTCGACGGCTCTCGGAACGCAGGGGCTGCGCCTCGGAGAGCCGGACGAACGAACTCTCGCCGGCGGGTGGATCCTGGCGGCGGAACGCATTGGAAGGTGAACGACCACCGACCGGTGAATGGCGTCCGGGGTCTAGCCCCGGAAATGGATTGGGAGCCGGCTACAGCGAGGAGGAGAAGTTCCATGGCGATCAACGCGGACGTTCTCGAAAACCTGGTGCAACGGGTACTCGAGGAAATCAGGAAGGATCGGGCCGCCGGCGGATCCGGCTTTACGGGCCTTGCAGACTGCGTAGACGAAGTCGTGGAAAGGGCCGTGGACGCCCAGCGGCGCCTTTCGGCGCTATCCATGGAACGGCGCGGTCGCATCATCGAAGCCATGCGGCGGGCGGCTCTTCAAAACAACGAAACGCTTTCGGCGCTGGCCGTCCGGGAAACCAAGCTCGGACGGTTTGAAGACAAGGTGAGAGAAAACATCCTGTGCGCCACCAAGACGCCGGGGATCGAAGACCTACGGCCCGAGGCGACCAGCGGAGACCACGGCTTGATGTTGCTGGAATACGCCCCCGTAGGCGTCATCGGGGCCTTGACCCCCATCACCAATCCCACGGGGACGCTCATCAACAACAGCATCAGCATGATCGCCGCCGGAAACAGCGTGGTATTCAACCCGCACCCCAGCGCCCGGGAAACAAGCACCCGCATGATTGAAGTCTTACACCAGGCCATTGTTGACGCGGGAGGACCGCCGGGCCTCGTCGGCAGCGTCAGGCACCCGACGCTGGAGACGGCTAAATCCCTTATCGAGCATCCCCGGGTGAACATGCTGGTAGCCACCGGTGGACGCCCAGTGGTGAACGTGGTGCTTCGTTCGGGAAAGAAGGCCATCGGAGCCGGCGCAGGCAATCCGCCGGTGCTGGTCGATGAGACGGCTAACATTCGAAACGCCGCGCGGTCCATCGTGAACGGGGCGAGTATCAACAACAACATCTTCTGTACCTGCGAAAAGGAAGTGATCGTTGTGGAAGAAGTAGCGGATTCCCTGCTCAAGTTCCTCCAGGAAACGGGTAAAGTCTACGTCATGAACCGGGAGGAAGCCGAGAGGGTCACCCAGCTGGTGGTCACGCCGGAAGGGAAGATCAACACCGCCTACATCGGTCGGGACGTCCAGGTGATCCTCAGGGAAGTGGGCATCAATTTGAGCGAAGAATATCGGATCGCTGTCTTTGAAGCGCCTCCAAGTCACCCGCTGGTGTGGCTGGAACAGATGATGCCCGTGCTTCCTATCGTGAGGGTGAAGGACTTCGACGAGGGACTCCGCTTTGCGGTGGAAGTGGAGCAGGGGAATCGGCACACCGCGGTGATGCATTCCACTCACGTGGAACGCATGACGGCGTTCGCCCGGGCGGTCCAGACCACCATCTTCGTGAAGAACGGCCCGTCTTACGCCGGCATCGGCCTAGGCGGAGAAGGGCACACGTCTTTTACCATCGCGGGCCCTACAGGCGAAGGTTTGACGTCCGCGCGGACGTTCACGCGGCAACGCCGCTGCACCCTAGTGGAATCCTTCCGCATCATTTGACGGCGGCCTAAGATCTCGGGAAAGGAGGAACGTTCATGAAGATCGGTCTCGATACGGCCCTTCGCATGATCGAAGGAGCCAGGAAGAAGGCGGAGGAAATCGGGGTGCCCATGGTGGTAGCCGTTGCGGACGAAGGTGGCAACCTGGTGGCGCTCCAACGCATGGACGGAGCGCTCCTGGCGAGCGTGAATATCGCGTGGAACAAGGCGTACACGGCTGTCGCCCTAAAGCTTCCCACCGGGGAGCTCGCAGGAGCTGCTCAACCCGGTCAGCCGCTTTTTGGCATCCATAACGCCGACGGCGGGCGGATCGTCATTTTCGGCGGCGGGATCCCGGTGGTGCGCGATGGCCGGGTGGTCGGCGGCATCGGGGTGAGCGGCGGCAGGGTCGATCAAGACGTGGCTTGCGCCGAAGCTGGCCTGAAGACCTTGGAACCGTGATGAGGCAACTGCTGTGACCGTCCGCGTGGTGCGTTCGCCGAGTCCCTCGTTCAAGGAGTTGCTTCTCGCCAATGTTCGACCCGCCGACCGAAAGCGCCTGGAGGCGGAAGCCTGGGGTGCAGTGGGGCTGGTGCAGGCGAAGCTCATCGCCCTCTACTGGGCTGCGGACGTCGCCGAAAAGGCGAGCCAAGTCGCCACGGGCCTGGTGATGGGAAACTGCCCGCAGCACATCCAAATGCTGGCTGTGGTGGGCCAGCAGGCCGCCGTCCAGGCCGCGCTGGACAAAATCCGCGAACAGTGGAAGACTCTCTCATCAACCGAAGGAACGGGACAGCCATGAAAGTAGCAATTATTGGAGGAGGCGGCCGGGTGGGAGCCTGCACCGCCTATGCCCTGCAATGGGGTGGGGTGGTCTCGGAAGTTCTCCTTCACGACGTGGCCGCCCATGCGGCGCAGGGTGAAGCGTTGGACCTGCTTCACGGCACAGCGCTACTGCATGACCAGCGGTTCCGGGCCGTGGACCTGGCGGAATGCGCCCGGGCGGACCTGATCGTCGTGACGGCGGGGCTTCGCCGAAAGCCCGACGAATCCAGACTTGATCTCGTCGGCCGAAACGCCGACCTGTTTCTAAGGATTTTGCTTGATCTCAAAGCCGCAGGGCTCCGCCGGGACGCCTTCCTCATCGTGGTTTCGAATCCCGTGGACGTGCTCACCTGCCTTGCAGTGTCGGAAAGCGGCCTGCCAGCCCAACGGGTCGTGGGGCTAGGAACGCTCCTGGACTCCTGCCGGTTTTCCTCGCTCATCGCCGAAGCCATTGGAGCAGCTCCTACCCAGGTTCACGCGCTCATGCTGGGCGAACACGGCGATTCCATGGTCCCAGTGTGGTCGTCGGCTGTGTGTGGAGGGATCCCTCTGGACAACCACCCAAAGCTTCCGGAGGCTGAAAAGCGTCGGATCGAAGACGCAACGCGAAAGAGCGGGGCCGAGCTCCTCCGGTTGAAAGGCGGTGCCGGCTGGGCCGTCGCGACATCCATCGCCGTCTTGGTCCATGCCGTGGTCCTTGATCAACGGAAGGTGCTCCCGGTGAGCACCTGGCAGACAGGCGCCTATGGGCTTCGAAACATCTGTGTCAGTGTCCCCACCCTGATAGGTGCCGAGGGAGTGATCCTTCATTTGGAACCGGAACTCTGGCCGCGCGAACGCCAGGGACTCCGGCGCTCGGAAGCGGCAGTGAGGGAAATCTGGGCACAGGTCGCCGGGCCACGGGCATGATCCTGAAAGATGTGACCCGCAGTCCTGCCGCTCAACAGTCTAACGATGCTCGTCAGCCCGTCCGCCGCGGTTGACAGTCGCTCCGACCGTGGCATATACATGAGCAGATAGATGAGCACAAAGGCCATGTTACCGGCGAAGCATCGCCAGGAATTGGTGCCTTCGGGCAAGGGGGCATTCGCGGCGTGGTTGGAGGGCGGTGTGGGCCAACCCATCCATCTGCTGGATCTCGTCAGCAAAGAAAAGCTTGACATGGTTCTGCGCAGTTTCACGGATGTCACCGGTGTTGCCGCCATCATCGCCCATACCGACGGAAGCCCCATCACCAAGCCTCACAATTTTACCCAGTTCTGCCTCCGGTATTGTCGTTCCACGGAAAAGGGCAGAAAACGGTGTCATGAAAGCGATCGCTACGGTGGTGAAGCATCCGCACGTTTTGGGAAGCCGCACATCTACAACTGCCTGAACGCCGGGCTCATCGATTCCGCCGCACCGGTCATCGTGGAAGGCTATCACCTGGCCACGGTGCTTTGCGGGCAGGTTCTGGAAGAAGAACCAGACCCGGAGATGGCGCTCCAGCGGGCCGCCGACATCGGAGTCGAAGACTACCAGGGTTACCTAAGCGAACTCGCCCGCGTCCCGATCATGAGCCGCGAACGGCTCTTGGCTGTCGTCAACCTTATGGCGGTCATCACCCAGACCATCAGCGAACTTGCTCTTCAGAAATATCTGGCTCACAAGCGGTCCCGCCAATATCTGCACCGGCTGATCAACAGCATTTCCGACTGCATCCTTTCCACTAAAGCAGACAACACCATTTCCATGATCAACCACGCGGGAGCCCGCATGTTCGGCTATGAACCGGAATCGCTCATCGGTGAATCGATCCTCAAGCTCTTTTCTGACGATGCGTCCCGGAACCGCTACTTGGAACAGGTGCATTCCTGGCCCAACCAGAGGTGGCGGGCGGAGCTGAACGCCGTTTCGCGGGAAGGCGTAAATTTTCCCGTGCAGGTGTCGCTTTCCGGGATCAACGGGCAGGGGGAAGCCAACGAAGGCTACGTGGGAGTTATCCGAGACATTTCCGAAGAAAAACGCATCGAACGCATGAAGGAAGATTTGATCGGGATGCTCACCCACGACATGCGAAATCCCGTGCTTTCCGTCCAGAAAGCCCTCCAGTTGCTGCTGGGCGAAACCATCGGCCCCTTGAACCGGGCGCAGTCGGAAATTCTGGCTATGGCGCTCGCGACCACGTACAATATCTACGGTATGGCCAGCGATCTGCTCGACATCTACCGCAATGAAAACGGAAAGTTTTTCCTGTACCGGTCGCAGCTGAGCATGACTCAGGTGTTGGCTGAAAGCATCAAACAGGTGGATTTTTTCGCTCGGGAAAAATGCATTCACGTAAGCCTGGAAGGATGCGGCGAGAATCTCATCTTGAATGCGGATGTGAACCGGATCACTAGGACCTATGTCAACCTTCTAGATAACGCCATCAAGTACAGCCCGGAGGGAAGTACTGTTCGGGTGGCGTGCACGTCCTTCCGGGGGGACGACCGAGAAGCCGTGCAGGCGCTCGTTCCCGCTCCTAAGCGTGGTCGCTGCTACCCCGCCCGCAACTACGTGCTGACGACCATCTCCGACCAGGGTATGGGCATTCCCAGAAGGTACCACGAACAGGTTTTTGACAAGTTCTTCACCATCAAGTCGAGGGATCAGGCGGGCCGAAAGGGCGTGGGGCTTGGCCTAGCATTCTGCCGGCAGGTGATTGAAGCGCACGAGGGTCTGATCTGGCTCGAATCGCCCGTTACCGTCGACAAATCCGGCAAGGCCGGTGGCTGTCGTTTCTACGTTCTCCTTCCTGCTGAGTAGCACTGATTTTCCCTTCTCCCAGGTGTTTTCAGAACGGGATCGGATTCGCTCCGAGGCCCAGCGGCGCTTCCAGGGCGAACGCGCCGATTCGAGGTACGCTTTCGCATTCACGGCAATCCTTCAGGGTACGCACTCTAGAGGTGTCGAAAAACATCGTTCGGTTGCCCGAGGGAAAGCCATCGACGGGCGGCGCAAGACCTGCCGCCGGGAAGGATACAGCATGATCAGGGTTTTCCTTGCCGACGACCATCCTCTGCTGCGAATCGGGCTTCGGTACAGCTTCGACCAGGACGAAGCCGTGGGACTGGTCGGAGAGGCCGCAGATGGGTTCACAGCCGTCGAACGCATCCATGCCGATCCTCCCGATGTCGCGCTCATTGACGTGGACATGCCGGGACTTTCCGGCATCGGGATCATCCGGGTCCTTCGAAAGTCCCATCCGACGATGAAGATCCTCGTGCTTTCCACCTACAACGACGAACGCTACATCCGCGAAGCCATGAAAGCCGGAGCTGATGGGTACATTTTGAAAAACATCGAAAGTGACGAGCTGATCCGAATCATCAAGCGCGTGTTCTATGGCGAAGAGCCCGTTTCACCTTACCTAGTCAACCTCACCCTGGGACTCGACGGCGCCGAGCTGCCCTTGGATTCGGAAATGTCTCCACGATTAACCGTGCGGGAAGAAGAGATCTTGCAAAGCCTCATGGCAGGAAAAACCAACAAGGAAATCGCCGGTCAACTCAATATCAGCCTGGAAACGGTTAAAAGTCACACCAAGAACATTTACCAGAAGCTCAAGGTGAGAAACCGCCTGGAGGCGGCGCGGGCGGCCTACGGCAAGAGCCTCTTTCGGAACCAGCGCCTCCAGGAGAGCGCAGCAAGCCGTTGAAGCGGGTGTCGGCGGCGCGGTGCTTCACGCGGCGAGTGTCGAAACATCGCAGCGGAGTAGGTGTTCAGGAAACCCCACCTTCCGGTCCCAAGCCTTTTGGTTCATGACCTCCGAAAAACGTAAGCGTTCGGAGAACCCGACCTTCCGCTCTCAAACCTTAAGGCTTGAAACCAGCCTTTTTGTTCGCCATCCCGGACTTCTGCTCCCCCTTCGAACGTAAGCGTACGGGGAACTACACTCTAAACACGATCCGCTTTTCCCATGCCAAGGGGACCGAGGAATTCACCAAGATAACGACTCCAACGAAAGTGCAGCAAAGAGCCTTGGACTTATTGGGCGTGTCTCTGACGATGTAGCCATGTACTGAGGTGCCATTTTTTATTTCACACGACAATTCAATGATATAGATTTGACATCGTCAGGAACTTCAGATTAATGACCTCCACAGAGAAGGCTCAATGAATGACCCAGTGGCTGACGATGAAAGAAGTGGCGGATAAGTCCAGAGAACAGAAAACGATAGCGTGTTGCTGGCAGTGCAAACACATGTTCTGAGAGAAAACGTTCCGCGCAAGTCGGCGTCGGCATCCCCGAGTGCCGACAAGCCCAAGCTGCTCTACCAGTTGCGCGAAGCCTTACGTTCGCGCCACTACAGCCGTCGCACCGAGCAGACCTATTGCCATTGGGTCAAGCGCTACGTTCATTTTCACAACCTCCGCCATCCCGCCGAAATGGCCGAACCGGAAACAACGCTTTCCTGACGCATCTGGCGGTCAAGGAGAAGGTCAGCGCCTCGACGCAGAACCAGGCGCTGTCCGCGCTGCTGTTTCTCTATCACCATGTGCTCGGACGCGAAATCGGAGACCTGGGAGGAGTCATCCGCGCCCGCAAGCCCAAGCGCCTGCCCGTCGTCATGACGCGCGACGAGGTGAAAGCCGTGCTGGCGAACCAGACGGGCGACAAGCGGCTGATGGCCTCGCTGATGTACGGCGCGGGTCTGCACCTGATGGAATGCCTCCGGCTTCGGATCCAGGACATCGACTTCTCGAGCAACGAAATCTTCCTCCGCGACGGCAAGGGCGCCAAGGACCGGATTACGATGCTGCCCGCGTCGCTCAAGGCACCGTTGCAAGAGCATCTCAGAACCGTCAAGGCGATCCACGAGCGCGACCTGACCGACGGCTGGGGTCGCGTGCTGTTGCCCGACGCGCTCAACCGCAAATACCCGAACGCGTCCAAGGAATGGCGCTGGCAATGGGTTTTTCCACAAGAAAACCGCTGAAAGAACACCAACACCGGTGAAGAGGGGCGGCATCACATGCACGAAACGATTCTTCAGCGTGCCGTCAAGGAAGCCGTCCGCAAAGCGGGCATCGTGAAACACGCCTGTTGCCATACCTTCCGGCATTCGTTTGCCACGCATCTCCTGGAATCAGGCTATGACATCCGCACGATTCAGGAGCTGCTGGGCCATAAGGATGTCAGCACCACCATGATCCACACCCACGTGTTGCACAAAGGAGGCTACGGAGTCCGCAGCCCGCTTGACGGCCTGTAACCCGGTTTATGCAGCTGCAGAAAGCGACAGTCTGTCCTTGCCGTTTTACTCAGACTGTATAATCATTGGTCAAGCATCCTGTCATGGCTGGGCTCGAATCAGCGGTACGGAGGGCGCTGGAAGAACCGGGGGAAATTCGGCGGAGCCGGAGCGACCCTGCCGTATACCTTTTCTACCGGGCTGCGGGGCAGCGGTGGATTTGCGCCGTAGCGAAGCGATTGAATGGCGATGGCTTCTTGATTACTGCCTATCCGACGGATGCCATCAAGGAAGGTACGCGCGTATGGCCGAGGTGAAGGTATTCTACGACCGGGTGGGTAACACCCTCACCGTCTGGTTTGGCAATCCTCAGGATGAGCATAGCTGCGAGGAAACCGGCGAGGAGATCATTTTGATCAAAGACCAGACCGGGCGGGTCATTGGCTTTGAACGACTGAATTTTACTCTCGAGGCGCTGGAACCGTTGCGGGTAGCTTTTGAAACAGTGGCCGTCTGAGCGCCCAGCGGCCCAACACGCGCGTGCAGCGGACGCGGCTCCCGTGGTGCGGGGAACAACGGCCGATGGCCGGCCAATGTCGTGCCGCACGGTGCAACGGATCACCCCCACCCGCCGCGCCGCTGACGCCCATACCGTTAGCCCGCTGTTCGAGCAAGTGTAAGCGTTCGGGGAACCCCACCTTCCGGCCTGAAGTTTTTTGGTTCATGATTGCCGAAAAACGAAAGGAGGCTATCCATGAACCAAAGGGGTGGCAAGCACGAGAGCAAACATCTGAAAGAGTGGCGGCCCGGGTTGCTTTATGACAAACCAGCGGGCTCAGTCAGGCGGCTTTTTGCCGAGAGCACGGTTTGGCAGAAAGCCGGTTTCGCTACTGGAAACAAGTCAAGGAATCGCAAAGGACTCCGCCGCTGGTGGAAGTGGCCGAAGTCATGGTCATGGGAAACAGCAGACCCGCTTTCCGAATAACCCTGTAGGGCGGATGAAGGCGAAGCCGGAATCCGCCATCTACCATAGACTGTAGGGCGCATGAGGCGAACCGTCATGCGCCACATCCAATCGACAAAAGCCGAAATCCTCGTTCTTTGGAAGTCCTTTTACAGGTGGTGGGAAGATAGCCATGATGCTTCTCCGCGCCGTTCGCGTCTTCTTGGCACCTGGGGCCACCGATCTTCGAAAGTCCATCAACAGCCTTTCCGTCATGGTGGCCGCCGTCCTGGATCCCGATCCCCTTTCGGGTCATTTCTTTGTCTTTTGTAATCGGGAAAGAAACCTCATCAAGGTGCTTTATTGGGATCGAAATGGATTCCGTGAGCCGGTTATCCCGTTCTAAGCCGCCTTTTCGTTGGTCTCTTTCACGATAAGCAATCAGCCTAAGTCT
>FWPU01006792.1_pt1 | contig 11583 bp, 20 predicted proteins | sample 2228361 | NCBI WGS metagenome assembly FWPU01 (sample SAMEA103939777, study PRJEB20133) | metagenome | reverse complement strand
GTTTCGGCGGGTACAAGGTTGGGATGGCGCACGCGGTGGTGGTTGACGACTCGGAGTCTCCGACAAGAGGCCAGGAGATTACGAGGCCCGTTACTTTCATCGAGGTCCCCCCATTGTTTGTTTACTCGATTGTGGCTTACGGCGCTGAACCAGTTGGGCTGCGGGTCGTCGGCGAAGTGGTTGCGGCTGGCGCGCCGAAAGAACTTTCGAGGACAATCACGCCTGCGAAGCAGGCTGGTGACTTGAAGAAAATCGAGGACAAGCTGGGGGAAGTCAAGGAGGTCAGGGTTAAGGTGTGCGCGCTCCCGAGGAAAAGTGGTTTGGGGAAAAAAACTCCGGAGGTTTTTGAAATCGGTGTGGCCGGCGGGGTGAGGGAGCAGTTCGAGTACGCGAAAAGTGTTTTGGGAAGGGAAGTCAAGTTCTCTGACGCGTTTGCGGAAGGAGAGTATGTTGACGTCGTCGGAGTGACGCAGGGAAGGGGGTGGCGGGGCGTGGTGAAGCGGTTCGGCGCCGCCCTTGGTCCAAGAAAGGCTTCGAAGTCTAGGAGGCACGGCGGCTCACTCGGGGGGGAAAAACAAGCAAAGGTTTTCTACACCGTTCCGCGAGCTGGCCAGACAGGATTTCATCGGAGGACGGACAGGAACAAGCGAGTGATGCGAGTGGTTGGAGCAGGCGAGGCTGCGAGGCCAGGCGGGTTTGTTGGATACGGTGTTCCGGCGAGCGAGTGCGCCGTCGTGGAGGGAAGCGTTCCCGGGCCCGCGAAGCGTTTTCTGAAGCTGCGGAAATCGCTTTCGGGAAAGCCGGCAAGGAAACCAGTGGTTAAAACAATTGTGTGGAGTTAAAATTGTGTGAGAATTGCGTGGAATAATTGTGCGGAGTTAATTGCGGTGAAGGTGGACTGAAAAAGTGGATTGAAGGCAAGGCGGGTTAAAGTGAGGGCGGACTGTGAAATGAACTGCGAAGGTGAATTGAAGTGAAGGCAGTCGTGCTTGGACTGGACGGTAGGGCGATGAGGGAAGTGGAGCTTCCTCCACAGTTCAGCGAGGCGCACCGGCCGGACGTCATAAAAAGGGCTTTTTTGGCGGACGCCACTCAACGGCTCCAGCCGAAGGGAACTTTTGTTCTCGCCGGCTTGCAGACGACAGCCGAGTATTATGGGCGGAGGCACGCGTGGCGCCAGACGATAAATACTGGCAGGTCGAGGCTGCCGAGGGAAAAGATTCCAAAGGGAAGGTCCGGGAGGGTGCTCATCGTCCCCCAAGCGGTGAAGGGAAGGCGCGCCCATCCCCCAAAGCCCTGGAAACGCATCGTGGAAAAAATCAATTCGCGGGAAAGAAAACTGGCGTTGAGGAGCGCGATCGCAGCGACAGCCGACGCCGGGCTCGTAAAGGCAAGGGGCCACGTGTTCGATGGAGCGAAGCTCCCCCTCGTGGTCGAGGACGCGATCCAAGGGTTGAGGAAAACGCGGGAGGTGGAAAAAATTTTTTCAATTCTTGGCTTGACCGGGGACTTGGAGCGCGCTAGAAAGGGGAGGAAAACAAGGAGCGGCAGAAGGGGAGGGCGCTCTGGTCCTAAAAGCGTTTTAGTAGTGGTGGCCGAGGACATGGGCGTGTGGGGGGCTGCGAGGAACATTCCAGGCGTTGAAGTGGTGCAGGTGAAAAAACTCGGGATCGTGCAACTGGCGCCAGGAGGACAGCCGGGCAGGCTCGCTGTGTGGACCGAGGCAGCGCTGGCAGCCATGGGTCAAGAAAAATTGTTTTATTGACGTGATTGCAGCATGCGTGACTGTGGGACGTGGTTTTGATTGAAAGCAGGTTTTGATGAAAAGTATATTTTGATTAAAAGTGCATGATTTTGATTGCAGTGTGTGATTTTCAATGATTGTTCTTCACCCGATAACCACTGAAAAGGCAACCGGCGGAATAGAGCGGGAGAACAGGATTACCTTCGCGGTTGACTTGAAGGCGACGAAGCCCGAAGTAAAAAAAGAAGTTGAGAGGCTTTTCGGAGAAAAAGTGAGGCGCGTCACCATCCTCGTCGCCCCAAGCGGCGGGAAAAAAGCAGTCGTCAGGTTCTCGAGGCCCGGCGCTGCCGCTGACGTGGCGTCAAAGCTTAAAGTAATTTGACTGGGTTTGATTGAATTGCGGTGATTCCATGGGCACTCCATTGATTCAGCAAAGGCGGGGGAAGGGAAGCCCCACGTTCAGGGCTCCCAGCCACCGGTTTTTTGCGGACGTGGCATACAGGAAGCTGGACGAGAGGGAGAAAGAGGGAGTCATAACCGGGCAAGTGGTGGAATTGGTTGACGACCCTGGCAGGACTGCTCCCCTCGCTAAAATAATTCTTGAAAACGGCGAGACAACATACAACATTGCCGCGGAAGGGACGTGCGTGGGAGACCGCATTCAAGTAGGAAAACAGGGGGCGCTCGTGATAGGTTCCATCCTGCCATTGGAGAGCATTCCTGACGGAACGCCCGTGTTCAACGTGGAGGCAGTTCCCGGGGACGGGGGAAGGATTGCAAGGGCAGGGGGTGCTGCTGCTTACGTGGTGGCCAGGGACGAGGTCACTGGATGCGTGACAGTGAGGCTCGCCTCGAAGAAAGTCGTGGTGCTCGACCCGTTGTGCAGGGCAACCATTGGAGTGGCTGCGGGCGGAGGCAGGTTGGAGAAGCCGTTTAAAAAAGCAGGCACCCACTGGCATGCGGTGAGGGCGAGGAACAAGTATTACCCGGTTGTGCGCGGAACCGCGATGGCTGCCTACGACCACCCCCATGGCGGAAAGAGTTTTGGAAAACCAACCGCAGTCAAGAGAAGCACTCCTCCTGGGAGAAAAGTTGGCCAAGTGGCGGCGAAGAGAACCGGGAGGAGAAAGGGAAAAGTGGCCAGAATCCAGTTGGCTTAAATTGAGTTGGTTTGAAGAATGATGGCGCGGTGTTTGAGTGGTCAAAAAATTTTTTTTCCGGGGAAAAGAGTTCGAAGAACTCAAGAAAATGCCTCTTGACCAGTTCATTCTCTTGGTCGGGGCCCGCACGAGGAGGACGCTGAAGAGAATGGGGCTGCAGGTGAAAAAGTTTTTGGAAAAAATGAGGAAAGCCAAGGCAAAGGGAAAGGCGATGAAGACCCACTTCAGGCAGATGGTCATAATTCCTGAAATGGTTGGAATGCAGTTCAAGGTGCATAACGGAAACTCGTGGGTGGACTTCACCCCGTCTCCGGAGGCGCTTGGCCGCAGGCTCGGAGAATTCGCCCACACGACCAAGCTCGTCAAGCACTCCGGGCCAGGAATCGGCGCCACGAGGGGAAGCAAGGCAGTGGAACTCAAGTAAGACTGGAGTAAGGTGGCTTGAATGCCTGTTGCAGAAGTCAAGACGTGGCCGGGAAAGACTGTTGAGAAAAAGGAAAAAAATCATTCGCTGCATCACGAGGGTTCCCGAAGGCGCTGGGACGCCCAGGAAATTGACTACTGTATTAATCACGGAGGTTGACAAAAGCAACTGGAGCGTTGGCAGTGAACTGGCTTCGAGGCCAGGTGGAAAATGAGGAAGTGAGTGGAATGGGTCTTTATCATTACTCTGTTCAATTGAGGGGAAAAACCGCCAAGGCACAGGCGTATGACTTGAACGCCTCGTACAAGGACTTGACCCAGGTTTGCAACACCATTCGAGGAAAGCCAGTTGATGATGCGAAGAAAGTGCTTGAGGAATGCGCTTCGTTGAAAAAAGCAATTCCTTACCGCCGCTTCAGCAAGGGATGCGGCCACAGGAGCGAGTTGATGGGAGGTAAGGGAAGGTATCCCAAGAAAGAGGCAAGGATAATGCTCGGCCTCGTTTCCGACGCTGCCGCAAACGCGAGGTACCAGGGAATGGATGAAAAAAAGTTGTTCGTGGCCCACGCGGCCGCTTACAAGCAGAACGCGTTCAAAAGATACCGGCGCTTTTGGGCGGGCGGAACGACGCTTGGGTACGGGAAACAAGCGGTGTGGGCGGATTACGTGACGTGCAGGGCTGAAGTGGTGCTCGCTGAAAAAACAGTGGGGACCGAAGAGGAAAAGGGCGCGGGTGATTGAAATGGCGTCTGAAAGAAAATTCATCAAAAAAGCCCTCAACGAGTTCAGGGTGAAGGCGTTCCTCGAAGAGGAGCTCGAGAAGGCTGGCGTGAGCGCAATCGAGGTGCAAAAAACCCCTGTGGCTACGAGGGTGACCATTCACGTGCGGAGGCCGGGCATTGTTGTTGGCAAGAAGGGGAGGGCAATAAAGGAATTGTGCGACGTGCTCGAAAAACAATTCGGGGTCGACAACCCGCAGCTTGAAGTAATCGAGGTCCAGAAGCCCGAGCTCGACCCGAAACTCGTTGCAGAAAAAATAGCGCGCCAGATAGAGATAAGGGGGAACGTGAAGCAGGCGATCGCCTTCGCGCTCAGGGAAATCATGGAGGCAGGGGCGATTGGCGCGGAAATAAGGGTTGCTGGAAAAGTGATTGGAAAGGGAGCGAAGGCAAAGGCGCTCAGGGCCAGGGCTGGTTATTTGAAGAAATCAGGGGAGATAATGAAGCTCGTGCGCGAGGGAAAATTCACCGCCCATCCCAGGGCAGGCGCCATTGGAGTAATGGTTAAAATCGTGCCGCCTGGAACTGTTTTCCCGGACAAATTGAGTGCCAAGGAATTGCCTGTGCAGGAGTCCGGGCCCGAGCCCGCGCCCGCCATTGGGCAAGAGGAGGCGAAGGAAAATCTGGTCCCGGCCCAGTCTCCTGAACACGAAAAGCGCGTGGAAGGTGGTTGAATGGCGGTCATGAGGCTGGCGGAACTCAAGGAAATGTCGAATGACGCGCTTGAAAGCAGGCTGACCGATCTCGAGGCAGAGATCGCGAGGGAACGCGGTTTGGCGAAATCCGCTGGAAAACCATCCAATCCAGGAAAGTACAGGGAAATGAGGAAGGTCTTGGCGCGAATAAAAACTATTTTGCGCCAGCGGGGCAAGCGTATTTAAAGCAGCGGAGGAAATAGTTTTTGCACTAGGGTTTGTGATGAGTGAGATTTGTCCCAGGTGTGGCCTTCCGAAAGAAATCTGCGCATGCCAAGCCATCGAGAAGGAAACAACTCAGCGCATTCGCGTGTACGCGACGAAGAAAAAATTCAACAAGCTCGTGACCATCGTCGAAGGCCTTGGAGGGGAGGAGCTCGAAAGGGTCACGAAAGAATTGAAGAAGAAATTAGCTTGCGGCGGAAGCTGCAAGGAAGGATATACTGTCCTCCAAGGAGACCACGCGGACAAGGTCGCGGACTACCTCGCCGTGCTGGGGTACCCGAAGGAGATAATAAAGAAAGGATAGGAAGAAGAGAAAAAAAGGAACAGGAAAAAAAGGAACAAGAAGAAGAAAAAGAACACAAAAAAAGAAAGAAAAAAAGGAAAGAAAAGGAAAGAAGAGATAGAAAGAGTTAAAGGCGTCGGACGCCTTTGTCCTTCATGCTCGTCGAAAAAATCGAAAAAACTCGTCCCGTGGCGCGCCGAAAGCAGGCGACGCGCGCGAAAATCCCTTTGTTCGCCCTCGGCGAACTCATTGGAAGAAGGGTGCGCGTGGAAAAAAGTTCCTGCAAAGGCGCGCGGGGTATCGAGGGAACCGTCCTCGACGAGACGCTGAACACGTTTGTTCTCGCCACTCCTCGCGGCAGGAAGAGGATTCCAAAAAAAGGCGCTGTTTTTCTCTTCGTCGAAGAAGGGGAAATGGTTTCCGGAAGCCTCCTCCTCCACAGGCCCGAGGACAGGACAAAAAAGCTTGGGCGAAACTGGTGAGTTGAATGGCGGAAGCGAAGACCTGCACTGACCCGCGGTGCCCCGCCCACGGGTCTCTGAAGAGGAGGGGAGCAGTACTGGAGGGCAGGGTGGTGAGCGCGAAGGCGAGGAAAACAGCGGTGGTTGAAATTCCTTTCGTGAGGAGGGTTAGGAAGTACGAGAGGCTGGAGAAGAGGAGGAGCAAGATTCACGCGCATATTCCTGAATGCATCGCGGTCCGCGAGGGCGACTTGGTTCGAATAGAGGAGTGCAGGCGGCTGAGCAGAACCAAGGCTTTCGTGGTCGTGAAAAAAATTGAGGGAACTAAATTAAGGGCTTTACCGCCCGCGTGGCAATAGCATTGACAACTGCTTCGAGGCTCGCGTGCGACGACAACAGCGGGGCCAAAGTCGTGGAAATCGTTGGAGTGCTCGGGGCGAAGGCCAGGCTTCGAAGATACCCCAGGGCAGGCGTCGGGGATGTCGTGGTGGTTTCGGTGAAAAAGGGAAAGCCAGAGATGGTGAAGAAAAAGGAGAGGGCGCTCATCGTGAGGCAGCGCAAGGAATTCAGGAGAGGCAGGGAGCGGGTGAGGTTCGAGGACAACGCGTGCGTGCTCATTGACGAAGCAGGCCTTCCGAAGGGAACGGAAATCAAGGGGTGCGTTGCCAGAGAGGTTGCGGAAAGGTTTCCCAAGGTCGTGGCCATCGCGCCTGCAGTGGCGTAATGAGTGGCGACATGAATGGCGCGTGATGAAAAGGGTTTTTGGGATGATGAGTTTTAGGATGACGAGGGATTTTGAATGAAGTTCTCAAAAATCTCAAAGCAGGCGAGGAAGAAGAGAAAACAATTCTTTGGTGCCGCGCTCCACTCGAGGAGGCGTTTTGTCAGGGCTCACTTGAGCAGGGAATTGAGGGAAAAGTTCAGAAAACGCAGCCTTCCAGTCAAGAAAGGGGATCGGGTGAGGATAATGAAGGGAAAATTCGCTGGCCTCTCGGGAAAAGTCGTGGAGGTGGATTTGGGGAGGGACGTGATTCGCGTGGAAGGCGCGGTGGCTAAAAAACAGGGCGGAAAAGAGGTTTTCGTCCCAATAAAGCCCTCGACAACATTAATCATTGAAACGGAGAGGAAACCGGAAAAAACATCGCCGGGGGGGACATCGCCAGGAGGGGCGTGAATGGCTGGACACGGCAAGAGCAGGCACTTGAAGAGGCTCGTGGCGCCGCGGGCAGCGAGCGTTTCGAGAAAAGAATTCACTTGGGTGAAAAAACCCTTGGCGGGCGGCCACGAAAAAACCGAGGCCGTCGCGTTAGGCGTTTTGTTGAGGGACGTGCTCGGCGTCGCAGAGGACATGGCGAGCGCCAAAAAACTCGCCAAAGAGGGAATGGTCCTCGTGGACGGAGAGCCGGCTAGGGAACTTGCGAGGCCAGTGGGTTTCATGGACGCCGTGAGCATTCCAAGGGCCGGAAAACATTACAGGCTCCTGTTGACGAAGGGGGTGCTCAGACCATTTGAAATCACTGAAGAAGAAGCTAGAGCGAAGCTGTGCAAAATCACGGACAAGAAAATGGTTAGAAAGGGAAGGATTCAATTATGCCTCCACGACGGCAGGAGTTACTTGATAGAAAGAGAAGAGGATGTATTCAGGGCAGGCGACACACTCAAACTCAGGGTGCCGGAACAAAAGGCTAATGGTTTCCTGAAGCTTGAAAAAGGTGCTTTGTGCTACGTAACCCACGGAAAGCACTCGGGCGAAGTCGGGGTCCTAGAAAAATTGTTTGAACGAGCAGGCAGCAGGGCAGCCGAAGCAAGGCTAGATGCTGGCGGAAAAAAAATCATTACCCTGAAGGACTATGTTTTCGTCGTGGACAAAGGATTCAGGGCGAAAACGGAGGGGACAACGCCTTCGGCGTTGCCGGCGTAGAAACGTAATGGGCGGCGCGGAGCGCCACTGGTGTAGGTTATGAGCATGCGGGAAGTGAGGCTTGAGAAGGTGACGCTCAACATTGGGGCAGGGAGTGCGAGGGAGAGGCTTGGGAGCGCCAAGGAACTCCTCGAGCACTTGACTGGCCAGAAGGCCGTGGTGACTAAAGCCAGGATCAGGAATCCTTCGTGGAAGATAAAAAAAGGAGACCTCATCGGGGTGAAGGTGACCCTGCGGGGGAAACGGGCCGGCGAGTTCTTGAAAAAAGCACTGGACGCAGTAGACTATCGTCTTCCGGGCGGCTCGTTCGACGGCCAGGGAAACTTTTCCTTCGGCGTGAAGGAGTACATTGATTTCCCTGGAATGCGGTACGACCCGAAAATAGGAATGATGGGTTTTGACGTAAGCGTTTCGCTCTCGAGGCGCGGCGTCAGGATAATGAGGCGGAGAATCCGGAGAAAAAAAATTCCGCCGAAACAAAGGGTGGGCGCGGAAGAGGCCAGGGAATTTGTGAAAAAAAACTTCGGAGTGGAGATAACATAAAAGGTGTTTTTGTGGTGAAAAAAGTTGAGTGGACTAAAAGAATCGCGGTGTTCCGCAGGAGAAGGGGGTTGAGAAAGTGCCGCGTGTGCGGGGGGGCTCGGGGGCTCATACGCAAATACGGCCTCTTTCTGTGCAGAAAATGTTTTCGCGAGAGGGCTGAACAAATCGGGTTCAAAAAGTACATGTGAAAAAACAAAAGCAGGTGTTGAAGGCAAAAGCCAGTGTTGAAGGTGTTTTCATGGATGTGCTTGCTGCTGCAATGAATTCAATAAAAGTCGCTGAGGCAAAGGGAAAAGCCGAGGCGCGCATAAGGCCCGCGGCTAAACTCGTTCGAGAAGTGCTGGCGCTCCTCCAGAAACAGGGTTTTATTGGAGAATTCGAGTTCGTGGACGACAGCAGGGGCGGGGAATTCGTTGTCAGGCTGGTCGGCAGGGTCAACGAGTGCGGCGTGGTGAAGCCCAGGTTCGCGGTAAAAAAAGAGGGCTGGGAAAAGTACGAGCAGCGGTTTCTTCCTGCAAAGGACGTGGGCATACTCGTGGTCTCCACTCCACAGGGCCTCATGACCCACTCCGAGGCAAAGAACAAGGGAATCGGCGGAAGGCTCTTGTGTTATGCTTACTGAGGCGATGGAAGTGGCAGCTGAATCAATCGGTGTTTCGGTAAATCTCCCGGAAGGAGTTTCGGCTGAGGCCAGCGAGGGGGTGCTGGTTGTGACTGGGCCAAACGGGAGGCTGGAAAAAGGATTCAATCCAAAAAAAATCGCGGTCGAGGTAAAAAACGGCGCCATAGTGGTTTCTCCGAAGGCGAGCGCGAAGAAAAAAATTCTGGCCATAGTGAACGCGACAGCAGCACACGCGAAGAACATGGTCAGGGGCGTGACGAAGGGGTTTGAGAAAAAACTCTTCGTGGTGTTCGCTCATTTCCCCATCACCGTGGAGGCCAAGGGAAAGGAGGTGCTTGTAAAGAATTTTTTGGGCGAAAAAGTGGCCAGGCGCGCGGAGGTGGTTGGGCAGACGCGGGTTGTGGTGAGCGGCCAGGAAATAACTGTTTCGGGCCCGAGCAAGGAGGACGTGGGCCAGACTGCTGCAAACATTGTTGAAGCCACGAGGGTCGGAGAAAAGGATGAAAGAGTGTTTCAGGACGGGATTTACTATGCATAAACGCAGGCATCCGAGGTTCGTGAGACCGAGCGGAAGGATAAAAAGGGTTGGGGAAGCGTGGCGGAGGCCCAGAGGGGTGGACAGCAAGCAGCGCGTCGGCTTCAAATATGCTGGATCAAAACCAGGAATAGGGTTCAGGCGGCAGAAAAGCGTGCGCGGCACTCACCCGAGTGGCTTGGTCGAGGAACTGGTCAGGCGGCCCGAGGACGTGAAGGCAGTTGGGGCAAAGGCCGTGCGCATCGCGTCCGGAGTAGGGGAAAAAAAAGCGCTTGAGATAAGGAGGGTTGCGAAGGAGCTTGGAGTAAGAGTGCTCAACTAGATGTTTCCTTGAGGTGAATAAAGTGAGTGTGGTGACTGTGAAGCGCCTTGCCGCCTCCATCCTCGGGGTCGGCGAGAGCAGGATACGCGTGCTCGACGCGAAGAAGGCTGGAGAAGCGCTCACGCGCGACGACTTGAGGGGACTAATTGAAAAAAAACTTGTTGTCGCGGTCCAGAAAAAAGGCGTGGGCCGAGCGAAAGCCGCTCAGAGGGCTGCGAGGAAGCGGGCTGGAAGGAGAGGGGGGCGGGGGAGCAGGAAGGGCTCGCGGGCAGTTGAAAAAATTCTTTGGGCCGGGAAAATCAGGGCGCAGAGAAAATTCCTTTCCGCGGTCAGACCCAGGCTCGGGAGAGCTTACCGACGCGTTTACCTCATGATGAAGGGAAACGCGTTCAGGGACGTGGGTGCGCTCAAGGCGTTTCTCGCAGAAAACAAGTTGCTGAAATGAAAGTGAAATGAAGAGGGGTTTTTGTGGCCAGGGCGCGGGGAATAATGTATTTGACGCACTTCAGGAGAAGGCGCGAGGGGGAAACGGATTACGCGAAGCGCTTGGCGCTGTTGAAGAGCGGGAAGCCGAGGATGGTGGTGAGGAAAACCAACAAGTACGTCATAGTCCAGTTCACGAAACAAGGAGAGCGCGGGGACAACGTGGTTGCCACGGTGACGAGCAGAGAGTTGAAAAAAATCGGTTTCCCCGGAAAATGCAACACGCCGTCAGCCTACCTCGCTGGCTTGTGGGCCGCCAAAAAAGCCCGGGGTAAAGGAATTGAAGAGATTGTTTTGGACATTGGGCTGCACGCGGCCAGCAGGGGAAGCGTCAGCAGGGCCAGACGGCGGCGGGTCACAGCGGGTACACCTCCGGGCGCATTCTAGCCCGGGATGCGCTTGTGCTGAGACGAATCCGGTGTCGTTCTGCGTTGTGAGCGTGGAGTTCTGAAGACCTCTCTCGCCTCGACTCGTGGGGACTCTGGGTTGAGTCCCGATCCGTCGAAGCGCCGCCGCTGGGCAGGCGAAACGCCCCGCCAGGTCGTCTTCGGGGCCGCCGCGGATGCCCGACGTCACTCGAAGTCGGCGGGCACTTGCGCGTTACTCCTGCGATCGAAGACGGTGTTGAACCCCTCGGTTCGCCCGACGCCCCGGGCCGCCTCGACGCATCGAAGCTGCGGACCGCCCGACGGGGAACACGCGCTGCGCACCGAAGCCAGCGAGACGCCTAGCGGCCTCGCCGCACCGATTGGACGCGGCGGGATCCCGTGCCGGGAAGACATCCCGGCTCGGCGGCCCGTCAGAAGCTCACCAGCAGCCGGATCTGGACGTTCCTCGGCCCCGAAGCCGTGCTCGTCGTCTGCCCGAAGGTGGTCGAGTTGATGTCGATCGGCGCGCCGTTGTCGAAGAAGCCGCTCGGCCCGACCAGGTAGTTCGTCCGGTTGAACGCGTTGATGAACAGCGCCTCGATGTTGACGACCACGGGACCGCGGGCCCGGATGCGCTTGGCGAGACCGATGTCGACGTTCCAGTAGCTCGGACCGTAGAGGAAGACGCGCTCGCCGAGCTCGCCCGGGGTTGTGGGGCTCCGGAGGAAGTCCGGGTTGGCCCGGCCGTCGGGGCCGATGAGCCGCGCGTCGAGATAGTACACGGCACCCGCCGGCCCGGGCCGCACCCTGACGAGCTTCTGCAGCTCCTTCACGCTGATGGCGTTCAGGACGACCCCGGCGTCGCGCTGGTTGAACGTGCTGCGGCCGCTCGTCAGGTAGAACGCCCGCCCCGACTGGAGGCGCAGGATGCCGGACACGTCCCATCCGCCGAGGACCGCGTCGAGAACCCGTTGATCGATGCCGACGGGCCGGCCGCGGCCGAAGGGCAGCTCGTAGGT
>FWPU01012169.1_pt1 | contig 11584 bp, 19 predicted proteins | sample 2228361 | NCBI WGS metagenome assembly FWPU01 (sample SAMEA103939777, study PRJEB20133) | metagenome | reverse complement strand
AGATCAAGAAGTCTTCTGAACTTAATAGCTATAAATTATCAAGTAATTTGAGAAAAAAATTTTGGTGGTTATACGATTGAAAGTGTTTGAAAAATAAGGATAAATTTCATATATTGCGGTTTAAAATTAGTTTGAGAAAAAATTGCCACTTTTACCATATTTTTACCAACCAGTTTGAGAAAAAGTTTAATTTTTACCAAGCATTTTGAGAAAAGCGCAATTTTTATCAGTCAGTTTGAGAAAAAGTATCAATCAGTTTGAGAAAAAATTGTTTATCCTATTAAAATGACGTTTTGTCTTAAATGATTATTAGATTAAACCGGTTTTTATCGGATAGAGTAATAGTTAGGAGGTTCAGGTTAAGATTTAAGAAAATAACAGTTTGGTATGCAAAATAACAATTATCAACAAAAAGAACTAACAGTAACTCAAACATGAAAACAGGACATTTCTATTTTGGTAAAAACAGGACATTTCTGAATTGGATTGACAACCCATGTATTTTTCTCTTGACAAGAGTGCATATTCATGATACTATTCTTGATAAGCAAGATGATCAAATATTTCTATTCAAATTCGACTCTCCATGAAATCAATAAGAATAAAAATTGAAATGATAAAAAAAGGCGTTAAGGGGGCTGAAATAGCTCGCCGTGCTGGTGTTACGCGTGTTGCGATATATCATGTTATTGAGGGGCGAGTTAGGTCGCCACGCCTTCGCCAGGCCATTGCCTCTGCACTCGGTATGAGTGTAGAGAAGTTGTGGCCTAAAAAGCAATAATAAAAATGGTGAATAGTTTAATTTTAACATCTTCATCAAGGGGGTATCGGTGATGAAAAAGCCTCCACTACCACTGCCGATACCCCCTCTTTTTTTTTGTAAACAGTATAAAAATTTTTAGAAAATTGGGGTGATAAATGAATGAAAAGCTAAAAAAAATAGCATTGGCACGGATGGACTTATTGCAGGCGTTGGAAGGTTGGATATTGGCGCATCAAAACAAGAGGAAGACGGAGGCAATAAAGGAATTTAATCGAGTATATAATAGCGGGAGTATATATTCAAATATATATCAAATTTTGGGGTCAGTTGATTGGAGAACATTTTACAGGTGGAAGAAAGAACTTGACGGCACGAATGATTGGACAAGGCTTATCCCCAAATATGGCTCTAATAAAAAATCAGAGCCAGCGCTTACTCAAGAAGAAAAGCGCTGGTTTAGAAATTTCTTGCTGATGGATTCTGAAATATCTATCGGTAAGGCGTGCAAATATACAAAGTTTAGGTTAAAAGAATTAAACATCCCTTCTCCTTCATCCCCGATGACTTTTAGAAGGTGGGCAGAGTGGTTCAGAGAGAAGAATCACAACATATGGGTAGCAGCAAGGGAAGGCAAGAAGGCACTTCTTGAGAAAGTCATTTTCTCGATCAAGCGAGACTGGTCACAGATTGAAGTCGGGCAACTACTATTTGCAGATGGCCATCGGTTGAACTTTCAAGTGATTGATCCATTCACAGGTAAATCTAAAAGAGCAACACTTGTTGGATATATGGATGCTAAGAGTTGGTATCTTGCTGGTTATGAAATCATGCTTGAGGAATCTACGCAGTGCATAGCCTCAGCACTGCGAGATGCGATTATCACACTTGGCAAAATTCCTCAATATACATATCAAGACAATGGCAAGGCATTCAGGGCAAAATATTTTTCACAAACCCCAAGTTTTGATGAGGTAGGTTTTTATGGTCTTTTTGCAAAACTTGGGACAATCCCTATTTTTGCACTTCCTTACAATGCAAGAGCGAAAGGCATTGAGAGATTATTCAGAGAAATGTCTGAATTAGAAAGACTTGTTCCTTCTTACGTTGGCTCTAATGCAATACAGAAGCCTGCATACTTGAATCGCAATGAAAAAGAAATCAGATCTATGCATAAAGAGTGGGTGCCAACGATGGAGGAGGCTATAAAAATCATAGAAAGATTTAGAGAGTTTTTAGGGGCGCAGGAATGTCCGCATGTGAAAGGGAAAACAGTGAAAGAAGTTTTTGATGAAGGCAAAGGCCCGGGCATTGATATAAATGAACTTGATGATCTCATGATGGCGACAGAGACAAGGATGATAAGACAGAATGGGATCAGATTTCTCAATGCGGATTATTACAATGACAATCTTTTCGGAATGAAAGAGAAAGTTATTGTGAAATACAGTTTTAGGGACATATCAAATGTGAAAATCTACAGTACAGATGGAGAGTTTTTAGGAATTGCAGAAAGGGTGATGTCTACAAATCCTCTTGCAAATTATATCGGAGATGCAAAAGACATAGAGTCTCTTAAGAGACTTAGGTCTTTGCAGATGAGACAAGTAAGGGATACGTTCAGAGATGTAAGAATCACAAAAGGATTTAGTGATGGGTTGATTGAAATACCGATTCGGGAACTGCAAGATAAAAGACTATTGGATGCAGGGCATATAGTCGACAGTCAACAAACAATTGACAATAAACAAATAATTTTTGCAGAGGCATGGCAGAGGTATGAGTATCTAACAAAAGATGACAAGAGAAGACAGGAGATGACAGAAGAAGACAAAAGGTGGATTGAATGGTATCAGGGGACAGAGGAGTTCAAACAGATATACGGCAATTGAATAGGTTAGCAAAAAGGAGGAGATATGAAGAAAGTATTTGTCAAAACTTCAAATGTTCGTAATTTTCTTTCAGCACTTACAAGACTGCAGAATCGGCAGGATGACATTCCAGGCATGGCATTGGTGTATAGCGATCCGGGGCTCGGGAAGACAAAAGCTGCATTATGGTGGACTATGCAGCACGATGGAATTTTTGTACGCACAAAAAAACTTATGACAGGCAGGTGGCTTCTTGAAGAAATTGTTGCAGAGCTTGGAGAACAGCCTGAACGAAGAGTCTCTGACTTATACCGTCAAGCGAGAAATCTATTGCTTGAAAGACCGAGAGTGCTTTTTGTGGACGAGGTAGATTATCTATGTCATGATGCGAGGGTAATTGAAACACTTAGGGACCTCCACGATGACACGAACAATCCGATTGTATTCATAGGTATGGGTATGGCGGACAAAAAACTTGCTCGATATAGACATTTATACGATAGATTTTCTGAGATTGTGAAATTTCAAGAGCTCGCTGATGTGGATGTAAAAACTATCGCTGATGAAATGTGTGAGGTAAAAATAAAAGAAGACGCTGTGAAATATATTCACTCGCAGTCAAATAGATTCAGAAAAATTATTGTTTGGCTCTATCGCGCAGAGCATATTGCAAAGGCGAACAATCTTAAGGAGATATCAGCAGAGCATCTTATTGGGAGAAAGGGATGATCACTCAAAAAAGGAAAGAAAATAGCTGGGACAGAATGTGGAAGGCTGTTAGGGCGCTGAGAAAATTTACAAGAGAAGATTTGGCAATCTTATGCGAACAGCGTCTTGATAATGTGCGATTTTTCACAAAGATGTATCGGAGACTTGGCTATATTAAACCTATTAAGGATAAAGGTAAAAATATCACATGGGTGCTGATTAAAGATGCAGGCCCCAGGAGGCCAACATTTAAACGGAGCTTTATAAAAGAACATGTGGATTGAGATATTGCGCAAAGAAGTAAATGCAAAAGGGCCTAAGCAGGTTGCACAAGAGCTTGGCATCTCAAGATCAACGGTGGATTTGGTATTGAGAGGGAAATATGGGGCTGATACAAAAAAAATTCAAGAAAGGATCAAAGCAATTTATGGTCATAATGGTGTAGTCCTTTGCCCTGTGCTTGAGGAAATTACACCTATACAATGTGCTGATTATTGGAATAAAGCAAAAAAAATTGGAATGATGGCATCAAATCCAACGACTTTAAAGCTTTATAAAACATGCATTAATTGCTCTATACGGAGGAGTTAAAAAACAGTGAGTAGTGAACTGTTATCAGTGAATAACAAAAGATTTATCGAGTCGAGGCAGATAAAGAAGATAAAGACTCTTCAAAGTAAACTCAAAATGTCAGATAAGGAGTATCGGTTACTGTTAAGTGAATATTGGGTTGGTAGTTGTAAGGATTTACACTATGAAGAGGCTCAAGATTTAATTAATCGATTAGAAGAGAAAGCATTAAAAGCAGGCGTGTGGAGTAGGTATTCACATAGAGGAAAGATGAAATATGAAGATTTAGGTGAACGTCAAGGCATGGCGTCTCCGAAACAACTTAGGATGATTGAAGCGCTTTGGCGGGATGTTTCACGTACACACAACACTGAATTAAGGCAGAGGGCACTAAGAAAATTTATTTTTAGAATTGTCGGTGTATCTGATATGAGATCTATTGAGAAGCATCAAGTGCAGAAGATTATTAACGCGATGGATCATATGATGAGGTTTAAGGGTGCAATTTAATAAGGTTCAAAAACTTACACATAAGGAGGTGAACTTATGAAATTAAGAGATGTATATATCTGCATTCAGTGCGAAGAGATTTATGATCATCTACGCACTATGGCCTGTGGGATATCGGATGCGACTATCTGTCCATCGTGCGCATCACGTGCAGGCGTCTTATTATGCAGATGGATTAAAACAATGGCGGAATATGAAAAGGAGGAAACATGCTCACAAAAAATAGAATCAACAAATTTATCTTGCTCTTAAATGAAGGCGGGGCAAGGGAGGTCATTATATGGATGTTTATAATAATAGCATTTGTGATGGGGCTATATTGTGGTGGAAAGATTATGGAGAACACATATAAATTGATGAATAACGAACAGTTAATAATTAACAATGAAAAATGAAGGGAGGATGTAATGATTACAGGGTTGATAATTGGGGTTTTCATTGGAGGATTTTTGGGTGTATTAATTATGTCATTAATGGTGGCAACATCAAGGTCTGAGAGACAAGGAGGTGAAATAAATGGCAACATTAAGTGAGATTGAAAAAATCACAAAGGATTACGCAGATGCAAGAAAGGTATTAAGCGAGAGGGTGCAAAGTCTTGAGTCAGAGATAACAGCACTTAAGAAGATGCATCTACCAAGAATTAAAAAAGCAATAGAGATTGCAGCAAAGAAGCAAGCAGAGCTTAGGTGTGCGATTGAGGAATCACCAGAATTATTTAAAAAGCCTCGCATGATAATTTTTCACGGCATTAAAATTGGATATCAAAAATCAAAGGGAGAAATTAAATGGGAGGATACAGAACAAGTAGTGAAACTCATCAAAAAGCATTTCCCAGACGGGTATGAGACATACATAAAGATCACAGAGACACCTATAAAATCTGCTCTTGCGCAGTTGAGCGTGCATGAACTTAAAAAACTTGGTGTGACGGTTATTGAGACAGGCGATGAGGTTGTGATTAAGACAACAGATACAGAGATTGATAAACTTGTCAATGCGTTGTTAAAAGATGAGGAACTCAATAGCACTGAAGATGTAGTATGAAAGGGAATCAAATTCAGATTAATTTCAATACATTGATGATGCCGGGGCTTACTACTGCGGAAAGGTCGATATTGGGACTTTTAAAAAAAGGCAGAGAGAATGCGATTACAGAGAAGATGCTTTCAACTTTAACAGGGCTTTCAGGGGTAGAAGTGAGAGCTATTATTCGTCATCTTATTATGGAACATGGCTATCTCATAGCTTCATCGGTTAAACATCCTTCTGGTTTTTTCATTGCAGAGACAGAGGCAGAAATCTGTGATGCTACCAGGTCATTACGACACAGAGGAATTATGATTTTGGCTCGGGCAGCAAAACTACAGAAGATATCTATAGAGGAAATATTTAATCAGGCAAAAATAGAATTTAAAGATGTTTTAAAATGAGGAGACAAGAAAATTGGATTGGATCAATGATGTAGAGATTGAGGATCTTCTCACAGGAGATACTAAGTTGATAGCTGAGTACTGCGGATTAGACACTCTCATTACCCTCTGGCAAAACCTACCAAGCATGAGTTTATTTATATCCACGAAGCCTCTTGTAGAGGCTAAAAAAAGATATATTCAGAAATTTTATAACGGGATGAATGCAAAAAAACTTGCTGCGATATTAGGTGTTAGTGAAAGGTTTGTATATGATGTTGTTGCAAACAATGTGGGGAATAGATGATTACATATCTATGTGTGAAACAACCAGTTCGTGGCAATCTCGAAGGCATATGCGTTGTCTGTGGTGTCGAGACAAAAGAAGGGCACAAGAATACTTTCTCAGAAAAATTTACAGCATATTCCTTTCTCACTCATGGAAATTGTATGTGCCCTCATTGTTTCACATTCTTCAAAGATCAATCATTTAGAAAAAAATCTTGGATAACAACAGAAAAAGAGGTTAAGTTTCTTAAACGGTTGGAATGTGAACAATACATTTTTAATCCACCGTCTCCGCCTTTTGCGTTCTATATTACGCAATCGGGCCAACGGCAAGGCTGGTTATCGGGGATGAGGTTTGTTAACTATAGTAACAACCAATTTTATATTCTCACGGATTTTGTAGGATGTATATTAGTTCAAAGAAAAGAAGTAGAAGAAATGCATAAACTGATTCGTCTTCTTAGAGAAAAAGGTATTTCAAAGACTCAACTTCGCAGTGGAGAATTTAATATGCATATTTATAAAAAAGCAATTGAGGGTAATTATCATAACGCCCTTGAATCTATTAAGAATCACATAAAAAAACCATTATGGGAGGTGATGCTTTATGTTGCAGAGTGAATATGAAATAGTACTTGTGGATTTTCTTGCAATTATATATAACCGCATTCGATGGGGGAAGATGAAAACATCTAAAAACCCACATGACATATTTAATCATCGTGTCCGTGCTGCCTCACGCAGAGCCACTTTGTATGAGTTTGCATCAAGGCTCTGTAATTATTTCGGATTGCAAACTCTACCTACCGAAGCGCAGGAATTACTTGATATTATGAGACCTGTTGAAATGCAAGTTCTCAATGCACTATCAAGTGAGCACATCCCTTACTGTGTAAGGGGGATTGTGAGGGCAAAAGAATTAAAACAACAAAAAATGGAGGCAACAAATGAAGATTGAAAAATACGAAGGATGGATGCTTGCAAAGAGCACAATTCATCATGGGGGTAATGAAAAGACAGGCTCAACGCCTGTTCTCAGAACTATCTATATGTATGTTGATAGTATGGGAGAAGTGCCGATACCATACATAAATGGCAATGCAATTAGAGGTAAGCTAAGGAGACTTCTCATGCGAGAGTTTCTTCAGCTTGTGGGGATAAATCCAGAAGATTTAAATACAAAACTTTATCATATCTTTTTCACAGGTGGCGCACTTGAGAGTACAGAAGATACATACGCAACAATTAATCTGGAACTCAGAAAAGATATTAGGAAACTATTGATACCACTGTCTTTGCTCGGTGGTGCAATAGGGAATCAGTTGATACCAGGAAAACTAAAGGTTGGTCATGCATTCCCTGTGTGTCGGGAATACGAGATGTATCTTCCTGAATTTTTAAAAAATGATGAGCGTGTGAAGGTGTCTGTCCGTTCTTTCACAGATGAATCTTTCAGAACAAGAAAAGATGATCTCAAAGCTGACAGGGCAGAAGATGAGCAGGCAGTGCAAATGAAGGTTGATTATGAATGTTTCATTCCTGGCACAAAATTTTATCACTGGTTCGCTCTTGAATATCCAACTGAGCTTGAAAAATCGTGCTTCGGAAGATTTATTGAGATATTTAAATCTTCACCTTTTATCGGTGGCACATCAGCCATAGGTAATGGTGAAGTTATGTTTGAATACCAACCTGTAATTCCTTCTGCACAGCCATATCTTGAATTCACACTCACGCAGAAAGATAATATCGTCACACTCATCAATACTATAGAAGGGATGCTATGAAAACTATAGATGATGAGATGATTTATTTCCTTGACCGTTTTCTTCTCGGATCGCAAAAGCATAGAAAACAAATGTCCTATGAGCCACTGCAAATCACATTCTACATGTCATCTCCCATTGCCCTATGCCACCCGTGGATGCATTTTGACGGGCTTATTGGCCACATTCTTATGATTAGCGCACTCGGCGAGGACTATTTTGTTCTACCGAGAAAATTTCCATTCAATAGATTATTAAGAAAAATAGAGATTCCGCCATTTCCGATTAAAGAGGCAGACGGCATGTTTCACTCATCAATCTCGTTCTTTGATACTGATCGTAAAGCACTTGAGATTTTGTATAAAAAATTCGAGGATAGATGGGCAGGCGGGAAAAAGAAAATTTTTAAAGGAAGTGGTTACTTTAGAGACTATATGATTCAGCATATTTATATTCCTACTCGCACAGTCATATTTTATGTGTGTGGTGATAGAGATGTCCTCGATGAATTATGTAGTCGAATTACAGGGCTTGGTGATAACACTCGAGTTGGTTGGGGAGCTGTAAGAAGATATGAAATAGAAACAATATCAGAAGATTGGAGCATTGTAAAAGATGGCATTGCTATGAGACCTATTCCTGAGTGGTTTCTTGAATATGCATCTGAAAAGATTGCTCTTGGGTGGAAATCACCGTATTGGGCACCTGAAAATACTGCGATATGTGCACCGCCGGGTGCAGAGGTGAGGTTGAAGAATGGATAAAAGATGGCGAGAGACGTTTTTTTTACATAGCAAAACTAAGGAGTTTTTTTATAGGGTATTAGAAGCTGAAAAAACAATCTCCAATACCATTCAGAAATACAAAAAACCTTATATTGCTTTTTCAGGTGGAAAGGATTCAACATGCGTTTTACATCTCGTATTGAATCAAAAGCCGGACGTTATGGTTCTACACTGGGATTATGGCAGATATTATATTCCTCGTGAGATTCACAAAGAGATTATAGAAAATGCAAAAAAAATAGGTGTTATAAATTTGCGCATAGAAACATCTGAGCAATATGAATTACAAGGAAGAAATGCACGAAATATAATAGGCACAGAGATGCTTGAAAAACTTATTCCTCGCTTGATTGATGAAGGATATGATGTTGTTTTTGTGGGGCTTCGTAGTCAAGAAAGTCCAAAAAGAAAGCGTAGAATAAAATCAGGGAATACACTTAGCAAAATGTCTGAAGTATTTCCTATCCGAGGTTGGTCATGGCTTGATGTCTGGGCATATATTGTCTCAAAAGATATTCCATATCTTACGCATTATGACAGATATGCTGAGGTCATAGGATGGAATAGGGCTCGTTTTACTACACTCTTTGATTCTGAATTTGATAAGTTTGGCTGTTCAAATGTAGATGGTATTTTGAGCTGGAAATATAGGAACGAGATATAGGGTTGTAATCAGTCAACTCCATAATCTATAAATAATATTTATAGACTTATAAATATTTTTCATTTATCTTTGTTCGGTGGTGCAATAGAGAATCAATTGATACCAGGGAAAGAGTTAACTGCATTATTCAGTAGAATAAAAAATACATCTACATATAATATAGATATATGACCTTTGAAGATGTTTTATCTATATTCAAAGAAAACGAAACACCTGAGGATGTTTTGCCACTGCTTAATAACCATGCCATGCAAAAAATTGCAATTGCATGGCCAAAGATAAAAATAAAAAGAATAAAGACATCTTCTACTGCCCCACCTACACAAAACGAGCAATGGGCGTGGCTCTGGTCTCAAGTAGAATACGACGTAAATGAACTTATGGCAATTGTTAACATATACGCGGGGATAGAGAGGCACATGGCGTGTCTGATTGGCAATCGCATCATCTACCCCGATGGCACAATTTCGTCATATGCAACTAAAGCATTGCGGCAAATCATGATGGCTCAATTAAAAGCAAAACCTAAAAAGGAGGGTTAAATCATGGCAAAGAAAGGCGGAAAGAAAGGCGGAAAGAAAGGCGGAAAGAAAGGCGGTGGCAGGGGAATTGATAGATAAGTGAACGTTTTATCGAAGACTGTCAAAAATCTCCAAGAACTCGCAACCGTACACAAAGCCGTCCTTATCGCTTACTCAGGTGGCAAGGACAGCCTTGTTGTCCTTGACCTTGCGGTTAAAACTTTTAAAAAAGTTGTATGTTATTTTCAGTATTTAGTTCCTGGGCTTGGATATTGTGAAGAACGAATCGCCTTTGCTAAAAAAAGATACAATGTCGAGGTCTTACAATACCCTGGTTGGCTTTTATTTCATTGTTTAAAAAATGGGATATACTGTCCAAATTATTTCGTATTAGATGATATCCCTGATTTTTCTCATAGTGATCTTGATAGATTGATCATGTATGATACCGGCATTAATTTGGTTTTGACAGGCATGAAAAGAAACGATTCATTGTCTCGCCGTAGAATTTTATCTTCATACAAAGGAGGCGATATATATCACCCACTGAGTGAATGGAATAAATTTGATGTCCTTGCATATCTAAAAATTCATAATATCCCTATCCCTGATACATATAAAGCCGCTACAACGGGTATTAATTTATCAACCAAATCTTTGCTTTGGCTTCATGACAACTATCCAGATGATTTCAAAAAACTCTGCAAATGGTTCCCTTATGCAGAGGCAGTTGTTTACAGGAGGCAATTTTATGGAATCCAATAAATTTGAAAAATATGAAATTATCACCATCAACCGTAAGGAGATCAAGAATGCTCCTTACAATCCTCGTAAAATTACGGACAAGGCAAAAAAGAAGCTAAGAGAAAACCTTGAAAAAGTTGGTCTTCTTGCACCAATTGTATGGAATAAAAGAACTGGCAATATCGTTTCAGGACATCAGCGCGTTGCAGCACTTGATACATTGTTACACACAAAGGATTATATGCTTAAGGTTGCAATGGTTGACATCGATGAAAAGACAGAAAAAGAACAATGCATCTTCATGAATAACCCTGAAGCACAAGGTTATTTTGATCTTGAAAAACTTGAGGAGCTTATCAAAGTAGATCAAATTGATTTTGAATTGGCAGGTTTTGACATCGCAGACATCTACCAGACATTTGGTGATTCTCCTCTTCTTGAAAGACCTGAGAAACTCAAAGAGCTTTCAGAACAATTAAGAAAATCAAGAGAAATATTTAGAAGCGTTGAAAAAAAGCTTTTAGAAAAAGACGACGATGATGATTATTACCTTGTCGTTGTTTTCAAAAATTATGAAGATAGAAAAAAATTCCTCGATGCTCTTAATCTTCCAGATAACAGATTTCAGAATGGCATGGAACTTCAAAAACTCCTAACTTCCCACGGACAGGGAAAGGGCGAATCGACTTAGGATCTTCAAGTACCCATTCCCATATTTGTTTTGAAGAGATACGAAAGCGAGAACGGCGGATATCTACAATCTTCACAATGCCTATTGCCTGCCCACCACTCACAATGAGAATTTCTCCCCTGTGAGAGGTTCTCCACGTTCGATATTCTATTTTTTTCCGTCCGGAGAGGATTTGGGCAGAATATGGATCTTTTATTACAAGAGCTTTCAGAGAAACAAAGAAGACCTGATAAAAAAGGGATTGCGACTCAGAGCAACCTCCTTCAATATCCCTAACAGACGAAACAAAGAAGA
>FWPU01012168.1_pt1 | contig 11586 bp, 7 predicted proteins | sample 2228361 | NCBI WGS metagenome assembly FWPU01 (sample SAMEA103939777, study PRJEB20133) | metagenome | reverse complement strand
ATATGGCTTGGCTTTACTCTCATGACATTAGTCTAGTTTAACTAATGTCGCATATGTGGTGCTAGATTACGGAGTTGGTAGATTGGAGATGGACAACACGGCAAATAGATTGAAGAGGTATATTTGGAGAATTGCATTTTCTATTAAGAGAGCTATACAATGGAGACATTCAGTGTATGCTATAATAACTCAACAGCTATGATATTCACAATACAGAAATTGCTTATCTCCTTTGCAAGCTTTAATAGAAATTTAGTGCGTGTTAAAGCTTGTAAATTGGAATCTTTGCAGTTTGCAATTATTTTTCAAAATTTAAAGGAGGTAATTTATGCCTACTAGAATTCGCAAAGCAGTTATTCCTGCTGCTGGGTTTGGGACGCGTTTTCTCCCTCAAACTAAAGCAATGCCAAAAGAAATGCTTCCCATTGTTGATAAGCCGATTATTCAACATATTGTTGAGGAGCTCGTTGATGCAGGAATAGAGGATATAGTGATAGTTACAGGGTATCATAAGCGGAGCATTGAGGATCACTTCGATAGACCGAGTCTTGAATTGATTGAGAATTTGCGCATGGGTGGGGAGAAGAAATTGCCGCTTCTTAAAGAGACAGAGCGTATCTCTGAGATGGCAAACTTTGTTTATGTGAGACAGAAAGGGCCTTACGGTAATGGAACGCCACTTTTGAATGTGGGTCATATTGTAGGCAATGAGCCATTTATCTATACCTGGAGCGATGATTTTATAAAGGCAACCCCGACTCGCTTCAAACAACTCATTGATATCTACGAAGAGTATGGTTGTTCAATATTGGCTAGTATCAAAGCAACTAAAGATGAGGATTATGATAGGTATGGGTTTGCCGGTGGCAAAGAAATTGGAGATGGCCTTATAGATGTTGAGACTATTGTTGAGAAACCAGGCAAAGAAAATGCACCTTCAGACCTTGCAAATGTCAGCGGATTTGTGCTTACTCCTGATATTTTTGAGTATGCGCAAAAAGCACGTGCTGCTCTTCAGGAAGGAAATGAACTTTATTATAATGATGCTCTTAAGCTTATGCTCCAAGATGGTAAACGCGTCATTGCTGCAGAAATTAAAAACGGCAAATATTACGACACAGGCAATAAATTAGAATATCTTAAAACAGTTGTTGAATTTGCTTTTGAACATCCTGAGATCAATAGTAAATTTAGAGAATATCTCAAGAGCCTTAAACTTGATTGATGAAGAGATCTTAAGATTTTACCCCTATACCTACGACTAAATATAAGCTTCAATTTGGAAAGACCGCATATTTTATTCATTTGGTACTTTAAGGTATCATAGAATGATGCAAAGAATTTTTGTCTTTTTCTTTACTAGCATATTATTTTTTATTGCGTTTATAAGCTTCTCATATTTTGTACATAAAGATTTTTTTAATCGACTGGATTTTGATACTACAGTAAAGCTTCAAGATAATCTTACTCGACGTATTGATCCTTACTTTTCAATTTTTAGTGTCATTGGAAATTTTGAAATTCTCACTTCTTTTCTTATTATCCTCTTCTTTTTTCTTCGCAAGTTTTGGGTAATTACTCTGCTTTTTGGGGGGTATATTGTTTTTCATATAATCGAGATTTTAGGAAAGACTTTTGTTAATCATCCTCCACCTCCTGAATTTATGCTAAGGACAGAAAGATATATCACATTTCCTCAGTTTCATGTAAGATCTGAGTTTTCTTATCCTTCAGGACATAGCGGAAGAACTATTTTCATATCTATAATTATTTTATATCTGATCCTAAAAGGGAAAATGCCAGCATGGATAAAGATTTTTCTGATACTAGTTGTTATGGTATTTGATACAGCAATGCTTGTTTCAAGAGTGTATCTTGGAGAGCATTGGTTAACAGACGTAATAGGAGGAGCGATGTTAGGAGCAGCAATGTCATTAATGTCTTTGTGTTTAGCTACAGGCATCGAAATTGCACTATTTGGAAAACGAAAGAATAACTGATTCTTATATCAGAATTAAAATTTCTAAGCGTTCTAATTAATTCACTATTAATTCTTGATTCAAGCGAGTATAATACAGTCATGTCCATTGAGCGTGGAAAGCGTCTCCACCTCGTTTCCAAGCAGGCAAAAAGCATTTGGAGTGAGAGTTTAGAAAGTGCAATATCTCTTACACGGGAACATTCTGGAGTTACACGCTATAGTTTAGCTATCTTATTAAGTATTTTTTTTATTGTCCTTAAGATCCTTCTTGATCCTCTTATTGGCAGTCTGACTCCTTTTATTTTTATTTTTCCGGCAGTCCTAATTAGCGCATGGTTTGGAGGAATAGGTCCAGGTGCTATTGCAGCTATATTGACTGTTTTAGGTATTGCTTACTTTTTCTTAGCTCCGGGACAACAGCTTCAGATGATTAATCTTACTAATCTTTTAGAGCTTATTGTTTACGTTATTGAAGCGACGATTGTAATCTTGGTTATACATTGGAGAAATAAAGCATACTCAGATCTGAAACTTCGTGCAGCCCAACAATCAATTATCGCAGCTATTAGTCAGTATGGTATTGAGGGAGATTTAACGGCATTTATGGATGATATCGTTCGAACAATCACTAATGCCCTCAACGTAGATTTTTGTCAAATTTCGGAGCTTTTGCCGGATGGTAAGAGATTGCGTGTGCAGTCTGAATCGGGGTGGAAGAGAGGTCTTGTGCGCAAAGTAGTGATAAGTGCAGAGATTGATTCTCCTTCTGGTTACAGCCTTTTATCACAAAAACCGCTGATTATAAAAAATCTTCTCAAAGATCGAAGATTTAAGGACACCTCTTTTTATGTTGAACAGGGAATAATTAGCGTTATGAGTGTTGTTATCCCTGGAGCGGACGGTCCTTATGGGGTGCTAAGTGTTTATACTAAAAAATTAAGAGAGTTCTCCAAGTACGATGTAGCATTTCTTCAGACTGTTGCGTATGTCCTCGCTACTACTATCGAAAGATATAGATCAGGGAAAACTTTAGAACTGTTGGCAGCGCTTAGCGCGTATCATGTGTCAGCTGTACTGGATCCTCAAAAAATCTTAAAGGGTTTTGTCAATCGCATAATCCCTTTATTTGCTGATTTCTGTTCCATCTATATAGACTCCTTAGATAGTAAAAGTAAAATGTTTGTTGTTGAGTCTATAAATCACGAAAAGACACAAATACTGCAGAAGATTGCAGAAAAGTATTCTCATCTTGGAGAAGGAAAGCAAGCAACGGTCTCTTTTTTTAGCACGAATAAACCGAAGCTTATTGTAGATGCAACTGATGATTTGGAAAAGTTATTAGTAACAGATAAACATAATCCGCAGCTTCAAAAAAAATTGAAAATCCAATCTATTATAAGTGTTCCACTTAAGATCCGATCTCAGATAATTGGCACTGTGACATTTGGTACATTTCAAAATGGACGGATTTATGGCATTAGAGATCTTCAAATTGCGAAAAAGATATCTGATCTTATTGCTGTTGCTGTAGATAATGCGACGCATTATCAACAAGCAAGAGAAGCAGTAAGGGCACGAGATGAATTCCTATCAATTGCCTCTCATGAGCTTAAAACACCCTTAACATCTATGCTCCTTCAACTTCAGAGTGTTCTTCACAATATTAAAAATCAATCATTAGCAACATTTTCAATTGAGAGTACAATGCAAATGCTGGAAAGTACTATCAATCAAAGCAAACGCTTAGGAAAGCTAGTCAATGATTTACTGAATTACTCTCTTATTTCAACTGGAAGACTTCAACTTGAAAAAGGAAAAACACAACTTGATAAGATTGCTTCTGATGTAGTGTCAAGATTTACGCAGCAAGCAAAAAAAACAAATACTCCTATTAATCTTATTATAGAAAATTCCGTGACTGGCAATTGGGATCACGTACGTATTGAGCAGGTGGTTACAAACTTGATAACTAATGCGATCAAGTATGGAGAAGGTAAACCAATTGAGGTTATAGTAAAAGACAGCAAATCTCATGCAATTCTTGCAGTTTGTGATCATGGTATAGGTATTCCCAAAAATCAACAGAGCAAAATTTTTGATCGTTTTGAAAGAGGATCTGTAAAAGGCGGATATAAAGGGCTTGGAGTGGGCCTTTATATCGTCAATCAAATTGTACAAGCTCACGGCGGTAAAATTTCGCTTACTAGTAAACCTAAAGAAGGGACTACTTTTACTGTAGAGTTACCTAAGAATAACAATAACTAAAAATATTCTCTACGCCTAATGCCTAAGAGTTGTAAAAGAATCTTTACTTGAATAACAAAAATTGTTTTCTTACTAATTTTTTTCACTTTGATTTAAGAAAGAGCACAAAACCAATGTAGGCAATTGCCAGACCCAAAGATAAAATACTTAAACTTAAAGCAATGATTTTAAGTTCAGTTGGAGTAAAAAAAGGTTTTCGTTTAGCGTCTTTCATGAGGAAAGTATAAAATTCTTCGTAATAATAATCAACAGAAATTGTCCGCACATAACTAGCTTGTGTACAAAACAAAACTTTGTTATGTTGAGAATAACTAGAGTTTATTCTTAAACATGAGACAGATCATTAGAGTTCCTAAGGTACAGATTATTCTTCTTTTGTTACTTATTTTGCTTACAGTTTATCCTATCATTGGTTTTCAGTTGGCAGTTTATCTTTTCATAAGTTGTCTTGGGTACTGTGTGTTGTCTGATCTTTTTTTTACTTATCTTCTAAGACGAAAGCTATTTATTCCTTACGCTGCAGTTGTTACTAGCTTAATCATTACCTTAATTGTGGATCCATTTCTTGAGTGGTACCAGCTTTTTTTAATATGTGTTATTGCGATGGGGATTAAAAACTTTGTTCGAATAGGTGGCAGACATATATTCAATCCAGCAGCATCAGGGTTTTTTGTGGGATGGATTATTCTTGGGATTAATCCTTCGTGGTGGGGATTAACTCTTCCTGTGAATAATACTCTTCTTCAGCTTTTACTCTATATTTCTTTAATAGGAATTGCTTATGTTTCAGCTTGGAGATTAAGAAGGTTTGGTAGTATTCTATCATACCTTGTATTCTATAGTATTATAGAACTTGCAAGCGGCACTTCTACCACTGGATTACTGCAAACTATAATTAATCCGGCTAATCTGTTCTATGCATTAGTCATGCTTGCTGAACCACAAACATCTCCAGTTATGAAAACAAGACAAGTTCTTTATGGATTGATGATTGCGGTGTTGATCATAAGGTCTGTTTTTCTATTAAATGGTTGGCCAATAGTCTTAAGACCACCTGATATTTTAATTGTTGCACTTCTTATTGGGAACCTACTTTTTTTTAGATTTAGATAATTGTGAGTGCAATTGCGTACAGATTTTCAAACTAATTATAAAAATGTAAGATAAATTTTTTTGAAGTAATGATAGGGAAGGGTTATTTAAAAGTAATTGATTGTACTAAGGTATCCAATTGTCTTTCAAGATTTTTGTCTTCTTTGGGAACAGTTACATGAACACTGAATGAACCGTTATTATTGTACCCTGTGGTTATATAATCGTAAGATACATAATTCTCTCCTTTACGTATCCATTTGTAACCGTCTTTACCGCCTATTACTAATTGGCTCTCTGAAATAATATCATCAGGTCTTGCATCTTCTACATTAACCTGAGAAAAACTAAGACTTTGGTCACTTTCTACTCCTGGAATACCTAGTTTAATTGCTTCTAGAATTTGTCCACCAAATGGTGTCTCTCTCTGTGGTGACCAGGTGTCTGGATATCTAAAAGTAACATATGAACCAGTAAATGTTTTCCAATTAGTATTCTCCTTAGATTGGGGGATCGGGGTAGTAACTGGCGAGTCTGTTGGGTTAGTTGTCTTATTATTGGTGGGTTTAGCATTTGTATTTTGAGGTTGGGGAGTATAGTTACTGTATTGATTTCCCAAATAATAGGCTCCACCCGCAACAACAAGCAACAATAATAAAACACCCAAAATAATTGTGAGATTAACTTTCTGATTGTGCATTGGTTGTTGAGCTGGCTGTGTAGGTATCTCTACAGGATTTAAAACAGGTTCTGCTTGTTGATTAGAATTATTTGGGTCCATTTTATCTAATTATTTCAGATTAATTGGATAATTGCAAAAGCGGGGAATAATGTAAAGAAAGTTGCAGGCACTCGTTGAAGATTTCCGAAATCCCCAGAAAAGGATGGAGGTATTCTTATACATTGAGTTAATCTACCAAAAATCACAACATTACCTCTTGCTATTTGCTGCAAATTAATACTTTCCTATTTTTTAGCAAGAGAAGTAAGAATGTAGTTTGTAGTATTGATGTTGAAAAGCGGTATTTCATTTTTGTCTTTAATTACTAACAAATCACCTACTTTATTCATGCTTAAATCAGAAAGTTGTTCTCCATTTATTCCATCTAATTTTGTATATGTCCCATTTAATCTTCCAGCTTTAAGATCAATAAACCATACCTTCGGATTTTCACTACAATCTCTACCTCCACAGCCTGAATCTGTCACGACAGCAAGAAGACTCTTCGGTTCAATAAGAAACTGTACCAAATTCTTATAGTTATTCAAATCTGAATAACTCAAACCTTTCTCAAGTTGACTCCCAAGTTTCACTAGGATTTGAGGGAATTTACTATTTTTATCAATTACGTCAATTGTTGCACGCGTTAATATATATCGCTTTTCTCCAATCAGTGGAGAGATTACAAAATTATCCCTTCCATTTATTAGGTATACCTGACCGGTTTTAGATGATCTAAACTGAGTCAAACCATATCTATCAACTTCCATATTGAATGAAGAAGAGGGGGAAGACAAGTATATAGATGCTATTTCCCTTTCTATCTTCTCTCTGTATTCAACTGTATATGGTTGTTCGTTTATCTTTGTCCACTTACCACTTTCATAATTATATTGTTTTTCGACAAAACGATCATACCTTCCTATTTCCCCATCAAGAAATCCTACTTGAACACCGCCTCTAATGGGTTTAATAGTTTCTAGATCAAATCTATCCAAGAAATAATCTTTTAAGTCGCGAACATTAAATGCTTTCCAAGTCTGTGTTTTTTTATTGTAAAGAGAAAGCCCTCCCGGTGAAAATGAGTTTGCTCCGATGGCAACCCAAACATAATCTTGATTGATAAGCATATGGCCAATTGATAACTCAGTTCCGTGAATTCCTAGCTCATCTGAATAGAATATTCCTTTATTTTTTTCTGTATCAAATTTGATAATACCATTATTTGTGGCAATCCAAATTATGCTTCCATCAGGATAAAAATAACTATTTTCTACATCGACGAGTCCATCTTGTTTCGTGATCACATATTCTACCTTATGTGTCATTGGGTTTATTTTTAATATCGCGTTACTACTAGAATCATGAGACTTGTTAAAACTTGTTTTAATCTTACACCCAACAAAAAGACGATCCTTTATGAGCGCTACAGCTTCATCACCACATGCTACTTTTCGAGGATTTGTGTAACTGATTAATTTTTCGCTTTTAGTGTCATATTCTATAAGTGATCCTCTTCCGGTAAACCAAAGACTATCGTTATACTCTACAACGCTTCCAAGAAATTCAGTATTTGGTAAATCTTCTATTGTTAGAGTATCTATCGGTTTTGGTATAGAGAAAAGGAAAAGATCATTTAAGCTAGCTTGAAGATTTTGACGGGATTCAGTAGGAGTAATAGAACCTGTTTGATTATACTGTTCTTTGGGCTGTTTCTTGCTTGTTGATAAGATATATCCGCCTATTCCTATTACAATAAAAGCAATGAGGATTGTAATGACAATTACAATCTTCTTTAGTTGACTTTGTGGAGCTTGTGGTATTGATATACTTGACTGTTGAGACTTTTCTGCAGGTTTGGAAGCTGATTGTTGATTATTATTTTCCATATACTTATTAAAGTATTTCAGGAACCAATTTGGTTTTCAAGAGAAATTATCCGATAACTCACTTGCTATATTTTCTGTGAGTGAGTTATTACATTGGGATTGCAAGAAGGACACGGCTATAGTAATTGCACGGAGTTCAGACAGACTGTACTCAGAAAAAATATATTCGTAAGGGGAAATTGATAAGCAATTTCTAGTTATATTTGATGATTTGAAGATTACTAATCCTCAGCCTCTTGAATGGGTATGTAAGACACTGAAGGAAATCCACGAAGAGTCGTTATCAGAGGAAATCATTAAGGAGCTTGATGAACAGTAGAAGGCAATCAAAAAGAAAATGGATGTCATCTAGGAAGACGGAATTGATGATTTATTTCAAAGCAAAAGTATCAAATGAGATACGCTTAGTACGGAAAAAACTAGAGTATATTATGGAAGCAAGGTAGAAAGCACATAAAAACCAATATAAACTACCTTCAACTTGGCATTAACATTTTTTAACTTGCACAAAAAAGGCGTAAAATCTTTGAGAAATTACTCACGTTTGAGGGAAAACTCAAGTTATTCTATTTTGTATTTTCAGAACCTTAAATTGAAAGACGAAAAGATTGTCTTTGCGTTCCTTAATGTCTTTCAGGTAATCGCAGGGCGGGCAAAAGATGGTGATTGGCAGGGGCGGAGGGAATCGAACCCCCAGTCGCGGTTTTGGAGACCGCTGGTTTACCGTTAACCGACACCCCTTTACTCAAGATTTTATTCAAAATTTACTCAAAGTAGAGAAATTATACTGGGTTTTTATTTTCAACGCAATTCTTGTTTGTATCATATATTAACTTATGATATATAAAAATACTTGTCCGAAGTATGGATTGTTAAATGATAGAAGGCTTGACTCGTCCGCCAGCGGCTCTTACGGCGTATCCTGCGAGTTTCAGAAGTAGAGTTTTTATATCTTGCATAACTTTTTCGTCTTGAAGGACTTGCAAGGCAATTTCATACCCTTTACCTCTTGCTTCAAGGAACAGCTGCATCCTGGAGACGGTGATTCGCGTCACATGTAAAGCCTCAGCAATATGAGACTCTGGGAGACCTTCTTTTAAAAGTATAATAATTGCAAGTCTTTTTGCTAGCATAACCCTTTCTGTTGGAGTCAGTAAAGAAAGAAGAAAGTCTTTCATTTCCTCCTCTTTAGAAATTCGTGCTAAAACAAGTTCAAGTGTTGTTGTGAGCTGATTTTCTACTGTCTTAGTCAATTTGTTTCGTGAAACATGAGGCATAAATGTATCATATACTAACTTATGATACATAATCAATAATCCAAAGTATTTACATTACTTGTACTGAAGTGAATTGATTTTTTAACTTAAGGCTGAGATCTTAGAGAAGAAAAAGTTAGATAGCAAAAAGGTAGGAAGTTAGGAAAGAGTTTATTTTAGCTTTTCAACTTCCTTGTGTTCTGTTACCTTGCGACAGTGTTTGCAGAATTTTCTTAAGACGAGTTTCTCTGGTGTCTCCATCTTATTTTTGGTTGTTACGTAATTTCTATTCTTGCAAACAGTACAGACAAGACCAATGGTTATACGATGTTCTCCTTTTTTTGCCATAAAATTTAGACTACTAAACAGCTTTTGTTTTAGATTTTAGCGCTTATAAAGATGCTAAAGCTGTTGATAAGTTTTTACATTTTAACATAAATTTTGGGGAATTTGTAGAGTCTAATAAAAAGTGATGTTTTCCTCTGAGATTAATATGTTTGATTAAATGAAAATCAATAAAATATTACAAATAAGATGTGAGGTAATCGATCTGCTTTAGTAAATAGCCTTATTACGGTATTAACCAAGGATGGGTTAAATCCAAAACTGCTAAGTGAGATCAGGAATTTTGATCTCCTACTAACTAAAAAAATAGTTTAAAGGTCGAGATGAAAAATAGGATAATAAAAGCTATTTTTCAGTTTTAGAACACTTTTTATAACTGTGGAAATGTTGCCAATAAGACAGTCGTTTAATTTTTCAAATTTTTGATTTTTGAGCCGATGACGGGAATCGAACCCGTGACCTAGTTCTTACCAAGAACTCGCTCTACCACTGAGCCACATCGGCATTTTTAGTTTTCAATTTAATTCCTTATCAAAGCTTATAGCGTGATTTTGCTTCCCAGCGATCCAAACATCACAAAGTGATTTTCTTTGTAAATACGTTCCCTTTAGTTAGTGTGAGGATTATTTTACCAAATTTTTCATCTAGTATCTCAAGTATTTTAGATAAGTAGTTTTTTTCAAGAAGATTAGATCATTTAAAGAAAATTAAACTCAATTCTGTTTTTCTCTTTAAATGCCAAAGATAATAGGAATGATTATTGAGAATATGACTAAGAGAAAGTTATTGCGATTAGTTACATGCAAAGAATTTCTGGACGCTTTTTTTTCTTTTTTGGGAATATATCTTATTAAGCTTATTAATTTTTAGAAAAAACAGTCTATTTAATTCTTCAACAAAAAAAATCACTTCTAAAAAGAAGTGATTTTTTGTGCTGGGGGAGGGACTTGCACCCCCGTAGCCCTTTCGGACGCGTGGTCTACAGCCACGTGCAATTGCTGCTCTGCCACCCCAGCTGGAGCCGAAGATGGGATTCGAACCCATGACTTGCTGTTTACAAAACAGCTACTCTACCGCTGAGTTACTTCGGCATCATTTTCTTCGCATCATTGTATCAAACAAGATGATTAGGGGCAATACTTAAGCAAGAAGGTAAATAAAACAAAAACCATACCTGCGAGTACTATTGCTACCTAATGTATGGTTTTTGCATTGCTAAATTGAAAATAAATTCGCTCTTTGAATACCGAGTGTACTGTTGCTCATTTTCCCTGAGATGTAAACAGTTAGGGAGGCTGTCAACTAGCCCACGAGCTAGTTAAAAACCACCTTGTCTCCCGCTTAGCTTAGAGCTTGGCGGAATACCTCATTGCAAATGAATTTGTAGAGAAAAAATATTTGCAACCAACTCAAGTATCAAAGAGCAACATCAGTATATTCATGTCTGAGAAATGTGTCAAGGATTATAGTTTTTTTTCGTTAATATATCGGAGAAAAGCTAATCTACAAACCAAGAAGATTTAGCGAGTAACCAAAAATAGTAGCGACTACACTAAGAAGAGAGAATCCACCGACTGGAAAAAGAAGAAGAATAAGCAAGATTAGTGTACCAACTGAGCTAAGAGAAAGATAGGCATCAGCAATTCTTTCTGGAAGAATCATTGCAAATATTTTTGATCCATCAAGTGGTGGAATAGGAAGAAGGTTAAAAATAGCCAACAAAAGATTAATATTTACAATAGTTCCCAGTATAAATCCAATAAAAGAAGATTTTAGAACAAGAAAAAGCGATGCCCCCGGAAAAAGAAATTTGATGATGAGTGTGCCAATAATTGCAAGAAGAATATTTGTCAGAGGCCCAGCAAGAGATACCAGTGCTATATCTTTTCTTCCGTCTCTAAGATTGAAAGGATCAACAGGTACAGGTTTTGCTCCTCCAAAAATAATGCCTGTATTGGAGAGAAAAAGTAAAAGTGGAAGAATAACACTTAAGAATGGATCAATATGTTTTCTAGGATCAAGTGTCAATCTGCCCAT
>FWPU01012167.1_pt1 | contig 11586 bp, 12 predicted proteins | sample 2228361 | NCBI WGS metagenome assembly FWPU01 (sample SAMEA103939777, study PRJEB20133) | metagenome | reverse complement strand
CGATCTTCTGGAACAGGCGGATTGGGCCAAAAGGTCGGAATTTAAGGGAAGGCAGGGGTGTACGTGAGCGCGCCACGCATAAAAAAAACGGGTCGTAACATCAGGCAAGGGAGAATTCGGTTTATACATTGTTGCATAACCAACCCACATATACACAGAAAGAGCCTTGGTTTTTTGCTTTGGAGTGCACGATGTTTGTTGCATAACGGGTCACATGAACACAGAGAATAGGGAAGGGGGAAGGCGCAGGCTCGCGCATTCTGGAACAGGCGGATTGGGCCAAAAGGTCGGAATTTAAGGGAAGGCAGGGGTGTACGTGAGCGCGCCACGCATAAAAAAAACGGGTCGTAACATCAGGCAAGGGAGAATTCGGTTTATACATTTGCTATCTATGACGGGTTGTTTCATAACACAATGTTATGATTTTCGCGCCAGCAATTCTCGAAACGTTTCGCGTTCAGCCTGAATGGTGCGTTCGCGCTGCTTTTTTACAGCTTCAGCGTCTAGCTCATTTGCCACGTCCGCAATGTCGCGCGGGCCAACAGACCAACCGCCGGCGTTTTCGATTGCGAGACCGTAATGCTCTAGCGCTTGCAGCGCGCGCCACACGGTCGTTCTGTGTTTTCCGGTTTGCGCTGCGAGTTCGGTTGCAGTTTGCGGTTCAGCAGTCAGGCGTACGTAAACCATACCGGCTGCGCGCCCCAGGGTCGCCCACAACTCATTACCGCCTGGTAAATCATCAATAGCGCGCGCTGGTTGCGCGCCGTCGCCGTCGTCATTGGCCACGTCTGTCACCAAACGCCATGTGCGAGCGTCAGTTGCGTGTTCGCGTGTGCCTATTCGCACTATGAGATTTTGTTGCGCCAGACGTTTTAGCGCGCCCTCTGCGCCCCGCCAGCCAACGCTGGCCATCAATTCGATATCGCGTTGGCTCGCGTCAGGCGTCAGAGTGTCAGCAAGCCACGCTCGTTGCAGCAAAGCGCGGTAGGTCAGAAACTCGTTCCCGCCCCCACGCCCAGGCCAGGGGCGCGCCTCTGCCCAATGCCAAAGGCTAGCGATGGTTTCGCGCGCGGGCGTGTTGGCAATCCAGCCGAGCGCCTTCTGCCAACATACGCGGAGATACGTTTCCTTATCGCTTCTGCTGGCGTAATGTCCAGGCTGATATTGCTCGAACAGCGCCACGACCTCGTCAAAGCTCCAGCCACACCACACGGTGTGCAGCACGATAACCTGCTCGGCTTCCGACCGGCTCGGATAGCTGAGCACAACGCCGTCGCGCGCTACGCGCACGGTTTGCCCAGGCGGGGCGGTTGCCAACGCGCGTAGCAACCACAATGCCCAACCATTTAACGGTCGTTTGGGGAATGGAATGGGCAGCGCCGTCAGCGATTTGGCGCTTTTCGGTCGCAGCAGCGCTGTCAGGTCGCGCCATTTCAGCGCACGCAAGCGCAGCAGGTCTTCTGGCGCAGTACCACGCAGGAAGCGATAGCGTTTTCCGTCAATGAAGCTGCATGGCGCGGTGATGAGCGCGCCAGGGCCAAAACGCAACTCGCCAGGGCCAACGTCAGCGCACCATAGGACATACGCCGCATCATCTGGAACGTCGGCAATGCGCAGGTAAAAATGCCGCCCGCCGGACGGCGTTACCACGACGGGCAGCCTCTTCAGTCCCAGACCGGTGAAATGCGCCGTCAGCGCTTGCTCGGTCTGCGGTGCGTCGGCGTCAGCCACTGCAAAACCGTTTCCGCAGCGCAAACCGATATTTCCCGCAGCGTTGCCTGCTTCCCGCCATTGCACAGGCGGGGGCGTGCTCTGCCATGCGTCGCAGACAGGGCGTTTGCTGCCAGGTCGCAGCGGAACGGTCGCTATGCCCAAGCGTTCGTAACGGGCGCGCCAAGCACCCAGCGTTGCCATCAGTAGTCGCTCCAAAGCGCCAATTGGTGCGCTTGCTCGCAGGCGCGGCTGAAGTCGTCTGCGCCCTCAATCTGCGCGCTCCAATAACCGAGCTTGAGACCGACCTGCCGCCCGTACCCACGCTCAATGTGAAAACCGTGCGCAAAAAATGCGTCCAGAGGGGCGTGATATGTGATATGCCAGTCGGTCGTTATGATGACCACACGCTCGACGCCCAGGTCGCGCAATTGGCGCAGCACGCTGGCATCGAGCGCCCACGCGGGCGGTTTCCGCAACATGTGTTTTTCCGCAGCGCGCACGCTGGTGAAGGTCGCGCCGTCTACGTAGCCAGCAACCTGACCAGTGCTAGCGCGCAGGGGTTGTCCAGGGGGGCGTTTTGTGAGATAATGTGAACAACTGCTCTTGCCTGTGCCGCCCGTTGCGCCCCCCTCGCGCGCCTGGCGGCTTCTTTTTTGCGTCATGACGCGCACTCTCCCCTCTTCACCTGACGGCGACGTGGTTCGGACGGCGCGGGGTCGTTTTCAAACGACGGTTGCGGTTCGGGAACTGGAAAAGGCAGGCCGAGGGCACGGCGCAACAAAACTTCGGCGTGCCATGCGACCGGTCGGCGCTCCCGCACAGCCTCTTGGATGAGCCGTTCAGTCAATTCGTTGTCCAGGTCAAGCTTGATGCGCATGAAAAACCCTCCGAGCAGATTGCTAAATCTACCCGGATGGTAAAGCGGGTCGGGTGGTCAAAAACAGGACAAAAATTACTCCCGGCAGGCTTTTTTCAACTCTGCCCAGGTGAGGAAGCCGAAATCTTTGCGGTCGCGCCGGAATTGTCGCTCCGAGTAATCGGCGCTGGCGTGGGGGCGTGCAAGGGGCGTGAAATTCAGCGAAATATACTCTGCAACAGCTTCTTGCGTAGCGGGCCGACCGGTTTGCTCAATGGCTTTTATAGCTGCTCGCACGGCAGCTATGAAGTTCTCTTTGTCCTGCCAATACTTTTTGCTACCTGGCGGGCGTCCAACAGGCGCTTTGACCGATTTGCCCAGTAGCGTCGTGTTGTACCACGTCAACAGCGGTCGCACGACTGCCGTCAGCGCGTCCAGGTCAGCGGGCGTGCGCGCGCCCTCTGTGAGGACATACGGCGCTACCCATTCCCATATGCCCTCTTCGTCTGAAACAGGTTTGCTAAGTCCCAGCAGCCACACAATTCCTGTTCCCGCAGCGCGTCGCCACGCAGCCGCCAACCACGACGGCTCATGCAGCGACGGCAGCGCAGGCACAATGAAGGCAGGATTGTCGTCGTCGGGAATGCGATGTATTTTAAGCGCACCACGCCACACGGTCGCTATGTCGTGGTGGCCAATGGGGAATGGCCAGGCGTCAGCAAATACGCGGTAGTGCAGGTAAGGGACAAGGCGTTCGCTGGCGAAATATTCGACAGAGGCTTGCAGGGTGTCCTGGCACAAATGCGCTGGTTCAGCAGCGTCATTTTCGTGCAGCCACGCGGCGCATGAGGGCTTGAGGAAGCATTGAGAATTGATATAGGCGCGGTAATCAAAATCGAACAGGTCAGTCATGGTCACCCCCGCACGGGCTATGAGAAAGTCACTGGGCTGTGACCTGGTGCGGCAAGTCACACTTGCGGGCGCTGGCCATGCGCCACCCAGTGATTGAGATTGTAGCGCGTTAACCTGTTTTCGTTCTGGCCTTCAGCGCTTCAGCGCGGGTCGCGTGTTTGGACACAATCCGCGTATTGAGAAGCTGCGCGCCCTGCCACGTTTCACATAGCAGATACCAGGCGCGCTCGTCTGACACGCGGAACGTGTTAGACGACCCTTGCTGAACGACATACACGTGGTGAACCGTCCTCATGTCTCGCTCTCCATGTTCAAAAAAAAACCGGAATGTCCGGGTCGTGCGGATGCACGCGCACGGTGGCAATCAGCACTTCGCCCGCGCGCGGCTGCTCGTGCCATCCGCCCACGCGCGAATAGGGGATGCCCGCTTCACGCAGCCGGTCAAACACGGTTTGTCCAGGCGCGCATTTGAAATGCACGGGCAGACGGCGCACCTCGGCAATCTGCCAGGCGTCCAGGGCGTCGCCGTCTGTCGTCACATAGACCGGCTGGCCATAGGATGATGCGGCGTGGTCAGTCGTGCGCGTGGCCAGCACGCCGCCCCCGCTGGCCAGCCTCACATAAAACAGGTCGGTCATTTTTCACTCCCCTTTGGGCATACGCCCACACAACGCGCCCTATGCGCGTCCGTTCCCGTTGTCATTAACTCGCACCAGGGCCAGGGCTGCGCGTTCGGCAGCTTGCTTGCTGGCGCGGTCACCAAACGTTGCTGCAAGGAGCAACTGGCGTAGTTGCTGGTTCTCTGCGCTCAGCGCGGTTACCTGCGCCTGCAATTGCGCGGTCAATTGCGCAAACTGCGCCATTTGCGTTTGCAATTGCGCCAATGCCTCTGCGACCGTGCGCAGCGCGTCATTACCGCTGAGGGCAGGGCAGGCGTTGTAATACTGCTCCAACGCCAGCCGCAGTGTGGCGCTCATTGACCGACGGTTGCGGTCAGCACGCAGTTTCGACAACAGCAGTCTGTCACTGCTCCGACGCCCGTCCAGATACACAGAAATTCGCGTTGTTTCTCTCCCTTGCATGTGCCTACCTCGCTTCTACCTCTGACCTACCTCGCACGTACTCTGAAGCCTCAAGAAATTTCGGTGATTGGAGCGCCGCAGCATTCGCAGCGCTCCAGGGTTTCGTAGACGTTCCCAGGCATGACGGGGAAAATCTCGCCACAAGAGGAACAGGCATAGAGCTGACCGATTTCCTCATCCCCGTCATAAATTGCCCAACGTGACCGGTTACCGTAACGCTGCTGCTGACGGCTCATGCTACGCCATTCAATGCGCAGGCTGTGACCGCCCTCAAACAGCGCCAGAATCTCATCAATTTCTTGTCTACAAACTGCATGTTTTTTAGCGTATCGCAGCGTGGCCATCGCACTTCTCCTGTTCTGCGTCCGCAACCTGCAACGCGCGTCCGATTGCCAGCGCAGCCTGCGCGTCCTGACCAGCCAGCGCATGGGCATAAATGCTCATGGTCACATTCGGGTTGGCATGACCTAAACGCGCGCTCACAGCGGTCACTGGCACACCCTCGTGCAGAAGAAGACTTGCGTGCAAATGGCGTAGTCCATGCGGAGTTACCGGCGGCAGACCCAGGCGCTCGCATTCGCGTTTGAGGGCGTGTTGCACGGTGCTGGGATGCAGCGGTTGCCCTTGCAGACCGGTGAACACAAACCCGCTATCTTGCCAGCCAGCCTCTTGACGCCAAGCCTCTTGCTGCGCACGCTGGCGCTGCAAGGCAGCAGTTACGGCGGGCGGCAGAAGCACGGTGCGATTGGCGCTTGGCGTTTTGGGCGTGGTGACAACGGGCTGACCGTCCAGGCGCTGTAGCGTTCCGCTGACGGTCACTGCTACGCCCAAACCCACGTCTGCCCAAGTGAGCGCCAGCGCTTCGCCCAACCGCAACCCTGTTCCGAGCAGCAGCACGAATAGCGGATACAACCAGTGTTCAGCCGCGCCGGTCAGAAATGCTGCTAATTCGTCAGGCGTCCATAGTGTTTTGCGAGCAGGTTTGTGAGCAGGCTTTAACACGCGGTCGGCAGGATTGGACGGCAACCAGCGCCACTGTACAGCAACCTCAAACGCTCTATGCAGAATGCGATGTACTGCGCTGGCCACCGAGGGTGTGAGGTTGGCGTACAGCCGCTGCAAACGGTCTGGGGTCACTTTTTCCAGACGCAAGCGACCCAAGTCGGTCTGAACGTATTTCTCATAGAACCAACGATGCTGTTGAATGGTTGTGGGCTTTAGGTTGGGGGCGCTGGTCAGCCAAGCGTCAATCAGGTCGTCTAAGGTGCGCTTGCCAGGCGTAGCCAGCGCGCCATTGACCGCTACCTGTTGCTGCAATTCGCGCAGTTTAGCGCGTGCCTCTTTTTCTGTCTTGCCATAAACTGTGCGACGTGCGCCATTAATTTGAATTGAGGCTTGCCAGCGCCCGTCTTTGCGCTGCACAACCGTGCCTTGACCAGGGCTTTTCTTGGACATGGTTCACACTCCGTTTCTGTGAACTACGCCCTGGCGCTGTTGTTGTACGGTTGTTGTACTACGGGAGAATGTGAGGGGAGACCGTCTGCTTAGAAGGCAGCTGCTCTATCCACTGAGCTACAGGGGCATCGCTCCGTCATTGTACGGTTCCCATCTGACCGTGTCAAGCGCGATCAGCAACCGGTTCATTCTTCGTCGAGGCAGGGACGAATGCCCTTGTATACCGTGCCCCCGCTAAGTGTTCTCAGGATAGTCATGGGTGGACGACCGATCAATTCGCTCAGCTCTACAGGAGTAAGAGGCGTGTTGCCGTTGGCCAGAAAGACACGAAAGACAGCGTCTACCAGCGACAGGTGAGGGGTGATGAAATCGGGTCGTTTGCTCGCTTCGCGCAACGCCCGCTGCAGCGCATCTACTTTGCGGACTTCTGCAGTGACCGGATCGATCCAGTCTACCTCCTCGGTGTCGCGGTGCTCGGCGAAGAAATCGCGTTGTTCCGGAGGCAAGTGGCTTAGCAGATAAACACGCAGATCGCGTCCTTCCCGCTCCCACCAACTGTAGTCAATGTGGAACTTGGTGTCGAGCGTAGGTCGTATGCGTTTGCTGGCAATCCCGACCGAAGAATTCACTGTTTCCCCTGATCTGTGTTCTGCCGTCAGGCCAGCCGCCAGTATGGCCCGCCCACATGCTCAAACTCTGGATTAGAAACCAGCGTCGCAAAGATCGGCCCTGGCGGGCACCGGCGGATGACATTCACCGCGCTATAGAGCGTCTTGGCGTGCACTGTGCGCTGCGGGGTGAGCTTTGCCAGTTCAGCAATTAACTCGCGCATGATGTCTGCCAGACCTCGCTGCGGTTTATCAGTCGAAATCCAGAGCGCATCAATGCCTTTGAGATCGTCAGCGCCGAGCACCATCAGCTCGTCGTATTCGGCCCCGATCGCTCGCTTCTGGCTTTCGAAAAGCAATCGGTTGTTGGGGCCTGGCACCGCGAGGCGAATCCACTCGGTCCGCGGGCGATGCGCGTGAAAATCAACGACAACCCGCGAAGGATCGTCGGTGCGTCTGACGACGATATAGGCCCCCACAGGCAGGCGATGCCGGCGATAGAAATCGGCCAGCCCATAGACGTAGCGGTGCTCGCGCACAACCCAACCAGGCATCTCCTCGCCTGTCTGACCATCAATCAACGTCATCAGAATGCGTTGCGCTTCATACGCCGTAGGGAACAGGTGCCGCAGGTGCGAGTTTAGCGGCAATGTCCCCGTCCTACGATGAGGGAAGCTCAGGCTAAAAGTCACCGTGTCTGCTGGCGAGGCCGGCGAACGCAGGTTCGATAGCTCGTCGTCAATTTCATATTCGAGCTGCGCGAGTTCTTCTGTCAGCAGCCGCCAGTCATACTCAATCGGCTTGTACCGCAAGCGCTCCGGAACCTTGATCACTTCGGGCGGCTCAAGGTCCCGCAAATACCACAACACACGCCCCGCCGGCCCCACTTCGTCGAATCGTGGGTCGTGGAACATCGCATATTCGAGCGAAAAGATTTGCAGACGGCGGTTAGCCTCGCTGGGCAGCCCGACTTCTTTGATGATGCGCTCTGTTTCAAGCGGGCCGCCGTTGTGCATAACCAGCACCGCCTCTGCCAGGTGCAGATGGGCGATGGTCACCTCTACCAGCAAGGACTTGAGGAACCACCGCCCGGCGAAATAGACGACATCCTCTTCTTTGCGCAGCCGCTCTTCCAGCAAATAGATGATGTCGTCCCCGTAATCGCGCATGATGGCATCAATGTCGGCTTGCGTCGCAGTAGGAAGCTGAGTGTCAACGCTGAAGTCAATATTCAGTTGATGGGGCGTTTGCAGCGCGCTGGCAAATTCACGTGCTTCCCCGTCCTCGAACTCGACCCGAATCACCTTGAACTCACCATGCTCCGGGTTGTTCCCCGGACGGACACCGACTACCCGGCCCACAGCGTAATCGAGCGCAGGAAAGACCAGCGTCTGCCCTACCTGATAGTCATGCCGGGGCTGGAAAATCTCGCCGCGCTGAAACTGCCGCCGCAGCAACTGCGCTTCTTTTTCGATCCGGAATGCCACCAGGCGTCGGGCCAGTTCCTGGCTGGAGAGAGGCTTTTCATCTTCGAGGAAGACATTGAACAGGAACTCAATATCTTCGTCTGTCACCTCGAAGTGATCGGTCCAGTAGTGTTCAGAGGCTGTCTGATGTCGAAGCAATGCGATCCCTGTGAGCGCGTACTAGGTCGAGCGGGATTTAATGAAAACCGGAGACGTATTATAAGGCAGCCCAGGCCTTCTGACAAGCAAGACACACGGAAAAATGTTTACGCTTGTGTGGGGTGTACAAATCCCTGTCTTGTCCCTGCCACGCCTTCGCTCGGCCTGCGCTCGATGGGTTACGAACGCCTCCCGCCGCACGCTATAATCTAAAGAGGTGGCATACCTCCATCACAGGCTTTGGGATCGACAAGCCGCAGCACAAGGAAGGAACATTCATGACAAGCTCGATCAGACCTCTGCGCGATTCTTTCAATGCCCGCGCGACACTCGAAACCTCCGACGGACGGCTGACCTATTACCGGCTGTCGGCCCTGTCTGAGCAGGGCATCGGCGACATTGATCGGCTGCCATTCTCGATCAAGGTCTTGCTAGAGGCAGCGCTGCGCAACAATAACGGTTTTGAGGTCACTGACGAAGACGTGATCAAGATTGCACGCTGGTCGCCGTCTATGACCGAGGATCACGAAATCCCATTCAAGCCCGCCCGCGTGATTCTGCAGGATTTCACAGGGGTTCCGTCTCTGGTAGACCTGGCCGCGCTGCGCTCGGCGTTGCAGCGTCTGGGGGGTGATCCGAGCCGTATCAACCCGGCAATTCCTGTTGACCTGGTCATTGACCACTCAGTCCAGGTTGACGTGTTCGGGACGCCGGACGCACTGCGGATCAACGCGGAAATGGAATTCGAACGCAACCGCGAGCGTTACGAATTCATTCGCTGGGGACAGAAAGCGTTCCGCAATTTTCGCGCTGTGCCCCCGGCAACTGGAATCGTGCATCAGGTCAACCTCGAATATCTCGCGCGCGGGGTGTTAACTGGAGAGCAAGACGGAACTACAGTGGTGTTCCCCGACAGTCTGGTCGGCACCGACTCGCATACCACCATGATCAATGCCCTGGGAGTAGTGGGCTGGGGGGTAGGGGGCATTGAAGCCGAAGCCGTGATGCTGGGTCAGCCGATCTACATGCTCTTGCCTGAAGTAATCGGCTTCAAGCTGACCGGGCAGCTTCCGGAAGGCGCTACAGCTACCGATTTGGTGCTGGTAGTGACGCAGATGCTGCGCGAAAGAGGCGTCGTGGGCAAGTTCGTTGAGTTCTACGGTAGCGGTCTCAGCAGCCTGAGCCTGCCCGATCGGGCTACGCTGGCCAACATGGCCCCCGAATATGGAGCGACCATGGGGTTCTTCCCGGTGGACGCGGAAACCATCCGCTATCTCGCCTATACGGGCCGTCCGCCACAGCTCGTGCAGCTTGTCGAGCTGTACGCCCGGGAACAAGGATTGTTCCGCACCGACGACACCCCCGATCCCTCCTTCACGGATACGCTCGAACTCGATCTGAGCACTGTCGAACCCAGTCTGGCTGGCCCCAAGCGCCCTCACGACAGAGTGCCGCTGACTGAGATGCGAGCGAAGTTTCGGCAGGCGCTCAGTGCACCGGTATCCGAGCGCGGCTTCGCGCTGACAGCCGGTGCGCTCACACGCCGCGCCCAGATCAGGCTGGCGCGGAACGGCCATCAGTCGTTTGAGGTTGGGCATGGCGTCGTCGTGATCGCCGCGATCACCAGTTGTACCAACACCTCCAATCCCTCGGTCATGATCGGAGCAGGCTTGCTTGCCAAGAAGGCGGTCGAGCGCGGTTTACAGGTTGCCCCCTATGTCAAGACAAGCCTGGCCCCGGGCTCGAAAGTGGTCACAGCCTACCTGCGAGAGGCTGGCTTGCTCTCCTATTTGGAACAACTGGGCTTCTATGTGGTCGGTTACGGGTGCACCACCTGCATCGGCAATAGCGGGCCGCTGACTCAGGCTGTCGCCGAAGCCATCAGCGAGAACGACCTGATCGCCGCAGCAATCCTCAGCGGTAACCGCAATTTCGAAGGGCGTATCAACCCCTATGTTCGGGCCAATTACCTGGCCTCACCGCCGCTAGTGGTAGCCTATGCCATCGCAGGGACGGTAGACATTGATCTCGCATCGGAGCCGATCGGGGTAGATCGGGAGGGTCAACCTGTCTTCCTGCGCGACATCTGGCCCAGTCAGGAGGAAATTCAGCAGACCATTGCTGCTGCCCTCAAGCCAGAAATGTTCCGCGAGCAATACAGCAATGTCTACGACGGCAACGAAACCTGGAACGCCATACCCGTTGCTGACAGCCCTGTGTATGCCTGGGATCCCAACTCCACCTACATTCAGGAGCCGCCGTTCTTCACGAACTTTTCACCGGAACCTGAGCCAATCCGTGACATACGCGGAGCGCGAGTATTGGCCCTCTTCGGCGACACCATCACTACCGACCACATCTCTCCTGCCGGCTCTATCGCGCCTGACAGTCCCGCAGGACGTTACCTCATCGCGCAGGGTGTCGCGGTAAAGGACTTCAACACCTATGGCACGCGGCGTGGCAACGATCGCGTCATGGTTCGCGGCACCTTCGCCAACATCCGCTTGAAGAACCTGCTGGTGCCCGGCGTGGAAGGCGGAGTGACCGTACATCTGCCCAGCGGAGAGCGCATGTCCATCTTCGACGCGGCAGAGCGTTACCGTGCGGAGAACACTCCCCTGCTGATCATCGCGGGCAAGGAGTACGGCGCGGGCAGTTCGCGCGACTGGGCCGCCAAGGGCACGATGCTCTTGGGAGTGCGGGCTGTGCTGGCCGAAAGTTTCGAACGCATTCACCGCAGCAACCTGATCGGCATGGGCGTGCTCCCGCTACAGTTCAAAGAGGGCGAGAATGCCGCCTCCCTTGGTTTGAGCGGATTCGAAGTCTACGATATCGAGGGTCTGAACGACAGCCTGACGCCCCGCCAGTCATTGCAGGTGCGAGCTACTGCTGCCGACGGCAGCGTCCGTCAGTTCACCGTGATCTGCCGCCTCGACACGCCGGTCGAAGTACATTACTACCGTCACGGTGGCATTCTGAACGCTGTGCTGCGGGCTATCCTGCGAGAAAACTCGTAGTTTCCTGACTGCCGCAAGGGGCCAACATGAGTCATCCCGAATTTTGAAACAGGAAACGGGGTGCGGGTGGATGAGCCAGCCATAAGTGGCTCAACGCAGAACGCAAGCGATAAAGCGGTATCGAGGCTTCTCGGTACCGCTTTCCTGTACGGTGACAGAAGTGGCGCAAGAGCCATTGACGTAGGACAGCGAGGTGAGGAGCGCCCGTCGCTTGTCCAGATAGCGATCCAACTCCACCAGCAATTCGAGGACAAACGTTTCGAGTTGGTCGTTTACCCCTTGAGCATTGTCCGTTTTCGTGGCAGACTTACGCATGAA
>FWPU01003580.1_pt1 | contig 11586 bp, 10 predicted proteins | sample 2228361 | NCBI WGS metagenome assembly FWPU01 (sample SAMEA103939777, study PRJEB20133) | metagenome | reverse complement strand
GGCGCGCTCTCCGTGCGCGTCCTGCGAACGCGCCGCCCGTCTTGCCCACGGCGGGCTGGGAAGCCCGGCGCTACTGTGGTGGCAGCCATCCTAGCTGCCGTGGAGGGCGGCTTCCAGCCGCCCAATCGGCACTGTCGTCCGACCATTGCACAATCACCCCCAACTGCCTAATTTGAGGGCGGCTTGCTGAATCGCATTTGAAAGCACTGCTCTCGACCAATCTCGAGCGCCGCACGCAAAAGGTGCTGCTGGTGGGTGTGGATTTTCCCGACCGCGGCGCCTTCTCGGTGGATGATTCCCTGGCCGAGCTGGCGGCGCTGGTGCAAACCGCTGGCGGACAGGTGGTAGGCACCGTGATCCAACGGCTTCACCGACCGCACGCCGGCACCTTCATCGGCTCCGGCAAGGCCCGCGAAATCGCCACCCGCTGCCTGGCGGAAGGGGTGGACACCGTGGTCTTCGACGACGAGCTCTCCCCGGCCCAGGGACGGAATCTCGAGAAGCTCATCGGCGCCAAGATTCTCGATCGCACGGAGGTTATTCTGGACATCTTTGCCCGGCGCGCCCAGACCCGCGAGGGCAAGCTGCAGGTGGAGCTGGCCCAGCTCCAGCACTTGCTGCCGCGGCTGACCCGGTACTGGACGCACCTGTCCCGGCAACGCGGCGGTCTGGGCGCCATCGGCGGCGAGGGCGAAAGTCAGCTTGAAGCCGACCGACGCAAGGTTCAGGAACGCATTGACCGGCTCAAACTCGAGCTGGAAGAGGTGCGCCGGCAACGCGCCACCCAGCGAGAAGGACGCCGCCGTCATCTATGGCCCTTGGTTTCCCTGGTGGGCTACACCAACGCCGGGAAGTCCACCCTGTTCAATACCCTGACCCACGCCGGCGTGCTCGAGGAGGACAAACTCTTTGCCACGCTGGACCCCACCACCCGGCGCTTACGGCTGCCCACCAACCAGAACGTGCTGCTCTCCGACACCGTGGGCTTCATTCACAAGCTGCCCCACCAACTGATCGAGGCGTTCAAGGCCACCCTCGAAGAGGTGGTCAACGCCGACCTGCTCCTGCATGTGGTGGACATCAGCCACCCGCGAGCCCACGAGCAGATGGCCGCCGTTAACACGGTCCTCGAGGAAATCCACGCTGCTGACAAGCCCGTGCTCATGGTGTTGAACAAACTCGACCGCCTGACCAACGGCGAGAACCTGGCTGCCTGGCGCGAACAATATCCGCGCACCGTCGCGGTCTCCGCCCGCACAGGACTGGGGCTGCGCGAACTGCAAACCGCCCTGGCCAACGCCTTGCGTCCGGTCCGGGATTTTCTTGAACTGGCCATCCCGCACCGCGAGGCCGCGGTCATGGCCCGCCTGCACCAAGTGGGACAGATCGTCGAGCGCGACTACCACGGCGAAGTGGCTCGCTTCAAAGCGCGCGTGCCGCCGCACCTGCGCGGGGAATTTGTCCGGTTTGAACTGGCCTCGCCGCGCTCGGGCAACGGCGATGCTGTGACCGGCTCCGCGGAGACCTGAACTCCACCGGTCCGGCGGGCGGCGCGTTCTATCCATACACAATCGTCCCCGGCCGGGCACCCGCCCCGGGACCATTCTCGCGCGCAGGGGGAAAGTGAAGCTCGCCCGAGCCGACGGTAAGTCGAATGGTCAGATTCCGAGGTATTGATTCGCGTTGAAAGGCTGCCGGCTCGGGTTTAACGCGGCGCCAGTGCAAGCGGCCAGGTTTTCAGAGCGTCTTCACCGAGCGGTAGGGTTGGGTGGTTGAGAACACAGTGGGCGGGGAGTGGGGAGCAGCCAGACTTTGGAAAAAAGCAGGCCCGGTGAGACCCCAATGCGTAGCGCCCTGAGGAGAACGTTCGAAACGCGCTCACCGTGGCCTGGCCAGGTGGTATAATGCTACCTGACTGCCATTGGGTCAATGGCAAACAGGAGAGCTGCCCGGCCCCGGCGAGCACCCGTTCCTCAAGGGCCGGAAGCCCGCACTGTCCGCTGTAAGGTCCTGCCGTTTACCGCCGTTCGCCCCCGTCGCGCCCTTGGTGGCGACGGGGATCGTCCCCATCTTTTAGCAGCCCGAGGGAGCCAATCAGAGTTTATGGCCCGGCGCGGAATCTCCGCTCCATTCCCAATGCCCGCCGGACGCGGGACACTCGGCACACCTCTGCGCTGCCCACAGACCATTCCCATGCGGGTGGGGAGAGCGGACCTCCCAAGCGACCTGAATGAGGAGCGTTCCACGCTCAGTCCAGGCGCTTGACGCGGAGGTTGCGGTAGCGTACCACGCTGTTCGGATCGTGGGCCTGAAGAGCGAAGGTGCCCTCGCTAAGCTTGCGGGCGAAGTTGGGATTGGGTTGGGCCCCCAGGGGCTCGGTGTACTGCAGCACGGTTTTGCCGTCCACCTTCACGGTGACCTGCCGCCCCTGAACGATGATTTCCTGGAGCCACCACTTGTTGTCCGCACACTCGGCCAGCCCGGTGTTCACAATGCCGTAGAGGCTGCCGGTCTTGATCCAGTCGCTGTGCGAGACGTTGACCTGCGACTCGAAGCCGGCCCGAGGCCAGTCCCGCTCCTGGTATCGGGTATGGAAGTAAATGCCGCCGTTCGATCCGGGCGCGGTCATCACTTCGACCTTGAGGTGGAAGTTTTTGAAGGGCTTTTCGTCGCCCACGTAGAAGAGGTGACAACGCGGCCCGGCGGCCACAAAGGCGCCGTCTTCGATCTTCCAGGTGCCGGGATTTTCCACGGCGGGCTTCCAGCCGTTGAACGTCCTGCCGTCCATGAGCGGGACAAACCCTTCCTCGGTGTCCGCGGCCAGGGCCGCGGCGGTGGTGAAACCGGTCGTCAACAAAACCAACCAGGTGCGTTTCATGGGGCGGTACGCTAGAACCGGCCCGGGCATTCGCCAAGCGCCAAAAATTCTTGCCCGGTGAGCGCGTTCGTTCAGCGCGCCACCGGAAGCTGCGCCCCGGGTCGGCTCACCCCGAGGGAAGGGGTTGCCAGGGCTGCGCTGGCCTGCTATTCGATTGGCTTTCCAAAACATCATCCAGAATTCGCATGAGCCATCCGACCCGCTTCGACCTGACCCAGAAGGACCTTCCCCGGGCGTGGTACAACCTGCCCGCGGATTTCCCCGAACCCCTGCCGCCGCTGCTGCATCCGGGCACCCGCCAGCCGGTCACGCCGGACCTGATGACCGCCATCTTTCCGGAGAACCTGGTGCAACAGGAGATGAGCCCGGAGCGCTGGATCGAAATCCCCGAACCGGTCCGGGAGATTTACTCGCTGTGGCGGCCCACGCCCCTGCTGCGGGCGGTGCGTCTGGAGCGCGCGCTCAACACCCCTGCTCACATTTACTACAAGTATGAAGGGGTGAGCCCCGCGGGCAGCCACAAGCCCAACACCTCCGTGGCCCAGGCGTATTACAACAAAATCGCCGGCACCAAGCGGCTGGCCACCGAGACCGGCGCCGGGCAGTGGGGATCCTCGCTGGCGTTTGCCACGCGCCTCTTCGGGTTGGAATGCGTGGTGTACATGGTCAAGGTCAGCTACCAGTCTAAACCCTACCGCGGGTTGATGATGCGGGCGTGGGGCGCTGAGGTGCATCCTAGCCCCAGTGAACACACCGAGTTTGGACGGAAAATGCTGGCCGAGGACCCGGACTGCCCGGGCAGCCTCGGCATCGCCATCAGCGAAGCCATCGAGGACACGGTTAAACACCCGGGCACGAAATATTCCCTGGGCAGCGTGCTCAATCATGTGTGCCTGCACCAGACCGTCATCGGCCAGGAAGCCCTCAAACAGATGGAACTGGCGGGCGAGGAGCCGGAGGTGATCATTGGCTGCGTGGGCGGGGGCAGCAACTTTGCCGGGCTCACCTTCCCCTTCCTGGAACAAAAGCTCCAGCGCGGCCGGTCCTACCGCATCGTGGCGGTCGAGCCCTCTTCCTGCGCCTCGCTCACCCGGGGCGAATTGCGGTACGACTTCGGCGACACCGCGGAAATGACGCCCCTGCTGATGATGTACACGCTGGGGCACCGCTTCATGCCGCCCAAGATTCATGCCGGCGGGTTGCGCTATCACGGCATGGCCCCTGCGGTGAGCCACGCCAAGAAGCTCGGCCTCATCGAGGCCGTGGCCTACCCGCAGACCAAGGTCTTCGAGGCGGCGGTGCTCTTCGCCCGCACCGAGGGCATTCTGCCCGCGCCCGAGCCCTCCCACGCCATTGCCGCTGTTCTGGACGAGGCCATCCGCTGCCGCGAGGAGGGCCGCAAGAAGGTCATCCTGTTCAACCTGTGCGGCCACGGCCTGCTGGATCTGGCCGCATACGACACCTACCTGTCCGGCAACCTCCGCGACAACGAAGCCTGAACGTTTTCCCTGCACCCAGCGGATTTCCTCACTATGAACAAGTCATTGACCCAACACCTGTTACGCGGTGGCGCCCTGGCGCTGCCCGCACTCGCGCTGGCTCAGCCCAGCTTCACCGGCCTCTACCCCATCGGGGTGGAGGGACTCAAATCCGGCACGCTGCCTCCGCCGGGTTTTTACCTGCGCGACTACAACCTCGCGTACTACAGCGACCGGCTCAACGATTCCCGGGGCGACAAGGTGCCCGTGGACGTGGAGGCCTTTGTGTACGCCAATGCCATCCGCCCCATCTGGATTAGCGACTTCCAGATCCTCGGCGCCCATTACGGCTGCGACGTGCTGATCCCGTTCCTGTACAAAAACGTCAAGGTCGGGAACACGCGCGATGACACCTTCAACCTGGGCGATATTTTCATCGAGCCGCTCACCCTCTCCTGGCGCTGGCAGCGAGCCGACGCGGGGGTCGGCTACGGCATCTGGGCGCCCACCGGAGACGTGGACCTGAACCGCGTCACCGGCGGCACCGGCCAGGGCTCTTGGACCCACATGTTCACCGCCGGCGGCACGCTCTACCTGGACACCACGAAGTCCTGGGCACTCTCCGCGCTCGGACGGTACGAGATCAGCCATCGCAGCGATGACTACGACATTACCCCCGGCGACGTGCTCTCGCTGGAAGGCGGGCTGAGCAAGAGCTTCACCCCGGCTTTCGAAGCGGGCATCTGGGCGTTTTATCAGGGGCAGATGACGGACGACGAAGCCCACGGGAGCGCGGTCGCCAGCACCGTGCGGGACCACCTGGTGGGCGTGGGGCCGGAAGCGGTCTGGTTCTGGCAAAAGCCCGGTCTGTTCGTTTCCCTGCGTTATAGCTACGAGGTTCTGGCAGAAAACCGCACCGAAGGTCACCGCGGCACCCTGACCCTGACCAAGAATTTCTGAGCGCAGGCCAAGAATACGTTTCGATGCCGGCAGTATCGCCGGTGGTTTGAATCCGGGAGACGGCGGCTGGAATCTGTATCAACCGATCCGGCCCCCGGTGGTACCTCCTGCGTCCGCCGGGCGGAAGCCCGGCTCTACGGCAGGCTGAGAAGCTTGCCGCTACCGTAGCGGCAGCCATCTTGGCTGGCGTAGAGGGCGGCTTCCAGCCGCCCGAAGAATGACGTGCGCCCGCCATCCCATCCTTCGCGCCTTCGCGTGAGTCCGGAAAAGACCGACGGCGGGCTGGGACAGCCCGCCCTACCGTGATGGATTGCCCAAACCTCAGGCAGGGCGCGCTCTCCTAGCGCGCCGCCAAGCGCTGCTGCCGCGTCTTCTGCGTGGTCCGTGTCGATATCCGCCGGGCTGGAAGCCCGGCTCCACGGCAGGCCGGAAGCCTGCCGCTACCGTAGAGGGCGGCTTCCAGCCGCCCGGATCGAAAGCCCCGCATCTCCGAACGCGCCGGCCACCTGAAAAACGGGCGCAGTTTTTTTGTCTCCGCCCGCGCTTGAAGGTTGCCACGAGCGCGGGTTGCCGTACCGTACGCGCGTTCACCTTTGACCGACCATGGAACAGTACGTTGAACGAGTCGTGGACCTGCTGGATCCCGCACTGAACCGCATGTACAACATGTCCCTCGAGGAGGCCCGTTCCCGGGTGCTGAGCGGCGATCCCGAGGCCGTCCGGGGCATAGACGGTTCCTTTGCCCTCGTGGCCCGCGAGGGCAAAACCGTGCGCCTGGCTCGCTCCCTGGACCGGCCCATGCGCTATTTTTTGGCCAAACGCCACGAGGGCCCCGCCCTGTTTGTGGCCGACCGCATGGAAACCATCCGGGACGCGCTCGCCCGGGAGGGGTTGGCAGACCAGTTTCATCCCAGCTACACCCGCATGGTGCCGGCGCATTACGTGGTGGAAATCCGGCTGGTCGGCTGCCCCGACCCCGAACCCACCTACACCCGGTTCTTCACTCCGGAACGCAATCGGTTCAGCACCGACCTCGATGATCTGGGCCGGCGGTACATTGGCGCCCTGGCGGACGAAATTGCCAAGTGGCTCCGCACGGTGCCGGAGCGCGAGCCCTTGGGCGTGTGTTTCTCCGGCGGCGTGGACAGCGGCGCGGTGTTTCTGACCACCTACCATGTCCTGCGTCAGCTCGGCCAGAGCCCGGCGCGTCTCAAGGCCTTTACCCTGACTTTTGGTGACGGGCCGGACCTCGCGCAAGCGCGGGCGTTTTTGGAACGGCTGGGGCTGGGATTGTTCCTCGAGCCGGTGGAAGCCGACCCTGCCTCGCTGGACCCGGCGGAGACCATCCGCATCGTCGAGGACTACAAGCCGCTGGACATCGAAGCCGCTTCGATGGTCCTGGCCCTGTGCCGGGGCATCCGCCAGCGCTACCCGGACTGGCGCTACCTGCTCGACGGCGACGGCGGCGATGAAAACCTCAAGGACTATCCCATTGAGGAAAATCCGGAGCTGACCATCCGCAGCGTGGTGAGCAACCTGATGCTATACCACGAGGGTTGGGGGGTGGGGCGGCTCAAACACTCCCAGACCTACAGCGGCGGCCTCAGCCGCAGCTACACCCGCACCTACGCGACCCAGCGGCACTGCGGCTTCGAAGGCTTCAGCCCCTTCACCCGGCCCTCGGTGGTTGAAGTGGCCGAAGGCATCCCCTTCGAGGCCCTGACTCAGGGCGATGTTGCGCGTTTGTACGCCCTCAAGGGGGAAATCGTGGCCCGTGGCATCCGCGCCCTGACCGGGTTGGAAATACCGGTCTTCGAAAAGCGCCGCTTCCAGCATGGCGCCGTGTCGAAGGAAACCCTGCGCCGGTGGTTACCCGCGCAGGAAATCGCGTACCGCCGCCAGTTCCACTCCCTGTTTGCCTGAGTCGGCCCGCCTGGCCACCGTCTGCGTCGCGCTCGCGGGGCGTCAGTCCACGCGCAAAGCCTGGTCCAGGACGACCTCCACGTGGGCCAGTAGCGCCCCCTCGGCCACCACGACCGTGGCGCCGGCGGCGCGGGCCGTTTCGGTCAGCCGGGGTTCCTCCTTGTGGTCGCGGGTGTTCAGGTAGGCCACCACGGGAATGTGTGACGTGGCCGACTCGGCCCGCAGGCTGCGGATGGCCGCCAGGACGCGCTCGGCCAAGGCGCCCACTTCCACCAACACCACCAGCGGCAGCTCGCGGGCGGCCAGGGACGGAAGTTGGCCGATGTCTCCCACGGTCTGGGTCCGATATTCTAAATCGCCGAGCCGGTTGATCAACTGATTGCCGGTCAGGAGGCTTTCGTAGAAAACCAGCGCCAGCGGCTTCGTCATGCCGTTCACGTTGGGGTGGCGGCTGGCCAAAAGCAAAGCCTTTTGTAGCCCGGAGGCCCGGCGAAACGCGGCTGACCGGCAGCGCTCAACCCGGCCGGGGCGGCGTTTGCTCCGCGCCCGGGCTGGCGTGCAGCAGCCGACGGAACGTCAGCGCGTTGCGCCAGGCCGAGCCCTGTGCGTCGTTGTTGAAGTAGGCCCAAACCACTCGGAGCCGCGCGGCGCGCAGCTTCGAGACCCACGCGGCCAGCTCGGCTTCCGAATAATCATGGCGATACCAGCGGGTCGCGCCGTGGAACCGCAGGTATGCCACGCCGTCGCACAGAACCAGGTCCTCCGGCAGCCGCGGCGCGCTCACCGTGCAAAACCGGAGTCCGGCCGCGCGCAGGGCCTCGTACACCGCCGCCTGCCACCAACTGGCGTGGCGGAACTCCACCACCGCCGGGCCGGCGGCGGACAGTTGCTCCACCAGCCCGCGCAACCGCGCCGGCGAGTAGCACAGCCCGGGCGGCAGTTGAAACAGAAACCAGGCGAGCCGTTCGCCCAGCGCCTCCCGAATCGGGCCGGTGAACTCGCGAATCAGGCGCTTGACTCCGCGCAGGCGCCGGACGTGCGTGATTTCCTGATGGACCTTGACGCTGTAGCGGAAGCCCGGCGCCGCTTCTCGTGCCCAGCGTTCCACCGTGCTCGCGCGCGGCCAGTGGTAGAATGGCGCGTTCAACTCTACGGTGTCGAAGGTCTGCTGGTAGAGCGCGAACCAGCGATGGCTGGGCGCCTCCGCCGGGTAAACCAGGCCCCGCCAGCGGGGGTAATACCAGCCGGAACAGCCCACGCGGATGACGATTGGGTTCACGGCGCGCGTCGGTTGGAGGCGGTGGGGGAACCAGAGGAGGGCAGGGAAGGCCGCTCTTCTTGGTTCGGCGAGTGGCTTCGATCGCGGCGGGGTGGGACCCCCGCGTAGGTCGCCAGCACCAGCAGCAAAAAGACCACGTGCGCGACCGCCAGCGCGGACTCTGAAACCTCCACGTAAATCACCCGATGCAACCAGTGTTGCAGGAAGGAACCGGCGTAGCGTTCCGGCCCGCCCGCGCGCTCGCGCAGCCGATCCTCCCAGATGGTCAGGGGGCAAACCTGCCCGGTCAGGGTGAACAGGACCACCAGTCCAATGGCGCCCAGATGCTGGCGCCGGAACCCCGGGCGCCGCACCCACGCCCAGTCCAGCCAGGCTCCCAACCAGATCAACACCAAGCCCGCTACGACAAAGGCCACAAACGCCGCATGTGCCAACAGGATCACATCGGCCAGTACCCGAGACCATTCGGGAGAAGGTGTCACGCCCTTACCTTGCACTCCGCACATTCGGCCGGCAACGAGCGCCCGCTGGTCGTCGTCGCCGCGAGCGCAGCCCCGGGCCGGCGGGTTTCCGACATCCGGACGTGCTGTGAAGCCACCCGCTTGTCAGCGCGCCGCAGCGGCGTCATTTTCAACCAAGCGCCATGAGCTTGCCGGGTTCCAACGCGGCTGAGCGGGAAAAGTCCCCGACTCCGGTGCTCGCCGGGGCGAGAGTGAACCGTTATCTGCTGCCGCGGCAAGACTTCGAGCCGGCTTACCGGCGCGCCTTCCGGACGGGCGAACTGCAGGCCCGCGCCCGGGCGGCGGTGGCCTCTTTGCGGGCCTGTCAGGTGTGCCCGCGCCGGTGCGGTGTGAATCGGTTGGCCGATCAGATCGGCGCCTGCGGCATCGGGAGACACGCGCGCGTGGCGGCGGCGTTTGCTCATCTGGGCGAGGAGGATTGTCTGCGTGGCAGGCGCGGATCGGGCACGATTTTTCTCAGCGGATGCAACCTACGGTGTGTGTTCTGCCAGAACCACGACATCAGCCAGGGGCGCGCAGGGCGGGAGGCTGATGCGTCCACGCTGGCCGGGCTGATGCTCGAGCTGCAGGCCGCCGGCTGCCACAACATCAACTGGGTGACGCCGGAGCACGTGGTGCCGCAACTTCTGGAGGCGCTGGTGCTGGCGGTGCCCGCCGGCCTGCGTCTGCCGCTGGTGTACAACACGTCCGCCTACGACAGCCCGGAGACTCTCCGGCTTCTGGAGGGCGTGGTGGACATCTACCTGCCGGATTTCAAGCTCTGGAATCCGGACCTTTGCGCGCGGCTGCTGGGCGCGCGGGATTACCCGGAGGTCGCACGCGCCGCTTTGCTCTGCATGCACACCCAGGTCGGGGTATTGCATCTGGACGAATCCGGGCTGGCCCTGCGGGGTGTCCTGGTGCGGCATCTGGTCCTGCCCGGTTGGGCATCCGAAACGCGCGCCATCCTGCGCTGGCTGGCTGCTCACCTGGGACGGGACCTGTCCCTGAATCTCATGGACCAGTACCGGCCGGCTCACCGGGTTGCGGCCGAACCCGGCTGGTCTCCGTTGGACCGTCCGTTGCGTCGCGCAGAATTTGCCCGGGCCCTTGCCGAGGCACGGCGCTTGGGCCTGCGGCGGCTGGAGGGCGTTTCGGACTAATGGGGTGGTGCGCCGTTGCCAAGACTTTTCCGCGCCGGCTGTTCGGATTAACTTTCCGAGGCCGCAGATTTCCCGCTCCGCGGCGCGCGGCGCCCGGTGTTGGGACGTCTCGGCTTGAACTCATGCTCATGAGCCATGCGCCTGACTGAGTCCGATTTGCGATTCGTCGTGGAAACGGTGGCCACGCGCCGACCGGACACCGAGCACGTCATGGACCTCGTGCGCGGCAAGGATGACCTGATTGAGCCGCTGCTGGAGGACCCGCGGCTGGCCGAACGGTTGATCAGCGATCGCGAAGCTTTTGTGCAGGTTTCGCCCTATCTGCTGTTCGCCGTGTTGTTGCGGCGCGTGCGGCAGGAGTTGGAGCAGCGCGCGTTTGTGATGGATCGCGACGAAAGCGGTCGGCGTCTGCCGGTGTTTGAAGCCCCCCGGGCAGGCCGGCTGCTGGGCGATCCTGTCGTACGGGAATATCTCATTGAGCTGCTCTGTTCATTTGTGCGCACTCGCACCGGGGTGGTGTATTGGAGGGAGCGCGGCGGCTGGCGTCAGCGGCGGTTCAGCGACCTGGACCTGGATGACCTGATCGCCCTGTGCCAACTGGCCGAACCTGCCTACAAACCCGCCCTGTACCGGCGCATTGCCGAGCTGGCCCTGTTCCTGGCCGGGGTGTTTCCCGACCACGCGTGGTGGCCGCAGCGGCGGGGACGCGCCTTCCGGACCCACCGGCGCAGCCTCGCCGAATACGAGCAGGAGGGACAGCGATTCTACAGCCTCGCCGCGCGCGAAGGCGCTCCGCCCTGGCCGCCGGAAATTTACGAGCGGCTAGCGGGGGAATTCACCCTCGCCCGCGAAGCCCTCAACACCCTGAGCGACCGCTACCTCCAGCCCTTGCGGGAGCGATTTTTCCAGGCCCCAGGGGGCTGAGCCTGTCGGCGGCCGGGTTGCGTCAGGCCCGCGCGCCGGCGCGGCGCCGTTCGGACCTGCTTTGAGCTTGACTCCGCTAGCGGCCAACGCCACGCTGCTCGCACTCTTTGAAAGAGCCGGTCCATTGACCGGCGGAACACGTCTCGGCGTCCGGGAACCCCGTGAGAATCGGGGACGGTTGCGCCACTGTGACGGGCTACAACCCCCCAAGGCCACTGCGTTCCAGCGGGAAGGCGGGGGCGAGGCTCGAAGCCCGCAAGTCAGGATACCGGCTGGGACGTGCTCGTCGGATGCCGCCCCGGGTGGGGTGGCATCACTTCTCCGCAAAAGAGAAGGATGAGGCCAGTTCGCCGCCGTTGGCCCTGCCGGCGCGGTGAAATTTCACGGAAGCGCCTTCCTTCGTGATTTGCCGGAGGAAGGCGTTGGCGTTTCCGGACCCTGTCCGGCTCGACTCGCCGCTCCCCGGTCTGGTCTCACCGTG
>FWPU01012166.1_pt1 | contig 11587 bp, 11 predicted proteins | sample 2228361 | NCBI WGS metagenome assembly FWPU01 (sample SAMEA103939777, study PRJEB20133) | metagenome | reverse complement strand
TTTAAAGATAAAGGAAAGGGGAAACAAAATATTAAAAGAAGCAAAAGGTATGGCATAGATAAACCACCAAAAACATTATTATCCCACTGAAAAAATATTTAAGACCAAGAAAAATTTTATTCCAAGAAATTACAATATATCCCTTTATTAGTTTTCAAACGCTCTGACGCAAAGCGGAAAACGGACACTAAAAACAGACACGGAAAACGGCAACCTTTCACCTTTCACGCTTCACCTTAGCTTTTTCCTTATCCCTTTGAGAGAAGAAAATTCCATTTTTAATTAATTTTGTTTTGCACTAAATAAAAAAAACTAATCAAAGGCATTCTATGTTTAAGGTGATATACTTGCTAAATAAATCTACAAGCCAAGGATTATAAATTGAGCCTGCGGAGTCCTGAATAATTTCTAAAGCACTTAAAATATCATATTTTTCATGATAAGATCTAATAGAAAAAAGGGCATCAAAACAATCAGCAATTGATACAAGCTGGGAAGCATTACAAGGTTTCCTTGGGGGTTTGCATGTGGGATAACCTCCAAGTCCCGTATAGTGAATATGATGTTCAAAGGCAACAACCACAGGCAGGTTTCCCATATTTTTTTGCTTTAATAAAAAACGAGCCCCTTCATAGGGATGGGATTTTATAACTTCCCATTCTCCTGCTGTAAGTTTCTCCTTTTTATTCAATATTTCAGAGGGAATAAACATTTTGCCCACATCATGTAGTAGGGCTGAAAGTCCCATTTGAAATACCTCCTTCTTATCAAGTCCTAAAGCAATTCCCATCCCAATAACTATATTCGTCACATTTGCAGAATGAAAAAAGGTATATTTATGGTGTTGTTTTATGTTTGCAAGGTTTAAAAATAGATTTGATTGTCTTGAAAACTTTTTTAAAAATAAAAGAGCTATCTGTTCAAAATTTTGAACTTTTACTTCCATATGCTCTTTCATATGTTTATGCAAAATTTCCATTTCTCTTATTTCATCCTTCAATTCCTCTTCCTTTTCTCCTAAAGTTTCCATAACCCTTATGGCTTCAAGTTGTTCATTAAAGGATTTTGGGGAAACCCTTGAAAGTCCTAAACTTATATTTTTTGAATTTTTTACCCTTTCTTTTTGACCCCCTGCTAACTGCCTACAAAAATCTAAAAATTCTTCCATTCCTAAGCCAGCCCTCATTTCTAAAAACCCAATTCCCCTTTCAGATAACTTCTTAGAAAGGGTATGGGGGGACCCCAAAGCTAATTGGATTTGAATGCCATTAAAAGTTACAATTTCATCACTTATAATCATCTCAACCTTTCCCTTTATTCCTGCTTCCCTTTCAAATATTTTTAAAAACTCATTTGCAGATTTTTTTGTAAAGTTATGCTCTGTGCCGTAGAGCTTTGTTCTTGAGATGGAGGTTAAAAATAAGGTACAAAATTTTTCAATATCCATACTGAATTTTATTTTCCTTTAACAATTCCTTTATATATTTCTGTAAGGAAATTTTTTGCCAGGGGAATAAAGTTTTGGTTGTCTTTGGCAAATTTACAACAAAACCAATTGCTTTTATACTCCCACTTTTTATAAGATACTCAATTAGTTTTTTTTGAAAAGTATCTCCAATTTTCCAAGGTGGTATTGCTTTGACTCTTTCCATAACTGCTTCAACTGCCTCATCCCATCTTATTTTTACAATCAATCTTGCTGCAGAAATTACAAGTTCTTCATTGGAACTTGATAGGGCATCTTTAAAAAATTCAATCCATTCTTTTTTTCTTGTTAAATATAAATAATAAATAATTTCTATCTTAACTTTTGGATGTACTTTGCCCCAAATTTTTTTAAAGACTTCAGCTCCCATTGGCTCTTTCCTTTTCTTAAAAATATAGACAATATTTCTTGCAAGATACCAAGGAGGGTTTTTTTCCAATTGGTCTAATAAAATTTTGGAAGGGTTTTCTTCCATATTTATTAATGCTTTTAAACAATTCATCCTATCTTCAATTTTTTTTGATGTCTCTAATATATTTAAAAGATGGGGAACTGCCTTTAAACCAATTAAGGAAAGAACCTTTCCTCCTATCAAAGCTTCGCTTTTATCTTCACCTGTCAATACATCCACTAAATACTTTATATTTTCTTCCTCTTCCCATACAAAGGGAAGGGCAGAAATTTTAGGGTCCTTAAGGCAAAGTTTATTTTTCATTGCAATTGTTTTTAAGATTCCACCCAGTTGCTTAGTTTTAAGGAAATATTTAAAAATGTTATTTAATCTGTTGGCAATATATTCTGCTATATTTAAATCCTTGGGAAATTTTTCTAAAATTTCCCAAGAAATCCCAAGGAAATGTGTTTCCGTAACAGCTTGAGAAAAGGTTGTTTTTGCAAAATTTTTTCCTTTGAGTTTTGCCATCTTTCCAGCATATTCTTGGAATTTTTCAATTTTTTCTTCATACTCTGGAGTTGAATATTCAAACCTTTGGTCTTCTGCAAGCAAGGTATCTAATAGGGCTTGAAAATCCGATTTATCCATTTCAGGCAAAAGGGGATCCCCAATCTCCTCCCTTTGATATTCATCCCCCTCCAACATAGAAAGCATTGTTAAAGTTCTATAAACTGTAAGAGGTATTGCCCTACTTTCAGAGTTCAATTTTTCTAAGGCATCTAAAACATATTTATGTTCTGAGATTTCCAAAAGTTCTTGCAAAATATTTGAAGATATTTTTTCATCTGTAAGACAAGAGGCAATGATTTGTTGTCTTAAGGGTGCATCCATTTCTTCTATTAAAGTTTTTATTTTTTTCCCAAATTCACTTTTACTTAAAATACCTTTTTGTCTATAATTTATATCTATTTTTTTTAAATAATCAACTACAGCGGTACTATAGTCCTTACCCCTCTCCCTTGCTTCTTGGGAAATATTTTTTGCTAAATCTATGACGGATTTTGATACAACATTGGATTGGATTTTATCTTCTGCACCTCCAGAAAGATGAAATAAAAATTCCTCCCATAATTTTTCAGAGGTCTCTTTATCTATGGGGGATACTTCGTCTTTTTTAATTATATGAACTTCAGAAACCTTTAAAATTTCTAATTTTATATTTGGGGAAAAATTTTCATGGTTTTCAATCTTTTCCAATTCTTTTTTGTATTTGGGTTGTTTGTATTTATTTAAAAAATTAAATAAATCCTCTATTTCCCCTTTTTCTACCCCTTTTTTTATTTCCAATCCAAGAATTCTTAAAGAAGAAAAATGGGAAATAAATTGATTAAAAATTGGATTATTTTTGTCTAAGTAATTTTGTTCAAATATTATAGTATTTCTTATAAAATATAATTTTAATTGGGGACTTAAAGAAAAAAAATCCTTAAGTTTTTTTAAAACTCTCTCTATGCTTGCTTGGGCTGTTTTGTGTTTCGCCTTATAAAGTTGATATTTTTTTAAAGCAATGTTACTCTCTATTATAAATTCAGCTACAATATTCAATAAAGGTGAAATTTCTGCAGTTTTAATACTTAGTTGTTCCATGATATCTACTTCTCTAATATAACATAGAAATACTTTTTTTTCAAAATACTTTTATGTTTTATGAAACCTAAAATATATTACATTTCCATCTTCAATTTTATATTCTTTTCCTTCAATTTTTAAAACACCTGCCTCCCTTGCTTTATGAAAATCCTTATATTTTAAAAAATCTTCAAAGGATAAAACCTCTGCTTTTATAAAACCCTTTTGTATATCCCTATGAACTTTTCCTGCTGCATCATAGGCATTTGTGCCCTCTTTTAGAGCCCAAGATTTTATTTCATCTGTTCCAATTGTCAAAAAGAATATATACTTTGTTTTTTTTAAAACATCAAACAAAAACCATTCCTTAAAAAAATTCTTTATCCCATAAAATTTAAGCCAGTCCTTTCCTTCTTCCCCTAACTCCAGGGCTTCTTCTTCTATCTTTCCATAGACTAAGGAATAGGGGATATTTTCTTTTTTTAAATTTTCTTCTAAAGCAATTGAATTTTTTTCTTGTCCTTCACCTACATTTATAATCACATAAAAGGGCAACCAACTTAAAAAGTTTAAGTAGGGAAACTTTTTCTTTTCTTCTGTTAAAGGAATTAAGGGCTTTTGTTCTTCCAATAACTTGCTACATTTTTCAAGAAAATCCAATTCTTTTGAATCCCCTTTTTTCCCCTTTTTTTCCATTTCCTTTATATTTTTTAATCTTGTTTCAACTAAAAAGTAGTCATTTAATAGAATTTCTCCTAAGAGGGTTTTATATTCCCTTAGAGGATTAATTTCCTTTAAAGGAGATTCAACATTTTCATCTTCAAAACCCCTTATGATATAAACCAACAAATCTGATTTTAAGGCATAGTTTAAAACATTCCTGTCATTTTTTCCGTCTTTTAAAATTCCATTGAAATCCATTATTTGGACTTGGGTAAAATTTTCTTTTTTTTGGGGGAAGATTTTTTTCAATTCCTTAACCCTCAGATCATAGGCAAAACCAAACCCAATTACAGGTTCAGGATTTTTAGAAAATAAAGGGGAGGGGCTATAATTTTTTTTTGAAATTAAATTAAAAATAGTAGTTTTTCCAGAATTTCCAAATCCTAATAAAAAGAGATTCATTCTTTTTTCTTCCAGATCTCTTCATCCTCATCAAACTCTGGAAGTTTTGGAAGGTTTCCCCTCTTTGCATTTTCTCTCCATTCCCATAAAATTGCCCATTTTAGATAAGTTCCAAAGGACTGCAACATACAAAAGACAAGCCCATGAAGTCCGTCTAAAAAACCCCTTTGGATAAAGTACATCCTCACAAATCTCCAAAAGGGTCTTATAAAAACCTCAAAAAAACCTGCCTTTTTGTTTGTCCTCCAACCTTGAGCGGCACCCCAAAAGCCATAAGTTATAATCTTTGGAAGATATTGATCAAAGGACTCTATCATATAATGAATTAAAGGATTTTTTAAAAAACCAACCTCTCCATCTACTTTCATATCAGCATGAACTCTTTTATTTGGATACCTTCCCACCCCCCTTTTAATAAGCCGAACAACTTTGTCATTTTGCCAACCTGAAAACCTTAAGGGTTTATCCATAAAATAAGCAACTCTTCTTATATAGTATGCATTATTTTTTGGGTTTTCAATTTCCTTTAAAATTTCATCCCTTAAATTTGGAGTAACCCTTTCATCTGCATCTATTATAAATATCCAAGGGTTTGTGGTTTTGTCCATTGCCCAGTTTTTTTGGGAAGCAGCTCCGTAATAGGGCCTTTGATAAAACTTTATTTGAGGATAGGACTTTACAATTTCCAATGTCCTATCTGTAGAATAACTATCTACTACCACAATTTCATCAACCCAAGTTATAGAATCAATGCAATCCTTAATATTTTTTTCTTCATTATAAGTTGTAACAAGAGCTGAAATCTTAGGTCTTTTATTTTCCATATATTAAAATTTATCACAATTTTTCCAATTTTTCTAATTTAATTATTAAATTTGTGGAAAGGGGTCTTAAGGGTATTGAAAAGGAAAAAAGTAATTTCAAAGGAAAAATTAAAAGAGCCTTTAAAATTATCCATATCCTTTTTTCTTCCTTTCCAATTTTTCCCCCTCCCCTCCTTTTTATAAAATATTTTAAAAATATAAATTCATATAAAATTAAAAAGGGAAAGCCAGAAAATATTTTTCTTCTTATTTTAAAGGGCACAAATATTTCTTCTAAGTTCTTATGGGGAAAACGAATTTTATGCCCTGCCCAATCATCCCAATAACTCCAAAATTTTTCATTTAAAGGAAGGGAAGCAATTAAGAAACCACCACCCTTTAATACCCTATAAAATTCTTCCAAGCCCCTTTTATAATTATCTAAATGTTCTAAAGTTTCCGATGAAACAACTAAAGGAAATACCTTATCTTTAAAAGGCAAATTATTTATATCTCCTAAGACAACAGGGATTTTCTTTTTATATGAATATAAGGCAGCACCCCAGTCCCTATCTATCCCTATTGGTCTATAGCCCTTCTTTGCAAGTTCCTTTGATAAAGTACCAAGTCCAATTGCCCCATCTAAGACCATAAACTTTCCCTTAGGCAAAAGAGATATAATTTTTCTTAATCTAAAATAATGCCTCGGTCCTAAATATTCTTCTCCCCCACCCCAATTTATTTTTTCTTTTATATAAACCATTTCCTTAAGAAGTTTCTAAAGGGAATTTTTCTTAAAATTTTATAAAAATAAGGAGGGGGGGTAAAAACTTCTTCTTTAAATTTAAAACAATTTTTACAAGCAGGCAAATTTTCAAAATCCTTTTCCAAAAAAGCTCTTTCAATATCCTCCAATTTTGGGCTTCTTAAAACATTTTCAAAACTATCTTTTAGGGTACCAATCCTTTGAAGTCCTTCATAATCATAACAACAATGGGTTATATCTCCATTTGCCAAAAATATGAGCCAATTGAAGGGGCCTCCTTGAAAACAACCAGCATATTTTTTATGTAGTTCTGTCTCTTCAGTGGTATCAAGTCCTTCACAAGTTTTTTGGATTATTTTTAAATTTTTATATTTTCCCTTATTAAAAAATTTTTCAAAATCCTTAACGCTTTCCTCTTTTGTTATCTTTGAAACCATCTTTTGAATTTCAATTATAATTTTTTTATCCCTTGTCAATTCCAAAAAATCTAAGGTATTTTTTACAACTCTTTCAAAATCCCCTCCTTTCCGTATTTTTTCATATGCCTTTGGATTTAAAGTATCTATACATATCCTAACCCTTTCTATTTTGCTTTCTGCTATAACTTTTGCTAAATTTCCCTCTAAAACCATTCCATTTGTAGAAAGGATTGCCTCTGGAAAAATTTCAAGGGCTTCTTTTAAATTTGGATACAATAAAGGTTCACCCATCTCATGGAGCCATCTTACTTTTAAACCATTTTTTCTCAATATTTCCTTTATTTTTAAAAGGTCTTCAAAGGGCATATGGTTCTTTTTCCTTTTCATAAAAGGATAGGGACACATTTGGCAGGACAAATTGCAATAAGAGGTTATTTCTACTGCAACTTTTATATTTTTTAAATTTAATTTCATTTCAAATAAGGAGACCAAACGGGTTGAGTATTATTTCCAGAATAAGTTAATCTTTTTTTATTTTCTCCATTTAAATCCATAACATATATCTCATAATTTCCCGTAATATTTGAAGAATAAACAATTTTTCTTCCATCGGGAGAAAAGCATGGAGATTCATTGGAACCAGAAAAGGTTAAAGGAACTCTCAAGTTTGAAGAAATTTCTTGAAGATAAATTTGAAAATTTGTCCCTTCCCTTGAAGAATAAACAAAGTATTCTCCGTTTGGTGAAATTTTTGGTTCTGCATTGTATAGACCTTCATTGCTTAAACATTTTATATCCAATCCCTCATTATTCATCATATAAATTTGGGGAGTCCCACTCCTTCCAGAAGTAAACAAAATAAAATTTCCCAAGGGGGAATAAAAGGGATCTGTATCTATGCCCCTCGAAAAAGTAATTTGCTCCATAAGGTTATTTTCTAAGGATAATCTGTAAATATTTGTAGAATTGCCCATAGAACCAGCAAAAAGTAAATATTTACCGTCGGGTGAAACTGCAGGAGCAGAGGCATTTTTTAAATTCAACTTTAAATTTTTTGCCTTCCCTTCAAGCCACTGTAATACAACAATTGATGGCTTTCCCGTATGATAAGAAACAAAGTAAATTTCCTTTCCCTTGGGTGACCAGGCAGGGGATAAAACTATGCTTTTGTATAAAGTTAGGGGCTGTTGATTTCCTCCATCAGAATCCATTATGTAAAGTTCCTTATACCCACTCCTATCTGAGACAAAGGCAATCTTTGTCAAACTTGTACCTTTTTGTCCAGTTAAATGGTATAAAAGCTCATCTGATAAAGTATGGGCAAGGGTTTTTAATGCTTTCTTATCCCCTTTATATTTCTTAGAAAAGATTATTTTCTTTGATTTTACATCATATAGATTATGTTTAAATATTAAATTTTCTCCTTCCATTTGCACAGAGGAGCTCAACAAAAACTCTGAGCCAAAATTTTTTAAAGTTTCAAAGGATTTCAAAGGATCCGAAGGCAAATTTTGAGGGGGTTCTATTATTTTAATTTGACCTGAATTTTGCAAATCATTTTTTAAGGTTTCATTCCACTCAGGTAAATCTTCCAACCATAAAACAGTCAAAGGCAATTCCTTAAGTCCCGGTGTCTTTAATTCCAAAAAAATTTCTTGAGAAAAGGATAAAATACTACTGAAAACGAAGATGAATGCCAAGTTTTTCTTCATACCAATCATAAGGCAAAGGTGGTAAGGGGTTTGAAGCCAAAACAGCTCTTAATGCAGCCCTATCAAAGGCAGAATTTTCCGAAGAGCTTTCAATCTTTGCCTCTATAATCCTCCCATTTTTTGAAATAATAAAATATATTACACAAAAGGTGCCCTCTGGTGAAGGGGGTTTATACCAATTTGCAGAGATAAAACTTAACACTTGGGATATGTAATAATCAAAGGGGAAATAAGGGACATCTAAACTTTCAATCTTTGTACCTTGAGGGGAATATTCTTCTACCCTCTTTTCTTCAACTCCTTTTTCTTTTCCTTTTAAGGGCTTCATTCCCTTTTCTTTAGTTGAAACCCTTTTTTCTGAAACCTTTTCTTTTACTTCTGAGGGTTTTTCTTTATTTAAAACCTTTGAAGTACCCCTTACTTCTTCAACTTTTTTCAAAGGCATAGGAGAAATGCTTACTTTATAGGATGCTGGTTTTATGGTTTCCCTTTTTCTTACAATTGGGGAAGAAATTAAAGTAAAAATTAAAATAAGGTGAAAAATTGTCGAAAATAGAAGTGTTTTTGTTGAAATAATCTTATTATTTGTCACTTTTCTTCCCTTGTCACAAGGGCAACAGAATTAACCCCAATTTGATTTAAAAGATCCAAGACCTTTAAAACACTTCCATAGGATACCCTTTCATCTGCTTTTATATAAACCCCCTCTGTCTTTGCCCTTTCAATCCAAAAGGGTAACCTCTTTTTTAATTCAATTAAAGCAATCTCCTTTTCTTCAAAATAAACTTTTCCTTCTTTATCAATTGTTAAAATAATTGGATTTTCTTGGGGAGGTATGGGATTTGCATTTGCTTCTGGAAGTTGAATCTTTAAACCAGAAAATAAAAGAGGTGCAGTTATCATAAATATTATCAATAAAACTAAAATAACATCTACAAGGGGTGTTACATTAATATCGGAAAATTCTGTTTCTGGCTTCATTTCATCTTATAATATATAAAACTTTGAACTTCTAAACCAAATTCCTCATTTTCTTCTTCAATTGCCCTAATTTTGCTTGTAAATAAGTTATAAAATATTAAAGCAGGAATTGCAACAGCAAGCCCTGCCGCAGTGTTTATCAATGCCTCTGAAATACCCGGTGCAACAGTTGCAAGATTTGCACTTTGAGCAATTCCTATTTTATGGAAAGCATTCATAATTCCCCAAACAGTTCCAAATAAACCAATAAAAGGAGTAGAAGAGGCTGTTGTTGCAAGGAAAGGAAGGCCAAATCTTAATTCCCTAATAATCCCTAAGGAGGTTTTTTTATAAACCTTTTCCAAGTTTTGCAAATCCAGACTTTTTCTTGGTTCTGGAGTTGAATAATATTGCTTTTCAATTTCATTATAAAAGGAAACAAAGATCTTAGAAAAAGTAGAGTTTTTTTCTCTTTTTGCTAATTCCTTCATTTCAAAAAGCTTTTCTGTTTTTTTAAAAAAATGATAAAATTTTTTATTCCCCTTAGATATCTTTTTAAAATAAAAAATCTTTGCAAAAATTATAACCCAAGAAAAAAAAGAAAAAAGGAGTAAAATAGCCAAAACTATTTTGCCAACTAATCCTGATTCTTGCCAAAAAATTGACCAATATCCTTCCATAGCTTTAATATTATACTAAAAAAATTGAGGAAGGGTTTTAAATCTTGCCCTTCCCCAACGGAGGAGTTTATTAAAAAAAATTATATTATTCTACGAAAAATTCTGCCCTTCTATTTTTTGCTCTACCTTGAAAGGTTTTATTGTCTTCTGCAGGTTTTGATTCACCAAACCCCTCTGTTAAAATTCTATCCTCAGATATTCCTTTTTTCACAAGATATTTCTTTGCATATTTTGCTCTCTTTAAAGAAAGGACTTGGTTGTAATTTTCAGGTCCTATTGAACAAGTATGTCCTTCAATTTTTAATTTTGCCTCAGAATATTTCATCAGAAAATCTGCCACTTCATCTAAGGTTGGCTTTGCATCTTTTCTAATTTTTGAAGAATCAAAATCAAAGTATATAACCTTTGTTCCAAAGATCTCTTTAAAAACTTCTCCTGCAATTGTGGGATCTGTCCTATAAGTAAGGATTTCCTCTCCATCAATATAACCGTCTCCATCTGTATCTGTCTTTGTAGGATCTGTTTTATACTTAAAAATTTCGTCATAATCAGATAAACCATCCCCATCTACATCTGCTTTTTTAGGATCTGTTCCATATTTATAAATTTCATCGTAATCAGATAAACTATCTCCATCTGTATCTAATTTCTTTGGATCTGTTCCAATTTCCATTTCTTTTCCATCTACTATTCCATCTCCATCGCTATCCAAATCGCAGCCCTCTGAATTAACGGGATATCCTAATAGTGTATTTGGACATAAATCATTATAATTTATAACTCCATCACTGTCATTATCTTCCATATAATCTGGGATGCCATCTCCATCACTATCTTTTGGACAGCCCCTTGAGTCAACTTCCATTACAAATGCCTTTGTGGAACCAGGGGTATTTAAACAATAATCTAAGGAATCTCTTACCCCATCATTATCATTATCTGGTGCTAAAGGCACCTCTATTGGAGGTCTTTCTTCCCCACCAAATTGAAAAGTTAAACCCATTGTATAGACTAAAGAATTTTTATAATAATCAGAGCCACTTAAAACATTTCTAATATCTGTTCTCAAACCAATTAGATTATTTAAAGAATATTTTAAGCCAAAACCAAAATGAAACAAAAAATCATCTCCATTAAAAAGGGAAACTTGACCAATTCCTGCAGTTAAATAGGGAACAAATTTCCTTTCGGGTCTAATATGGTAAAGCCCTGAAATTTCATAAATATCTCCATCTTCACCAATATTTGACAACCTTGTAAAGGAACCTTCAATGCTTAACTTATCTAAAAGCATATAACTTAACCTTAAACCATACAAATTAGAATCACTTAACCTATCCCCTGACAATTGTAAAAAATCTCCATAAAAGGTGGAAATTTCAAATCCCTTATACCTTTCTTGTGCCCAAAGAAAAGCCCCTGAAAGAAAAAAACAAATTGAAGCAAAAAACTTAAAATATTTCATATTCCCTCCTTTAAAAATATCAAATAAAATTTTAATCAAAATAAAATATATTGTCAAGTGAATGTCTTTGCAATGTCAACTAAAATTGAAAAGGGGAGTAATTTTTAAAGGTTTAAAGTTTAAAATGATGGCAATATTTTTATGATTT
>FWPU01012165.1_pt1 | contig 11588 bp, 10 predicted proteins | sample 2228361 | NCBI WGS metagenome assembly FWPU01 (sample SAMEA103939777, study PRJEB20133) | metagenome | reverse complement strand
GCGATAGCCCACATCGCCACCCTAGCCGAACCGACGCTGAAGCTGTCGCCTAAAGGCGAGGGCTTCAACCCTCCCAAAGTGGGACAGTGACGGCCAGCCGCTGCTCACGCCCCTGCCGATTCCGAGCTTCCGGCCCACGCGGTGGATCTCTCGCTGGGAGGGCGTGGTGATCTGACGGCCATGAGCAACCGAACGGACCTGACCAGCCCCGAAGAAGCGCGGCGGATCATCCTGCAGGCCACCCGCCCGCTTCCGCCCGAGACGGAGGACGTCGCCCGCGCTCTGGGCCGGGCACTGGCGGAGGACGTCCGGGCAAAGCGCACGCTCCCGCCGTGGAACAACTCGGCGATGGATGGCTACGCGGTGCGCAGCGCCGACGTGTCCACCGCGCCGGTGCGGCTGAAGGTCGTCACCACCATCTTCGCCGGGCAGACTCCGACGCGGGCCATCGGGCCGGGCGAGGCGGCGCGGATCATGACCGGAGCGCCGCTCCCGGACGGCGCCGACGCCATCGTGATGCAGGAGCGCACGCGCGCAGTGGGCGACGAGGTCGAAATCCTCGAGCCGGCCCGCGCCGGCCAGTTCGTCCGCGAGCGGGGCGAGGACGCGCGCGAGGGCGAGACGCTCTTGCCGAAGGGCACCGTGCTCGGCGTGGGCGACGCCTCGCTCCTCTGGGCCCAGGGCATCACCCACGTGTCGGTGCCGCGCCGGCCGAAGGTGGCGATTCTCTCGACCGGCGACGAGCTGTGCGCGGTAGACGAGCCACCCGGCGCTCGCATCGTCGACACCAACTCGCCCGCGCTCGATTCGTGCGTGAAGCTCTCGGGCGGCATCCCCACCCCGCTCGGCATCGCCCGCGACACGCCCGAACAGGTGCTCGCGCTCTTCGAACGGACGCGGCCCTTCGACGTCGTCCTGAGCAGCGCGGGCGTGTCCGTCGGGGAGCGCGACCACGTGCGAGCGGCGCTCGACCGGCTCGGAGTGAAGGTCCACTTCTGGCGCGTGGCCATCAAGCCCGGCAAGCCGCTTTTGTTCGGCACGCTGGGCCAAAGCCTCTACTTCGGCCTGCCCGGAAACCCGGCCTCGTCGCTGGTGACGTTCGAGCTGTTCGTCCGTCCGGCGATTCGCCGGCTGATGGGAGTCGAGGACGCCGGCCCGCCGCGCGTGTCCGGCCGCCTGGCCGAGCGGTTGGCCAAACCCGCCGGGCTCACCCACTACATCCGCGTGAACGGCGAGTGGCGCGAGGGAGATCTCTGGGTGCGGCCGCTCGAGACGCAGACGTCGGGAGCCATCCGCTCGACCGCGTCGGCCACCCACCTGCTCGTCTTTCCCTCCGAGCAGACGCAACTTTCCGAAGGCGACCGGGTCGAGCTGGTGCCGGTTTCGTGGAGCCCGTGAGCGGAACGCCGGTGCCGAAGCGGCCGTTTTGTCCCTAGCCAACACCGCCGGCATACTGCCGAAACAGAGGCGCCGTGTTGGCGGACGCGCTCCGTGCGGAGGAAATCCTGGCGCCGGTGCTGCTCTCGCGTTTCCGCTCGGGCGATCGGGACGCCTTTCTGGAGGTCTACCGGACCTTCGCGGCCGACGTGCGCCGTTGGGTCGATCGGTACTTCAGCCGCCCTTTCGAGCAGGAGGAGGCGGTGCAGGAGATCTGGCTGATGGTGCACCGGCAGGCCGGCACGTTCGACCCGGCCCGCGGACCGCTTCGCGGGTGGCTCCGAACGCTGGCGGTCAATCGCTGCCGCGAGCTGCTCCGGGCGAAGGGGCGCCGGCTACCCGACGGCGACGAGCTCGAGGAGGCCCTCGAATCGCCCGGCGGCGGCCCCGAGTCGGCCGTGCGCGCCACCAGGCTGCGCGAGGCAGTGCAGCAATTCGCCGCGACGCTCGAACCGGACGAGGCGAAGATGCTCGAGCTGGGCCTGCTCGAAGGCCACAGCCACGAGGAGGTTGCCCGCGCGCTCGGCGTCAGCGTGCGGCGCTGCAAGTACCTCAAGAAGAAGATCCTCTCTCGCGCGGCGGGCGACAGCAGGCTTCGCCAGGCCCTGGAGGAGCTGGAATGAGCCTGCTCTTCCGCCGACGCGCCATTCTCCGCGCCGTCGCCGGCGAGCTCTCCGCGAGCGACGAGCGCCGGCTGAGAACGCACCTGGCGCGCTGCCCCGCCTGCCGCGACTACTACGACCGGCTCACCCTGACGGCTCGGGCGCTGTCGGCCGGAGCGGACCGCACGCCCGACGAACGAAACCGAGAGCTCGCCCGGCTGACCGAAGCGCTGGGCCCGAGGTCGAGCCCTCCACAGCGGCGCTTCGGCGCGTGGGTGCTCGTGCCCGCTGCGTTGGCCGCGGCCGCGGTATTCGCGGTGCTGCCCTCGGGCGTCCGCGAAGACGACGTCGCGTTTCGGGGCGGCGATGCAGGCCCGACCGGGACCGCTTCGCTGGCGGTGTACGCCAGCCGCCGTGCAGACGGAGGTCACGGCCCGGTGCGCCTCGTGGCGGACCTGCCGGGCTCGGGCGAGGCGCGCCTGTCGCGCGAGGACTTCGTTCAGTTCCGCCCGCGCTGCCAACGGACGCCCTGCCACGCGGTCGTCGTCGGCGTCGACGCTTCCGGCAACGCTCGCGTGTACCTGGGCGGCGAGGCATCGGCCGGCAGCGTGCTGCTCGGCGACGAGCACCCTCCCGGGGTGGTCACCGTGCACGCGGTCTTCTCCGAGGCGCCATTCCGCGAGGAAGAAGTCGCCGGGCTGGCCCGCGCGCTCGCCGCCGGTGAGCGAATCTCCACCCGAGGCGAGCACGTCACGGGGATCCTCGTCATCGATCCATGAGAGCGCTCGTGGCCATCGCGCTGGTGTCGGCATGGCCCGCGTGGGCGGCCCCGGAGGACCTCTACGCGCTCGTCATCGGCCACAACGGCGGCGGCGAGGGCCTGCCCGATCTGCGCTTCGCCGACGACGACACGGTGCGGTTCGCGCTCTTGTTCGCCGGCCTGGGCGGCCCCGACCGGGTGTGGCTGTTGACCGAGCTGGACGCGGACACGCGCGCTTCGCTGGAGGCCGCCGGGCTCGTTCCACCGCCGTCCCGGAGCCCCACCCGAAGCGCGCTCGCCGCCGCGCTCGAGGAGATCAGGGTGCGGCTCTCTGGGCGCGACCGCACACGTCCCGCGGTGGTGTACGTCGTCTACGCCGGCCACGGTCTTCAGGGCAGGCTCCTCTTGCAGCCAGAGCACGGCGCCTCGGCGGCGGTGACGGGGCGCGAGCTCAAGTCGGCCCTGGCGACGCTCGAGGCCGACCGGGCGGTGCTGCTTCTCGATGCGTGCCGTTCGCAGAGCCTGTTCACCGAGCGCGGTGGGCCCGACCTCTCGGAGCAGATCGACGCTCTCGAGCGGAGCGCGGCTCGGGTCCGTCTGGGAGTGCTCGCCGCGGCGACGTCCGACACGCCCGCGGGAGAATCGGCGCGGCTCCGCGCGGGGCTCTTCTCGCACGTGTTGGCCTCGGCGCTGGCCGGGGCGGCGGACGCTGACGGCGATGACGTGGTGAGCTTCGGCGAGCTCGCCGCCTTCGCGGCCTTCAACACCGAGCGGCTGACCCGGCAGCGTCCGTGGTTCTCTCCGCCCGACGGAGACCTGACCGCTCCCGCCATCGACCACCGAGGTCGCCCCACCCGGCTGGTGCTGCCGGCGAGCGAGTCGGGCCGGTACCGCGTCGATCTGGCCACGCGGGGTGGCGTTCCGGCACCGGTCTTCGCCGAGCTGTTCAAGGGCTCCCGGGCGACGGGTGGCCCTTTCGCTCCCGGCTGGCCGCTACCGCGTGACGCATCTCGAGCGGGGCGGAGCCTTCGCCGGCGAGGTCGAGCTCGTCGTTGGCCGCACCACCCAGGTCACCCGCTCGGCGCTGGTGGAGGCAGTCGCCGCCGAGCTGCACGAGCGGGGGGCGGACCTCGAGGGCGGCTTTTCGGCGCCGTTCACATCGGAGGTGGTGACGGCGCTGGCGGTGGGCTACCAGTCCGGGCGGGAGCCGCCCGCCGCGATCGACTGGACGCACGCGCTCGGGCTGTCCTGGGGCGTCGGGCCGGCCCCGTTCGGCCTGCCCGGGCTGGAACAGGGCCTGGCGCTTTCGTACCGGCGGGCGTGGCCGAGATGGCTCGCCGGCGCGCGGCTCGATGCCCGGACGGCTTCGTTCCGGGTGGCGGAGGAATCGCTCGCGCTGAGGCGGGTGGGGTTGATGGCCCAGCTTGGCCTTCGGCTTCGCGTCGCGGGCGCGCTCTGGCTGGAGGGAGCCGGAGCGCTGGGGCTGCGCGCCGTCTTCCGAGAGCGCGGTGGCTCGGTCACCAGCGGCGACTTCACCGCGCCGGCCGCGCAGGCCGCCCTGTCGCTCGAGCACCCGCTCGGAGCTCACCTGTCGGCGTTCCTCGACGCACGGGTCGAGCTGGCGCTCGTGGCGGTGGATGGCCGCCGCCAGCCGTTCGTCGAGCCCTCGGCCGGCCTCGGCGTCTCGTGGAGGCTCTGATGCGCAAAGGCTTTCTCTCGCTCGTGCTGTCGTTGGGCTGCGGGGTGCCGGGGCTGACCAGCGAAGACATCTACGGGCTGTCGCCCTCGCCCAGGGTCTGGCTGTCGGGCCTGGTGCGCGACGAGGCCACGGGAGCACCGATCGCGCAGGCGGCGATCCAGGTCGAGGGGCGCTCGACCCGCACCGGGGCCGACGGAGCCTACCGGCTCGAGGGGTTGACGGTGGGCCCGGCCAGCGGGTCAGCCTCGGCGGAAGGGTTCGAGCTCCACCCGTTCGCCCTCGAGCTGAAGCCGGGCGCCAACCCGCTCGACCTCGGGCTCAAGCGGCTTTCGTGCTTTTCGACCGGCTGCTCCACCGGCCAGTTCTGCCACGCCGCGACCGGCCGGTGCGAAGCGGCGGCCGGCGCGGCCGAGCTGACCGGCGGCGTCACCGACCGCTGCACCGGACAGCCCATCTCGGCCCGGGTGTCGATGGGCGGCAAGTCGACGTGCTCGGGCGACGAGAAGCCCTACTTCCGTTTGACCGGGCTGTCCGCGGGAGGCCCCCAGGCGCTCGCCGCGGGCAAGCGCGGTTACAGACCGCTCCTGACGGAGATCTTCCTCGAGCCCGGGTTCAACACGTTCGCCATCTCGCTCGAGCCGGAGGGCGGCTGCGGAGTGACTCCGGCGACCGAGCCCTGCGTCTGCAACGAGGTCCGTTGCCAGTGACTTTGTCCCCGGCCGAGCCCGCCGGCATACCAGGGCCGTCGGAAGGAGGCTTCGATGCGAAGGGTCCGGCTCGGGTGGTATCTGGCATTGGCCGCGTCGCTCGGGTGCGGCCGTTTCCATCTTCCGGCCGACGAAGCGGCTCGGCCCCAAGCGACCGGGCCCGCCGCGTACGACCCGGGCAGCGGCGAGCTCGTGGTCCACGAATGGGGCACGTTGACGCACGTCGTCGGGAGCGACGGTGCGCTGTTGCCGGGCCTGCACCACGAGGACGAGGACCTGCCGGGTTTCGTGGCCGACCGCATGGCGCAGGTGCATGTCACGCCCGATCAGATCGTTCAGAAGATGGAGACGCCCGTCACCTACTTCTACTCGCCGACCAGCCGGAAGGTGGCCGTGAAGGTCGACTTTCCCCGGGGCATCTTCACCCAGTGGTTTCCCTACGTGCGGCGCATGGAGCCGCCCGTGTACCAGGGCGAAGGCGGGGAAGTGGTGGACCCGTGGCTGAGCACCAGCGTGTCGCTCCCGCCGTCGTGCGCGCCCAGGTACGAGCGCGGCTTTGTCGACGGAAGGCTCGATTGGGGCGAGGTCGAGATTCTGGAGCCAGGCGCCGACGTCGCTCTGGCCGGCCCCACGACAGAGACCACCTACGGCTTGGCGCGGAACACGCGCGCCAACCCGCTGCGGCTCGAGCTCGGCGGGCAGCGCTATCACGAGAAGTTCCTCTTCTACCGGGGGCTCGGCGACTTCGCGCTGCCGCTCAGGGTGACGGCCGGCCCGACCGACGAGGTCCGGCTGGTCAACACCGACGCGCAGAACCCCATGCGCGGGGCGATTCTGATGCACGTCTCGGGCGGCGTGGCCGGCTTTACGAGGCTCGGAGACGTACCCGCCGGTAACGAGCGGTCTTCGAGAGTACCCGAGGCATCGTTGCCTCTTCCCGACTTCGTGGCCCGCCTCCGCGAGGCGCTGACGGAGGAACTGACGCGCGACGGCCTGTACCTCGACGAGGCGAAGGCGATGGTCGACACCTGGGAGCGCTCGTATTTCACGACGCCGGGCGTTCGCCTGCTCTACCTGCTGCCGCAGAAGCACACCGAAGCCATCATTCCGCTGAAGATCGCGCCTGCGCCCGACCGCATCGTGCGGACGATGGTGATTCGTGTCGAGATCCTCTCGCCGTCGTACGAAAAGGTGCTGGTCGATCGGCTGTCGCTGCTCGGCGGGGTGGAGGCAGAGCAGCAGGCGGCCCGCGCATTCTTCTTCGGCCTGGGCCGATTCGCCGAGCCGCACCTGCGCCGGGCGCTGTCGCTGACGACGTCAGCCACGGTGCTCGAGCGCGGGCACATGCTGCTGTCCGAGGTCCGCGCCAACCGCCGGTGGGCTCCGTCGACGGCGGAGTGACGCTCCGAGGGCGGTGCGAGTTGCGACCGCTCGTAGGCACCTCAGGTGCGCGACCGTTGCAACTCGGAGATCTCTTTTGTGACGAGTACCCATTCCTCGTAGAGCGCCACGAGATCTGGGTCGTCGAACGACGCCACGGCCCGCATCCGCGCTTCCAATTCGGCCAGTCGCTGTTTCAGCGCGTGGACTCGGCGTTCTCGATCGTCTGCGGCCTCAGGCGCCGGCTCGACGGACGGCGCGGGATAGACGGTGCGAAAGAGCTCGATCGTCTTCTGATGATCGTGGTCACACGTCAGTATACCGAATAGATCCGAGGCGTTGATACCCAGCGCTCGTGCGTTGTTTTTGATCTCATGGAGCTCGATTTGCATCGCACCATGAGACAATTTGACCAGCCATTGAGTCTTACGGCCATCGATGTGAAAGAAATACTTTTCATGATCAGTATCATCGGCTCGTACGAAGCCCTTTGACAGAATGCTCCGTCGTACGGTCGCCGCTGGCACCGGCCGCATCGCTCACGCGCCGAGGAAGTGTCGAAGCTTCATCGCCTGCGCAACCGCCGAAGCGTGCAGATCCTTCGGCGATGACCGCATGTATTCCCGCCAGCTCTGGACGACGAGCTTGGCCAGGCGGTCCACCGCCTCGTCGATGGTCGAACCCGACGCACCAAGCAGCACTGCCGGTGCAAACACACTGACCGCCCGCTCGTGCTGTTCGATCTCGTACTTCAGCGGCATCCGGAGACGGCGCATCTCGCCGTTCACCGTCACCCGGATCAGATAACCGATGGGCGCTCGACCGCGAACGACAAGGTCGGCGGCCGTACTGGACGGGAGTCGCACTGGTTCCGCATCAGGAAACGACCGGCCACTCACGTCGAGGGAAAGCTGGAGTGCGGCACTCATGGCTCCTCCCCCTTCATGTAACGAAGATAAGCTGGCGTCACGATCTCGAAGAAAGCTTCCTCGATGACGGCGTGTTCGGCATCGAGAATCGTCATCACGTCGTCCGTTTCGAGCTCTCCCTCCCGGGAACAATCGAAGTCCAGCCGCACGCCTCGCTGGTCCTCGCCGAGCTGCACGAGCAGGTTTTGACCATTAGCGGTCAAGCGAGTCACCAACAGCGGCTGCTGCGCACTCATTGATGCGGGGAATCCGGTGAGGCGAAGCTTGAGACACGGGTGAAGCTGGTCACGCTCGGGCGTCACGCCTGGAAACTCGGTCGGCAGCCAGTTGAGATAGCGCAAGCCCGCGCGGGTGATCACTGGCGGCCGGAACCGCTTCAGGAAGGCGGCAAGGAGGCCCTCGTACCGGCCCCGGAACGCCCCGAAGTCCAGATAGGTCTGAGTGATGTACGAGAAGAGGTTCAGCGCCAGACACACCCGCTCACTGCGATCGCGCGAAACGAGGTGGAACGGCTTCAACGTCGGCGCATCTCCCTCCACGACTTTCGGCGCGAAGAGGTCCGGAAACTCCTCCCGGAGCTCAGCCTGGAGATCACCCCACAATGCATAGAGCCGCAGATCGCCAGGGAACCGAATCTCGAAGACGACTTCGCCGAGAGGCGCGTTCGGGAGGTTGGAGTGCGGCATTCGCGGCGAGCCCGCCGACCCTCATAACAGAGGAACCCAGTTCGGGCCACTCGGAGGACGACGCACCAACCGCGACTGAGCCCACTCTCCCGGGTCAATCGACGCTGAACAGCTCCTGCACGTCGGACTCGGACAGCACCTTCCCCAGCCCGCCGTCGGTCGCCAGCACGCCCTCGGCCAGGTCCCGCTTGCGCCGCTGGAGCTGGAGAATCTTCTCCTCGATCGTCCCGCGCGTGACGAGCTTGTAGCTGATGACCGCCTTCGTCTGGCCGATGCGATGGGTCCGGTCGGTGGCCTGATCCTCCACCGCCGGGTTCCACCACGGGTCGTAGTGAATGACGTAGTCCGCCGCGGTCAGGTTCAGGCCCGTCCCGCCCGCCTTCAGGCTGATGAAGAACACCGGCGGCCCGGATGGCGCGTTGAACTTGTCGACCCGCGCCATGCGGTCGCGCGTCTTCCCGTCGAGGTAGAGGTACGGAATCTTCAGCGCGTCGGCGCGCTCCTTGAGCAGCTCGAGCATCTCGACGAACTGGCTGAACACCAGCGCGCGGTGGCCCTCGTTGACGAGCTCTGACAAGAGGTCGGTGAACCGCTCGAGCTTGGCCGACGGCGGGAGCAACGTGCCCTCTGGCAGCTTGAGCAGCCCGGGATCGCAACAGACCTGCCTGAGCCGCATCAGCGCCGCGAGAATCGACACGCGCGAGCGCGCAAAGCCGACCCGGTCGATCGTCTCGTACACCTTGCGGCGGCTCTCCTCGAGCACCTCGCGATAGAGCGATGCCTGGCCCGGCTCCATCTCGCACCAGGCGACGGTTTCGGTCTTCGGCGGCAGGTCCTTGGCCACCTCGGTCTTGAGCCGGCGCAGCACGAACGGGTGGATGCGCCGCTTGAGCCGGTCGCGCACCTCGGTCATCCCCTCGACCTGGATGGGGTGCTCGTACCGGTCGGCGAAATCGTCGGCGCTGCCCAAGAAACCGGGCATCAAGAAGTCGAAGATGCTCCACAGCTCGGAGAGCCGGTTCTCGAGCGGCGTGCCGGTCAGCGCCAGCCGCTGCTCCGAGGGAATGGCCTTGCAAGCGAGCGCCGTGGCCGAGTCGGCGTTCTTGATGTTCTGCGCCTCGTCGAGGATGACGTAGCGGAACCCGACCTTCGACAATTCTTTGACATCGCGCCGCACCAGCGCGTACGAGGTCAGCACCAGGTCGACGGACGAGAGCTTTTCCGCCCGTTCGCGGCGGTCCTGCCCGTGCCAGACGAACGTCTTCAGTCCCGGGGTGAAGCGCTCGGCCTCTCGTTCCCAGTTGGCCAGCACGCTCGTCGGCGCCACCACCAACGACGGCTTGTGGCCCTCCTCGTTCGTCACCTTGAGGAGCAGCGCCAGCGCCTGCACCGTCTTCCCCAGGCCCATGTCGTCGGCCAGGATGCCCGAGAGCCCGTGGCGGTGGAGGAAATACAGCCACGACAGCCCCGCCTCCTGGTAGTGGCGCAACTTCCCCTCGAGACCCTTCGGCGCCTTCACGGGAGGAATGCCGTCGAGGTCCTTCAGCTCGGCGATGGCCCGTTTCGCCCTGGCCTCGACCTCGGCGTCGCCCAGCGAGGCGAGCAGGTCCACCGCACCCACCTGGTACAGCGGAAGACGGGTGCGCTTGCGCCCCGGAGCGGCTCCCGCCTCCTCGAGCAGGTCGGCCGCTTTGGCCAGCTCCTCGCGGTTGGCCTCGGCGAAGGTGCCGTCCTTGAGCGGGATGTAGCGGCGATTCGAGTCGAGCCACATTCGCACCGCGCCCAAATCGACGGCCTGGTCGTCGGTCACGAATTCGGCGTCGAGCTCGAACCAATTGACTCCGCTCATCGCCACGCGGATGCGCGGCCTCACCCTCGGGCGGATGCGGATCTTCGGAGCCGCCGCGCCGTACATCTCCCAGTCGGCGGGGAGCTCCTTGTGGCCCTTCGCCCAGAAGTCGACCGCGTCGTCGCCCGTGGCCTCGTACGTCTGGGCGGAGCCGTCGTACTTGAAGCCGCGCTCGACGAGCAGCTTGCCCGCGGCCCGCTCGGCTTCCGGGCGGCGCCGGTACAGCGTCTTGCCGCCGGTCGCGTAACCCAGGTGCATCGCGTTCGGCGAAACGGGCACCGTGGCGCTGCCGTACCGCGCTCCCAGCCTGGCGCGAATGCGCTCGGCCGTCCCCTCGACCGTGAGGAGAAAGCGCGGGGCGACGTCGTCCTCCACCGCCAGCCCGTCGGCGCGAAACGCCAGACGGAAGCGCGGCAGGTGCGCGGCGAAGAAGGTGAGAACGCGGTCGAGCTGCGACGGAGGAAACGTCATCGCCGGCTCGAGCAGCCACTTGCGCAAGAGCCGCGGCGGGAAGTCGGGCTGCAAAGGATAGAGGATCTGCCCGTGAATGGCGTAGGTCCGCCTCCCCGCGAGCAGGAGCACCTCCTTGAGCGACGCGGTGGCGCCTTCGGGGAGCTGCAGCTCGATGCGCGCGCTCGTCGAGTCGTCCTTCGACTCGAGGTGAATCTGCGGCCGCGCCGGCTGATCCGAGAAGACGAGCGGCATGCCGCGGTAGATGACCTTGCGCTCGGAGAGCAGGTCGACGAGGTCGCTCAGGTCCTCGTCCGAGAGGATGATGCGGGCGTCGTAACGGCTCTCGTGGCGGGAGAGTTGCAAGAAGACGCGCTCGTCGGCCGGAGCGATGCGGGTACCGGCGGCCAACAGCCGCTTGATGGGCACCGGCCCCTTCGTCGGCGCATCCGCCCTCCGCACGTCCACCACCCAGTGGCGCGCGCCGTGCCCGTGCACCGGGGTCAGCCGGTAGACGAACTCGACGTCGGGGAGCGCCGACAGCCCCAGCCAGTTCTCCAGCTTCGCCAGCGCGGGAGGAGAAACGGGCGTCTCGTCGGTCGCCCGGGCCACCTCGAGACGCTGAACGTGCACCAACGCCGCGGCCACCACGTGCTTGCAGTGGGGCCCGTACTTGTTCCACGAGGGGCAGTCGCAGCGGGACTCCGGCCCCGAGGGCCCGTTCCACAGCTCGACGGCATAGCGCTCGCCGCCCGAGCCCAGCACCGTGGCGCTCAGCCGCTCGTTTCGCTCGAGGTTGAGCACCCGCCGCCCCTCGGCGTAGGCGCGCCCCTTCTTGAAGGTGACCGGCTGGACGGTGGCCCGCAGGGCGTCCAGCCATCGGGCGTCGTCGGCGGGCGCGAACGGTTCAGGCAAGGGTGTCGAGCTCAAGGCGTTCTCATTCAACGCCCCGCCTTGGCGGGGGAATCCTCACGAATACCACGAGGATTCCCCCGATGGGCAGCCCGGGCCCACGAGCGCCGGGCGCTAGGGGGTGTCCCTATTGGGCCGGACCGAGCCCGGCGGCAGAGATGCGAGCAGCGCAAGGAG
>FWPU01012164.1_pt1 | contig 11589 bp, 14 predicted proteins | sample 2228361 | NCBI WGS metagenome assembly FWPU01 (sample SAMEA103939777, study PRJEB20133) | metagenome | reverse complement strand
CTCCGCATGCGGCTCTGGCCGCGGTTGGTTCAACTTCCAAGGCTAACCCGCGCTCTTGCGCAGGTTGCCGGCCGTTTCATTTTGTCTAGCCAGAGCCGCCGCGCGCCCGTGCGGATCCGTCTGGCCTTGACCTGACACATCCGCACACCTACAGTCCGCCCCCCTCGTCTGGCCGGAAACCTCGTTCGATTCCAATGAACTTCCGACATGCCGTCGCGGCTGCGTTCGTGGTCCTGAGCATCGGTTGTCCTCCTCCCAGCACGTCGCCGGACGGGGGTGGTCCGGACGGCAGCAGCAACCAGCAGACGGGCCCGTGCACGGGCGGCTGCGGCCCCAACCAGATCTGCGACGAGCGGACGCACCAGTGCGTCGACGCCTGCGGCGGCTGTGACGCGGGCGTGTGCGTGAAGTCGGCGAGCGGGCAGTTCCAATGCGTGCCGCCAAAGACCACCTGCAACGGCACGCAGTGCGGCTTCGGCCAGGCCGCGTGTTTGGGCGGTGGTTGCAGCTGCCTGACGTTCACCCGCGCCTCGAAGGACACCTGCGCTGCCGAGGGCCAGGTCTGCCGCGAGACATACAACGCGGTGACGATGAGCGGGGGAAGCTGCCAGAACCCCCGCATCTACGAGGCCTGCCGCACCGAAGGCTGCCCGTCGGGCCAGTGCGCCGCGTGCGAGCCGGGCGGCAAGTGCGTCGAAGTCTTCGGCGGGCTCGACCCGCTCTGCACGCGCGACTGCACCACCCACGCGCAGTGCAACGGCGGCGAGCTGTGCAGCCAGGACGGGTGCCTGCCGGCGACGCTCTTCGGAGTGCAGAACGGCACCTTCGCCTGCCAGACGCGGCTGTCCGACGGCGGCCTGGCCGTGGTGCCCGTGTCCAACACGTGCCTGTTGAAGGACGCGAACGCCGCGCCGACCGAGAATCTGCCGTCCGGCAACTGCACCTACCAGTTCCTGCGGTTCTCGAACTTCGAGTTCGCCTCGTCCATCTGCCGGCCGCCGGGCGCGGTGGGGCTCTACGGCGCGTGCAAGCGCGACTTCCGGCCCACGGCGACCGCCACCCAGTGCGGCACCGGGCTCGAGTGCATGCTCCACGACGGCGAGCAGAGGGGCATGTGCTTCAAGATGTGCAACGCCGCGAGCACGCCGGGCGTCACGCCCGGGTGCGGGGCCGACGAGGCCTGCGTCAACCTCTACCGGCAGGAGGACAACAACGGCGTGGTCGGCGTCTGCCTGAAGAAGTGCAACGTCTTCGTCGCCGGCCAGTCGACCTGCCAGCCCTACGGCAACGTTCAGGCGAGCTGCGTGCCCATGACGGCCGACGGGCGGTCCGTCGTGTCGACCGACGGCTCGGGAATCTGCGTGCCCCAGCGCACCACCATTGCTCAGCCCGGCCAGGGCTGCGCCGAGCCCGATGCATTCAAGGGGGCCGCCTGCGGCAACGCCCAGGTGTGCATCGCCAGCACCCAGGCCGAAATTCCCGTCTGCGAGCAGGCGTGTGACGTCGAGTGCGCGGGGGCGAATCCTCCGGCGCGGTGCCAGACCGAGCCGAACGCGCGATGCACCGCCGGCAAGACCTGCAAGCGCGTCACCACCACCACCGGCGCCATCCTCGGCTTCTGCCGGTAGCGGAGGGGGTCAGACCGAGATCAGCCCCTTGCGAATGCCCTCGGTCACTGCCTCCACGCGGTTGGTCACCTCGAGCTTGCGGTAGATGTGCTCGAGGTGCGTGCGGATGGTGGCCTTCGACACGTTGAGCAGCCGCGCCGCCTCGCTGTTCGAGACGCCCTTGGCGATGAGCTGGAGAATCTCCTTCTCCCGCTCGGACAGCGGCTTGAGCTGCGGCTCGGCGGACGAGGGCAAAGGAACAGCCGCCGGCTCGGCCTCGTCGGCCCGGAAGTGGCGGAGCAGCCTCCGGGCCAGGCTCGGCTGAATGACGGTGCCGCCGGCGTGTACCTCGCGGATGGCCTCGATGATCTTGTCCGCCGGCGTGCCCTTGAGCAGGTAGCCCGAGGCGCCGGCCTTCACCGCCTCGAGGACTTTGTCCTCCTCGTCGAAGATCGTGAAGATGAGGATCTCCACCTCGGGGCAGCTGGCCTTGAGGTGCCGGGTGACGTCGATGCCGCTCATTCGCGGCAGCCCGAGATCGAGCAGCACCACGTCGGGCTTGATCTTCATCACCTCGTCGATGGCGGTTTCGCCCGAGAGCGCCGTGCCGACGATGGTGAGCTCGCTCGAGCCCTCGAGCAGCTTGAGCTGGTTCTTGAGGATCTTCGTCTGGTCCTCGACGACGAAGACCCGGATGGCGCCAGAGGGCGTCTCGGGTGGCTGAGGCGTCGAATCCATGGCTCGCTCCGTCAACCCATGGGAATGGAGAAGGTGATGTGGGGCGCCCTGCCCGGCGCCGAGTCGATGATGACCTGCCCGCCGACCTTCATCGCCCGCTCGCGCAAATTGACGAGCCCGTAGTGACCCGCCTTCGGGGCCTGTGGGTCGAAGCCCTGGCCGTCGTCCTTGACCGAGAGCAGCACCCGGCGGGCGTCGCCGTCGAAGGCGAGGCGCACCTCGACCGATCGGGCGCGGGCGTGCCTGGCCGCGTTCGAGAGGCACTCCTGAAGCACGCGGAAGAGACTGATGGCCTGGTCCGGCGAGAGGCGCTCCTGGATGCCGCTGCGGAGAAAGGTGATCTCGAGCTGCGTGCGGTCGCGGAACGTCTTCACGTACTCCTCGAGCGCGTGCACCAGGTCGAAGTCCTCGCGCATCATGCGCAGGTTGCGCCGCAGCTCCTCGATGGACTCCTCGGCGGAGGACTTGAGCTCGGCCAGCTCGGCGCGGACCTTCTCGTCCTGGGCGATCTGCATCAGGTACTCGGCCTGGATGATGAGCGACGAGAGGGAGGCTCCGAGCCCGTCGTGTATTTCGCGGGCGAGGCGGTTGCGCTCCTCGACGACCGCCAGCTCCTTCAGGTCGGCCTGCAGCTCGACCACCTCGCGGTGCGCGGCGATCTCGCGCTCGTTCAGGTAGACGACCACGTAGATGATGATGAAGTTCAGCGCCGAGTACCACAGCAGGGTCAGCATCTCGACCGCGGTGGGCGATCGGTTGAGGAGCTGATCGAGCCGGGTGGTGATGGGCAGGGCCAGAAGCGGCGGAATGATCGCCAGCGGCTTGGGGAAGAGGATGGCGAACAGCGTGGTGAAGAGGAGCTGCGTGGCGAGCAGCGGGCTCTGCAGCCCTCCGCCGACCTGCGGCTTGGCGATGAGCACCACCATGATGAGCAGGTCGAGGCAGAGCGTGACGTAGGTCAGCACCGCCCCCGCGCGAGGGTGGTCGATGACCATGTAGTTCGCCACGCTGTAGAGCAGCATGAAGAAGTAGCCGGCGAACGCCCACGGTCCCTTGAGCCCGAAGTAGCTGGACCACTCGGGCAGGGCGAGGATGAGCAGGCCCAGGGTGAGGAACATCATCCGCGCGTAGAAGAGAGCGCGGGCGCGGGCGACGAAGCGCTCCTGCATCCACGAGACGCTCGCCTCGGTGGGCGAGACGTTCTGCGTCAGGTGCCGCTTCTCGAGCACCGCGCGGACGCGGGCACGCCGGTCGTACGCCGGCTCGGCGATGGCGGCCTCGGGTTCAGCCACGGCGGCGATTGTAGGTCAGTTTCCCCGACGGGGAGGCGAGCGGCTCATTCCGGTTTGCCGCACTGCTGCTTCGCCTCGGGGTGGCGCTCGTAGACGTAGGCCAGCCGGTCCTTCGTCTCGCCGGTGCGCTCGTCGAAGAGCGGCGTGCCGCCGGCGTACATGGTGCCCTCGGGGTGGCCGTAGCGGTCGAGCCCCCGCGCGGAGAGCCAGCGATCGACGCAGGTCTCTTCCTGGCTCCGCCCGTCGGACGGCGCGGGAGCGGCCGAACCGGCATCGGTGGACGAGCCCGGCCCGGGCTGCTCCGGGGGATTCTTGCAGCCTTGGGCCGCGAGGGCGAGGACGACGGCGAGAAGTCTCACGGGCGAAAGAATCGGCTCGGCCGCGGCGCGAGGCAAGACTTCGCGCCGCCCGAGAGGTGAAACGTGCGCCCGGCGGTGCTATGGGCGAGCCGATGGCGCGCGCATCGGATTCCATCTTCGACGCGATCGGCGGCACGCCCACGGTGCGGCTTCGCCGGGTGGTTCCGGCGTCTGGCGGAGCGGTGTTCCTCAAGCTCGAGCACCTCTCGCCCAACGCCGCGATGCACGACCGCGTGGCATTTGCGATGGCGAACCGGGCCGAAGAAAAGGGCCTGCTCGCGCCTTCGGCGTCGCTCGTCGTGCCCGGCTGCGGCAACACCGCCCTCGGCCTGGCGATGATCGCGGCCGAGCGCGGGCTTTCCCTGACGGCGGTGATTCCCGAGCACGCCTCGCTCGAGCAGCGGCAGGCGCTGACGAGCTATCGGGCAGGCATCGAGCTGACGCCGGCCGAGCAGGGCATCTCCGGCGCCAGAAAGCGCGCGCAACAGTTGGCGCGCGAGAAGGGCGCGGTGCTGCTCGATCCGTACGCCGATGCCGCCTGTGTCGAGGCGCACCGGCAGACGGCCGCGGAGCTCCTCGAGACGATTGCCGCCGACGGGGGCCGCATCGACGCGTTCGCCACGGGCGTGGGCACGGGCGCGGCCATCACCGCCGTCGGGCGCGCGCTGAAGGAGCATTTCGCCTCGGTGCGGAACCAGGCCTCGCCGAGGTCGAGCCGAAGGCGTCGGTGCTGGCCGGCGATTCGCCGCGGCTCCACCGATTGCTCGGCATCGGCGTGGACTTCGTGCCGCCGCTGCTCGATCGAAGCGTCGTCGATCGGATCGTCCGCGTGGACGATCGCGCGGCGTGGGAGATGCGGGGGCATCTGGCGCGCCAGGAGGGGCTTTTGTTGGGCATCTCCACCGGCGCCAACGTCGCGGCGGCCGTCGAGCTGGCGCGGCAGCTCGGCCCTGACGCGCGCATCTACACGCTGGCGTGCGACACCGGCGAGCGTTACTTCAGCTACGCGGAGCAGTTCGGGTGATTCGGAACGCGCTCATCATCGGAGCCGGAGGGTTGGGCTGCCCAGCGGCGCTGGCGTTGGCGAAGGCGGGCGTCGAGCGGCTGACGCTGGTCGACCCCGACCGGGTGGACCCGACCAACCTGCACCGTCAGCTCTGGCACCGGAGCTCGGACGTGGGCCGTCTGAAGGTCGAGAGCGCGTCCGAGCGGCTCATGGCCGCCTTTCCGCGGCTCGAGGTGACCCCCGTCGCCGAAGAGGTGAGCGCGCGCAACGCCGAGGCGCTGTTCCGTTCGCACGACGTGGTCCTCGACGGCACCGATGGCGTGAGCATCAAGTTCCTCCTCTCGGACGCGGCGGTGCTCACCGGCGTGCCGCTGATCTACGGAGGCGTGCTGAAGCTGTGCGGGCAGGCGATGCGAATCGCTCGAGCAGGCCCGTGCCTGCGCTGCCTCTTCGAGAAGCCGCCTCCAGCCGACGCGGTGCCGACCTGCGCGCAGGCGGGCGTGCTCGGCTCGATGGCGGGCGTGGTGGGGGGGCTGATGGCGCTCTTGGCGCTCGGGGGTGAACCCGGGCGGCTTTTCGTCGTAGAAGGCGCCACGTTGAGCCAGCGAATCGTCAGGGTGAAGCGCTCGCCCGACTGCGCGGCCTGCGGCGAGGTGGCGCGGCAATCGCTCGCGTTGGTGGACGTCACGGAGGCGCGATGCGGCTCTTGAGCGAGAGCGCTGTAGCGGCCACGGTGGACATCACGGGCGAGGTCTGCCCGATGACGTACGTGCGGACCAAGCTGGCGCTCGAGCGGCTTTCCGAGGGCGAGGTGCTCGAGGTGTGGCTTTCGGGCGCCGAGCCGCTCAAGAACGTTCCCAGGAGCGCGGCCGAAGAAGGCCACGAGGTGCTCTCCATCGAGGAGCGCGGGGGCATTCACCGGCTCCTCATCCAGAAGCGGAGGACGAAATAGATGGCGACCATTCGCATTCCCACGCCGCTCAGGAGCTACACGCAGAACCAGGAGGAGGTGCGCGCTCCGGGCGCCACCGTGCGCGAGGTGCTGGCGAACCTCGACAAGAGCTTCCCCGGCATCGGCGCCCGGCTGCTCGACGAGAAGGGCGGCCTCAGGCGGTACGTGAACATCTTCCACAACGACGAGGACATCCGCTTCCTCGAGGAGCTCGACACGCCGGTGGCCGACGGCGACAAGCTCTCCATCATCCCGGCCATCGCCGGAGGCTGAAGCCCCGGTGTTGTCGGAGGCGCAGATCGTCCGCTACTCGCGGCAGATCCTTTTGCACGCGGTGGGCGGCGTGGGCCAGAAGCGGCTCTTGTCGGTCGGCGCGGCGGCGACGGGCGAGGGGAGCGCCCAGGCGGTGGCGCTGGCGTACCTGGCGTCGGGCGGCACGCCGGTGTCGGTCGCCGACCGGCCGGCGGCTCGGGACGAGGTCGGCTTTCTGTTGTCGGCGGACGACGTGGGCAAGCCCGTCGGGCCGGCGGTGCGCTCGGCGCTCGACGACATGAATCCCGACGCGATGGCCCGTCCGGCTGCGTTCGGGTGCATCGGCGAGGTGCCGGCGGCGTTCTCTGGCCCCGCGCCCTGGGTGGCGCTGGGTTGGGACGGAGAATCGGGCGTCGTCGTGTACCGCGGTGAAGATGGCTGCTCCGATTGCTTCGTGCGAGCCGCGAGCGAGCTGACGAACGGGTCGCACATGCCGCAGTCGGTGATGCTGGGGGCGCTGGCGGCGCTCGCGTACCAGCGGCTCGTGCTGGGACTGTCGGCGAGCCTGGGCGCGCTGCGGCTCGAGCGCGACGGGGCCATTCTGGCGGCGGCGGTGAAGCCCTGCGGCCGCCACGGAGGAGCGAGTTGACGTACTTCCGCCACGGCGCCGCCTCGGTCGACTCCGTCGCGCAGCTGGTGGGCAACACGCCGCTGGTGCGCATTCGGAAGATCGGCCGCGAGTACGAGGGCGTGGAGATCTGGGCCAAGCTCGAGTACTTCAATCCGGGCGGCAGCGTGAAGGACCGGCCGGCGCTGCAGATGATCCGCGAGGCGCTCGAGCAGAAGCACCTTTCGCCGGACAAGACGTTGATCGACTCGACCAGCGGGAACACCGGCGTGGCGTACTCGTGGATCGGCGCGGCGCTCGGCATCAAGGTCGCGCTGGTGATGCCGTCGAACGTCTCGGCCGCGCGCAAGCGCATCACCACCGCGTACGGCGCGCAGATCATCTATTCGGACCCGATGGAGGGCTCCGACGGAGCGATTCGGCTCGTGCGCAAGCTGGTCGCCGAATCGCCCGAGCGCTACTTCTACCCCGACCAGTATTCGAACGAGGCGAACCCGCGCGCGCACCACCTCGGCACGGCGAAGGAGATCTGGGAACAGACGCAGGGGCGCATCACCCACTTCGTCTGCGGCATCGGCACCGGCGGAACGGTGATGGGCACCGGGCGCGGGCTGAAAGAGCTCCGGCGCGACATTCAGGTCATCGCGGTCGAGCCGGCCGAGGCGATGCACGGGCTCGAGGGCCTCAAGCACATGCCGTCTTCCATCGTTCCGGCCATCTACCGCGAGAGCGAGCTCGACGAGAAGCTGTCGATCACCACGGACGCAGGCTGGGACATGTCCGAGCGGCTCTTGGAAGAGGGGCTGAACGTGGGGCACTCGTCGGGAGCGGCCCTGTGCGGCGCGCTGGTGGTGGCGAAGCGGCTCGCCGAGCAGGGCAGGGGCGGCGTGGTGGTGACGCTGTTCCCCGACCGGGCCGACCGCTACTTCGAGCCGTCGAGATGGGAGAAGAAGTTTTCATGGTGACCGTGAGCCTGCCAGCCGATCTGACCGACGTCGTGCGCCACCTCGAGGCCGCCTACCCCAACGAAGGGTGCGGCGTCATCGTGCGCGAGCGCGACGGCGCGTTCACCGTGGTGCCGATGAAGAACGATTACGATCAGCTCCATGCGCGCTGGCCCGATCGCTACCCGCGCACGGCGCGCACCGCGTACGAGTTCGACTCGAAAGAGCAAAGGCGCGTCTTTCAGGCGGCGGACGAGCGCGGGGCCACCATTCACTGCGTGTTCCACTCGCATTGCGACGCGGGGGCGTACTTCTCGGAGGAGGATCGGCGGGCGGCCGCTCCCGACGGCTTTCCGCTGTGGCCCGGCGTCTGTTACCTGGTCGTGGCCGTCGATCAGGGCCGGGCGAGCGCGGCCAGGGTGTTCTGGTGGGACGCCGGAGATTTCCGGGAAGCCGAGGTTCCGCTGCGACCGTAACGTACCCGATTCCCGTTCAGGCGCGCGGACTTGCCCCCGAGTGCTCGGATGCAGGTGCGTGTCGGCCGAATTTGTCAAAGCCCCGGTCATCGTCTATAAGGGCCCGTCATTTTCGGACGTGCGCCGTCGCCCGCGGCGGGAAACATTTCGGGAGTCGAACGTAAATGGCCCAGAACACTGGATTTACCGTGTGGCTTACCGGCATGTTGGGAACCGGGAAGACCACGCTGGCGAATTACCTGGCGGCGCGGCTGAGGCAGGTCGGCCGGAACGTCGAGGTCCTCGACGAGGAAGAGGTCGCCGAGGAGCTGTGGCAGGGCGTCGGCGAGTCCAAGGACGAGCGCAATCTGATCGTCCGCAGGCTGGGGTATGTGGCCAATCTTTTGACGCGCAACGGAGTCGCCACGCTGGTCGCGGCGACGTCGCCGTACAAGGCCGTGCGCGAGGAGAACCGCCGGCTGATCGGACGCTACATCGAGGTCTTCGTCGACTGCCCGACCGAGAAGCTCATCCAGCGCGACACCACGGGCAAGTACAAGAAGGCGCTGGCGGGCGAGATTCCGAACTTCATCGGCATCACCGAGCCGTACGAGCCGCCGCACTCGCCCGAGGTGACGTTGCACACCGACGTCGAGCCGGTGGAGGAGGGCGCTCGCAAGGTGTTCCAGGCGCTGCTCGACCTCTCGTACATGACGCCCGAGGAGCTGAAGATCATCACCGGCAAGCGGATGAAGGCGAACCCGCTGGCCAAGAAGGCGCGGCGGAAGGGCGAGGCCAAGGGAGCGCGTGCGCGCCCGGCGGCAAGGGCGGCCCGGGTGGTGAACAGCTCGAAGAAGGCGGCCGGCAAGCGCAAGCGGTGAGCGCAATTCCGTGGGGCCCTGCGGCCAGGGGGCCCGCGGTGCCATATTACGGGTACCCACCCGAACGACGGGACCGCCGGCCCCGGGCCCATGGCCAACAGGCCGCACGTACCACGACGGCGATGCTCACCGAAGCGCAGATCTCCAGGTTGCTCGAGACGTCGCGGCCCAAGCTCGAGGCGATGCGGGCCGCGCTGCGCCAGATGGGGAGCGCCCTGGTCGCCTTCTCGGGCGGAGTCGACTCCACGTTCGTCCTCAGAATTGCCGTCGAGGAGCTGGGCGAGCGGGCAGTGGCATTGACCGCGCTCTCTCCGTCGGTGCCCGAGGACGAGGCGAAGGAAGCGCGCGAGCTGGCGGCGAAGATCGGCGCGCGCCACGTCGAGGTTTCGTCGAACGAGATCGCCGATCCCCGGTACATCGAGAACCCCGTCAACCGCTGCTACTTCTGCAAGACCGAGCTGTACGGGCTGTGCGAGCAGAAGCGGGTCGAGCTGTCGCTGGCGGTGGTGCTCGACGGCTTCAACGCCGACGACAAGAAGGATCATCGGCCCGGGCACCAGGCGGCGAGAGAGCACCGGGTGAGGTCTCCGCTGGCCGAGGCGAATTTGACGAAGGACGAGATCCGCGCCTGGTCGCACAAGCTGGGGCTGCCCACGTGGGACAAGCCGCAGATGGCATGTCTGGCGTCGCGGATTCCGTACGGGACGCAGGTGACGGTCGAGCGGCTGAAGCAGATCGGCGGCGCCGAGGCCGACCTGCGAGCGCTGGGGCTCCGGAGCTTCCGCGTGCGATACCACGGCGAGGTGGCGCGGCTGGAGGTTGCTCCCGAGGAGTACGAGAAGCTCTACGACCCCGAGCTGCGGCGGAAGGCGAACGAGGCGCTCAAGCGCAGGGGCTTTGCGTTCGTGGCGCTCGACCTCGAGCCGTTCCGGTCTGGGCGGTTGAACGAAGCCGCAGGCATCAAACCCGACGCGTTCCCGCTGCCGGTCGCCGGCTGAGCTCGTTGCGTGCAGCTCCCGCTGTCAGGTACGAGTAGGTCCTCGCGGCTCTCGCCGTAATCTCCAGGCGATCGTGCGTTGGGGGGTAATGCGGATGCGGTGGGTGTCTTTCGTCGCTTTCGCCGCGGCAGCGGCCCTGGTGGCCTGCCCTTATTCCGTGCCGCGCTGCCGGACCGATGAGGAATGCGTCCGGCTGGGCCAAGGTCCGGCGTATTGCCATCCAGAAATCCGGTTGTGCTTCAGGCGCGATGCCGGCGTCGAGGCGCTCCCCGATGCGGGCGGCGGCGACGGGGGAGCGGACGCGGGACGGGATGGTGGTGCGGACGCCGGCTTTCGTTCCATCTGTACTGCTTCGCAATGGTGCTGGGAGAGTCCAGTCCCGCAGGGAAATCACCTGAACGGAATCTGGGGCACTCCCAACGAGCAGTGGATCGTCGGCATGGCGGGGACCGTTCTTCGGCATCGCGAGGGAGAGTGGACGCAATACCCGAGTGGCTCGACGAATTGGATTCGAGCCGTCCACGGGATCTCCGAAAGCGACATCTGGGCGGTCGGCTCCTACGGGACGATTCTCCGCTGGGACGGCACGCAGTGGCGGTCCATCGCCAGCCCGACGACCCAACTACTTTACGGCGTATACGCAGTCGCGCCGAACGATGTGTGGATCGTCGGCGGAAGCGGGACCTCGCTCCGCTGGAACGGCACGGCGTTGATGGCCGCGAACACCGGTATCACCGCAGACTTGGTCGCCGTCTGGGCTGCAGATGCCAGCAGCGTCTGGGCCGTAGGCTCCGGAGGAACGATTCTCCGGCACTCCCCTGGCGTAGGCTGGCAACCGGTGCAGAGCGGGACGACGGCGACCCTGAGCGGCGTCTCCGGTACTGCACCAAATGACGTCTGGTTCGTAGGGGAGGGAGGCACTGTTCTTCGCTGGAACGGCTCGGTGCTCGCTCCGATTGCGAGCGGGACCAACTCGTTCCTGACGTCCATCCATGCAGTGTCCGCCAACGAGGCATGGGCCGCCGGACTGAACGGCGCCGTGATTCGATGGGATGGCGTCGGGTGGAGCCCGCTCGGGAGCCCCACGACGAACCACCTGCTCTCGGTGCGGAAGTTGGGAGACCGGTCGACGTGGTTCGTCGGGTTTGGAGGAACGACGCTGCGCTGGGACGGGGCGGCTTGGACGGCTCTCGGCGCCAGCCCGCTTCGGGAACTACGCGCGACCTGGGGGAACTCGCCGCTGAACCGTTGGGCCGTTGGAGGGCAGGGGGCCGTCGCTCGTTGGGATGGCGCACGGTGGCTGGCGGTCGCATCGGGTACCACGAATCAACTGAACGCCGTCTGGGGTACAGGCCCGAACGATCTCTGGGTCGCGGGAGCGGCAGGGACGATTCTTCACTGTCCCACTTTGGGAGGGTTGAAGCCCTCGCCTTTAGGCGACAGCTTCAGCGTCGGTTCGGCTAGGGTGGCGATGTGG
>FWPU01012163.1_pt1 | contig 11589 bp, 8 predicted proteins | sample 2228361 | NCBI WGS metagenome assembly FWPU01 (sample SAMEA103939777, study PRJEB20133) | metagenome | reverse complement strand
CGTAAATTCGCCTGCGGTATACCTTCTGGTTCCTGGATGAGTTTCAACCTCCCAGGAGGAGAAAATCTGAGACAGGCGGCAGGTCATCCCGGCCTCGCCGCCGGGATAGTGCAGGAGCAGAGGAAGATAGATGAGCGAACTTGTCGAACTTTGGGAGAGACCCAAGGCCCGCCGGATCTACATGCTCGCGGGCTGGCATCAGTGGGCTGACGCCGGTGCCGTTTCCTCTGGACTGCCGGCCTACCAAATCGACCACCTGGATGCGCGCCAGATCGGGCGGCTCAAGCCCGATGGCTTCTACCTGTTCCAGATTCCGGGCACCCACCACCTGTTGCGGCCCGAAGTCCACTTCCACGAGGGATACAGCAAGCAGATCGAGCCCCGGCGCAACGATTTTTTCTACGCCGGCAATGACGACCAGGGCCTGGTCATCTTCCTGGGCGAAGAACCCCACATGAACGTGGACGAGTATGCCGACGCCCTGTTCCACGCGGCCCAGGAATTGCAGGTCAGGCGCATGGCCATCGTCGGCGGCGTCTACGGCGCCATGCCCTACGACAAGGACCGGGAGGTCTCCTGTACCTACAGCTTGCCCCATATGAAGGCAGAGCTTTCCAGCTATGCCGTACGTTTTTCCAACTATCACGGGGGGGCCACCATCGGCTCCTACCTGGTGGACCGGGCCGAACAGTATCAGCTGGAAGTGTTCGTCTTCAACGCCTTCGTGCCCGTCTACGATTTTGGCCAGGGAGCCTCCGCCCCGATCCACGGGGTGCGCATTGAAAACGACTACCGGGCCTGGTACGAGCTGATGCGCCGCTTCAACCACATGTTCGGCCTGGGCATCGACCTTTCGGACCTGGACCGCCGTAGCGAGGAGTTAACCGCGTCCATCGAGGCCAAGGTGGAAGAGCTGGAACGCACCATGCCCCAGCTGAACGTGCGTGCCTACCTGCAAAAAGTCGCCAGCGAATTTACCGAGCGCCCCTTCATGCCCCTGGACGACGTCTGGGAAGAAGGATTGAGCGACCTGTTCGAAGATCTCGAGGACTAAATCGATAGGGAGAGGGGAGGGTGGGCCGCCACCAAAAGATGGCGGCCCCAGAGGAAAAGGAGGAACCAAAGGAGGTGTGATGAAGTGGAAGTAACTGCAAAGTCCGCTCCCCAGTTGACTTTGCAGTGCACCCACCTGCCGGGCTCATATGCCCTGACGGGCACCCAGGAGGTCGATGCAGTGGATGCAATCTGTCTGCCCCCAGATTCTCGCATCCACTTGACCGCCAGTATAACACAGCCCGCCCCGCCCCCACATGTACAATATGCACAAAAATCACCCGGATTCCCTCAAGAAAATCGCCGATTGACAGCCAACAAAGCCTCGCGAAACCCGCAAGACTTGTTCAACATGCACACATCCGTATCTGCTTCCCCCGCCATCTGGTGTTCTTTCGACCACCATTTTTACGACTTTCCGCATAGCCGATCTCCCGGCCACCGGGTCATCTAGACGATCCCACCGTCCTCATTTTCGGTTATCCTGCCAGATGGAGACCGCCCTGCCGGGCGCGCCCCCTGAGCTGGGCGCCACGGGGCAGGGCTGTTGGGAAGCACAGGTGTAGGGGAATTGACAGAATTTAGACATCTTGGGCGGCAGGATCCTGTGGTATAGTCAACGGACATGAGGAGACCTGCGAAATTGCCGGGAAAATTACCAGGCTGCCTCCAGCTGCCCGGAGGCCAGAGGCGATTCCACCCATACGGTCGACGCGCGGCCCTGCTCCTGGCGTTGGGGGCGTGGCTGTTCGGCATGCTTTGGGCGGCCTCGCCCCGGCTGCTGGCCGCAGCTTCAGGGGACACCGTTGCCAGGGAAGCGATCCACGAAGGGGAAGAAGAAACGCCGACGCTCTTGCTTCAGTTTCAGACAGGAACGCCGGCCGAAGAGCGGGCCCAGGCCATCGCCCGGCTGGGCGGGGAGATGATCCAGTGGCTGCCCCAGATCCAGGTGGCCGCAGTTCGCCTCCTGGCCCCTCGGCCAGATGTGCTCCTCCAGACCCAACAGGTGGACAGCATCCGTTTCACCGAACTCGATCTTCCCATCAGCGGCACCTTCCTGCCCAATGACCCGGCCCTGTCCAGCCCCGAACAGGGGTACGCCTTCGCCCGCATCCACGCTTTCCAGGGATGGGCGATCACCACGGGCAGCCCCGAGGTGGTGATCGCCATCCTAGACACCGGGCTCAACCTGCAACACCCCGAATTCGCCGGCCGCATCGTGCCTGGCTACGACTTCGTGAACGACGACCCCGATCCCACCGATGACCATGGGCACGGCACCCACGCCGCCGGCCTGATCGGTGCCGCCATCGACAATGGCATCGGCCTGGCTGGGGTCTGTCCCGGCTGCCGGCTTATGCCTATCAAGGTATTGAACGGGCAGAACAGCGGCACCTGGTTGAACGTGGCCCGGGGCATCCTATTCGCGGTCGACCATGGCGCCCGGGTGATCAACCTGAGCCTGGGTTCCAACGTCCCTTCCCAGACGGTGGCGGAAGCAATACGCTATGCGGAGGAGCGGGGTGTTTTGGTGGTGGCAGCCGCGGGCAACGCCGATAGCGATGCGCCCTTTTACCCGGCCGCCCTGGAGCCGGTGATAGGGGTCAGCGCCACCATGGAGAACGATCAGAGCTGGTCACTGAGCAACTGGGGCTCCTATGTGGACGTGGCCGCTCCCGGCCACCTCATCTACAGCACCTACCATGATCTGAACAATCGCTTTGGTGGCTACACGTTTATGAGCGGGACCAGCATGGCCACTCCCCTGGTGGCAGGCCTGGCCGGCCTTCTGCTTAGCCAGGAGCTCCGGCGCCGGCCGGCGGATCTGCGTCACCTGATCACCGCCGGTGCCGACGACCTGGGTGAACCAGGCTGGGATCCCATCTACGGCTATGGACGCATCAACGTGGCCCGGGCCCTCTCCCTGACCACTTCCCAGCCCGCCGGAACGCTGACACCCCCTGTCCAGATCTACCTCCCCCTGGTGGTTCAAAACTAAGAACTGCGCCCACCAGGCGCCCTCTTTGACTCCTCTGCAGAAACCATAGATTACCCAGATGAACACAGATTTTTACCAGCTCTATCTGTGTCATCCTTTACCATTACTTTGCGCTTTTTCAATTTACAGATGCGATCCACAATGGTCACCCCGTCGTAGGCGCAGCTCGTTGCTGCGCAGCCGGCGCCGTCCCTGCACCCGCCGGGATGTGGCACCATCGGACGGCTGGGAGCCGCTCCTACGGCAAACCGGTACCCTTTCGCGATTGGGGCCGGAGACCGCACCTACGCCCGGGGCCGCCACCCGCGCAGATTGAACGCCGCGGATATGGGGGGCGGGTCTCCGGCCCGCCGTGGGTGACTGTGAAATCAAGGACGCAAAGAAAAGATGATGGCCCCAGAGGGTGGGCTCACGCGGTCGTGGCATCCGGCAGGAGGGTGCTGGGGAGGCCGGCTCGGGCCAACTGGATGCCCCGGAGCAGGGCTTCGTGGAGGGAGGGCTGGCCGTTGCTGGCGATCAGGCTGGGGCTGGAGAGGGTCCACTCGGCGCCGCTGTAGTCTGTCACCCGTCCCCCGGCCTCGCGCACCATGAGCACACCCGGTACGGCATCCCACGGGTTGAGCCAGCCTTCCCAATAGCCGGCAAAGGCACCGGCCGCCACATAGGCCAGATCCAGGGCAGCTGCGCCCATGCAGCGCACCGCCTGGGCCCGGGTCAAAAAGTAGGTGAATTCCGCGCTGTTGTTATCGGCATGGGTGGCCCGGTGATAGGGGAAGCCGGTGGTGAGGAGGGCCTGGGACAGATCCGTGCGCCGGTTGACGGCCAGGGCTCGTTCCACGCCGGAGGGCTCCCGCACAAAGGCGCCCTGCCCCCGGACAGCCCAAAAGACCCGCTGGGCAGGGAGCTCCAGGGTGACCCCCAGCAGGGTGCTCTCCCCCCGGTTGAGGGCGATATTCACGGCACAAAAGGGCACCTGGTTGGCAAAGTTGATGGTCCCATCGATGGGATCCACAATCCAGAAATACTCATCATCCGGCCGGTGATTGCTCTCCTCGCCCCAAAAGCCGATGTGGGGGGCCAGATCCTGGAGGGACTGGCGGATGAAATTTTCGCTGGCCACGTCGGCCTCGGTGACCAGGTCGATGGCGCTGGATTTCTCGCGAATCTGTTGGAGACCCTGGCGTTGCATGCGCCAGACCAGCCGGCCGGCCTGCCGGGCCACAGCGATGACGGCTTCGATGGACGGCGTTTCCATTTCTGCTTCCACACTCATGGCACAGTCCTTACATCTCCTCGCGATAGTGAAGTCCCCGGCGGTTCTTCTCTTCCAGGGCGGCTTTGCGGATCAACTCCCGCACCTCCACCGGATTTTTGACGTTGTGGAGCACAAGCTCGGGCGTGGTGGGATCGGTACTGAAGATGGTGATGTCTCCCACGTTCAGGGCGCGCTCACCTAAATGCTGCTTGACCTTGGTATCCCGCACCCGCACCAGCTCGATCTCTTCGATGTTCTTGCCCAGAATGCCCCGAATGATGCGGATGCGCTGGGTGGTCAGCTCGTAGCGAACGCCGATGGTCAGGTAGGGTCGGCCCTGCCAGAGGACCTCCTCCGGCGGCTCGTCCATGGCAGGGGTAGCGGCGTTCCGGGGGCGGGCACCCATGGCGCTTCCTTCCTCTTCCAGGGCGTCGAAGGCGGCGAAAATGCTGTCGGCCAGGGCGTTGACGATGGCCTGGAGCTCGGTCGTGGGGATGGCATCGATCTGTACGCCGCTTTCCGCCAGGGATTGGTAGAACTGGGCGGTAACTACCTTGCGAATCTCATCCCGTTCCATGCTTGTACTCCTTCCTGAGTTCCTCCGCTATTCCTCCGGTGGCCGATCCCAGGGTTCCATCATATCACCGGGCCCCGGGCAACGCAACCGCCATGCCCTGTCGGCGCGTATCAGGTCTATTGAAGCACGAAGGCCAGATGAAGAGGGTGGACCAGCGGATAGCCCGCCCTGTCCATACAGGTAAGGGATAATTCAGCTGCCCGTTTTCCAGAAGATGGTGATACAATAGCACCAGAATAGGCCCGTCTAACCGCTCTGTTCCTGTGCCGCTCCTATCCTTTTTCTGAGATAGGCAAGTGGAGGGCATATGCGAAAAAGAGGCAAGGTTTGGACGAGACTTGTCACGACGTTCACCACCATCGTGCTTTTATTGTCCCTGGCTGGTCAGCCAGAGGCAAAGGCCGGCCCAGCACCCGAACACCACAAATCTGCTGCCCAGGCCCTGGCCCGTCTAAATGAAGTGATGGGGGTCCCGCCGTTTCAAACTACTCGTATTTTCGACCGCCATGGCAATCTCCTGGCCGAGATCGCCGATCGGGGGCGGCGCACCGTGATCCCCTTGGAGCAGGTTCCCTTGTGGCTCATCCAGGCCACTATCGCCACAGAAGACAAAAATTTCTATTGGCATAACGGGATCGACGCCGGTGCCATTATACGGGCCGCCTGGCAGAACTTACTTGCCGGAAAAATTGTCTCCGGCGGGAGTACGATCCCCCAACAGCTCGCCAGGCTACTTCTGATGGGAGAAGAAGAACGGTATCAGCAAAGCCTGGCACGCAAATTTCGAGAGGTCGGCCTGGCATGGAGTCTGAATCGACGGTTCTCCAAGGATGAGCTTCTGGAACTATATCTGAACACGGTCTATTATGGGAATCAGGCGTATGGCATTGCTGCAGCGGCCGAGGTCTACTTCGGCAAGAAGGTTTCAGAACTGTCCCTGGCCGAAAGCAGCCTCTTGGCTGGGTTGCCCCAATCGCCCAATCGACTGGATCCCTACACAAATTGGGAAGGGGCCCGGTCTCGTCAACAGATCGTCCTGGAGCTGATGCGGCGACGGGGCTACCTCAGTCAAGCCCAGGTCGTAACCGCCCTGTCCGAGGAGATCCGCTTACGTCCTAAGACAACTTTCCAGGAAGCGCCTCGCAGGGCCCCCCACTTTGTGGATTATGTGCGGGAGATCTTGGTTGAACGTTACGGAACCGAAGGCATTTATTTGGGTCTCCAGGTCTACACCTCCTTAGATTTAAGATACCAGGAACTTGCCGAAACCATCGCAAGGGCCCAAATCGCCGCACTCCAGGAACGCCACCAGGTCAGCAACGCAGCCATCGTGATCCTGCATCCGCCGAGTGGTGAAATCCTGGCGATGATGGGCAGTCTGGATTACTGGAATCCATTGATTGACGGCCAAGTAAATGTGGCCATACGCCCTCGCCAGCCAGGTTCCGCTATCAAGCCGATCCTGTACGCTGCTGCCTTCGAAAGTGGATGGACACCGGCTTCAGTGATCTGGGACACGCCGGTGCGCTATCCCTTACTGGATAATCGATGGTATTCTCCTCGGAACGTCACTGGCCGATACTATGGCCCCCTTCGCCTGAGGCTCGCCCTGGCCAATTCTCTGAACGTTTCTGCAGTGAAGCTCCTGCATGCGGTAGGGGTGGAGCGAATGTTGGAGACAGCCCGTCGCATGGGAATTCAGTCATGGAAACTGCCTCCTGACCACTACGGGCTGTCGCTGGGAGTAGGCGGCTATGAAGTGACCCTATTAGAATTGACTCACGCATATGCCACCCTGGCCAACCAGGGGACCTACGTGCCGCTGACCCCGATCACCGAAATCCGAGATGCAAGCGGCAAGCTCCTGTTCCAGTCCCGACCGCCAGACCCGCCCCACTACGCCGTTTCGCCAGCAGCAGCTTATCAGGTGACCAGTTCCTTGAGCGATAGCCGCAGCCGGCAGATGGTCTTTGGCCCCAGATCTCCCCTGGACACAAGCCACCCGACCGCTGTCAAGACGGGAACCACGGACAACTGGCGGGACAATCTGACGGTCGGTTATACGCCTTATCTGGCCGTGGGCGTCTGGGTAGGCAACAGCAATGGACGGCCCATGCGCAATGCATTTGGATACCGTACGGCCGGACCCATCTGGCACGACATCCTAGAGGCGATCTGGGCAGACCCGAATCTACATGATAGCTTGGGATACCAGGGCAGGCCCCTACCCCGTGGATTTGAAAGACCGGCCGGGGTCGTACAGGTCCCCGTGTGCGAGCTATCGCCGGGCGTATTCCATCGCTCCTGCCCCCTGGCCTACGAAGAGATCCTGACCCAACCGTCAGAGGAAGCTCGTCTGAATCAGAAGCAAGAGATGACAGAGCAGCTTGCAGATACCCCAGGGTACTGTCTGCCGACCTTGGCCCCCGATCTCCCCCTGTCAATCCGCCGGGAAGCCGCCTTCATTCCCCTACCCCAGGCCCCTGCGGACGCGGCGGCTGCCCGCCGTTGGGCTGCAGACCAAGGTCTCCCCTTGCGCCGGCTGAACACGTGCGATTGGACGCCGGTAAGCCGTCCCCTGGCCCAGCCACCTCCCCTGCCCGAGCCGGTACGCTTGGTTCACATTCCTGAACCCACGCCCATGGCAGCCAGTAGGGCCGTCACCAGTGTTGCCGACAGCCCGATGAGCCCGGGAACAGCGGTCAGGTTGATCCAGGGGGTGCGCGCCCTACATATTCGAGCTGGAGCGGGTGTCGATCAGCCGGTGCGGGACTACTTGTTGCCGGAGGACGAAGCGGTGATTCAAGAGGGCTCCCAGCAGGTGGGAGATCGGCTCTGGTATGAAATCCGGAAGCGGGGAACAGACACCATCGGCTGGGTAAACGGCGCCTATTTGCGCCCCCTCCCTCCCGCCGCGCCCCCAGCGGAACAGGGTTGGGAAGAGGTGATGCTGGACACAGAAGCGGCCACACAGGGGCAGTTCCAGATAGGTCAGCGGGTACGCCTGCGCCCAGGCATCTCGGCTCTGAACATTCGAACAGGAGCCGGCGTCGAATCTGGCATCATAGATCGAGCTGAACCTCAGGATATGTTGCGGATCCTGGAAGGTCCCAGGACAGTTGTTGGCTCCCCCTGGTATGCAATTATCATTGAAGGAGAGGAGGTGACAGGGTGGGTGAATGGCAATTACCTGATGCCGTGAATCCCTTTCCTTTCCCCAGGAACTGGGCGCGCGAGAAACGTGTCCCAGCCAGATCTCGCCTGCTTTATCAGGGCCGGATGCTTTTCCTGATGGGCTGGCTGGTGATCTGGCTCACCGGAGCCTGCTCATCTCCGCTGGAGAAGGAGCAGCTACTGAAAACCCTAAAGAGGATAGCTTCCCCGTCGCCCCCAGAGCTGGAGGAGTATGTCTGGGATCCCGAGGTCACAGAAGCTGGTGTGGTAGACGCCACCCCCACGCTTATCTTCTACGAAGTGCAGCCGGGCGATACCCTGTGGACAATTGCACAACGTTTTGGGATGGACATGGAAATGTTGCGGCTCGTCAACGAGTTGGAAGATCCAAACCAACTGCTCACTGGCCAGCGGCTCTTGATTTCGGATCAGGTTACCATCTCTGGACGATTGATCCCTACCCCCACCCCGACGCCTATCCCTTGTTGGGAAGGGTGCCCCTATCCGGTACCGGAGTGCAAAGTCAGAGGGGTACGGGCCCGTCTGGACGGCACGCCCATGTATCTTCTGCCTGGCGATCCCATTTATGATGTCGTTGGCGTGGTGGAAGTATGGTTCTGCCGCGAGGAGGATGCCCAACGGGCCGGATGGCTACGTTGGACTCCGTACGGCCCTATCCCACAGCCATCGCCAAGATGATGTACCTGGTTCTCCTGCAGACTTCTTGCCACTGGAGCGCCCCCTACATACGAAAAAAACAGATGACACCGGCACCTTTCTCTCTCAAATGGGAGTCCAAATGAGAGTCGCAAATGGGCAGCTCTGAACAACAATTTCGAACTATTGAGGGAACTTGGCTGGATGCCATGGGAAAGTGATGCAACCATGTCTTATCAGACAGGGCGCCGGGATTCCATCCGCTGGCGCCAGCAAGTCCGATGGAGTCTGCCCCTGGTCGGGCTGGCGCTCTTGATAGCCATGTTCCTCTACCGCGGGCAGGGAGATACGGCTATGATTCCAGCCTCTGCCATCCATCCCTTCCTCTACTTCCCGGATCGGGTCCTGGTGGCCACGCCGGCCGAAATGGGCCTGGATTACGAGAACGTGTACTTGACCACGGAGGACGGAATGGTGATCCACGGCTGGTATCTGCCCCGGCACGAGCCCCTGGCTACCCTCTACTTCCTGCACGGCAACGCGGGCAACATCTCCCACCGGCTGGAGATGCTGCACCGGCTCCACCAGGCCGGTTTTCAGCTGTTCATCCTGGACTATCGGGGATACGGCCGCAGCCAGGGGAACCCCAACGAGGCCGGCACCTACCAGGATGCCCTGGCCGGGTGGCACTGGCTGCAGGAGCGGTCACAGGGAGGGCCCCCCCGCATCTTTTTCGGCCGTTCCCTGGGTGGAGCCGTGGCCACCTGGCTGGCCGCCCAGGAAGGGGTAACGCCCGACGGCCTCATCCTCGAAGGCACCTTCACCCGGCTGCGGGACATGGCCTCGGTGGCGCTGCCGCTGCCAGGCCTGGGGAGGTGGATTCCGGACATGTACCCCACCCTCGACCGGATCGGCCAGATCCACTCTCCCCTGCTCATCATCCACGGCGAAGCGGACGAGATGATCCCAGTGGAGCATGCCCATCGCCTCTTTGCCGCGGCAGCCGAACCCAAGTCCCTCTACCTGGTCCCCGGGGCCCGCCACAACGACACCCCCTTCGTGGGCGGATCGGCCTATGTGGAGCGGCTGCGCCGTTTTGCCCGGGAGGTGAGGGGGCGAACACCGGCCGGCTCCGGGGGCGCCCCGACTGGGTCGAACTGACCCCACCCTCTCCCTGGTCGCACGCCCTGTTTGTGGCGTGCCCTGTCCGGCGTGGGCAGGCACAGCAAGGAGTGCCCCGAGGGCGGCGTCTGATGGGCGACTCCGGCGATTATGAACCATACCCCAGGCCCCACCGATCTTGTCGCCATGTCCCAAATAGGGTATAGTGCACCCAAACATTTGTTCCAAATCTGACTCTCCCACAAAAGGGATCTTTCAGCTCATCACGAAGCAGGGCAAGGAGTTGTCATGGACATTACCTGGTATGGGCTATCCTGTTTTCGTATCCGGGAGGGCGGCGTTACCGTTGTCTGCGATCCCTACGATAAATCGGTGGGCATGCAGATGCCCAGGATCCGCGCCGACATCGTCACCGTCAGCCACGACCGCCCCGGCCACAACGGCGTGGACCGTATCACCGGCGAGCCGAAAATTTTGCGCGGGCCCGGAGAATACGAGATCAAAAATGTCTTCGTCACCGGCGCCACCACCTACCACCGCACCCGCTCCAACGGAGACCGGGAACGGAATGTGATCTATTTCTTTGAGTTCGACAACTTCATTGTGGGACACCTGGGCGACCTGGGCGAAGTGCCCGCCCAGTCGGAGATCGAGGAGCTGAATCTGGGTGAGGTGGACGTGCTGATGGTGCCCGTGGGTGGTGGGACGACCCTGGACGCCGCCCGGGCTGTGGAGGTGGTGGGAATGTTCGAGCCCAAGCTCGTGATCCCCATGCACTATGCCCATCCTCAACTCCAGGTGGATTGGCTGAGCAAGCTCGACCCGGTGGAGAAGTTCCTCAAGGAGCTGGGCATCTCGGCGCCGGAACCCCAGGAGACCCTCAGGCTTACCAAGAGCTCCCTGCCAGACGAAACCCAGGTGGCCCTGTTGGTGCCCGCCGTGTAAATTTCAGCAGCCGTAAACCGTCTGGATCAGGCAGCGGATGTAGCCGTTGGCGTAGGCCCGGCCCACCCACTCCGAATCGACCTGGGGAAAGCGGGGCGTGTGGTCCAACATGTAGGGGCCGTTGAAGCCATGGTCCCGGTAGAGCTCCATGGCCCGGCGCATGTCGATATCCCCTTCGTCGATGAAGACCTCGGCGAAGTGGGGCAGGCGCCCCCGCACATTGCGAAAATGGACCCATGCGATCTTCCCCTGGGACGCCATCTCTACGATGGCGTCGTAGACCCCGGTGCCCAGCAGCTCGGTCATGCAGCCCTGGCAGAAGATCATGGCGTGGCTGGGGCTGGGCACCAGGTCGAAGATGCGGCGAAACTGCTCCAGGGTGGAACAGATCTGGGCCACGCCACCTAGCGGCTCCGGCACCGGCGGGTCGTCCGGGTGGAGGGCCATGCGCACCCCGGCCCGCTCCGCCACAGGGATGACCGCCCGCAGGAACTTCTCCATGCGGCCCCACATCTCCTCCTCGGAGACCGGTGGCGTGTGGAGAGGCGGCCGGTTCTGCATGAATTCCTGGTAGTCGAAGGTGCTGTACTGCACCCCACCCCGCCCAATCTCAGAAGTGGTGCGGAAGTTGCCCATGGGCTTGAAGTTCCAGCCCAGGTGGGGGATCCCGGCTCGCCCCAAGGACTCCAGCATACGACACCAGGCCTCGATCTTCTCGTCCATGTCTGGCCGGCCCAGGGTGATCTCGGGCCAGCAGGACATCACCACGGCGTTGAGCTGCATGCCATGGGCCTCGACCCGCGCCCG
>FWPU01010156.1_pt1 | contig 11589 bp, 10 predicted proteins | sample 2228361 | NCBI WGS metagenome assembly FWPU01 (sample SAMEA103939777, study PRJEB20133) | metagenome | reverse complement strand
TCGCTTGATGAGATTGCGGCGGCGCAGCTCCACACGATCGATGCCGAGCCGTGCCGCGGCGCTGTCGATCAGCCGCTCGACGACCAGGGTTGCCTCCGGGCGGCCGGCGCCGCGGAACGGCGCGGTCGGCACCGTATTGGTCATCACGCCACGACAGCGCATGTACATGTGCGGGATGTCGTAGACGGTGGTGGCGACGCGATAGGCGTTCGACAGCGGTACGTAGGTGACGGTCTGACCGCCGACGCCGCCGATGTGGTCGAAGGCGATCGCCAGCATGCGGCCTTCGCGGCTGAGCGCGAGGCGCGCGGCGGTCACCATGTCGCGACCTTGGTAGTCGGCGAGAAACGCCTCGGTGCGGTCGGACGTCCATTTCACCGGCCGGCCGACGCGGCGCGCCGCCCAGGCCACCGCCGCCTGCTCCGGATACAGATTGTTGCGCGGCCCGAAGCCGCCGCCGGTGTCGGGATTGATGAAGCGCAGTTTGGCTGCCGGGATGTCGAAACACTCGGCGAGCACCTGGCGCGGCCGATGCGGGCCCTGCCCGCCGGAGATGACGGTGTAGGTATCGCCCGCAGGATCGTAGGAGCCGATGGCGGAGCGCGGTTCCATCTGAGCGTTGACGATGCGCTGATTGCGGAAGTCGAGCTCGACCACGAGATCGGCAGAGGAAAACGCAACGGCCACCGCGTCGCGGTCGCCAAATTCCTCGTCGAGCGCCACGTTGTCGGGCGCGGCCGGCCAGATGCAGGCGGCGCCGATTGCCGCGCAGGGATCGGTCACCGCCGGAAGAATTTCGTACTCGACCGCGATCACCTCGGTCGCGTCGCGCGCCTGCCACGCGGTTTCCGCGACCACCATGGCCACTGCTTCGCCGGGATAGCGCACGCGGTCCACCGCCAGAGGAAACTGCGGCGCGTCGAGAATGGGATGACGCTCGCCCGCGAAGGCCTTCAACCGGATGTCGACGGCGTCGGCGGGGACCGGGCCCTGCATGGCACCACGCAGGCCGTCCGCCACGTAGTCGGCACCGGTGAGGACCGCCAGCACGCCGGGCATGGCGCGCGCCGCGGATGCCTCGATGCGACCGATGCGTGCATGCGCGTGCGGCGCGCGCAAAAATGCCGCATGCGCCTGTCCGGGCAGCGAAATGTCGTCGGTATAGCGGCCGGCGCCGCGCAACAGACGCAGGTCCTCAAAGCGCGGCAGCGAGCGGCCGATATAGGGGCCGCGCGGAAGCGCTTCATCACGGCAATCGGTCATGCTCGACCTAAGGTGGGGCCGGCACGAAACTAGCCAAGGCGCGGCCGCGTTGCCAGTCCTACGGCATCGTCATTGGACAGAGTCGGCAGCCTGCGGTAATTCGGTGGAGGGTTTTAGGGCCGGGACGGCCATGAGTGGCATGCGTGCGGCGTGGTTTGCTGTGCTGAGCGTGGCGGTCTGCGCGGCGGCGCACGCCGAGACCGAGGTCGTGCGCGTTGCGGCCACGCGATCGACCGCAAACGCGGCCGAGCTCATGGCCCTGCGCAACGGCTACTTCAAGCAGCACGGACTGAGGGTCGTTTGGGAAATCGCGCCCACGTCCGCGGACGCGATGGGGAAGCTTGCGCAGGGCAGGTACCAGGTGGCGGCGGCCGACGTTTCGGCAGGCTACTTCCGCGCACTGGAACAGGACCTGCCGATCACGATCGTGGGTGACCGCGCATCATCACCGGTGGCCCACATCCTGATGCTGCGCAAGGACCTGAAGGGCAAGGTGAGAACGCCGCGCGACCTGAAGGGCAGGGTGGTGGTTGACGCGCCGCGCGGCTCGCTGGCCAGCTACGTAATCGGCAAGATACTGGAGAAGGACGGCCTGACCATTGCCGACGTCGATCTGGTGCCGTTGTCGTTCGCGCACATGGCTGACGCTTTCATCGGCAAGGCAATAGACGCCGGCCTCCTGGTTCCACCGTTCGTCTATCAGTTGGAAGAGCAGAAGATCGCCGTACCGTTTGCAAGCGCCGACGGGCTGATCGAGCCGCAGCCGATGACGGTTGCGGCAATCATGGTCAATACCGACTGGGCACGGACCAACCCTCACGTGGCGCAAAACTACATCCACGGGTGGCTGCGCGGGGTGCGCGACTATTGCCAGGGCTATCACGGCGCGGCGGTGCGCAACCAGATTGTCGAGCAGCTGCTCAAGTCGGGCACCGAGCGGCCGGAGATCCTGCACAGATACCCGTGGCCCGCGCGCAGCGCGGACGGCCGCGTCAATGTCGCAAGCCTGCTCGACATCCAGGCCTGGTTCGTGAAGAACGGACTGGCGAAAGCCGAGCTTCCTGCGGAGCGACTCGCGGACATGAGCTTCGTCGAAGCGGCGCTGCAGAAGCTCGGACCGTTCGAGCTTCTCAACAGCGCAAGCCGCCTGCCGGGCTGCCGCCCCGCCGCATCGGCGCGCAACGAGGCGGAGCGGGACGGGTAGCGGGTCCCGGAGAGCGCGTGACGCGGGATTCCCTTCTCCCTCGACCTTCCGTGTCCGGAGGAAAGAGGACTATTTCGGCTGCCAATTCTTTTTCCAGGCCGGAGGATCCTGCGCGTCGATCAGCACGAAGCAGATGCGGCAGGGTTTGCCGGAGTTGTTGACCCAGGCGTGGTTCGTGCCCTGCTGGATCAGGATGTCGCCGGCTTTGACATGCACCTCGGTGTCGTCGAGCAGCATGTCGATCTCGCCCTCGAGCACGATAGCGTAGTCGATGGAGCGGGTGCGATGAGTGAACGGGTGGCGCACGTAGCCTTGGGTGGCGGGGTCGATGCCCATCAGGCGCAGCATCTCGTTGTGATCCACACCCTTGACCTCGCCCTTGAGCGGCGCGAACTCGACCACCCGGCAGATCGTGCCGTTGCGCGGCGGCGGGACTGCAACCTTCTGGTCGGCATTGTCGCGGCTGTGCGAGAGATCGACCGGCATTTCGTTGGTGACCCAGCAGAGCGAGATCACGTTCTCGCCGCGCTTGGCGACGTGCGGCGTCGGACCGTCGAACAGGACCACGGCTTTGCCCTCGGCGTCATGGCCGGTGACGATGCGTCGGACTGACATTGCTGCTCCCCTTTCTCTGCGCGCGCGGCATCATTCTGAGGCGGCGCGGCAAAGTCAATGCGCGGCAGACCGGGAACCGCAACGAGCTCCGAACATTGTTACGGCCGCGGATCAGCGGCGCACCGCTGCGCGCTGGCGCCGCATCCGGGCCACGTTGCCAGGCGAATGCTTAATCGGTTGCCTCGTCGGCGCGAGTGGTGAACGCGTCGAGGAAGAATTCGTCGGCGGGAAGGCCGGCGGCCAGGAAGTCTCGGCGCGCCGCGCCGATCATGGCCGGCGGGCCGCACACATAGGCCTGGAATTCTGCAAGCGATGGGTGGTCGGTGAGGACTGCCTGGTGAACGAAGCCGAAGCGCATGTCAGGTTCGCGCGACTCCGACAGTACCGGCACGTAGCTGAAATGCGGCACGTCGCGCTGCCACTTGCGGGGCAGCTCGGAGTAAAGGCCGGCCCGCGTGCGCGCGCCCCAATAGAGCATCATCGGGCGCCGGATGCCTTTGCGCAGCGCGTCCTCGATCATCGATTTGATGGGCGCGAAGCCGGTGGAGCCGGCAACGAACAGGACCGGCTTGTCGCTCTCCTTCAGCGTGAAGCTTCCGAACGGAAGTTCGACTTTCAGAAAGTCTCCACGCGCGAGCTTGTCGCGGACGAAGCCCGTGAACAGGCCGTTCGGAACGTGTCGGATGTGGAGCTGCACGCCGTCGCTCTCGTATGGCGGATTGGCCATGGAGAAATTGCGCCGTTCGCCGTCGGGCAGGATTACCTGCAGGTTCTGGCCGGCCTTGAAATGCGCGCGGATGCCGGCAGGAAAGCGCAGGTGCAGGAAGGTGACGTCTTCGGCGACGTGGGCGATGCGGAAAACGCGCGCAGTCAGCGTGCGGCGGGCGTAGGGATCGATCTTCTTGATTTCGCGCGGCGCAATGACGAGGTCGGAGCGCGGACGCGATTGGCACAGCAGGACGAGGCCCGCGGCCTTCTCCGATTCGCTCAGGGTGTCGCCGGCAAACGAGCGCACCTCGCCGGACGCGAGCCGGCATTTGCAGGTGCCGCATACGCCCTTGCGGCAAGAGTAGGGAAGCTCGTAGCCGGCGCGCTGGGCGGCGTTGAGCACCGTCTCGCTGCGGTCGCAGCGAAATTTTATGGCGCTGTTTTCGACGGAGACGGTGAACATCGTTATGCACGGTCGTCGCCCTCCCCTTCCAGGGGAGGGGCGCTCGCCTTGGCGGAGCGAAGGCGAGCGGGGTGGCGTGAGACTGGAAGCTTGAGCCCCTCCCGATCGCGCTTCGCGCGATCGACCTCCCCCTTCCAGGGAAAGGTCAACAGAGAGGGCGGCCCGTTCGAATGCATTACAGCGGTATGGCGAGCAGGGTGTCGATGCGCGAGGAGTCGCACACCACGATCTTGCTCGCGAACTTGATGTCGTTCCCGACCTGGCGGCAGGTGTCGAGATAGCGGCCGGTGGCGAACAGGTCGGTCTTGCCGTCATGCATGATGCGCGCGACCATGAACGGTGTCTCGCATTCCGCCTCGCCGCCGCCGTTCTTCAGGATGGTGGGCAGGCCGAGGATGTGGCGGTAGCTCTGCTTCTCGTACACATTGGCTTGACGCAGCGACACAATGCGGTCGATGAGCATGGCCTTGGAGTCGGCGTAGATGATGCCGGCCTCAAATCCAAGGGCGTGATTTTCCGCTGTTGTCACTTTGTAGAGGCACTGGTCGGTAAAAAAATCCGGCCAGGACTCCAGCGCGTTCGAGTCGATGCAGCGGGCGTAAGCGGCCTGCACGGCGATGATGCGATCGAGTGCGATCGCGGCCATTTCAGATGCCCATGTGAGCGCGGTAGCACTTCCAGAAGCCGCGCACGGAAGCTTCCGTTGCGCGCGTGCCTTCATTGGTCGTGCCGGAGCCGCCCATCTCGACCACGGCGCGCTCATCCTCGGCGGCGGCAATGCCGCGCTGTACGAAGCCGCCCACTGCGCCGTCTTCCATCGACACGTAGCCGGCCGGACCGGCGAGGTTGCCTTGGCGCAGCCGCGCCCGGCGCAGCTCCGGTGTGTCGTCGACAAAGCCGATGTAGGTCCAGTTCAGCGCAGTGGAATTGAGCCCCTTGGGCAGCACCTGCCGCACCGCGAGCGCGTTCTGGATCTGCTGCAGCACGAAGCCGGGGAAAACGGTGAGGATCTGCAAGCTGCAGCCGTCGTTGAACTCGTCGTGGAAGGCCACGAGGCTCTTGTCCTGCAGCGTCAAATCTTCGTTCTCGGAGCGGATGCCGGCCTGCGCGTAGTCGCCGCCCTTCATGTTCGGATCGGCGTAGGCGTAGCTTGCGTGGTTGCCACCGCTGTCGTCGATCACCAGACCGCCGCGCTGGGAGAGCCGGTTGATCTTAAACGTCGTAAAGAAGGTGTGCAGCAGGCTTGCGTGATAGGTGTCCTTGACGTTCTCGAAGTAGAGTTTCCAGTTGTTCGGCAGGTCCTGGGTGAAGCGACCGATCACCACGAGCGGTTTGTGCAGTACGCGCGCGATGCGGCGGGCGATCTCCTCGCCCAAATATTCCTCGATCGGCGGCACATCATCATGCAGGCTGCCGAACACGAGCCCCGAGAAGGTGGCAATGCGTAGCTTGCGCGGGCTGTGATGCTCGCGGCAGAACGTCTTGGGCATGCCGCCCCTGCCACCCACGCCGTCCTCGAAGGCGACCGCCTTGAGGTTGCCCTTCAGATCGTAATTCCAGGCGTGGTAGACGCAGGTGAAGTCGCGCGCGTTGCCGCCCGAGTCGAGGGCGATCAACGCGCCGCGGTGGGCGCAGCGGTTCTCGAAGGCGTAGATCTCGTTGTCGTAGTCGCGGGCGACCACAACCGGCATCACGCCCACAAAGGTGGTGCGGTAGTCGCCCGGCTTGGCAATCTCGCATTCGAGACAAAGGAAATTCCAGACCGGTCCCTCGTAGATGCGGCGCTGCTCCAGCGCGTACAGCTCGGGGGACTGGTAGACCCAGAACGGGATGCGCGTCAGCTCGCCGGCAGGCCACTCGTGCGGCACCGTCGCCGGAGCGGCCGTTGCAGGGGCAAGATCGGTGCGGAGCAGGGCGTCCATGGCTCAACCCGTCTTGCGCGCGGACACGGCCTCGTTCCACCAGGGGCAGACATCGCGCGCGCGCTTGTAGTTGCCGTCCATCACATTGAGCGGAATGCGTCCGCCCGCCTCAGCCACGCGGATGCGCAGCTCGCGCGCCTGCTCGCGGCCTTCCGGCGTGAGCCAGGCGCGGTCGTGGCCCCAAAGGCTTGGGCCCTCGGTGCGCTCGTGCGGGGTCCAGGTGGCGGGGTCGATGCTGCGGCCGCCCCAGCCGTATTCGAACAGGAATTTGGACGGCGACCAGGAGTAGAACGAGGTCACCTCGTCGTTGACATGGCGGCCGAGCGTGGTGCCGATCATCTCGGGCTGCTTCAGCGCAAGATCGTAAGCTTGGCCCACGTCGTCGAGCATGCAGGTTTCCACCATCAGATGATGGATGCCGTTCTTGCCGGCCTCGATGAAGGCGAGGCTGTGGTGGCGCGGGTTGATGTGGAAGAAATAAGCCCTGAACGGTTTCAGAATGTAGTCGCTGAGGCGGAAGCCGAGAATGTCGGCGTAAAACGGCATCACGGCGTCGATGCGCTCCACGTTGAGAACGGCGTGGCCCATGCCAAGCGGCCCGGTGCGAAAGCCGGAGATCGAACGGCCGGGCTTGAAGGGCTCGCTTGTCACCTCCGCGCCGTGGAACACCTCGAGGCGGTTGCCGAGCGGATCGTGGAACACGATCAGGTCCTTCACCCGGCGCTCGTCGGCGAGGGCCGGAGAGCCGCGCGCAACTTTCACTTCGTTGCGTTCGAGACGGGCGGCGAGCGCGTCGAGCGCGCGGGCGTCGGCGACCTCCCAGCCGAAAAAGCCGGCGCCTTCGTCCTCCGCCGCGTTGATGACGAGCCGCTGCTTGCGGTCGTCCATGCGGAAGGCGAGCGTCCGCTCGCTCTTGTCCACCAGCTGCATGCCGAGAAAGCGGCTTGCGTAGGCCTGCCAGTCGTCAAGATGGGCGGTGCGGACCCCGATGTAGCCGAGCGTTTGCAGATGCATCGCAATGGTTCCTGCGACCCTGACACCGAGCAAAATATATCATGGCAGACCGGCGTTACGGAACGACTGCCCCTGAAAAAACGCATAGCGGCACCCGTCTGAAACCATTTTGAGCGGCGCGTGCCGACGGGCAGGGGCTGACGCCGAATTCGCCTGAAGGCCATGCCTTGGCCCAATATGGGCCAATTCTGTGGAGCGCCTTGCAGCGCGACCGCCCGAAACCCACTTGCCGAATGTGAGCTGCCGGGAGGCCGCCCGCAGTCAGGAGCGCGCCGTGCGCAAAGACCTCATTCCGCAGAGTCGGCGACTCAGCAACAGACTTCACCCACGCGTCTATACGGCCATGGCGGCGCTTGGCGCCTGGCTGGCAGCGGCGGTATGGGCGTTTGGCAGCGACAGCTATACCGACTATCTGCTCGCAATCGTCAGCGGGTTCATTTTTGTCGTCATCGCCTTGGCCTATGTGCTCTCGCGCGTGGGTACGCGCGATCCCGGCGCGCGTACATTGCGCAAGACAGAGGCCGCTCAGCAGGAGGAAACGTTTCGCGATTGGGCGCTCGGCGAGTTCGACACCTGGCAGGATCGCGTCAAGGCCGCCAACGCGGCGGTGGAGGTTCTGTTGCCGATTGCGGCGATCGCCTTCGGGATGACGGCCTTCGGCATCGTGTATCTGTTCGTCCAGAGCACAAGTTGAGAACTCGGCCAATTATTCGGCTTGCAAATCGCGGACTCACTCGTCGAGCGGTGGGGCAAGGCGCGGTGGCGGGGCGGCAAGCGCCTCCTGGGCGACGTGCGGCAGGGCCGAAGGATCGTTGTGCACGTGGTACAGCGCGGGCGCCGCGCGATTGATGTGAAGCTGGAAAATGTCGGGCCGGTTGTAGTGGCCGGCGAAATCGTGGCGCAGCTTCTGCTGGATGCTCAGGTCGATGTTGCAATCCGCATAGAGAATTCCTTCCTCGCCGCCCATCGGGCCGGCGATGATGCGGCTCATCGGATCGACGATCATGCTGCCGCCGGAGTTTTTCGGCTCACGCAGGAACTTCTCGCCCTCCGGGCTGGGCTTGAGCATTTCGATCATGCGTTCGTCGACGGTGCCGCAGGCGGAGACAACGAACGCCTTGCTGATTTCGGCAAACGCCTGCGAAGCCACAGCAACGCGATGGCGCAAATAATCGCCGCTGAGCGGGAAATGATTGGGCCAGCTCATGACGTGAATGCGGGTCCCTTCGGCGGTGAGCGCAAAGATGGCGAGCGGATTGGTGTTCTCGCCGCAGATCAGGCCGGAGAGCGGGCCGAACTCGCTGCGAAAGGCGCCAAAGGTGTCGCCGTAGCCGCCCATGTGCACGAGCCGCTCGCCGACCGTGGGCATGATCTTCTGATGCTTGCGGATCAGCGTCCCATCCGGACCGAGGTAGAGCTGGGTGTTGAACATGGTGCCGGTGGTGTTCGGCAGCTTCTCGCAGACACCGATCACCACATAGGCGTTGGCGGCGCGGGCGGCGTCGCAGAGAGCGTCGGTCTCCGGACCGGGGATTTCGACGGAATTCTTGAACAGTTCGACCGCAAGCCTGTTGGAATGCGCGCTGGTCGCGGGATGGTGATGGTACCAGAGCGGGTGGGCAGGAATGAAGCCCTCGGGAAAGCCAATCACACGCGCGCCATTCTTGCCCGCCTCGCGGATCAGGCGGCAGGCCTTTTCGGTGGAGCCTTCGCGGTCGAGAAAGACGGAAGCCGCCTGGACCGCAGCCACCTTCACCACGCCGTAGGTATCGCCCATTTGCAACTTCTCCGAGCTCGCATCTTACCACGCAGCCGGGTTGCTCCATCAATGCTTCCGCACGGCGGCGAACACGGCGATGATCGCCGCCAGCGAGCAAGCGCCGACCAAAATGAACACCGCGCGCGGCGCGCCGTGGTCCATCAGCGCACCGAAGATCAGCGGCGAGATGACGCCCGCGAGGTTGAAGCCATTGGTGACGAAACCAAACACCTTGCCGAACGCGCCGGGCGGGGTCACCGCGCGCACCAGGAGGTCGCGCGCCGGCATGATGACGCCGCTCGCAAACCCGGCGAGCGACATCAGCGCCACGAGAAGGACGGCGTACGGGTCGATGAGGCCGATAAGGAACACCGCAAGCGCGGAGGTGATGAGGCCAAACACCGCAATATGCCCATGCCGCCCTGTGCGAGTGGCGATCCAACCGCCGACCAGCACGCCGGTCGCGCTCAGGAACAGATTGCCGGTGAGCGCGGTGTTGGCGGTAAGCGGGGCGGTGCCGTAGAGCGCGCCGAGAGCGACAACGGAGAAATTCTGCAAGCCGCCATTGGCGACCGAGAGCAGCATGAAGAACAGGAGGCTCACCAGAATCGGCCGCGAGAGCAGCAGCCGCCAACTCGTGTCTCCGTCGGCGGTGCTGCTTGGCTTGGCCGAAGGAGTTGCCGGAGCAGCATCTCGCTGGATCAGGAGCAGCACCGCGACGACCGTGCCGAGGATCGCCGCGCCAAGAAACGCGCCGCGCCAACCGAACAGGCTGTGCATGAGGAGCACGCTCATGGGCGCCGCGGCGCTGCCAAGAATTCCGGCAAAGGTGTGGATCGAATAGGCTTGCCCCATGCGGTCGGCGGACACGCGGTGCGACATGATCGCGTAGTCGGCAGGATGATATACGGTGTTGCCGACGCCGATCAGCGCGAACATGGCGACCAGCACCCAGAAGGAATCCACGGCCGCGGCGACAGCATAGCCGGCCGCGCCGAGCAAGAGCCCAGCGACGAGGGCGTGACGGGCCTCGATGCGGTCGATCAGGAATCCGGCCGGCGTCTGCAACACGGCCGAGACGACGTTGAACACGGTGAGAGCGAGACCAAGCTCGATGTAGCTCACGCCGTAGTCCTCGCGCACGAACGCGAATAGCGGCGGCAGCACCAGCATGTAGAAATGGCTGACGAAGTGGGCGGCGCTGACGGCGGCGATTACGCGCGCGTCGCCGGCGCGCGGGGTTGCAACGATGTGTCCGGTCGCCTGGGTCATCGAGCCTTCCACAACGGGTGCGAAGATGGCACGGCCGACTTACCGGCGGTAGCGGCGCCAGCGCCGAGGTGGGTTGCGCCAAGCAGAGGCAGGTTGCGCTGGGCAAGGGAGGCTCGGGGCGCCGGGCAGCCGTGAACATCCGTGCAGGGCCAAATGCGGGCCTTAAGTTTGCCTGTGTTGTGCAGCGCGGATCGCCTGCCAGACGCGCTCAGAGGTGGCCGGCATGTCGATGTGTGCGATGCCGTACACCGACAGCGCATCCACCACGGCGTTCATCACCGAGGCCAGTCCGCCGGCGCAGCCCGCCTCGCCGCAACCCTTGACGCCGAGCGGATTGGTCTTGGCCGGCACCGGATGGCTGACTACGGTCATGTCAGGCACGTCGGCGGCGTGCGGCATGGCGTAGTCCATATAGGATCCGGAGAGCAACTGGCCGTCTGAGTCGTAGACCGTGCGCTCGATCAGGGCTTGGCCGAGGCCCTGCACCACGCCGCCATGGACCTGCCCTTCGGTCATGAGCGGGTTGATCACCGTGCCGAAGTCGTTGACCGCGGTGTATCGCACCACCTCGATGCGGCCGGTGTCGGGATCAAGCTCCACCTCGGCCACATGGCAGCCGTTGGGATAGGCGGCGGGCACGCCGTCGCTGACGTGGCGCACGTCGAGCGAGGTCGGCGCGCCGGGCGGAAGCTGCAGGCCGCCGCGCAGCCGATCCGCAAGCTCGAGCAGGCCGATGCCGCGGTCGGTGCCGGCCACCACGAAGCGGCCGTCGGCGAACTCGATATCGGACACCGAGGCCTCGAGCACATGCGAGGCAATCGCCTTGCCCTGCTCGATCACCTTGGCGCTGGCTTCGACGATGGCCGCCCCCGAGTTCATCATGGAGCGGGAGCCGCCGGTGCCGCCGCCGACGAGGAGCTGGTCGCTGTCGCCCTGCAGAAGCCGGATGCGGTCGAGCGGAATCCCGAGCTTTTCACTCAGCACCTGCGCAAACGGCGTGGCGTGGCCCTGGCCGTAGTCGAGCGTGCCGGTAATGATGGTGACGCCGCCATCCGCGTCGAAGCGGATGCCGCCCATCTCCTTGTTCGCCGGCGCGGTGACTTCGAGATAACAGCCGAGCCCGATGCCGCGCAATTTGCCGCGCTTCTTGCTCTCGCGCCGGCGCTTGCCGAAGCCCTTCCAGTCGGCCAATTCGAGCGCCCGCTGCAGAATCGCGGGAAAGTCGCCGCTGTCATACAGCTGGCCGGAAGCGGCCCGGTAGGGCAATTCGCGCGGCCGTATCTGGTTGCGGCGGCGCAGCTCCACGCGGTCGATGCCGATCTGGGCGGCGGCATAGTCGATCAGCCGCTCCATAAAATAATTTCCCTCG
>FWPU01012162.1_pt1 | contig 11591 bp, 10 predicted proteins | sample 2228361 | NCBI WGS metagenome assembly FWPU01 (sample SAMEA103939777, study PRJEB20133) | metagenome | reverse complement strand
GGGCGGTGGAAATTGCGCGGGCGGTGCGCGCCTTTGCGCGCCGCTGGCTGGGATTGTAGAAAATTTTTAGAATGAGGGAGGACGAATCACCCCGCTTTGATGTTGCGTAAAGTGAAAAGATTGGCTAGACTGTTATCAGTTTGTCGCGGTTTGTTTTTTCAAACCGAAATACTCTTTGGGGTTCATCCTTCATGGGAGATGTTCTCATATCCACATTAGGCAGCGAGCCGCAGGGGGTCACCTGGCTGCTGGATTGGCTGCTGGCAAAGTCGTTCCCGATTGGCGAAGTGGTGGTGATTCACACGCAGGCGGAGGTGATTCTCAGGGCGGTGGAGGCGCTGAGCGGCGAATTTCCGCAGGCTTACCCGCGGTTGCGGCTGCGCCTGACGCCGCTGACCGATGGCGGCCGCCCGGTGGAGGACATGGCTTCGGACGGCGATATCTGGGCGCTGCTGCGGGCGTTTTATCGCGAAATCCGCGCGGCCCGCCGCGCCGGTCAGACGATTCACCTCAGTCTGGTGAGCGGGCGCAAGACGATGGCGGTGTTCGGGATGGTAGCGGCGCAATTGCTGTTTAGCCGTGAGGATCACATCTGGCACATGATCTCAACGACAGCGTGGGGCGGGGCGGTCAAGGGACTGCACGCCGGCCCGGCGGATGAGTTTCGGGTGATTGAGGTGCCATTTCTGCGCTGGGGAGATCAGGCGGCGGCGCGGCTGCTGCTGGAAGGTCCCGAAGACCCGTGGGAGGCGCTGCGCCGACCGCCGGCGTATGCCGAGGCGGAGATCAACCAGCGCAAATGGCGTTTCTGGCAGCAACGGCTGACCCCGGCGGAGCGGATGGCGGCTGAATTGCTGGTGCGCGAGGGACTGGATAACGCCGGTCTGGCGCGCCGGCTGGGTAAAAGTCCGCGGACGGTGGCCAATCAGTTATCGCGGGTCTATCGTGCCTGCGAGGAGTGGCTGGGCATGCCGGTCAACCGGGCGGTGTTCATCGCCGAGTTTGCCCCGCTGTTTTACGAGGACGTATAGGAAGAAATTCCTAAGAAAATCTGGTCATTTTTACCGTAGCCACGGCCGGGTGGATGCGGTACATTAATCCAAAACCGGAGAAAGGAGTAGGGGATGCGTAAAGTAGTAGTAGAGTTGATGACCGTCACCCCCCTGTTTTTGGGGGGCAGCGACCCGCGCAGCGGGCCGCCCGAACTGCGCCCGCCCTCATTCCGCGGGGCGATGCGCTACTGGTACCGCGCCGCGCTCGGCGGGGTGGTGGGGGATGACAATCTTGATGCGGTACGCGCAATCGAAACCGCTGTGTTTGGCAGCACCGATCAGGGATCGCCGGTCAGTATTCGGCTGATCGGAGAGTTGAAGTCATCCCCGCATCCAATTTTGCCACACAAGAATGCCGGGCAGAGAAAAGCTTTTGCCCCAAATCAGAAATTTACCCTGATAATGAGCGCTAGCCCGGCATGTTCGGATTTGGTTTGGGCAAATGCCTGCATGGCGCTCAATCTGGCGCTGACGCTGGGCGGAATTGGGCTGCGCTCACGGCGCGGGATGGGCAGTTTGCAGGTGGTAAAGAGCAGTCAGCCAGAGTTGGTGCCCACATTCCCGCAAGATGAATCGGAGATCAAAAAATTTATCCGAATCATCACCCGTTCGGCGGTGATGCAGGTTAATGCGCTGGCAACAGAATTAAAAATACCGATTCGAAGGCTGCCAAAAGGCCCAACGGCTTTCCCCTGTGCGGCTCTCGGTGCGGAGTTTCGATTGGTGAGTCGGGTCAATGCCACCAAACCTGTTGATGCGGTGGCTGAATTGATGCAGCGGTTTCCCAAGGTCAGCTGGCTGGGCGGCATTTCCCCGCGCCAGGGATCGCCGGTTTGGGTGAAAGTACTGAAAAGTCATCAGGGCTACCACTACTTGTTTACGGTATTACCTTCTAAACTGGCGCAAGGTACTCACAATTACGATAAGTTGGCAGAGTGGCTGAAAACCAAAATTCAAGGTGACCTCATTGAGGTGAAAGGATGGACGAAAGATGAAGCCTGAAACCGCGCTTGCCATCTTCACCTTTTCGCCGGTGCAGTCGTTCATCAGCGAGGCACGCCGCGCCGAGGACCTGTTCAACGGCTCGGCGATCCTCTCGCGGCTTGCCTGCGCCGCGGCTAAGGCACTGGACAAGGAGAACCTGATCTACCCGGATTCCCTTTCGGAAAATGATATGCCCAACAAACTGGTGGCGCGCCTGCCGCTCGACCAGGCCGCCGGGATGCTGGAAAAGGCCGAAAACGCGCTGATTGGCGAGTGGCGCAAAATCGCCGATGAGGCACTCCAAACATCCGGTTTGACAACCGATGAGGTGTGGGTGTCCATCTGGCAGCGGCAGGTGATTGAAAACCCGCCCTGGCAGGTGTTTTGGGTGTACCAGCCGGAGACGGGGGATTACACGGCTGATTTTCGGGAAGCCGGCCGCCAACTGGATGCGCTCAAACACAGCCGCCTGTTCACCCAGAGCGAGGAGGAAGGCGAAAAAGACAGCCTCAGCGGGCAGCGCAGTGCGCTCCATACCAATGGAAAGTCACCGAAGAAGTACTGGGCGGAAATGGCAAAAAAGCCGCAGATCACCGCCTCGCAATTGAAGCCGGAAGGCAAAGAACGGCTCGACAGCATCGCGCTGATCAAACGCTTTGCCGAACTGGCCGGGCGGCGCGAGTTTCCCTCCACCAGCACGGTGGCCGGCTGGGATTTTTACCAGCAGGCCAAAGCGGCAGCCGGCGAACTGCTGAAAACCTACAGCGGTGAATTGGAAAATCTGAAGTTATATAAAGTCAGACCCGCCGACAGGGATTTTCCCTACGATCTTGACCTGTTCTTCAAAGAAACCCTCACCGTCGAGCGGATGAAGGACTCTTACGGCAGGGAGTTCACCGAAAAGGATCTGGCACCCGCAAAGCAAGCCCTGAAAAAGCTGGTCGAAGCCGTCGGGTTTTCGCCATCCCCCTATTACGCTATCCTGCTGCTGGATGGCGACGGCATCGGCAGGAAGCTGGATCGCATGGAAGCAAATGGCGCTAAGGGAGAGAACTTCCACTGCCAGTTCAGCGAGAAACTGGGAAAATTTGCTGAGAAAACGGCCGAATTCGTTAAACCGTCAGAGGGTGGTTTTCTGGTCTACAACGGCGGGGACGATGTGCTGCTGCTGGCTTCGCTGCAAAGGGCCATCCCGCTGGCGAGCAGCCTGGCGCAGGCGTATCAACAGGCGTTCAGCGGTTTGTTCAAGGCGACCCTCTCCGGGGCGGTGCTGATCGCTCATCACCTCTCGCCGCTTTCGCGGGTGCTGGCTGACCTGCGCAGAGCAGAGAAACACGCCAAGTCGGTGGCGGCGGATGAGCTGGGCAACAAGGATACGCTGTGCCTGGCGCTGAGCAAGCGCGGCGGTGAGCCGCTGCTGGCGCGCAGCCCCTGGATCTTGATTGAGAAGTTTGAGGAAGATTTGGTAATACCCTTCCGAGAGGGCAAACTGGCGAATTCGCTGCCGTATCTGCTGCGCGACGATTTGCGTGTAGCCGAAGGTTTGGACGAAGAGGCGGTGGAGGCGCTGGTAATCTACCGCTTCCAGCGGCAGGCCGGGGAGGGCTCCAAAGATCTTGCCAAGAAACTGGCAGAGTCATGGCTGAAATGGGCTTTGTCCATCGAGGGAATGTTGAAGAAAGAACAGCACCAAACCGATCCAAAAAAGACAGCGTTTGAGGAAGCCGTCAACGGACTGATCATCGCCCGTTTTCTGGCACAGGGAGGTAAAGAATGACCATGTATTTTCTGGAAGCCGAAGATGTTTTGTTCTTCCGTGATGGGCGGCCGTTCAACGCCGGGGAAGATCACCACGCCGCCAGCCGCTTCCCGCCGTCCCCTTCCGTGATTCAGGGGGTCTTCCGTTCGCATGTTCTGGTGCAGCAGGGCGTTGTGCTGGAAGAAACGGAGCGCGTTCAGCAACTGGTGGGGGATGGCAGCAATTACAAAGGCCTGCACCTCGGCGCGCCGCTGCTGGCACGCCGCCGTGAGAAAGGCGGCTGGACGCGTTACTTTCCCACCCCGGCGGATGCCTGCGCTGATGCAAACGGCAGCATTCAACCCCGCCGGCTTGAACGGATCGAGAATCAGCGGCTGGCGGCGCAGGGGTTGATCTACCTGCTCGCTGCGCCCCCTGACCTCTCCGTAACCAAAAGTGATCTGGGGCAGTATCTGACCGAGACCGACTTTGCGGCTTACTTCCATGAGGGCAAAGCGGTGGAAACCGTCAGCGAAAAGGATTTGTTTTTGCGCGAGTCGCGGCTGGGTATCCAACTGGAAAGCGGCAGCCGCTCGACCAGAGAAGGGATGTTGTACGAAGCCGAATTTGTCCGCCCGCATGAGAACGTTGGTCTGCTGGTGGAGGTGGACGGGTTGCCGGATTTTCCGTCGAGAGGGGTGATGCGCGCTGGTGGCGAGGGACGCGCCCTGCGCTACCAGGTCATCCAGCCGCCGAAATTTCAGGTTGCGTTTGCGCGGGCGGGGCAAAGCCTGCCGGAGCGCTTCAAGGTCTACTTTGCCAGCCCGGCCTGGTTCGAGCAGGGCTGGAAACCCAGGGATTGGGGTGCATTTTTTGAAGGAGACGTGCAGGTGCTGGCTGCCGCCATCGGCGGTTATGAGGTGATTGGCGGTTACGATTTGCTCAAAAAAGAGCAGAAGCCTTCCGCCCGCTGGCTGCCAGCCGGCAGTGTGGTGTACTTCCAATCCGCGGGTAATGCAATCCTCAAACAATCTGCCCTGACCGAACGCGGGGCGGAAATTGGTTACGGCCAAGTAGTGATTGGTGAATGGCAATCGTCTCAGGTCTGATCGTTTGATTTTATTTCAGGAGGATAACCAAAATGTTCAAAGAGAGCCGTTTGTTGTTTTTGTATGCTGAAACCCCCGTCCATGCCGGCAGCGGAAGGGCGAGTGGAGCAACCGACCTGCCCATCCAGCGCGAGCGGGTTACCCAGTACCCGGTGATACAGGCTTCCGGGGTCAAAGGCGCTCTGCGCGCCGATTACCGCGATCGCAACCAGTTGAAAGACGATGACCTGCCGGTCAAGGCGATCTTCGGCGAGGCCGGCGCGGATGGTTCCAGTTACGCCGGGGCAGTCTCGGTGGGGGATGCGCGCCTGCTGCTGCTGGCTGTGCGGTCGCTCAAGGGCGTATTTGCCCATACCACCAGCGCTCACGCGCTTTCGCTGCTGCATCGCGCCGGTGAATTGACCGGGCAGCGATTTGACCTGCCTCAACTTCCAGCACTGAGCGATGAAAACACCGCACTGGTTGCGCCCCATTCGGATCTGCTGCTGAGCGGGAAAGTCGTGCTGGAGGATTTCAGTTTTACCGCTCGGGAATCCGATGAGGTCAGAAAAATTGCCGAATGGCTGGCGCAAAATGCCCTGCCGCAGGGTGAGGCTTTCTGCTACTGGCGCGAGACGCTGCCCAAACGCCTGTGCATTCTGCCCGAAAACGCCTTCCGCGATTTCTGCCTGTACGGCACCGAAGTGCAGACCCACATCCGCATTGACCCGGAAAAGAAGACGGTTGCCCAGGGGGCGTTGTGGACGGCGGAATACCTGCCCGCCGACAGCCTGATGTACGCACCGCTGTTCTTCACCGATGGGCGGAGCAAAAACAACGGCAAACCCGCCGCGCAGGTGGCACAGGAATTTGCCTATCTTGACGGCAGTCATCTGCAACTGGGCGGCGATGAGACCACCGGTCAGGGCTGGATGGCAGCGCGGATTTACGGAGGATAGCCATGAACGCGGAAAGACCCTCAATTGTCCGAACACTGGATCAACAGCGTGCCGCTCATGCCTGGCAAATGGTGCAGGAAGGCAGAAAAAAAGCCAAACAAAAGGAATTAAAAAGTCTGGCGCGCAGTGCGCCGGCAAGTATTCAAAGCAACGGGCTGGGGCAGACGGTAGCCTTCTGGAAGGCAAAGAACGAAGATCACCACGCTGCACTGTACACAGCGTTGCAAGGCTGGCTGAAGGAGCAGCTCAAGTTTTCCAATTCCCTGTTGGAGTGGATTGCCACCGAAGCGACCAGCGCACAGTACCGCCACGCCACAGCCGAGGCGCTGGCTTACCTGAACTGGTACAAGCGCTTTGCCGAAGCCGAACTGGAAGGAGAGTGAGCCGATGGGGTTCAACCAGAGATCATCCGGACGCGGCGGAAGCCCTCCAAGAGGGGGAGGCAACCCGTTGCCTGCTGGGAATGCCCCCACGGGGGTACAGTATCCACTCCCGCCCGAACTGGCAGATGTGTTCCGCGGGGCTAACAAAAGCACCCTGAACCCGGCGGTGATGTTTGACCGCTTTGCCCCGGACCTGAGCAAGGCGGGCGGTAAAAAGGAAGAGTGGAAGAAGCAAGCCCTGGATATGGCGAAGGGCAAAGCCGACTCGAATGCCCTGAATGCCTACCTCAACCGCTGGCAGGCACTGGTAATAGCCTGCGGGGCTCAACCGTTTTCCATGAGGACCGACTGGCGCTTCATCCCCGGATTGGGACGCAAGAGCGCGCTGGAAATCGGCTTCAACTTCCACCGCTACGGCTTCCCGTATCTGCCGGGCAGCGCCGTCAAAGGGATTGCGCGCACATACGCCCTTTATGAACTTGCCGAGAAAGGCGGTCTCTCCGCGGGGCAGCCAGAACCGATCACAAACCTGGACAAGTTGTTGGAACAACCCGATGAGGATTTCCGTAAAGAAGTCAGCAAGGATTCCCCATGGGAAGGGTTGACCAATCTGCTGCAGGAAGTTGCGCATTTCCGGGCGGTGTTCGGCACGCTGGATCAGGCCGGCGGGGCGGTCTTCTTCGAGGCGATTCCGGCGGAAGCCTTTGCGCTGGAAACCGACATCATGAACCCGCACTACGGGCCGTACTACCAGAATAAAGACGCACCGGCTGACTGGCACAACCCCGTGCCGGTAGGCTTTCTTGCCGTACCACCCGACAAGCCCTTTTATTTTGCGGTCGGCTGGCGGCGGGGGGCGGCTCATCCCGAACATCGCTCGAAGGCGGAGCAGTGGCTGCGACAGGGATTGCAGGAATTGGGCGCCGGCGCCAAGACCGCTGCCGGTTACGGCTATTTCAAATAGGCTCATGCGGTCGGCGCCGCCAGACGGCGCTGACCGCCAGCCCGATGACTGACCTCATAAACTTGAAGGATGAAGAAGATGAATCTCGTCTGCCTGATTGGCGAACAGCCCATTCCGAACCTGCTGCCGATTCTCCACCTGCGAACCGGGCGGGTGCTGCTGGTGCATACTCAAAACGAAGGCAGCCAAAAGGCGGCTGCCCGCCTGAAAAAATTATGCGCCGCCAAAGGCATCCCTGCCGATCTGGTGAATGTGGGGGATGCCTACCGTATCGAAAGCATTTCCCGCAAACTCGGCGAAAAAATAGCTTCTCAGGACGGGGAAGGTTGGTGTTTCAACCTGACCGGCGGCACCAAACTGATGTCGCTGGCGGCTTTCCAGCTGGCGGCTGAGATGAAGATGCCCTGTGTCTATTTTCAAACCGAGTCGCAACGCGGTCAGCAAGTCAGCAAGCTGCTTCACTATGCGTTCGATGCTCACGGTCGGCTGGTGGAAAATCCGCCGGATGGTGAGATTGTGCCGGATTTGCTCACGCTGGACGATTACCTGATCGCTCACCTCGACGGCTACAGCCGTAAGCCGCTTGACCGAAGTCGCAGCGGTTGGCAGCTGGAAGAGGCGGTCTATCGCACGTTGCAGCCCCACGTGGATGAGATTGAGCGCTCGGTTCAACCCGAAGGAGTGAAGGAGCAGATCGAAATTGACCTGTTGATCCGGATCGGCAATCAGGTGGGGGTGATTGAGGTCAAAACTGGCGGAGAGGGCAGCGGTAAACACGCGGTTGACCAGATCACCACCGCCGCCGCCCGCGAGTATCTCGGTACGTACACTGCCCGTTTTCTGGTCACCCAGCAGGCTAAGGAAGACCGCTATAAAGCGCTTGCCACCGCCCTGCGAGTCACGGTAATTGAGCTGCGCGAGTACAGGGGCGATGGTCGTCTGTCCACCAGCGACCAGGAAACGCTTGTTGCCGCAATTCGCCAGAGAATGCCAAAATTCAAGTAATCAGGGAACAGGGGGAGGAATATCCAGCCATGATCATCGTCAACTTTTCACACCCGCTTTCGCAACAGCAACTAAAACAGGTGGAATCACTCGCCGGTCAGCCGATTGAAAAGGTCATCGAGGTTCACAGCCAGATTGACCCGCAGCAGCCACTGGAAGAGCAGGTGCTGCGCATGGTAGACCGCGTGCCGCTGACCCCAGCCGAGTGGCAGACCGAACCGATTCTGATCAACCCGCCCTCGCTGAACTTTACCGCCGTGCTGATGGTGGCAGACCTGCACGGCAGGATGGGCTTTTTCCCGGCATTTTTGCGCCTGAGACCGGTGGAGGGGGCGATTCCGCCGCGTTTCGAGGCGGCAGAAATTCTCAATTTACAGAGCATTCGCGAAAAGGCGCGCCTGCGCCGGGAGCAGACGAACAAACCATGAACGAGTCATCTTCTGTGTTTCCGCTGACTGCCCTCCGCCTGCGGTTTGACTGCCGCAGTCTCACCGAACTGGATTTGGGCGGGCTGCGCGCGGGTATGCGCCTGCGCGGCGCCTTGCTGAGTGTGATGAACCGTTCGGTGTGTGCGCTTTCGCCGTTCCCCCCGCCCCAGCGGCTGCAAATGGACCCGCAGCATGTGGCTGGCTGCCCGGTGTGCTGGCTGCAACTGTACGAACCGCGCCCCGGTCAGGTGCGGCGCGCGTTTGCCTTGCAGCCGCCGCTGAACGTGCCGGCCCGGCTGCCCTCTGGCACGGATTTTACCTTTGCCATCACCCTTATTGGCGAGGGCAGAGAGTACCTTCCCTACTTTGTGCTGGCGGTACGGGAAATGGGGGAGGTGGGGGTTGGCAGAGGACGCGGACGCTTTGCGGTGAAGGCGGTATTGGCCGACTTTGCCGACGGCAAAAGCGAGCCGCTCTGGCAGGCGCAGGATGCTGTGCTGCGCCTGACCGGGCGTTCGATCACCCATGCGCAAATCCAGCAGTTAGCCGCCGAGCGCATTCCAACCGTCCTCAACGGCAGTGACCGCCTGCAATTGTCCTTCCCAACTCCGCTGCGGATTGTGCATGAAGAGCGGCTGTTGAAAACGCCCCACTTTGAGGCCATTTTTGACGCGCTGCTCAAACGGCTGGACGAGCTGGCTGATTTATACGCCGGCGGCTACCGCCGCCCTTACGATGAGCGGGTGCGGCTGCGGCAGACTGCCCGGCAGGTGACCCTGATCGAAAATCACACCGAATGGGTGGAACTCTCTTCCTCGTCCAGCCGCACCGGAAAGGAGACGTGGATCAGCGGGCTGGTCGGTCGGGCGGTCTATGCCGCGCCGCCGCAGGTTTGGGGCGAATTGATCGAATGGCTGGTCTGGGCGGAGGTCGTTCAGGTGGGCAAGGACACGGTCAAGGGCAACGGGGTGGTGCGGCTGACGACGATGGAGGGGTGAACCGTCTGTTTCCACCCGTCAGGGGCGGCGCTTTGCGCCGTTCTTTTTTGCTGGTTATTTTTTTGTAAGGTATTCGACCGCAAATATAGTGCCATTTTGGATAGAATTTATCGCCGGGTTAAGGTAAAATTAATATATTTAATTTTAGGGGCAGGGGCAATGAAAAATATCATCAAAACAGCGGGTCTTTTTTTATTTTTGTTGGTCTGGAATGTTTCTCTTGTTGTACCTCCCGCCGTTTCAGCCGCACCGCGGCTGGCTGCCGTGCCGGGGATGACGATATCGGCACCCGGGCAGATTTTCATCGGCAATTCCTTCTCCTTTACCGTGACCTTTGATAACACCGGCGCCGATACCGGTTACGGGCCGTATCTGGATGTCTTCCTGCCGCTGAGCGGCGCGGACGGCAGCACTTCGGGTGGTCCAGATGACGGCATTTCATTTGGCACTGCCACTTACCTCGGCACTACCGTCACCACCCAAACGCTGGCTTGCCCGGCGGGGGGGAACGTTACCCATCCGCTGACCGGTGGAACCATTGCCTGCCCGGCACAGCCGGGCGGTTTGTTTTCGCCGTTCGTCTGGCAGATGGTGGTGATCACCCTGCCGTTCGGCTCGTTTGTCCCCGGTCAGCCGCCGGCGGAAGTGACCATCAACGCTTCTTTGAGCAATTATGCCGACTTGAATGTTCCCCTGCCCATCTGGGCCGGCGGCGGCTTCATGTTCGGGCAGGACCCGCTCAACAACCCGGCAACCGACCCGCCGCTGGAAGGGGCGCGGGTGGGAACCAGCCCCAATCCTACCGCGGCGCTGATCACGCTCACCAAAACCTACCAGGGTCCGGAGGACGAAACCGCCACCGGTCCGAACTTCCCGCGCCGCTACACCGTCACCGCTCAGATTGCCGCCGGGCAAAGTCTGACGAATTTCAACCTGAGCGATGTCCTGCCGGATAACATGCAGTTTGTCTCGCTGGTCAGCACTTCGCCGGCTGGGGCAAGTTGCAGCCTGCCTTCCACCAGTACACCGGGCGGGACAATTTCGTGCAATTTTCCCGGCAGCGTCTCCGGCACGGTGAGCCTGACTTTCGAGTTCTTCATTCCGCTGCGGGATGCGGGCAGCGCCTCAGTGATTGACCCCGTCAGCGGCAATGATGCCCTCTCCTGTAACAACGCCAGCGCCAGTGGTGATTGGACGCCGCTCGACCCGCGCGACAGCACGACGACCATCACGGTCAACCCGGATGGCTGTGAACACACTTTGACCGATAAGTCCATTGCCATTCAGAAGAGCGTGACCAATCTCTCATCCGCACCGCTTTCGCCGGGGGACGTGCTGGAGTACACGCTCGATATTCAGGTTTCGGATTTCTTTGTGTTCGATCAGGTGGTGGTCACCGATGTGATCTCGGACGGGCAGCGCTGGGACAGCACTTTTACCCCTACCTTGCAGGTCAGCGGCAACCCCTCCACATATGACTCAAGCGGTTCAATCAGCACGGCGAATTATACGGTGGATACGTCCCAGATTGGTAACAGCGGACCGAACCCCCCGGATGATGGGACAAACGGTACCACCACGATTACCTTCCGCGTTTCCGATGAAATCATCACCCGCGGGCAGGATGGGCGGTTGATCGGTGGGTGTGTGCCGACCAGCGGAACGGGCGGCAGCGACCCGAACTGCGGCACGTACAACGACGGCGCCACCACCGCACGCATCGTTTTCCGCACGGTGGTGCAGGAAGCCTTTTCGGACACCTACCCCTCCGGGGATGCCAGCGTGGATCAGAACGACATCCTCTCCAACGCGGTGACCGTCGCCGGGCGGCTGCTTTCGACGAGTGATGCCTCAACCCCTACCGGTGATACCGAAGAGGACACCTCCGGCAGCAGCCTGCGCATTCCGCAGGGAACGATTTCCAAGTCCATCTACGCGCTCAATGGCAGCACCAGCCTTCCCACACCGGTGCGGGTTGCGCCGGGGGATGTG
>FWPU01002482.1_pt1 | contig 11593 bp, 12 predicted proteins | sample 2228361 | NCBI WGS metagenome assembly FWPU01 (sample SAMEA103939777, study PRJEB20133) | metagenome | reverse complement strand
AATAGATATTGCCTTTTCTGTATCAAGATCTTTTAATTCATTAAAATCATTCAGTCCTCTGAAAACAGCATAATCAAAATTATCTTTCTTTGCCTTGACAAAATCTTCAGAGAAGGTGTAAACAAAACCATCAGGATAGAAATACAATCCCGGCAGGTTTATAGAATATTTGGTTGAATAATCTATGTGAAGGGGTCGTTTACCATATAACTCACGAATAATAAACCTTACCATGTTCTCTGGTCCCGCAGAAGTTTCCCACATGGAATAGAGCCTGTCTTTTTCCACGATACTGAGTTTATCATTCCAGTACCAGTAGGCATCCAGATGAGGGCAATGAAGCAAAACCACATCAGTCCTGTATTTTTCAACATACTGAAGATACCATAGCGGAAAGGCACCGCTGTCTCCCCATGTAAAAAGAACAGAGTTTGGTTTGCAAGACTTCAAAACATTTTTTCCGTAATCATAGGAAATGTGATAGTTATACCAGTTATTGCTGTAAAAATTAAGAGCAAAGGAAGAAGCAGGTATAACTACAAGAGATGTAACGAAAAAAAGCAGTCTTTTAACTTTAAATTTTATTAGAAAAAGGTGCAGTTCGTTCACAGCAACAGCTATAAAGACAGACAGAATCAGGTATCCGGGTGTGTGAAAACTTTCCAGCAGGAAGATGTTTTCTTCAATCGGATTCCCATAAATCACAACTCCAACATTTAAAACCAGAATAACTATAAGTGCAACCACTAAGTATCCTGTAAACTTTCTGAAAGAGCTCACAAAACCAAAGATAACAAAAAAAAGTGGTAAAATTCCAAATTCACGATAGAGATTAAAGCTTTTTATCTGTTCAATAAAAAGAGAAAATGTGCGTTCAGGTCCGGGTACAGCGTAACCTTTTCTCAGAATTAACCATAAAAATTGTGCAAGATTTGACGGGTCGCCCCAGGTCAATGCGTTAATCTGCCATGCCCTGAAAGGCAGATAAAGAAGGGTGCTCAGTCCAAAAAGAAAAAAAGACAGACAGGCAGATATCACCTTAAAATCTGTAAGTAAACCTTTGTTTTTCTTCCACACCACAAAAAACATTATGGGAAAAATAACCAGAGATGTATAGTGAGCTGTAATGGAAATACCAAACAAAAAGGAAACTATATATAGATACTTTGTAATCGGCTCTTTCAGATATTTCAGAAGAAAAAATATGGACAAACCCATGATAAAGGTGGACAAACAATAAACTTCAGCAACAACAGACTGAGACCACACCGTATAGGTGAAAGCAAAGGAGAGAGAGGCGATTAACGCAAGCAGTTCCTTATTTTCCAGATCATCAAGTATGCAAAGGGTAATTTTATATGCAATAAAACAGCACAATGCCCCCATGACAGATGAAAAAAGAACAACTTTAAATGCACCATTACCTAGGGGCAGATATCTGAAAGGATGGGAAAGCATTATATATAACGGGTATCCGGGTGGATGGCTGATACCCAGTGTAAATGACGAAGAAATAAGCTCTCCGCTATCAAAAAAAGATACCGAGGAACAGGCAGTAAATAAATAGACCAGAAAGGGTATAAAAAAGGCCAGATAGATGGTGTATTTTTTCATTTAAGTATCCGTTTCGCCCTTTCAATATCGTTCTTTATCTGCAATTTAAGCTCTTCCACATCTTTAAACTTTTCTATGCCCCTCAGTCTGTCACGCAGTTCTACAAGAACCTCTTTGCCATAAATATCGCCTTCAAAATCAAGCAAATGCACTTCAAAACTCCGTTCATTGATATGAAAAGTAGGAGCAGGTCCGGTGTTCACAACAGACCGAAACCTGACACCGTCTATATAGGCGTAGGCAGCATAAACGCCCCTTGCAGGCATGAGATAATCTGTTACAAGCAGATTGGCTGTTGGAAAACCAATTAATCTTCCAATCTTTCTGCCCTTTACCACCAGCCCCTTGATGGTGTAGGGTCTTCCGAGAAAATTGTTTGCCTCTTTTATCTGTCCTTCTTTTATCAACCCCCTGATACGGGTGCTGCTTATAATCCTGTCATTCTCTTTCAGTGGCTCCATAACTATCACATCAAAACCAAACTCTTTTCCATAATTTTGCAGCATTTCTATGTTTCCAGACTTATCTTTTCCAAAGGTGAAGTCATAACCTATAACCACTTTTCTTACGTGCAGTTTATCAACAAGAATGCCCTTTACAAAATCCTCTCCGCTGATCCTGGAGAATTCATCGTCAAACTTAATCAGAAAAACTGCTTTAATGCCATACTTTTCAAAAAGGGTCATCTTGTCTTTCAGGGGAGTTACCTGCTCTATCTGCAAATAGGGATTTATAACTGTAAGCGGATGGGGATAAAATGTCAATACGCAGGGCGTTCCATCTATTTTCTGGCTTTCTTCAATCACCCTGTTTATTAAGGTTACGTGTCCCCTGTGAACACCGTCAAAATTTCCTATTGTCACAACAGGATCAGGAAGTGAAACTGCGGTCTTCAGTCCGTCATAAATTTCCATAGAGGCAATTCTATCAGTTTTCTGAAAAAAATTGAAGTTTATTCTTTTTTCTGAGAAGCCTTTGAGTAAATATAGTAGACAATGATTAAAACAAAAATGACACCTACATTAGATGCCATCTCTATTATGTGGTCATAGCTGTGAGTCTCCGATGTTGCCTGTGAAGCTTCAATGAAAAGAAGCCTTCTTGTAGCAGAAATTATACCTACGAACAAGAAAGGGTTTAGCGAGAACTCCTCTTTTTTCAGAAACTTAAGAACAGGCCAGAGAATTTCTGCAATTATAAGGGCAAGAAGGATATCATTTACAGCATGAAGAATAGATGAGTGGCTTATTTCGTTGAAACTGAACAGTGTCTTTATAACTATAATAAAAGCAAGTAAAATCAGGAAAAATGCAATAAGAATATGAATGAGAGAGTCTAACTTAAACAAAAAGGAAACTATCTTTTTTTTAATCTCTTCCATGGCGGCTTAATCAGCAGGTCCTTCAATACAGAAATATTCACCAAAAATAACATTCTCATCGTATACAGGACAATGTCTGCAAAGGCATCCCTTTTTATCCCTTACATCACCGTGCCTGCCAACGGCACAAAAAACACCTTCTCTTTTCGGAAAGGTGGGTTTTGGATAGGTCTGACAATCTTCACAAAGACAATCAGCTAATTTATCATCATCAAAAATAACAGCCATATTAAAATTATAGTCACCAAGTAAGAAATGTCAAATACAGAAATAAAAAAATTATCTATATAGCGGAAAAAGCTTGTTGTATGTGTCCTCAAGCATCTCGTGCAACACCTTTGTTCCACCTGTTACAGGCATAAAGTTGGTGTCCCCTCCCCATCGTGGCACTATATGCCAGTGAAGGTGTTCGGCAATACCAGCTCCGGCAACAGAGCCCAGATTCATGCCTATGTTAAACCCCTGCGGGTTATATACTGCCTTTAATTTTTCAACAGCTGTTTTCACATTTAGAATCAGATCCTTAAGTTCTTCTTCTGTAAGCATTGATAGTTCTGAAGTGTGTTTGTAAGGCACCACCATCAGATGACCGTTGTTGTAAGGGTATTTATTGAGTATCACAAAACTGTGCAGTCCTTTAAACACAACAAGATTTTCAAGTGAAGGCTCACCTTTTTGACGATTGCAAAATATACAGCCTTCCTCTTTTTTTTCTTTGTTTTCAATAAAATCCTTTCTCCATGGAGCAAATATGTGTTCCATAAAAAATCTCCTTTTAAAGTTCCACAATCCTGCCTTTTATTTCTCCACCGGAAAGCTCCAGATAACCTATGGTGTTTTTCAAAGAAAATCTGTTATCAAAAGGGGAGCCCGGGTTGAAGAAAAAGGTGCCGTCAATGTTTTCACAAAAGGGTTTGTGGGTGTGCCCAAAAACAATACAGTCAACCTGTTCAAACTCTGCCCTGATTCTTTTTTCAATCCCCTGAGGTGCACCATAACCATGAATCACCCCTATCTTTCTGCCATCAACTTCCAGCACCCTTTTCAAGGGCAATGTGCTTCGGAAATCCATATTTCCCCTCACAGCAATTACAGGTTTTTTTATAACAAGCAGAATATCATCGCTCACCAGATCTCCCGCATGTATAACATAATCACAATGAGAAAAATATGTTTCACAAAGCTTTAGAAAAATATCGTCAACCGCTGATAAATGGGTATCAGAAATAACACCTATGAGGGTTTTATTCATTAACAAAGTCACCTATCTGTGTCAATGGAGATAGATAAAAGGGTAATCTGAGCTCTGAAAGCAACATAAGTATCCTGCCCTTTGCATCGTTTTCTGAAATACCTGACAGTAAATCTAAAAGAGAAACCTTTTTCTTCTTAGGATAAAGCAGTTTCGGCTCACCTTCTATGTTAGCCAGTTTTTTGCATAACAAAACAGCATCATTAAAATTACCGATTTCATCAATCAGTTTTAGTTCTTTTGCCCGCTTTCCCGTCAATATCCTGCCATCCGCAATGGGTAATATTTGTTCTTTTTTAAGATTTCTGCCAACCGAAACAGCCTCCAAAAACTGGTTGTGCACATCATCAATAACAGACTGAATGTAAGCCCGCTCTTCCTTTGTCATTTCTCTTAAAGGGGAACCTGTATCTTTGTATTCCCCGCTTTTCACAGCTTCGCCTTTTATACCGAATTTGTTCAGTAACTGGTGAAATGTGTAAAACTGTATTATTACCCCTATGCTTCCTGTAATTGAACCGGGATTGGCAACAACCTTTGTCGCCCCGGAAGCGATATAGTATCCGCCAGAAGCCCCCAGCGTTCCAATAGAGACAACAACCGGCTTGTTTTTTTTGATTTTCATGATTTCGCTATATATTTCCTGTGAAGGACCTACAGCCCCACCGGGACTGTCAATTCTGATCAAAATTGCCTTAACCTTTTTATTGTTGTCAAACTCATAAAGTTGTTTCAGTATTTCGTCAGAACTTTTAATTATGCCGTTAATCTCAACAACACCAATCCTGTCACCTATAACAGGCTTTTCAAGTCCCAGATTGAGAACAGCGGACAAAATACCAGTAATAAAAAATAAAGCAAAAATCACCGCAACTGCGACAAATATCCTTTTTTTGTTCATAAATGGCACCTTACTTTTTCAGGAAGTCTCCAAGAGTCACCTTTGCACCGTTCTGGTTTTTGTATTCCGCAAGAGCCTCTCTTTCCTGCTTTAACTCCAACCCTCTGTAAGTAAGCAACAGCTTCCTGTTTTTAAAGTCAAAATCCTTAACAAGCAACATCATTTTATCCCCAACTGTAAGCCCTGCATCCTTCTTGCCTCTTTCAAACTCTGCCTTTTTAACAACACCTTCCACATGAGGCAAAACTTCAAAGAAAACAACCTTATCGGTAAATCCTGTTACAATTCCTTCAACCTCATCGCCATTTTTTATCTTTTCCTTTGCTTCAAGCCAGGGATCCTTTGTCAAATCCTTTATACTAAAAACCAGCTTTCTTTTTGCCACGCTACTTTCTATTAATTTTGCAGTAATTTCCTGACCAATATTAATACTATTTTTAAATTCATTAACCTTACTCCACGCCAGACAGTCACTAGGGATGAAACCCTCCAGATTATTATCCAGCTCAACAACCACACCACTGTTTACTATTTCTTTCACCTTACAGGTAACAACAGAGCCTCTGGGGTGGGCTTCAACAAACTCCTTCCACGGATTTGAGATGATCTCCTTTAAACTTAAAGACACCTTCTGGTTTTTTTCATCTATAGATTTAATGGCACACTTTATTTCATCACCAACACTAAAGTATTTATTAGGATCGCTCACCCTTTCTGTCCAGGAAATTTCGGAAACATGCATAAATCCGTCCAGTCCATCCATAATTTCAACAAACAATCCGGTGTTTATGATATTTCTAACAACACCTTCCACCTTATCGCCTTCTTTATAATTCTTTACAAACATGTCCCAAGGCTTTTCTTCCAGAGCTTTTTTGCTTAAAGTTATCTTTTTTTTACCCGTATCTATTTCAATAATTTTAGCATCTATCACATCTCCAACCCTTAAAAGCTCCTTTGGTGTCTTGATTCTTTTATATGTCAGTTCCGAGAACGGAATAAATCCTTCTGCCTCCCCCAAATCTACAAAAACACCTTTTTCTATGATTGTCTTTATTCTGCAGGAGACAACCTCTCCAACCTTTCTTTCTTCAAAAAAACGCTTTAGTGCCAGCTCTTTTTCCAAGTTTTCCAGTTCAGAAACAGAACAAACAACGTTGTTATCTTCTTCTTCAAACTTTATCACCAGTGCCCTGCAACTTATGTTGTTAGCGACTTTCTTTACTCGTCCCGCCTGAGAGGCTGGTAAAAAGATATTTATCCCTTTGTATGAAGCTGTATAACCACCCTTTGTAGGTTTTAACACCTTAATCTCAACAGGGGTTTTGCTTAAAAAGGCAGATTTCAGTTCCTGTAAGGCAACCAGTGCTCTTGCCTTTGAGTAGGATGTTTTTCCACCGGAAACAAGCACCTCCAGTTCATCATCAACCTTTACAGCCTCCCACTCATCTTTTAAAAATTCTTCCTTTGGTATAAACCTGTCAGCCTTTGTCTTAAGGTCAATAAACACACCATCTTTCGATTTTTTTACAACACGTCCCCTTATCAGTCCTTCCTTATATCCAGACTGACTTTCATTTAACAGTTGCTCAAACTGCTCCATCAAACTTCCCCCTTATTTATTTTTTAATTTTTTAAGCTTTTCCACTAACTTTTTAATATGTTCCTTAGGTGTTGAAGCACCTGCAGTAATCCCAACCTTTTTAACACCATTAAACCAATCATCCTGAATTTCATCTGGTGATTCTATATGAAAAGTGTTTTTAAGAACAGAACCGCATATTTCAGCCAGTTTTCTTGTGTTTGAACTGTTTTTTCCACCAAGAACAATCATAATATCAACATTTTTAGCCAACTCTAAAGCCTCTTTTTGTCTTACAGAAGTGGTTTTGCATATGGTGTTAAAAACCCTCAACTCCTCACACTGACTTATTAGCCTTTCTGTCGACCTTTTCAGAAGTTCCATCTTCTGGGTCGTCTGGGAAATTAGCCCAATCTTTTTGAAAAATGTATTTTCTATATCTTCAGGATTTAAAAAAACAAAGGCATCATTATCTATGTAACTTAAGAGCCCCTTAACTTCAGGGTGATTTTTATCGCCCAGAAAAAAAATTTTATAATTTTCCTTTTTCAAAACCTCCAGAAGTTTCCTTGCTTTTGTAACAAAGGGGCATGTGGTGTCCACAACATTAATCTTATCCTTCTTCCTGTCAAGATATTCAGACTCTTCTCTGGATACACCATGAGACCTTATTATCAATGTGCCATTTTTTACTTTGTTAACGTCATCTATAACTTTCAGCCCTTTTTTTTCAAGTTCTTCAACCACCTTAGGATTATGGATTATGGGACCTAAAGTAAAACAGTTCACATTGTTTTTTATGGTGTCTTCAGCCATTTTTATAGCCCTTTTCACACCGTAACAAAAACCCGCTGACTGTGCAATTATGATTTCCACAGCGAATACCTTCCCTGTACTTTTTCATAAAGAAAATTTACCACATCCTCAATCCCCAGATCTGATGTGTCAAGGATAACAGCATCTTCCGCAGGCTTTAAAGGAGCTATGTCCCTTTTGCTGTCCTGCTCATCTCTTTTAATAATATCCGCAAGAACCTGTTCATAGGGAACAGCTTCGCCTTTAGCCACAAGCTCTTTGTAACGTCTTTCTGCCCTTACCTCAGGCTTTGCCACAAGGAAAAATTTGGTAAAGGCGTCATAAAAAACCACCGTACCCATATCCCTGCCTTCCGCCACAATTTTACCTTTTTCACCAATCGTTCTTTGTAGCATTCCCATTTTCTCTCTTACCTTTTTCTCTTTTGACAGGGTTGACGCCCACATACTTACTTCATGCATTCTAATTATATCAGTTACATCTTTCCCATTTGAAATAACCCTCTGAACATCTCCTTCGTTTTTAAACTCCACAGAAAAATCATCCAGCAAAGGTAAAAAAAGATTCTTGTCCCCCTCTGCAGAATTTTCCAGAGCAAACAAGGCAAAGGCTCTGTACATGGCACCGGTATCAAGATAACTGAAGCCGAGCCGTTTTGCAAGAAGCCTGGAAACGGTGCTTTTTCCACTACCAGAAGGTCCGTCTATAGTAACCACTTCAATCATGATTTCAGTTCCTTAATTTTATCAAAAAATTGAGGGAAAGAAACACTTATAGATGACGTATCATCCAGTTCCACACCTTTTGAAGAGCAAAGTCCAAAAATGTATAGTGACATTGCAATCCTGTGATCACCATAGGTGTTAACCTTTGAAAAAACAGGCTGCCTTCCCCCCTTGATTATCATACCATTTTTTGTCTCTTCTATATCAACATTTAGCTTCTTTAGCTCTGTAACCATCGCCTTAATCCTGTCACTTTCTTTAACTCTTAACTCAGCTGCGTCATCAATAACGGTAACCCCTTCTGCAAAAGAGGCTGCAACAGCAATGACAGGAATCTCGTCTATAACCTTGGGAATAACGTCTCCTTTTAATGTTACACCTTTTAACCCTTTTACACCTTTAATATGAATATCTCCTACAGGTTCTCCGCACATCTCGTGTAAATCAGATATTTCTATATCAGCTCCCATCTCCTTCATCACGTCTATAATACCTGTGCGGCTTGGGTTCAGTCCCACACCTTTAATAACAACTGAAGAACCGTATAAAAGTGTTGCTGCAACAATAAAAAAGGCTGCAGAGGATATATCACCGCAAACAGTAATATCAAAATCCGGTAGTTTATCAACCATTGAAACAGTCACCGATAAACCTTCCTGAACAATGGGCACACCTAAATACCTCATAAACCTTTCTGTATGATCACGGGAGAGAGCCGGTTCTGTCACCTTTGTAACGCCATCAGCGTAAAGTCCAGCTAAAAGAATGGAAGATTTTACCTGTGCACTTGCTATCTTTATTTTATAATCTATGCCATTCAGTTTACCGTTTCCTTTAATTGCAAGAGGAGGATAACTGTTTTCAAGCCTGCCAAAAATATTCGCCCCCATAAGAGAAAGTGGTTCAACAACCCTCTTCATAGGTCTTTTCACAAGGTATTTGTCCCCTGAAATGACACTAAAAAAAGATTGGGCAGAGAGAATACCGGTCATTATCCTTATAGTGGTTCCTGAATTGCCAGCATTAAGAACAGAAACTGGTTCTTTTAACCCCTTCAGACCAACCCCATAAACAAGCCATTCATCGTCAGCCTTTTTAATCCTTACACCAAGCTTTCTGAATATCTCAATGGTGCTCTTATTATCCCTACCTGTACCAAGATTTTTTATTCTACATTTACCATCAGAAAGAGCAGCGAATATGATTGCCCTGTGAGATATTGACTTGTCACCCGGAAGGGTAATTTCACCTTTAAGACGGTTACACTCTGCATTACTCATAGCCTTTTGATTATATATGGCATTAAGCTTTTTTACAAGTTATAAATACAACTTAAGGTCAGACATCCAACATCCAATGCCCACTCAATTCATACAAAAATTTATGGTGTTTTTCTTGCATTTTTAATGGAAAGGGCATTGGAATCTAAGCTAAAGAGGGCAAAAGAAGCGATATCGCCAGAGAAAATTCGGGCAGCATTAAACAGTATGAACTTTGCAAGCGTTGAGCTTGATGGGAATAAATATCTTATAAAAACCAAATATAATCCTGAAGGCAGTCGCATATTAAGAGCAGTTGGGATACAACCACCAAAAAATATCTCCACACCTGAAACAGTCCAGTTTTGAGTTAATCAAAAAATCCTTTGTATTGATAAAATGTACAATTTTATTTTTCAGAATTGTTTTCTATCAATAACTTATCAACATCAGCTGTCAAAATCAGGCATAAGTGAAACAGGCGGTATAAAGCCTGCCTTAGATACGCTGCTATTAAAGCAGCTATTGGAGCAGAATTTTTTGATGCAGATGGAACTGATGGGTTTTGGGGAATTACTATAAATTACTGCCAATTACTATTGATAAGAAAGCGCCACAAAGGTAAAAATCTTATTGTTTTATTCTCTATTTTATCTTCTTTTTCTAAATCTTCAGTAATTACCAATCCGTTTTCAATTTTAAGTTCATTCATGGCTTTTATAAGAGCTCTTATTTCCCTTTTTTTTGTTCTTTCATCGTCAACAATTCTTGGATACCTGAATAAGAGTAGTTGGCTTGGTATTTTCTTTTATAATAAAATTAACTTCTTTGTGTTTTTCATCTTTCCAGTAAAATATTTCCAAATCGCCTGAAAGAAAAGTTTTTCTTTTCAGCTCAAGAAAGACTATGTTTTCCATCAATTTTCCAGTATTTTCTCTGAATCTGAAACCGATAGTATTTACAAGACCTGTATCTATGCTATAAACTTTCTTTTGTCTTTTATTCTGTTCTTTGAGTTTATATGAAAACCTGTTAATAAGAAAGATAAGATATGCATCTTCAAAATAACTATAAAATTTTTCTATGGTATCGGCAGTAACTTTTATAAACCTTTCAATAGAGTTAAATGTTACTAAATTAGAAATGTTCGCAAAAAAATATCTGGCAACATTCTTTAAGGCTTCCTTTTTGCGTATTTTAAATCTCTGGATAAGGTCTTTGTTTAAAACATCATCATAATATCTAAATAGTATTTCTCGTTTTTCATAATTTAATACTACTTCGGGAAAAGAGCCGAATTCAATATATTCCCTCAGAAGTGATTTAATTTCTATCTCTCTTAAAATTGTGTATATATCATCATTAATTTCAATTCCACGGAAAAATAAAAATTCTGTAAAAGAAAGGGGAAAAACAGTTAAATCGAGATGCCTTCCGGTAAGAAGTGTTGAAAGTTCTTTGCTTAAAAGCTTAGCATTTGAGCCAGAAACAATAATTTTTGCTTTTCTGAGTTCATGCATGGTTCTAACCCATTTTTCCCAACCTTCAATCTCCTGGATTTCATCAAGAAAGATATAAGCTGTCCCATTTGGTCTTAAAAACTCAAGATAGGTTTCGTAAATTTTTTGTAACAGCTACACATCCAAGCCAACAAAACGTGGATCTTCAAAATTGATCACTAAAATGTCGTTTTTATTTATACCGCTTTCTATAAGTTTTTTTGCATACTGCCTCATTATAAAAGATTTGCCACTTCTTCTTGGTCCTGCAATAACTGTTATAAAACCAGAATTTAAAAATTGATCAAGTTTAGCGATATACGTTTTTCTTTCAATACCTGTGTTAATATCTCTTTGCCAGAAATTCCAGTCATAGAGTATCTTTATTATCTCATTTTTGTCCATTTTTCATCATCTATTAGTAATAATTTTAAAATTTTGACTAATAACATTGTATAGACACTCGAAACTTTAAGTGAAGATAATTTTTTTCTTATATAATGGTTGGGCAACACAAGTTCAGGTTGTTAAAGTCAAGCAAAATTCCCCAGGCAAAGTGCCTAT
>FWPU01012161.1_pt1 | contig 11594 bp, 14 predicted proteins | sample 2228361 | NCBI WGS metagenome assembly FWPU01 (sample SAMEA103939777, study PRJEB20133) | metagenome | reverse complement strand
GAAAATGCTAAGTTCATCCTATTTCGGCGGCAGACGCTAGATCTATTGCTAAATCAACTCTGCTATGCCGCTTGAATGGACAAACTGGAGACTTGAGTAAATAGAGTCGTCTTAGTAAGATTCACTCGATGAAAAGCGATGGGCTGTACGCCGAAGTCGCCGTGCCGCTTGCCGTCCTCAACGCCGCCTCAGCGGTGGGAAACGCCTGTCCCACTCATTGATATATCCTGGCATGCCCGGCCGCCCTCTCCCAGGCACATGCATACTGAACCCAGGGATGCCGTTCCACTCCGGCTGATAGCGCCGGATCAGTGCGTCTTCTGCACGGGCCACTTCCCACATTTTCCCGATCGTAAGAAACCGGCAGCTGACTTCCTCGACCGTGATTCCATCCCGGTCCTCTATCTTCTTCAAATGGTCTCTCAGGCGGGAACGAAGATTCTTCGCTTGTCCGACATAGACAGGTGAACCGCCGCGAAAGAGAACGTATACGCCGGGTTGAGGAGGAGCTTCGGGCACAGACGGGGGGTGTTCTGGACTCGCCTCCAGTACCGAGACTAGCTGGTTCTCATAGGCCTTATCCACATCGAACTGGAAAGCATGACGATCACACATTATGCAATGGGACTAACCGGCTTCACTTTTTTCTCACAATGACAGCACTTTCGTAGAGGGTCGCGTGGTTACGCTCCCCACGCCTCACCGCTGACGTTGTGATACTGGCACCTACGCGTTTTGTGCGGATCTTCTGCACCCCCACCAACTCGAATCCGTTCTGACGGGCAATATCGGCCAGAACCAAGTCTGTCCTGATTTCGTGCCCCTGAATGATCGAATTTCCTATCACGACCACTCCCACACCACGCCGCGCCAAAGCCCGTTTTAAGATGCGACAGAAGCGATAGCAGTCGTTGAAATAAGCCGTCACATAGTTCGCCCACCCAGGCCCGCCGTACGATCCTTTTTCCTCCCGTGTCTGGCGAAGTTCGGCGAGGATCCTGGATAACTCAGGGTGATGGAAGTTCAGATCCAGCGGCTCATGGCCACGAACCGTCTGCCAGTACTTTCCGAAGTTGGATTCCTCTAGTCGCCGCAATTCCTTTGGTGAAGAAACAAGGGAGAGCCAGAAGAGCTGCGGACGGGTGTTGCGTACATAATGATAGTTATTCATGTAAGGAGGAGAAGTAATCATCAAATCTACAGAACCCGACGGGAGTAGATCTCGCGATTCCAGGAAATCTATGTTGTAGATCCGTCCCTGTGGAACGGGAAGATTTCCGGCCCGAGCCTTAATCCAGCGGATGTCCGAGATCATCTCGGAGAGCTTGCGCAGAATGGTGGAGTGGACGTCCGCCACCTCAATGAGCGGCTTCCCGACACCGGGCCGGGAGCTCAGGCTCGGCTCATAAGTATAGTTGGAGAAACTCACCATCACGGAGCCAAAGGCTACGCGAAACAGGTCAGCGATTTCGGGGTCCCCAATACCCTCCACGAAGTCGAGGAAAGCGAGGACCTGCCCTTCAACTGCTGGGCTGAAAAAGGGGATTCGTGTTTTGAACTCCGCGGGGCGCCGTATGGTCGCTGGCCAGCTATCCCTAGCGGTGACTTTTTGGTATTCGAGATAGCAAGCCTCCAAGGTCTTCAGATCAAGTTTCAGGGAGTTTAACTTGACCTTGGAGGCCAGTGCGGCGTAAGGGTTGATCTCAAAACCGATAGAGTCCAACCCGTTCAGTAGCGCCTGGACAAGCGTCGTCCCTACTCCGGCAAATGGATCCAGGACACATGGGATCGACTTCTTCTTCCTATCCTTCAAGAATGTCTCAAAACAATCTTGAACGAATTGTGCAGAGAACCCGGCGATCCATGGGACCCAGCGATGGAGGGGCTGCGTCTTATTTTCTGTAAAGGCTGGATCTCGAAACGCATTTCCAGAGCTGATCTTGTCTCCGAAATCAAGACTCAGCTGGTGAGCATCACACTGACGTCCATAGGAAGCATGCGCTTCCGATATCCTGCCTTCAAGCGGAATAACCTGCTGGTACGCAAACGCTTCAACCTCCGGGTTCACTCGTTCCATTTTCATTCACCGCCATCTGTTCTCTGCATTGTAATCTGTGACTTTGTAGTAGATAGTGCCTAACGCGCAAGCTCAGCTCATTTCGGGTCGCGAGCGCCTTCACCTCTGATGGCAGCAGAATGTAGTAGGTCCGTCAAAAACTGGTTGACTTCCTGCCCTTCCATCTCCATCGGGTGGCGCTTGCCGTGGAAAAAGCTGAACTGTTTGATCCAGGCTACGTAAGCTTTCTCGGTTCGGATACCGTAATGGCGTGCCCTGATCGCCAGATGAACCTGATCTAAGAGTTCGGGCGGCTGTGTGCCACGTTTGCTATCCCCCATCGCATTCCAAATCATATCTACACCACCGATCAAAGTCAAGCGCCTGGAGCCTCAGGTGGTGTCAAGATGATTGTGTAAAATTCTGATCCATCACGAAATCACGTGCAAATTGGTAACTATATGATAATTTTCACTTATCCCGATGCAGTCCCAAAGAAGAAGTCCGTAAATTTCCCGGGGAAAGTGGCCTATGTCTTCAAGACCTTCTACACCATGTACCTCCGGTAACCCCGTCTGCACGCGTTTTCCCGAAGAGCCCGGAAAGATCACCAATCAACTTCTCATATGTGGGTGAGCTCCGAAAGGCAGCCGTTCGGCGAGCCAGTCTGGTGTGTAATACTCGCCGAGGTCGTGCCGGATCTCCCGCGGCAGCAGGTAGTGGTAGAGCTTCTTCAGCAGGTCGCGGGCGTTCTCTGGGGCAAGCTCCAGGGTCCCGGGGTCATACTCTGCGAGCCGCTGGACGAGCTTGCTGGTGGCTTCATCGATGTCGTGATCCCAGGCGGCGAGATACCATCCGAAGAAGTCCCCTTCCAGGAAGTTGCGGATTCCGTACTCCCGAAACAGGCCCCCGCGTTCCAAGTCGGCGAAAGCCTCTCGCAGCTTCTCGCCCTGCTTGCTGGCGAGGTCGGAGAGGGGTCTTGCAGAGTTGCCAGCAAACCGGGCGGCGGCCAGGGACGCGACGAGCTTGATGAGGAGCGCGTAGTAGGTGTGCAGCGCGAAGAAGACTTTCGGGGCCTCGGCATACTTGGGGTCCAACCCCATCCCCTTGACGAAGCTGCGAAACTCCCCTTTGCTTTCGATGCGCTCCGCCCACTCCTTGTAGTCCGTGGCCTCGCTGAAGAAGAGCCGCCACTGCTCGAAGAGCTTGAGAACCAGCGGGTGCTGGCTCCTGTGGAGCGCAGAGTAGAGGGAACCGACGGCTTTTCGAGAATAATGAGTAACGGGCCCAAAGTCTTCCACCAAATTCTCGGGGACCAGTGCGCGCCCACGGGAGAGGGCGAACAGAAGACGTAGGAATCGTTCTGTTGAGGCCGCAGTGATCGGCACCGGATCATCAACGGACCACCCCTCACCCACGCGGCGGACGAAGATGAAATAGAAGCCGTCCGTAGCGACACCCGCCAGGCGGTACGCTTCCCGCCGTTCGCGCTTGGCCACGTCGAGGATGTAGTCCTTGACCTGCTGGATCACCTCCTGGTTCGAGCGCTCCTCGTTGGACTCACGGATCACGCCGGGGCGCTTGTACTCGAGGACGAGCCGGTTGTAGACCGAGTCCACGCGGCCGCGCGCCACGGAGAACTCGTCCCGGGGGACAATCGCCAGGCCCACCCGGGCGCCCGCCTCTTCCAGGAGCCGGGCCGACTCCCGTCGGAAGTCTGCCTCGGTGCCGCCCCGCCTGGCGATGCGGATCAGCTCCTCGGCGACACCCTTCGCCTGCTCTGCCGCGATGGTCTCGACTTCAACGCTCACGCTTCGGCTTCCTTCCTTTCTTCTTCCCGGCCTCTGCCGTTCCTTGCCCGAGGGTGGCTTCCATCTCTAAAAGCCTCTTCAGGAGGTAGGGTTGGGGACGCCGATGACGGTTCTCCCACAGGTTCACCGTGCTGAACGTCACCCCGACCTCTCGCGCGAACTGCTCCTGGGTGAGGCCCATCCGTTCTCGAACTCGCTTCACGAGCGCTTGAATGTCGCCGGTTTCCATCAGGCTCCTCTTGCACCCTCCGCGGCCAGCGCTTCCTGCCGCCGAATGTGACCCACTATAGGAAGTCAAATAGAAAAGGGCAAGCGAAAAGGCAGTGTGACGGCCCGAGGCGAAGTCAGGCGAAGAAGCTGCGGGGATCGTCTTGGGCCGCCCAACGCTCCGGTTCAGCGGCGGCGGAACGCCGTCCGCTGCAACCGGTGGTTAGATGCCTCTCTCCTATTCAAACCACTTTCAGAACGTCTACTAGCGACGGTTTGCGACCCTCTAGCCCCATCAGATGTTGCTTATAGTGGATCGTCAGTGCCGCCGCTGCCGATACGACTTTAGATCCGCCTCGGTAACTTCTTCTCCAGGCACGAGACGGTAGTGCTTCTCCGATACGACGGTAATCCCCTGTTTGCTCTGTTCGAACTCGAAAAGCGCGATAAGGTCATCCTGCATGAACTGGGCGCCGATTGCCCGACAGATCAGAAGTGGAAACTTGTTTGCACACATTGCCATGTCTTGTTCGATTTGCACCACACTCAAATGATCATTCCCGCCTTTAGCCTGTACTGGAAATACGTAGTGGACCCCTTTCTTATCGACGCCGATGTAGACTTCATCGGTTTCGATCTGGCCAAGCTTGGGAACTGTTGTGCGAAGATGGTTCTGGAGGGAATAGCACGTCACACCGGTAAAAATGTCAATCAATCGGTTATAGCGCAGTTTGGCCAGTAGGGCCTGTTCATCGCTCAAGGCGTACATTGCTATCACGCCAGGCGTGGCGTCAGGCACTTTGGTCTCAGCCATCATCTTGGTCGGCTGGATGGTAGGCTTCTCAATAGCGACAAAAGCGTACTTTCCGCGGCCGGCTGGGCGGATGATCCATCCCTTTCCCTCCGGGGCCTTACCACGAACGGATTCCGGCAACGGCGTACGATACCGGAAGCTGTAGATGACGTCCCCAAGATTCTTGGGCAGCGGGACACCCAGTTTCCTGGCTGCGCGGACGAGATCCTCCCTTTGGAACCGAACCTCGACCGCACCCTGTGTAAAGTGGGTAAAGAATACGTCTTCAATGAGCTCGAAGTACCGGTTCGGTTTGGCCATTCGATCACCGTGCGACTTTGACGTACCTTACGTTTGAAAGCCGGCGCTGTCTGGGGCCAGGCCATCGCAGTATCACGACTTCTTCCCGTAATTGCTCCTTCGTCGCTGTTGCCAAACGGGTGCGAAACAAGTCGATATTAACAACATCGTATCCAAGCGACTCGGCAATATCCGCAAGCAGTTGCCCAGTGCGAATCATGACCTGTAGGTAAGACGCCTGATCTCCGACGACGTATGCGAGCTGTGCACCTGGCCGTAGGACTGCCCGGAGATCTGCCAGGTGACGGGCCATTCCGCCAAAATAGAGCTTCGTCACCCTGTGATACTGGCGCTCGAAACCCGATGTTTTCCCAAGCTGGACCCTGCGGGCTTCGATCGCTTTCGCAATACGTTGGATCTCATCGTGATCCGACACCCATCGATCATCATCGTCGCCCTTGTAAACGCCACGAGTATTGGACCGGATCAAACCTCGCTTCAAGGTTCGCAGGTCGGACTTATCCTTGATGAAACCGAGCAAGACAGACTCCAGCCGTGTTGTCCGCGTGTAGTCCTTCTCGTTGGGGTAGGGTGGGGATGTAACGATGGCATCGATTGTGCATCCAGTGAGAATCTCCGAAATCCGCCGGGCGTCAGCATTATGCACTGCCGCTGGTGTGCCGTCGATCTTTCGCAAGGACCGCAGATCAGCGGCCATCCTCTCCACCAAAGCCAGCCATGGTGCAACGACCGGGCTATCGGGCTTCGCGGGTCCAACACCGACTTCCGGACCGAAATTCAGATTGCTGATCGAAAAGACTAAGGCTTTGCCCAGTGCCAGAAGCTCATGGTTTCGGAACTGCTCATCGCGACATTGCTCGAGACAATCGAGCAGAACGAGAGTTTTATGCAGCGGCAGCGGGCTAATTGAATTCGTCAGAAGAAGCTTTTCCTTTTCTGGCGGAAGCCGCCGTAGCACTTTTGGCTGGCCCAAACCCACTGTGGTGGTACTCCTGAACAAAGGCAGCGGGGGGTCATCTTCAACTCCCTGCGATTGCAGTTGCTCTCTCGCCAGCTCGGCGACTTCTCGAGCGTGCCCGGCAAGACCATCGGGGTCAGGAGTCCAATCGGTCTTGACTGTCGTCACGAAATAAGCCCAAGGGATGGCCTCGACTCCAACACTCGGAATGCCGAGTTTCTTGCATTCAACGATGGTCGTGCCCGTGCCGCAGAATGGGTCGAGAACGGTGTGATCCGGACCGATACCGAACCGCTGCAGATAGTCCCGCACCAGATGGGGCGGAAACGAAAGGACGAAGCGATACCAGTCGTGCGCGAGGGTGTCCTCAGCAGCAAGTCTATTTGCGCTACCGTTTGTAGGTAGCCTGGATCCTTGGATATCTCGTTTCATAATTGTGCCATGCCTAGTGGTAGAGTCCCAAGATTTGGGCATCTAACTTGGTTTTAGAATGGTCAGTGTATCGCCTGTAGACTGCAACATTGCAGCCTAACGCGCAGGCGGTTGATTGGCGTAAGTTGAAGCGTAGCCATTGGTTGCTTGTTTGTCAATGAATTCCTTGCGCGTTAGGCTGTTTCCGCCTAGCGCTCATCGGGTCGCCGAGTTCAGTCCGTGCGCCGGGCTGCGCAGGCCGCGGCCCCCTCGGTTGAGCAGGTGCGTATAAATGATCGTCGTCCGAATGTCCTTGTAGCCAGGCAATTCCAGCGCCGTGCCGGTGTCGTGGGCATGTGGGCGCTCGTCTCTGGAATAGACGGCTCCAATGACGAATCCGCAGGGCGTGGGCGAGACTGGCATCCAGCCGCGGCGATTGCTGGCTGGGAAACAGGCCCAGGGGTGCCCGGACTTGCTCTGTCGTGGCATTCATCGCCGAAAGCCCCACCAATGACGACGCCCTAGTGTAGGCGCGACCACGGGGCACATCAAGCACCCCCCGGAAATCGGGTGGGCTTCGCGGCGGTGTCACAGAGTGTCCCTGCTGCGAAAGCACCCCCGCAATCGAGTAGGCGTACCTCAGTCTGACGTTGCGGGGGTTGTTCCTGGCGAATGCCTGCCGGTTCCGACCGCCTGGGTGTGGATTAATCTACCACAGGCCCGGTTGGCCGCCCAGAAGGCCGTATGATCGACGAAACCCCACCGGGGTGCGCACCCTGTGCACCCTAGCCCGATTTCCGAGCGGGGACGGGCATGCGGTCACGGGCGCCCAGTCGTAAGCAGTTGTCTGGCAGCCGGTTACGAAACACGCCCCCCCACGTTGACCAATCCGGCCCCCTTGGGGAAACAGTGGATGGGAGGCGCAAGCGCCGGGCTCGCCTGTGGTGGTGCCTGTCTCGGTGCAAGGACGAAGCATGAAGATTGGACTGACCTTCGAAGAGTTCGTGGAATTGCGGCTGATGCCGCTGGCTGGGGCGGACGCGGCATTCCGGCAGGCGGCCGAGATGGAGCACGAATGGCTGTTCCGCATGACCACCGCCCGGGCGGCTAGACAGCTTCGCTGGCGGGGCTACGACTGCAAGCCGCAGATGCGGGAACTCTTGGTGGAAAACGGCGTGGCACGGCCACGGGGGCCAGGCATGGCCTGGCTCTTTATATGACCGCCGGTCGCGTCGGTGGCCCGGGTTCCAGCGCATTGAAAAACTCCGGCTTGGCTGCGGGCCGACGTCGGCTTCAGCGGTTGGTTCGGCCCTGCTCGCTCTCAGAAGACCATGCCCAACACGCAGCCGAGTACCATGAAGAACACGAACAGCGACACGGCAAGTGTCTTCGAGACCTCGCGCCACAGATAAATGCTGGGGATGATGCTGTAGACGCCGAGCGTCATGGCGAACATCATCACGTAGCCCGCTGGCACGCCCTGCTGATAAAGCTGGGCGGCGAACATCACGTCCAGCGCGATTGGCACTGGCATGAAGGTGGAAATCAGGCTGGCGAAGGGCAACCCCAGCGGCGTCTTTTCGGACAGCAGCGAATCCCACGGGATCAGCACGATCAGGGTCGCCGACACCACGCTGGCAAGCAGCATAACGGTGATGGTGGGCTTCAGCAGCATCCAAATGTGCTTGCCGAAATCCCGCGCCAGCTCGCGGAACACCTTGAGGAACGGCTCCTGGCAATCCTCGGGCGGGGGCAGCTTGATGGCACACGTCGCTGCCTCATCGACCGCCGAGAACACGGGCAGCGGCTTGTCGCGTTCCAGCCATCGGATCAACGACGGCACCACGAATAGGATCACGGCCAGCAGGATCGCGTACTTGGTAATGCTCATGGCCAGCGGCAGTGCCATGAAAGTCATCATGACCACTACTGGGTTGAAGTTGGGTGAACTGAACAGGAAACCCAGAGCGACCTCGACGCGCCCGTTTCCGCGAGTGACACCGCAAGCCACAGGGACGGCACAGTTGGCGCAGACGCCGCCCGGCACGCCGACCAGCGCGCCCTTGAGGGAGTTGAGGTACAGGTTCTTGCCGATCTTCAGCGGGTAATAGCGGAGGACCGTGTGCAGCAGGGCCCCGAAGAGCACGCCGAAGGTCATGCCGATCTTCATGCTGTCGAGCCAGTTGACCGTTGCGGCGAGGATGCGTAGCCACCAGGGCGCATCGGCCGCGACCGTCATAAGTTGGCTGCTGTACGCCATGCTCGGCAACACCTCGCCGATATGCGAAGCCTTGCTGAACAATTGCGGGTATCGGGACGCGAACCAGAACGTGCCGAGCAGAACGGCGGCGGCTGCGACCATAATGATGGGCCGCCAGTGGCAGCGCACCCGCCCCAGCGTGAAAAGAGCCGCGGTGGAACTCATGGGATTTCCTCCTATCGAAAGGGCGCACGGCTTGGGGCCGAACGACCAAGCTAACCCGCCGGGAACAGGCCGGCGCGAATAAGGCCGATTTTAGGACACGCTCAACTCGCCGGCCTGTTCCCGGTCGGGTTCAGCGTCTGGTCAGGCACCGTCGCCGGATTCTTCTCTTCGAATTCGGAACTGCATCTTGTTCCAAGCGCGTATTCCCCAAATGAGCAGCACGGCGTACGGAACCCACAAAAGGTGCTTGTGCTATGTCGGGACCAACAAGACGGCGGCAACGAAAGCGATGATCAGAACCCAGCCGATGATGGAAGCCTTTATTGCGAATGCACGTTCTCGGGGCCCCTTCGTGTTCTTGAGGGTGAGGTATGTGCCGACAAGACCACCCAGGACGCCGATACCGGCGCCAACAATCCCACCGATCGGCCCGGCGAGTTTTCCGACTGTCTCTGGATCCATGGTTTGGTTCCTTACTGCCTAACGTCTGGCGTCAGGGGCGAGCGAAGCGACTCCGCTGCACGCCGGGGTTAGGCGACAATGCAATCGGCTGGGGGCGGGAGCACGGTTCTCGAGAGACCGTCGCGGGGCCTGCCGAACGAAACGGGCGCATTAGGGGACTCCGAGGGGCCGCGCTACAAGACGTAGTCCACGATGAGGTGAAGAAGTACGGAACCTGCGGGAACGGCGAAGGCCAAGGCGGTGAGGTGGCGTGGGCTGGAGGCGGCCCGTCGCCGAACAACATGGCACCAGAGGCCGAGGGCGGCGGCAAGCCCGTTACCGGCAATGAACGCGGCGCTAGAGAACCCGCGCGTCATGCCCCAGAAGAACATGCCGCCTTCCGAGTCTGCCGCGGCGTGCGCGTCGACAAATGCGCCGGCTATAACGTAGAGAAGTGGAAAGACGGCCCAGCACGCTGCAGACAAGCCGAGTGCGGTCCACGCCAGTACGCGGCCTGCCGGCCCGGAACTCCTCCGCGACTGATCGGCTATGAACTGGGGGTTGATTGGAGTGGACATGGTTCCGTCGCTGCCTAACGCCTTGCCGCCCAGCCACCGGCGAAGCCGGTCGGCGGCAGCGGCTTGTTAGGCGGTCTCCTTCAGATACTCGCGCCCCTTCTCGGTAATCTCCCATACGCCCCGCGGGCTGCCACTCTTCAGAAGGCCCTCGTTTACCATTGAATTGCGAGCCCACTGGGCCGCATTTCGCCAACGTGGGTTGTGCGGATCGGAAGCCAGCGGTTCGAAGTCAACATCTCGCAGGACCCCTTTCATTTCCTCGCGCAGGTCTTCCAGTATCTCGCCAACTTGTGCCGACCCACCACGCCGAACAAGGACACGGAGAATCGGCCGGTAATAGGCATCCTCCGGCGTGCGAAGACCGCGGCGCAGGCGCCCAAGGTTCCGACGACTCTCCCTTGTCTCAGCGTCCTCCGTCTCCTCGTCGACGGCCGGAACAAGGCGTTCCCACTCGCGCCGCAAGGCGGCTAGCTTGTCTCGGTAGGCAGTGAGTTGCGCCGCCTGTTCGAGGGCCTCGCGGGCGCGATGATAGTCGGAAGCCTCGAATGCTCGGGATCCCACACGATTTGTGAAGTCGATCTCCGTCTCAATCTCCTCGAGGAGCATTTCGAATGCAGCGACAACGTTGGTCGGATTGTTCCGGATCATCGCATTGCCCTTCTCTCATCCGCCGAACGACATAGCTCAGCCGCCGCGGCCGCCCCCATTGACGCCATGTCGCGCGGCAATCGTCAAGGCGGCCGCGGTCGGGTCCCATCCGCCTATCACTATTATACCGACGTCGGCATGTCGCGCGGCAATCGTCAAGGCGGCCGCGGTCGGCTGCACCGCCGGGTTAGGCGGGCCTTGCTCTCCTGCAGAGCCCCCCGAACCTCCTCATCCGACTCCGAAGCCGCCGCGGCCTCCAGGGCAGCCAACGACAGAGCAGCATGTTCGGGATAGTTCCCCAGCGCCACGGCTACCAATCGCCGAATCTCCGGCTCGCTGTCCCGCAGGTACGGGATGAGGGAGGGCAGGCCGGCCGACGCGGCCCGAGGCACCGCCGCAACCTCGACCCGCTCGCGCTCCAACTCGCCCTCCAGCGTCTTGCCCTGCTCCCCGAGGATTCTGCGCCAGGTCGGCTCGCCGAAGTCGCCGACAGCATGGACCTCCAAGTAGCCGACGCCATCGGCGATGCACGCGAGCAGTTGCGCGATGTCCGACTTGCCCGGCACGTTGGGTGCGGTCAGCAGCTCGTAGAGGAAAGGGACAGCGGCGGCAGTAGCCGGGTATACGGTCCCCTGGTGCCAGATGTTGCCGAACAAGTCGTATACCGCCCGCTCTCGCTCCTTCGCGTCCGAGGACAAGAGCGCGCGCAGCAGCGCCGGCACGTCGGTAGCCGGGCCGTAGGCATGGGTTAGTGAGGCCCAATCGACCGTGTCAAGACGCTCCAGCATGCCAGCCCTCCGCCGCCCAACGCTCAGCATCAGCGGCGGCGCGAAGCGCCGTCCGCTGCATGCTGTTTTTAGCCGACAGTTTCAATTCACCGCTCTTCCATCGCCGCTCTCAACGCGGCGATGTCGATTTTTTTCATCTGCAACACGGCGACGTTCA
>FWPU01009984.1_pt1 | contig 11595 bp, 10 predicted proteins | sample 2228361 | NCBI WGS metagenome assembly FWPU01 (sample SAMEA103939777, study PRJEB20133) | metagenome | reverse complement strand
CCTCCCCCGCCCCGCGCCGGGCGGCCGCCGCGGCCTCCACGTCCTCCCGGAGGACGCGCCCCCCGGGGCCGGTGCCCCGCACCTCGGAGAGGTCCACCCCGAGCTCCCGGGCGAGCTTCCGGACCTGGGGCATGGCCCGCACCGCGCCCCCGGCCTCCGCCGGGGGGGCGGGCGAGGGTCCCCGCCCGCGGGGCGGCGCCGGGGTCGGTCCCACGGCCTCGGCGATCGACACGAGCACGGTCCCCACCGCCACGGTCTGGCCCTCCGGGACGTGGATCCGCTCCACCACCCCCGAGAACGGGGAGGGGATCTCGGCCGTGGCCTTGTCGGTCACCACCTCGAGCAGGGGGTCCCCCTCGGACACGACCTCGCCCTCCGCCACGAGCCACTTCGAGACCTCCGCCTCCGTGAGCCCCTCCCCGAGGTCGGGGAGCCTGAAGTCGGCCATCCCACCTCCCCGCGCTAGAACCCCAGGACGCGCTCGGCCCCCAGGACGATCCGCTCCACCGAGGGGAGGTAGTCGTCCTCGTTGGCGGCCTGGGGGAAGGGCACGTCGAACCCGGTGACCCGGAGGACCGGGGCGTCCAGGTCGAGGATGCAGCGCTCGTGGACCAGGGCGGATACCTCGGCCCCCAGCCCGCAGGTCCGGGGGGCCTCGTGCACGACCAGGACCCGCCGGCAGGCCCTCGCCGCGGCCACCACGGCCTCCACGTCGAGGGGGTAGAGGGAGCGGAGGTCAAGGACCCGGGCCTCCACCCCCCGCTCGGCGGCCAGCCGCTCCGCCGCCTCCACGCAGAGGGGGACCGTCGCGCCGTAGGTCACGATCGCCAGGTCGTCCCCCCCGCGGACCGGCCGGGCCCGGGAGAGGAGCTCGTCGGCGGCCCCCGCCCCGTCCCCCGGCAGGAGGGGGGGCTGGTCGGGGACCTCCTCCCGGGCCAGCCGGTAGATCCGCTTCGGCTCCATGAAGACCACCGGGTCGGGGTGGGCCACGGCCGCGAGGAGGAGGTCCCGGGCGTCGGCGGGCGCGCTGGGACACACCACCCGGAGCCCCGGGACGTGGGCGAAGAGCGCCTCCGGGGAGTCCGAGTGCATCTCGGGGGCCCGGACCCCGCCGCCGAAGGGGATCCGCACCACGATCGAGGCGGGGACCGCCCCCGCCGTCCGCCACGACAGGCGGGCGGCGTGGGCCACGATCTGCTCGAACGCGGGGTAGACGAAGGCGTCGAACTGGATCTCGACCACCGGCCGGAGCCCGTACATCGCCATCCCGATGGCCGTGCCCACGATGCCGGCCTCCGACACCGGCGTGTCGATCACCCGGTCCGGGCCGAAGCGCTCGAGGAGGCCCGCGGTCACCCGGAACACGCCGCCGGTGCGTCCGATGTCCTCGCCCATGAGCACGACCCGCTCGTCGGCCTCCATGGCCTGCCGCAGGGCCAGGTTCAGGGCCTCCACCATGTTGGCCCGCATCACCCACCGCCCTCCCGGGAGCGGGCCGCCCGGAGCTCCTCCAGCCCCTCCACCAGGGTCCACGGGCGGGCGCCGGCGTAGACGTGGTCGAAGAGGACCTCCGGCCCCGGCGCGGGCCTGGCCTCGAGCTCCCGCACCCCCTCCGCGACGACCTCCCGGGCCTCCGCGGCCATCGCCTCGAGCTCGTCCTGGCCCGCGAGGCCCAGGCGGAGGAGGAACCCGGACATCCGCCGGACCGGCTCCAGGGGCCGCCACCGCTCGGCCTCGGCGGGGTCCCGGTACAGGCTGGGGTCGTCGGGGGTCGCGTGGGGGCCGAGCCGGTAGCAGAACGCCTCCACCAGGGTCGGCCCCTCGCCCGCCCGCGCCCGCTCCAGCGCCTGGTGCGCCGCCCACCAGCAGGCCAGCGGGTCGAAGCCGTCCACCCGCACCCCGGGGACCCCGTAGGCCTGGGCCTTCACCACGACCGTGTCCGTGGCCATCTGGCGGCTCACCGGGGTGGAGATCGCCCACTGGTTGTTCACGCAGAAGAAGACCGTGGGGACGCGGAAGACGGAGGCGAAGTTGAGGGCCTCGTGGAAGTCCCCCTCGGACGTCGCCCCGTCCCCGAACCAGGCCAGGGAGCACAGCCGGTCGCCGGCGATCCGCGCCGCCCAGGCCACCCCCACGGCGTGCGGCAGGTGGGTGCCCACGGGCGCGCAGATCGGCCCCACCCGGTACCGGCGGGGGTCGTACCAGGCGTCGGGGCCGCCGTACCCCCGGGCCCAGCCGAGCACCGTGGCCACGGGCACGCCGCGGAGGATCCCCACCGCCGCCTGGCGGTAGGTGGGGAACACCCAGTCCCGGTCGTCGCAGGCGAGGAGGGGCCCGACCTGCGTCCCCTCCTCCCCGGAGTAGATCGGCCAGGGGCCGATCCGGCCCTGTCGGTTCAGGGCCACGGCCCGCTCGTCCAGGGTCCGCAGGAGCAGGAGCCGCCGGTGGAGCTCCAGCAGGTCCTTCCCGTCGAGCCCCTCCGGCACCGGCCGGTCCGGCAGCTCGGCCCCGTCGCCGATGAACCGCACGAGCTCGCTCACCCGGCCCCGCCTCCGCTCCGCGCCGCCGCGACCTCGAGGATAGCGTCGACGATCTTCCCGTAGCCCGTGCACCGGCAGAGGTTGCCGGCGAGCGCCCGGCGGACGGCCGCCTCGTCGGGGTGGGGCTCCCTGCGCAGGAGCGCCTCGGCTGCCAGGACCATCCCCGGCGTGCAGTAGCCGCACTGGATCGCCCCGGCCCGGACGAAGGCCTCCTGCAGGTCGGAGAGGGCGCCCCTCCGCTCCAGGCCCTCGATCGTGGTGACCTCCCTCCCCTCCACCTGCCCCACGAGCGTCAGGCAGGCGAGGGCCGACGCCCCGTCCAGGAGCACGGTGCACGCGCCGCAGTCGCCCACCCGGCATCCCCACTTGGTGCCGGTGAGCCCGAAGGTCTCCCGGAGGACGGCGAGCAGGGGGCGGGCCGGCGGGACCTCCGCCGTGACGGGGTCGCCGTTCAGGACGAAGGAGACGCCCATCCCCTCACCGGCCGGGGGTCGGCGGCCCCCCGCCCCCCTCCCGCTCCTCGAGCCAGGCGAGCACCCGCCAGGGCCGCATGGGGAACGCCCGGGGGCGTATCCCGGTGGCGTCGGCCACGGCGTTGGCCACGGCGGCGGGGGTCGGGATGATCCCGCCCTCGCCCACCCCCTTGGCCCCGAAGGGCCCCTCGGGGTCCTCGGTCTCGATCAGCTCCACCTCCACCCGGGGTACCTCGTGCGCGCGGGGCGACCCGTAGCCCTCCAGGGTGGGCGAGACGATCTGGCCGTCGCGCACCAGGACCTCCTCGGAGAGCGCGAGGCCGATCCCCATCACGGCGCCGCCCTCGATCTGGCCCTCGCAGGCGAGCGGGTTGATGGCCCGGCCGACGTCCTGCGCCACCCACAGGCCGAGGACCCGGACCTCGCCGGTCCCCGGGTCCACCTCCACCTCCGCCACCTGGGCCCCGAACCCGTAGGAGGCGGAGATGTTGCCCACGTAGCGCTTGTCCTGCATCTCGGTGGGGGGGTCGTAGAAGGCCTCGCCCACGAGCGTCCGCCCGCCCTGGCGCAGGAGGCGCCGCCGGACCACCCGGCCCACGTCCACCCGCCGTTCGGGCTCGGCGGCGACCAGGACCTCCCCGCCCTCGACCGCGAGCTCCCCGGGCTCGGCCCCGAGCACGTCGCCCGCCGCCTCGAGGAGCTGCTCCCGCACCCGGCGGGCCGCCAGGCGGACGGCGTTCCCCGCGACGAACGTCGTCCGGCTCGCGTGGGAGCCCACGTCCCACGGCTTGGCGTCGGTGTCGGCGTCCACCACGGTCACGGCCTCGAGCGGGACCCCCAGCTCCTCGGCGGCGATCATCGCCAGGGCCGTCTCCGAGCCCTGGCCCAGCTCGAGGCCGCCCGCGAGGACCGAGACCATCCCCGAGTCGTCGAGCTTCACGACCGCCCCGCACCCGTCCGAGCGGTAGATCCGGGCCCCGCCGCCCACGTGGATGAAGGCCGCCGCCCCCAAGCCCCGGTGCCGGTCCCGCATCCGGCCCCGCCGCTCGGCCCAGCCCGATCGTCGCCGCACGCTCTCCAGGCAGGCCGCGAGGCCGCAGGAGGTGATCCGCATCCCCTGCGGCGTGACGTCGCCCTCGCGGTTCGCGTTGCGCAGCCGGAGCTCGATCGGATCGATCCCCAGGGCGTCCGCCAGCTCCTCCATCTGCTGCTCCACGGCGAACGTGGCCTCGGGGTTCCCGAACCCCCGCACCGAGCCCCCGTAGGGCTTGTTCGTGTAGACGACGACCGACCGCACCCGGCAGGCCGCCAGGCGGTAGAACGAGGAGATCGTCTGCATGATCACGAGCATCGTGTGGGAGCCCCACGAGTTGTACGCGCCGTTGTCGGAGACCACGTCGGCGTCGCGGAACAGGAGCTCCCCGGCGGCGGTGGCCCCGGTCCGCAGGCGGATGTGGACGGGCTGGCGGAGCCGCGCCCCGTTGAACTCCTCGACCCGGTCGAAGGCGATCCGCACCGGGCGGCCGGTCTCCCGGGCCAGCATCACCGCGATGAAGTCGTGGGGGTCGATGTCGATCTTGCCGCCGAAGCCCCCGCCGACGGCGGGGTGGACCACGGTGATCCGCCGCCAGTCGAGGCCGAGGCAGTCGGCGAGCTCCTTCCGGTACATGAACGGCATCTGCACCGGGCTCCACACCCGCAGCCGCCCCGAGGCGTCGAAGGCGGCGGTCACCACGTGGGTCTCGAGCGGGGCGGGGGCGGCGAGGGGGGCGCTGTACGTGCCCTCGACGACCACGGCGGCGCGGGCCTCCGCCTCCTCGAGGTCGCCGTGGTCGAAGTCCCACCGCATCGAGACGTTGCCCTCGATGTCCTCGCGCTCGTCGTGGACGAGCGGGGCCCCGGGCTGGAGGGCCTCGAAGGGGTCGAAGACGGCGGGGAGCGGTTCGTAGTCGACCTCGATGAGGTCGAGGGCCTCGCGGGCGGTGTCCTCGTCGACCGCGGCCACCGCCGCCACCTCGTCGCCCACGTACCGGACCTTGTCCACCTTGAGCGGGATGTTGTCGTCGCCGTAGCCGAACGGCCGCTGGCGGACGGTCCGCCCCGTGATCACAGCCCGCACCCCGGGGAGCGCTTCGGCCCGGGCGGTGTCCACGCCGCGGATCCGGGCGTGGGGGAGCGGGCTCCGGAGGATGGCCCCCCAGAGCATCCCCGGGAGGCGGAGGTCGTCGCCGTACCGGGCCCTGCCCGTGACCTTCTCCGGCGCGTCGAGCTTGGGGACCCGCCGTCCCACCACCCGGTAGCCCATGTCCCGTCCCTCTCCCCGCCCCGCGTCCGAACCCCCGGGCCACCCTCCCCCGCGCGGTGGCGTCGGGCGAGGCCGGTTGCCGGGATGATGGCCTGGGTGGGAACCTGGCGGCAACCCGGGGGGTCGGATGCCGAGGGAGATCTCCTACCACCGCGCCTCCTCCGTCGAGGAGGCCGTCGCGTTCCTCGCCGACCTCGGCGAGGACGCCAAGGTGCTGGCCGGGGGCCAGAGCCTCGTCGTCCTCATCAACATGGGCCTGGTGCGGCCCGCGGCGCTGGTCGACGTGGACCGGCTCCCGGGGCTGGACGACGTCCACCGGAGCGACGCGGGCCTGCGGATCGGCGCCCTGGTGCGCCACGCCCGGCTCGAGCGGTACCCGGGGGACCTGGGCGGGTTCCAGGTCCTGCGGCGGACCGCCCCCTTGATCGCGTTCCCCGCCATCCGGGAGCGGGGGACGTTCGGAGGGAACCTGGCCCACGCCGACCCCACCGGCGAGTGGTGCGTGCTGGCCCGGCTCCTCGACGCCGAGGTGGTGGCCGAGGGGCCGCGGGGTCGGCGGACGATCCCCGCCGCGGACTTCTTCCGCGGGCCGCTCACCACCGCCCTCGGGCCCGACGAGCTCCTGGTGGAGGTGGCCTTCCCCCGGGAGCCCGGGGGCGCCCACCTCGTGGAGGTGGAGGCCCGCCACCCCGACTACGTCACGATCATCGCGGCGGCCGCCCTGGACCTCGAGGACGGCCGGGTCCGGCGCCCCCGGATCGCCCTCGGGGGGGTGGGCGGCGAACCCCTCCGCCTCCCGCGGTCGGAGGCCGCGCTGGAGGGGGCGGAGCCCACCGCCGGGGTCTTCGCCGAGGCGGGCCGGGCGGCGGCGGCCGAGGCCCCGCTCCGCTCCGACCCGGCGGGGCGGCGCTACGCCGCCCGGACCGTGGCCACCCTGGTCGAGCGCGCCCTCTCCGCGGCCGCCCGGGAGGCGGAGGGGCGGAGCGCCTCCGCCTGAGGCCCCGCGGCCCGCGGTCACCCCCCTCCTTCCACCACGACCAGCGCGTCGGCGACGAGGGGCCGGCCGTCGGCCACGATCACCGGGTTGCAGTCCACCTCGACCACCCGGGGGTCCCGCTCCAGGAGCTCGGCGATGGCCCCGAGGATCCGGCCCAGGGCCGCCCGGTCCACGGGGGGCCTCCCCCGGTAGCCGTCGAGGAGGGCGGCGGCCCGCAGCGTGGCGATGGCCCGGTCCAGCTCCCCCGGCTCGGGGGGCAGCAGGAGGTGGGCGACGTCCGGATCGACCTCGGCCGCGAGGCCCCCCATCCCCACCGTGCCCACCGGGCCGAACCGGGGGTCCCGCACGCCCCCCACGATCAGCTCCAGCTCCCCCCGCACCTCCTCGGCCACCAGGACCGTGCCGTCCCCGGCGCGCGCCAGGTCCTCGAAGCAGGCGACGAGCCCGTCGGGGTCGAGGCCGAGGCGCACGAGCCCCCGCTCGGACTTGTGGGCCACGCCCGAGGCCTTGGCCACCACGGGGCGGCCCAGGGCCCGGGCGAAGGCCACGGCCTCCTCGAGGCTCCGCGCGCGGATCTCCCGGGGGCGCGGGAGGTCCCGGCCGAGCAGCTCCTTGCTCTCCCACTCGGCGAGCGCCCGCCGCCTCACCGCGCTCCTCGCCGGACCAGGGCCGCCCACCCGGCCACCGCGGCCTCGGGGGAGGGGAACAGGGGGACGCCCCCCGCCTCGAGCGCCGCCGCCACCGCCGGGGCGTCGAGCACGAACGCCGCCGCCGGCTTGCCGGTCCGTTCGGCCGCCGCCGCCATCCCCAGGCCGAACCCCTCGACGTCCAGGCCGCAGTCGATGCCGATCACCCCGTCGAAGGCGGGGTCGTCGAAGACGGCGCCGATGGCGGCCGGGAAGCGGTCCGGCCGGCACTGGGGGGTGAGGTCGATCGGGTTCCGGAGGGCGGCGAAGGGGGGGACCAGGGCCGCCAGGCGCTCCCTGGTCCCGGGGGCGGGCTCCGGCAGCTCCAGGCCCGCGGCTTCGGCGGCGTCGGCCGCGAGGACGCCGGGCCCCCCCGAGACCGTGACGATGGCCACCCTCCTCCCGCGGACCCCCGCGGGGTAGGCCGAGAGCGCGGCCAGGGCGCCGAAGAAGCCCTCGGTGTCCGGGGCCTCTACCGCCCCGGCCCGGGCCAGGGCGGCTCGGGCCGCCCCGTGGGCGCCCACCAGGGACCCTGTGTGCCCGACGGCGGCCCGGGCCCCGGCCCGTCCCCTCCCCCCCAGGAGGACCACCACGGGCTTGCGCTCCCCCGCCCGCCGGGCCGCCTCCACGAACCGCCGTCCCCCCCGGATGGCCTCGGCGAAGACGCCGATGACCGTGGTGAGCGGGTCGTCCGCGAGGTACTCGAGGACGTCGGTCTCCGTGACGTCGGCGGCGTTGCCGAGGCTCGCGAAGCGCGCGATCCCGAACCGGCCCCGGCGGACCTCGGCGAGGAACATCCCCCCCAGGGCCCCGCTCTGCGAGGCGAAGCTCACGCCGCCCGGGCGGCGGGGGACGTCCCAGAAGTAGCTGGCGTTGAGCCAGGGGTCCCCGCGGCGGGAGACCACCCCCATGCAGTTCGGGCCGACGAGGCGCATCCCGGCCTCCCGGGCCACGGCGACCAGGCGGTCCTGGAGGGCCCGCCCCTCGGGCCCGGTCTCGGCGAACCCCGACGAGAGGACGACCGCCACCCGGCAGCCCACGGAGGCGGCCTGCGCCACGGCGTCCGGGGCCGACTCCGCGGGCACCGAGACCAGGGCCAGGTCGACGGGCTCGTCCAGGGCGGGGACCGCCGGGACGCCGAGGATCTCCCGGGCCTCGGGGTTCACCGCCACCACCCGCCGCGGGGACCCGCCCTGGAGGACGTTGCGGAGGAGGACGTGGCCCAGCTTGGTGGGGTCCCGCGAGGCCCCGTAGACGGCGACCGAGGCCGGCGCGAACAGCGGGGCGAGGGAGGCCTCAGCCAACCTCGGCCCGCCCCTCCCGGAGGACGGGGTTCCCGTCCGGGCCGAGGCAGTCGAAGCGGGCGCCCCCCGGGATCCTCCAGATCCGGGTGGTGAGGCTCCCCCCTGGCCGGACGGGGCGGGCGAACCGGACGGCCAGGGACCGGAGGCGGGCCGGGTCGCCCCCGGCCGCCTCCTCGACGACGGCGTCCGTGGCGATGGCCAGGAGGCACATCCCGTGGACGATGACCCCGGGGAGGCCCACCGAACGGGCGAAGGCGTCGTCCAGGTGGATCCGGTTCCGGTCGCCGCTCGCCTCGGCGTAGCGACGGGCGATGTCGGGGGGCAGCTCGACGGTCCGCAGGGCGTCGGGCGGCTCGTCGGCCCGCCGGGCTTCGGGCGGCGGCGCCCCTCCCGAGCCGGCCCCCGTCCCCGCCTCCCCGCGGCCCTCGGGCGCCGGCGCGCCGCCCGCCGCGGTGCCCCGGGAGACCGCCACCACCTCCTGGTCGCAGACCGGCGCCCCGGCGGCGTCGGCGGTGGAGAGGGCGACGACGAAGACCTCGTTGGCCCCCCGCTCCTCGACCGACGCGAGCCTCCCGACGGTCGTGAGGACGTCCCCCGGCCGGATCGGTCGGTGGAACCGCATCCGCTGGGCCCCGTGCACCACCCGGCCCAGATCGATCCCGAGCGACCGGTCGGCCAGGGCCGCCGCCACCGCCGGCCAGGCCGGGACGATGGCGAAGACCGGGGGCGCGACGCTCGCCGCCCCCCGGCGGTAGGCGGGGAGGGTGGCGAGGGTGGCGTCGGCGTAGGCGGCGATCGCCTCCGCCGTCACCTCGACGGCGGGGGACCGGTACTCGGCCCCCACCCGGGAGCGGTCGATGGGCACCTCGATCCTCCTCCCCGGCGCTACATGTAGAACCCGCCGTTCACGTCCAGCACGGCGCCGGTGATGAAGGCGGCGTCGTCGCTCACGAGGAAGGCCACGGCCCCCGCCACCTCCTCGGGCAGGCCGGGCCTCCCCAGGGGGATGGCCTCGAGGAGGGCCCGGCGGGCCTCCTCGGGGATGGCCCTCGTCATGTCGGTGTCGATGAACCCGGGGCGGACCACGTTGACGGTGGTCCGGTAGCGGGCGAACTCCCGGGCCGCCGTCTTCGCCAGGGCCACGATCCCGGCCTTGGCCGCCGAGTAGTTGGCCTGCCCCAGGTTCCCCGTGGCGCCCGAGACCGAGGAGATGCAGACCACCCGCCCGGGACCCTCGGTCCGGAGATAGGGGGCGGCGGCCCGGAGGCAGGCGAAGGTCCCGGTGAGGTGGACGGCGAGGACCTGGTCCCACTGCTCGTCGGTCATCTTGTGGAGGAAGGCGTCCCGGGTGATGCCGGCGTTGGCCACGAGGGTGTCGAGACCCCCCAGGGCCTCGGCGGCCTCGGGGATGGCCCGGGCCACCGCCCCGCGGTCGGCGACGTCGCAGCCCAGGGCCACCGCCGTCGCGCCCGTGTCCCGGGCGATGGCCTCCGCGGTGGCCCGGGCCCCCTCCGCGTCGATGTCGAGGAGGGCCACCGCCATGCCCTCCGCCGCCAGGCGGCGGGCGGTGGCCGCCCCGATGCCGCGGGCGGCGCCGGTCACCACGGCGCGGGAGACGCTGAAGGTGGCGGGCACGGCCGAAGTCTAGCGGCCCGCGGCGCGGCCCCGCATGCGGGCCGCGGGGGCCCCGGTCCGCACCGCGGCCGATCGCCGGCCCGAGCCGCGGAGGGGTACCATGCGGACCGGCGTGAACCGCGAGCGGCCCATCCGCGTCATGATCGCCAAGCCGGGGCTGGACGGCCACGACCGGGGGGCGAAGGTGGTGGCCAAGGCCCTCCGGGACGCCGGCATGGAGGTCGTCTACACCGGGCGCCACCAGACGGTGGACGGCATCGTCCAGGCCGCCATCCAGGAGGACGTCGAGGTCCTCGGGCTCTCGATCCTCTCCGGGGCCCACCTCGACTACTGCACCCGGATCGCCGACCGCCTGCGGGAGCGGGGGGTGGGCGACCTGGTGCTCCTCGTCGGGGGGACGATCTCGGCGAGCAGCGTCCCCCGCCTCCGGGAGCTCGGCTACGACGTGTTCCCCACCGGGAGCCGCCTGTCCGACATCGTGGCCCACGTCCGGGCCAGGGTCGCCGAGCGCCGGGCGGGCCGGGCCGCCCACCGGGCGTCCTGAGCGAGCCGCCCGGAGCTCCGCCGGCGGGCCCGTGGGGTCAGGGGCCCGGTCGAGGTCCTGGGCCCTACCCCGCCTCGGGGGCCGCCCCCCGCCGGAGGGAGGCCCGGAGGCGGGCCGTGGCCTCCTCGTCCACCACCCCGGCCGCGTCCAGGACCACGCCGTGGTCGGCCTCGGCCCGCTCCCGGCTCACGAGGCCCAGGCGGACGTCCCGGGCCACCCGCTCGGGGTCCCGCTCGAGGGGATCGCCGTAGCCCCCGCCCCCGGAGAGCTGGAAGGACACCACGTCGCCGTAGGAGAGGTCGATCGAGGCCTTCCCCGGGACCACCCGCTCGTCGGGGGACCCGGGGTTCACCACCGTCCTCCCGAGCGCCCCCGGCCGCCCGCCGAAGAGCCCGAAGGGGGCGAAGCGCTGCCGCTCCGAGAGGTTCGTGAACTTCACCCCCTCGCCCAGGATCCGCAGGTCCCTGCGGACCCCACAGCCCCCCCGGAACTTCCCCGGCCCCCCGGAGTCCGGGATCAGGCCGAAGCGCTCGACCACCACCGGCTGGAACTGCTCCTGGGCCTCCACCGGGATGTTCGCCGCGTTGAAGGCGGAGCAGAGGCCCTCGACCCCGTCCTTCGTGGCCCGGGCGCCGGTGCTCCCCAGGACCAGCTCGTAGGCGACGAACCGACGCCCCCGGGCGGGGTCGTAGCCGCCGAACGTGGGGTTCGAGAAGTGGGAGTTGGCCGCGGCCACCCGCTCCGGGAGGGCCGGCGCGAGGGCCCCGAGGATGGCCTCGAAGAGCCGGTAGCAGATGATGGCCCGGGGCCCACCCCCCGCCGGCCGACGGGGGTTCAGGAAGCACCCCTCGGGGGCCCGGACCGTGATGGGCCGGAGGGCCCCGGCGTTCATCGGGCCCAGGGGGTCGGTGAGGCACTTCACCGCCGCGTAGGAGTAGGAGCAGGTGTAGTTGAAGTAGCTGTTCAGCCCGGACTCGGTCTGGGGCGACGTCCCGTCGAAGTCGATCGCGATCTCGTCGCCCTCCACCGTGACCGTCACCGCGATCCGCAGGGGCTCGGTGCCCGGACCGCAGTCATCCAGGTGGTCCTCGAACGCGTAGCTGCCGTCGGG